>Ga0075418_10000141_pt1 | contig 65008 bp, 48 predicted proteins | sample SoiMetdeltSBSDD2_FD_81776 | JGI IMG/M metagenome (GOLD analysis project Ga0075418, IMG submission 81776) | Bulk soil microbial communities from a Populus tree surrounding site in Tennessee, USA - Soil MetaG P. deltoides SBSDD2 | ecosystem: Environmental > Terrestrial > Soil > Tree plantation...
CTCTGTAGACACTCTGGTGGGGCGGGAAGTCGCGCGGCAGTTGTGCCCAGGCGATACCACCGCGGACCAGGTAGAAGATCGCGTCCGGGACCAGCCGGCGGGGGTGTTTTTCTGGTCGGCCGCCTTTACTGGTGGTGTCCCCGTTGAAGTCACCTACGAGAGGTACTTCATCGCCGCAGGAGAAGTAGTCGTGCCACTTGACACCGGTGCCGGCGAACGCGGACCCGGTGCTGATCGCAACGAAGACGTCGCAGGCGCTGCCGCGGGTGAAGGTGACGACGTCGTCGCGGCCGTCCCCGTTGAAGTCGCCGCTTCGGGAGATCGCGCCGTCGCCGTCGACGGCGTGGGCAGGTGATGCGACGGCCACGGCAAGTGTCGTGAATAGAGCAGCAGCAGCCGCTGCAGCGAAGACGCGGCGGACCCTAAGAGAGTTCGAGTTCATCGAAGCTCCTTTGTAGATGGGAGGAAACGAAGCCCTAGAGGCATGGCTCAGCGGACCGCGACTGCCGCATCCGAAACAACGCCCGCGCTGCTGGTGATTTGCTTCAGCCGCAAACCCGACAGCCGCGCGCCAGACGCGCGCCACGCGCGCCAACCGCGCTGGCGGCGCGCTCGCCGCGCCAAGGTTCGTGGCTCAGCACAGATAGCCGAACTGCCGCATGACCTGGCGGACCTTCGCCTCGCGCTGGATCTGCCCGAGCCGCCCGTAGAGCCGCAGCGCCTCAGCAAAATGCTGGTGGGCCTGATCGAACTTCTCCTGGGCGTGGTAGGCGGCGGCGACGCAGCGGTTGGTGATGGCGAGAATGTGCTCGTTGTTCGTTTCCGTCGCGATCGCCATCGCCTCCTGGTGATAGCGCAGGGCGATTTCCACGCCCAATTCAAAATTGGCCGACCCGAAGTTGTTGAGGAAGATGGCCTCCGAGGCACGGTCGCCTATGGCGCGACTGAGCTGGATGCCGCGTTCGGTCAGATCACGGACTCGGGCGAAGTCGTGCCGACGAAACGCCGCGACGCTGTGCTGCTCCAGCGTGCGCATGGTTCCGATGTCGTCCCCCTCCGCCTTGGCGATCGCGTAGGCCCGCTCGAATGACTCCTCGGCCTGCTCATTTTGGCCATCCTCGGCGAGCACCTTGCCGATGACGCTGAGCAGGATCACCTGCCGGTGCGCGGTCGGCGCCAGCGTGAGCGCCTGCCGATAGAATTCGATCGCTTCCCCGAGCTCGCCCTTGTTGTAGCTGGCGTTGCCGCGCTTGCTCAGCAGAAGGTGCAGCCGGTGGATTTCCGGTCGGCCGCGCATCATGTCGATGGCCGCGTCGAGCAGGCGCAGCAGGCCGAGCGTGTGACCGTGAGTGTCAAGATAGCCAGACGTTGCAAGGGTTTCCACGATCGCCATGAAGTCCTCGGGCGCGTCGGGGCGGGCCCGTTCGGCGGCGGCGACGATGTTGTCGAGCTCGCAGGCGATCACATCGTGGTCGTGGGAGTAGGCCGAAACGAAGTCACGCACCGCGGTGATCGCTGTCTTGGCGTCATCGCTGTCGTGACGCAGCACGGTCCGGGCATAGCCCACGGTCAGGTCATGAATCACGTAGGCGCCGGCCGAACGCTTGGCGAAGCTGACGTCGACCAGCGCGTTGAGGGCCGAACGCGAGCGGTTGAGCCCGATGCCGAGATAGCGGGAGAGCAGTTCCGGCGTGATGGTGCCGCTGAACAACGCCCCGACCGCGGCGAGCGCCGCCTGCGCGTCACCGTTGGCGAGCGCGCTGATCGTCGTGTCCAGCAGCCGGCTGGCGTTCTCCCGGCCAGGCGGCGCAAACCCTGCCGGCATCGCCAGCTCGTGCGGCGATCCGTCGACGTCACGGCGCAACTCCGCCGGGCTCATGGCGTACTGGCGGAGGCGGTGGCCGGCGATCTCGATCAGGTACGGGTGAAATCTCAAGTCGTGACAGAGCGCCTCGGCATCGGGATGCGACGCGTACGCCTCCTCGCGAGCATGATGGGTGAGCAGCCGTACCGCCTCGGCCGGGTCGAGCGCATCGACCTCCACCTGGTGATCGACGCCGAGCTTGAGCCGGGACGTGACCAGGACACCGATTCCGGCGGGGATAGCCTTGAGGACCGTATGCAGGGCCGCCGCGTTCCACACGTCGTCGAGCACGCAAAGGCGGACCCCGATCTCCAGGAGCTGACCGCCGATCGCGAGGAGGCGGGCGTCACCGGCGGACGGCAGGGTGGCCCCGGTCCCCGCGGCCGTTGCCACACAGCGCGCCAGCCCGTCAAGCACCACGTCCTCGTCGGCGTTTCCCGTGCGCAGCCACAGATAGGGACCTTTACGGGCATCGATACGCCGGTCGGCGATGGTCGCGGCGAGCGCGGTCTTGCCGGCGCCTCCCAGTCCGTGCAACAGAACCCGGCCGTCGGCGTCAAGCCATGCGTCCACGGTCTCGATGATGTGTTGCCGGCCGACCATCAGCTCGGGCCTGTTCAGCCGGTTCGCCGCGGTGCTGAAGAGGATGACGTCCAGCCTTGTCGTGCTGTCGGCCTCGGTGACCACGGTCCATCCCGGCTCCGGTCGGGTGTCGGGTTTCGCTGTCGCCGATGAACGGCCGGAGCGTCGATCGTTGCGAACGGTGGCGGCGGCCCGCCGCAGCCTCTCCGCATGATGGGGATCGCCGCCCAGATACTCGACGATCGACTTGAGGCGCTCGGGCCCGACCGGGCGGGTGCCGGTGAAGAAAGCCGACACAGTGCCCGAGACCAACCCCACCGCCTTGGCGATGCGGGCCATCGAGGGCTGGCCCTGCTCGCGATGCAGCTCGTCCAGGTACGACAGCAGCTCGCGTTCGGGTCCGCCCGCGGGCCACCGGTGCTTACTGAACCCGGCCAATGCTCCTCCAGGTCGGCATCGAGCTCAATCTCCAATGCAACCGCACTCGCGCCAACGCCGCAATGCACCCCAGTGGTGACGCGGATGCTCAGCAATACGTTCTCAAAGCTTCAGCACTGTTTCTCATCACCTGTCGCGCCCGCGGTGATCACCGCATGCTGGCTTTCATGCCCACTTCCTGGAGGGGGGAAATGACCATCAACACATACGTCAATGCTGTCGACACCGATGAGGCGGTCGCGCGGGGCCGGGACGGGCGGCTCACCGTCCCCGACCGAGCCCGGATACGGTTCTTCGGATTCGGGCTCTTCCGCGCCGAAGTGGACGGTGCCGAGGTACCGCTGCCACCCATCACCCGTACGATGCTGGCCCGACTTGTCCTTGCCCGTGGCGGCCTGGTCGACGCGGACGACCTCTACCGCGAATCCTGGCCCTCACCCGCTCCGACGGTGAGAAGGGAGCAGCGGGTCGCGGTACACAAGCGCATCGCCGAGCTTCGGCGATGGCTCGCCGCCGGCCGTATGGCCGACCACGGGAATGCGCTGCTGACCGAAAGGTCGGCGCGCACGGCCTACCGACTGTTGCTCGACACCGATCAGGTAGATCTTCATATGTTTGCGGATTTGGTTTTCCGCGCGGCGGCTGCCCAGGACGCGGTGGCGGTGGATCTGTTCGTCAAGGCCTTGTTGATGTGGACCGAACGACCCCTGCAGGGCTTGCCGGACAGGGCTTTTGTCCGGGACCACACGACGCGGCTGACGCAGCTGCGCGACCGGGCTTGCGTGGAACTGGCGGCCGGGTGCCACGCGCTTGGCCGGACCCGCGACGCGCTCGTGGTCTTCGACCGGATGCAGGCGTTGCACCCCGACGACATCGGCCTGCGAGAAATGATCGAACTCCTTTTCCCGAGCGGGCAGCCGGTCACACCGATTGAGCGCCGACCGCTAGCTATTTGAGTTTCGAGCGCAGATGACTGATCACTCGCACTTGAGCCAGAGGTTCGACCGACAAATGGAGATCCATATGAAAAGGCCATGCGGCTTCGCGCTGGCCCTGCTCCTCGCGGGCTGCGCGGTACTGACCGGGTGCACCGGACCTAAACCTCCCCCCAACCCATCACCCACTCCCGACAACGTCGCGATCCTTGTGGTGGACGACTTCGGCTTGGGCAAGGACCACAGCGCCGCAGACTCGCTGCCGGTGTTCAAAGATGAGAACTGTACGGTCGGAGCCACCGACGTCGGATCCAACGGCGCCGGCCAAGGCTCACCACCGTCCGGTCACTCGCACGGCGAGCTTGTGTACCAAGCGCTCAAAGAGAAAATGACTCAACTCATTCCGGGCGGCCACGTCACCACCACAGCCACAACGCCACGGCCCCCGTCATCGCCGGCCGCGCTGGGACCCATCGAAACCAGCACCGAGTGGACCTACCACCACGCGACGACGAACAAGGACTACAGGGTGCGGCTCGTCGCCGTGCACGCCTCCAAATTCAGTACCAAGGATGTTCTTGCCGGAATCAGTGGGGCGATTCAGGAGCAGCAAGCGAGCGTCAGCCGGTTCGTGGTCAACCTGAGTTTCGTGGTCATACCGTGCGATGTCATCCGCTGGCTCAAGGATTCCGACCACATCAATGGCCTTCTCGCAACCTACAGCAAGATGCTCGAGAACGACCCGGAGCTGCGCGAGAGGCTCGAGTACTACAACTACCTGACCACCGCCGGGGCATGGGACATGAGCAAGCTGACGGCGGGCGATTTCACGATGACGGTGTTGCGTGACGACATTCTTGCCCCGCTGCGTCAGGGCTTGGTGGATGCGTTCTACCGCGCAATCGATCTCAGAGACTTCAGCCAGGACAAGAAGCTGGACATGGTCTATTCGGACCCGCACTGGCAGGTCTTCCTCAACCAGTGGGTACGGTCGCCCGGTTCATCGGCCAAGGTGATTTTGGTCGGCGCTGCGGGCAACGGCGTCGAGTACGGTGATCCGCCGGTCCGGATGGGTTTGCCTTTTCCGTTTGCCCCAGCCCTCTGGGACTTTGTGGTCAGCGCGAGCGGTGACGGTCCCTCATCCTTCACCGACAAGCTGAATTCGGGCGAGGTCAAGCTCGCTTACGCCGGACCCACTCTCGCCCCGGAAAGTCTGGGCACCTCGTTTGCGGCGCCCAGGCTGAGCGCGCTCGAGGCGCTCTACCTGATGGAGACCGGACGTGTGGTGTGCGACGGAAACTCGCCGCCGCTTGGGTACATCAACGCGGCGATCGTCGCGTCGGCCATCCCGTCCAAACAGCCACCGTCACCGTGGCAGAACCTCGGTACCGCCGACTGGCCCGCCAAGTGCAATGACTTCCCCCAGAAATAGATGATTCGCCAAAACTGGATCGTGGTGTCCGGCCAGGACACCACGAGCCCCTTCCGCCGGGCTTTCCCTGCCGTGCAGGCCGCGCCATCCAAGGAAGGTAATCTACGCGGCATTCGGCCAGGTTCGTCATGATCGATTGATCTAGCATTTTCTCCGAAAATGCTGCCTAAGGTCGTTGGGAGGCAACATTTTCCCCGAAAATGCCAGCCCAATCTCCCCCCGCTCAGGACAGCGGACGGTAGTTCACCTTTAGCGCGTCAAGGGTCGGCAGGTGCCGGCGCAGGCGCGCATCAAATTGCCGATAGTCGCGTTTGGACGACCAGCCCACCTCGGCGAGGGCCGCGAGCCTTGGGAAAGCCCGGTACTCCACCAGAGCCGGGGTGGGGAGGTACTCGCACCACAGCTGGCCCTGCACGCCGGTCACGTCGCCCGGCTCGAAGGAGTACACCTTCTCCAGCGGCACGAAACCGTTGACCGCGGTCGGTTCGCCGGGCCGGAACGACTCGGCCCAGTCGAAGTAGGTGTAGCGCATCGGGCAGGAGACGGCGTCGAACCCGGCGGCGCGGGCCATCGGCGCCCGATGCTCCTTGCGCCAGCCGAAGAAGAGCAAACCTTCGGGCGGGTCGGCCTCCAGGAGCTCATCCCACACGGCGGTCCTGCGGCCGCGGGCGGCAAGATGATCCTGCAACTCCCGGATCCACCAGCCGAGCAGTTTGTCCACACCGGACAGTCCCAGCGCGGCCACAGTCTCAAGCGCCGCGGGCGAATTGCTCCACTCGGTCAGCGCCACCTCGTCGCCGCCGAGGTGGATGTACTCGAACGGGAAGACGTCGGCCACCTCGTCGAGCACGTGCTTGAAGAACTCGACCGTCTCCGGGCGGGTGTTCAGGACGGTGTCGTGCAGGTACCACCGGGTGGAGACCTCGATCGGATGGTCCGGATCGTTGCCCAGCAAAGGGTAGGCGGCGATCGCCGCCTGGGTGTGCCCGGGCAGGTCGATCTCGGGCATGATCTCGACGCCGCGGCGGCGGGCATAGGCCACGAGGTCTCGCATCTGCTGTTGCGTGTAGTGACCTCCGTGCGGTACCCCATCAAAATCAAAATCGAAATAGTGACCTTTCATCGACTCGGCGCGGTGCCCACCGACCTCGGTCAAAAGGGGATAGCGCTTGACCTCGAACCGCCAGCCCTGGTCGTCGGTCAGGTGCAGATGCAGCCGGTTGAGCTTGTACATCGCCATCAGGTCGACATAACGGTGCAGGAACTCGATCGGGTGGCACCAGCGCGCCACATCCAGGAGGCTGCCGCGCCACGGATAGCGCGGCGCGTCACGGATCTCCACGAAGGGAACGGGGTCACCCAACTGGCGCAAGGTCTGCACCGCCCAACGCAGCCCCGCGAGCCCGCCGCGCACCTCAAGCCCGTCATCGCCGGCTCTTAACCGGTACCCCTCTTCAAAGCCATTTTCCAGAACCCAGTCGCCCGCGACCGGCAGGCCCAGCTCGGCCAGCAGCCCGGCGATCTCGGGCGGCCCGGAAAACGCTTGGGCGGCAAGGCTTAGCGTGCCTTCACCGTACGACACGTGCGAGGGGTAGGGAATCATGCGCGTCAGCCTATCGGCCCCTTGACGCTGGCCATCCACTTTTCTTAAAGTACTAACAAGTTAAGATGATAGGGTAATCGGTGATCGAGTTTCTGCTCAATCCTGGCTCCGGCGTCTCGCCCTACCTGCAGATCGTCCAGCAGGTGCGCCAGGCGCTGCGGCTCGGCCTGCTGCGCGAGGGCGATCGGCTGCCCACCATCAAGGCGGTGGTGGCCCAGCTGGCGATCAACCCGAACACGGTGCTCAAGGCGTACCGGGAGCTGGAGCACGAGGGTCTGGTGGAGCCCCGCCCCGGGGCGGGCACGTTCGTGCGGCGGACGCTGGCCGACGACACCGTCTCGGCGCACGAGCCGCTGCGCGCGGACCTGCGCGCCTGGCTGGACCGGGCGTGGCGGGCCGGCCTCGACGACGACAGCATCGAGGCGCTGTTCTGGACGACATTCCGTGGAGCGCAACGTGGAGCCCAACAAGAAGGCGGCGGCAAGGAGGACGTGGCATGACACCGGTGGTGCGGGCTCAGGGCCTGGGCAAGCGATACGGGCGTCGCTGGGCGCTGTCGGAGTGCACTGTGGACATTCCAGCCGGCCGGGTGGTGGGGATCGTGGGTCCCAACGGGGCGGGCAAGACCACGCTGCTGCGGCTGGCGGTGGGCCAGTTGAGGCCGACCGCCGGCGGCATCGAGGTGCTCGGCGGACGCGGCGCGGCTAGCCGGGTCGGCTACGTCGCGCAGTCCACGCCCGTCTACTCAGGACTGACCGTCAACGAGCATCTGATCCTGGGGGAGCGGCTCAACCCGCGCTGGGACAAGAGGATCGCGAGCGAACGCGTCCAGAGCGCCGGCCTCGACCTCAAGCAGCCCGCCGGGTGGCTCTCCGGCGGCCATCGGGCGCAGCTCGCCCTCACCATGGCCGTTGCCAAGCGACCGGAACTGCTGGTCATAGACGAACCCCTGTCCCGCCCTCGACCCGCTCGCGCGCCGCGAGTTCCTTCAGGGCCTGATGGAATCCGCCGTCGATACCGGTGTCAGCATCATCCTCTCCTCGCACGTGATCAGCGACCTCGAGCGGATCTGCGACTATCTCGTCATCCTCGTCGCCTCGCGGGTTCGCCTCGCGGGTTCGCCTCGCGGGCGAGATCGACCAACTGCTTGCGTCACATCACCAGCTGGTCGGCCCGCAGAGCGACCTCGCTGCGCCGGCCGGCACCGACGTGATCACGGCGCGCCACACCCAGCGTCAAACCACCTTGGTGGTGTCCGGAACGCTGGATCTGGTCTGGCAGCAAAGCGTTCCGCGCCGCCGGTGGCTGGCGGTCAAGCCATCTTCGGGCTCCTCAGCCTGCTGCTGGCCGGGTTCTGCTTCCTGCGCCTACGCCCCGACTGATCCGAGCGTGTCCTCTCCGTGTCCACTCCGGGCCGGCTCGTTCGTCCTTATTGTGAGAACGAGCTTTGGAGGAGTCATGGCACAGTATCTGGCGCTCACCTACACCGCCGACATCAATTGGTATGCCCCGGAGCATGAGGCCGAGCTGACCGAGTATCGGGTGTTCGGGCAGCAGCACGCGGGCAGCATCCTGGCCGCCGCCGTCCTGCACCCGACCTCGACCGCGACCGTCGTCAGGGTCACGGGGGCCAGGGGCGGCGACGTGGTGACCACCGATGGGCCTTATGCGGAGACGAAGGAGGCGCTGACCGGGTACTACCTGATCGAGGCGGACGATCTCGACGCGGCGGTGAAGATCGCGGCGGAGATCCCGGCCGCGTGGGGCGGCGCGGTCGAGCTGCGCCCGGTCCTCAAAGCGCAATAGATGAACGAAGCCGACAGGCTCGCCGAGACCGTCCGGACCGAGGGGACGCGGATCCTCGCCAGCTTGGTCCGGGCTGTCGGTGACCTGCAGGTGGCGCAGGACGCCGTGCAGGAGGCGTCGATCGCCGCGCTGCGCGACTGGCCGGTCAAGGGCGTGCCGTCGCAACCGCGCGTCTGGCTGACCGTCACCGCCCGGCACAAGGCCATAGACATGCTGCGGCGCGAGGGGGCCCGGGCGGACAAGGAGAGGGAGGCGGTCGACTTGAAGGAACTGTCCACTTCGGACCTGCCGCCGGACAGCGTGGTGCGCGACGATCAGCTGCGCCTGATCTTCACCTGCTGCCATCCGGCCTTGGCGCCGGAGGCACGGGTTTCTCTCGCCCTCAAGGCATTGTGCGGTCTGTCCACGGCTCAGGTGGCCGCGGTCATGCTGACCGGGGAGGCGGCGATGGCCAAACGCCTCACGCGTACCAAGGAAAAGATTTCAAAAGCCAAAATTCCTTATCGTGTACCGGAAACAGCCGACCTGCCCGCGAGACTGACCGCGGTCTGCGGTGTGGTCCACGCTCTTTACACCAGCGGCCACGCGACGTTCGATGTCGATCCATGCGCCGAGGCGGTCCGGCTGGGACGCCTGCTGTGCGGGCTGTTGCCCGACGAGCCGATGCCGGCGGCGGTGCTGGCGTTGCTGTTGCTGACCGAGGCTCGCCGACCGTCGCGTATGGACAGTTCCGGCGAGATCGTGGCCCTGGCCGAGCAGGACCGCACGGCGTGGGACACCGCGCTCATCGCCGAAGGCCTGACTCTGCTCGAAAAGTCGTTGCGGCGCACCGAGGGCGTGGCCGACCCCTATCAGCTCCAGGCGGCGATCGCGGCCGAGCACGCCCGAGCACCGTCCTATCCGGACACCGACTGGCCGGAGATAGTCCGCCTCTACGACCTGCTGCTGGGCGTCGCCCCCAGCCCCGCCGCCCGCCTGGCCCGCGCCGTCGCCGTCTCCGAAACCCGCGGCGCCGCCGCCGGCCTGGCCGCGCTGGAGGGCATCGACCCCGACCCGCGCTGGCACGCGGTACGGGCCGAACTCCTTGCGCGCCTTGGCCGTTTCCCCGAGGCCGTGGCGGCGGTCGACGACTCGCTGCGCGGCGAGGTCGCCGTGCAGGAGCGTACCTACCGCGAACGCCAGCGGGCCCGCTGGGCTACTCGCCTGTAAGCCAAGGATTCTCCGGCACCCCGCCGGGAATCGGCGCGCCCGGGTCGTAGGGCCGGCGGGTCAGCACGAACGAGCCGAGGTCCAAATGCGACAGACGCCCATCCGAATCCCGCACCGGCAGCAGGATCTCGCCGTGGAAATAGCCGCTCTGGCCCACCCACTGACCGTCGCTGCGCCGCTTGAACTTGGTTGCGTTACTTCCGTTGGACGGCACCAGTTCCAGCCCGCCGGAGGCCAGAAGGCGGAGGGCATATCCGGCCGGGCCCCAGAACCACGGCCCGGTCAGCTCCAGTAGCCCGGGCTCCACAGTGGACAGTGGCTTCCACGGCTCCGGGATCTTCGGCTCGTTCGTGGTCACAATCGTCACCAGATCGACGGCGAGCTGGCCGACCGCGAGGCCGCCCGTGGTGTTGGCCAGCACCACCACGCCCAGGCTCTCCTCGGGATCGACCACCAGCGCGCACAGGAAGCCCGGCATACTGCCGGTGTGCCCGGCCAGCGTCCGCCCATCCACGCGCCACAGTTGCAGGCCCAGCCCGTACGCTTGCTCCCACGAGGCGTTCTCCGGGGCCGACGAGGGCTGGCGCATCTCGGCCACTGTGTCGGCGCTGAGCACTCCGTCGGCGCCGTTCATCAGGAACGTGCCGAACCGGCCCAGGTCGTCGACGGTCGACCAGAGCTGCCCGGCCGGCGCCATCAGGCCCGTCTCCTGCACCACCTCGGGCATGAGAACATCGGCGAACGGGTGCACGGCATAGCCTGTGGCGTAAGGTTCCTGGGGCAGCAGCGACGTCCGCGCCATCCCCAGCGGCTCCAGGATCTCCTTGCGCAACGCCTCACCCCAAGGCTGGCCGCGCAGCTCGTTGACGACCGCCCCGAGCAGGGCGTAACCCGGGTTGGAATAGTGGAAGAGGCGGCCTTGCGGGTGCCGGAACGGGTCGTCGCCGAGCACATCGGGCCACTGCGGGCGGAGCTGTCCGGGCGTGCGCTCCCACCACGGGGACGGGGTCTCCGAGGCGAGGCCTGACGTGTGCGACAGAAGCTGGGCTATCGTCCGGGAGCCGGCCCGGGTACCCGAAAAATGTTTCTCCAACGGGTCGGCCAGGTCGAGCCGGCCCTCGTCGCGCAGCCGCATAATCAGCACCGCGACGAAGGTCTTGGTGAGGGAACCTATCCTGTATTGTCGGCCGATGTCCGTTTCGATAGCGTGGTCCCAGACCTTCTCGCCCTCACGGACCACCGCGCCCACCATACTTGGCGCCCGGCACCGCACCTGAGCCACCCTCACCTTGTGCAGCAGCGCCCTGCTGGTCCCCTCCAACACCATCCGGCGAGCCTAACCTTTCCTCCCCTGGCCAACGCCCCCAAATCCCCAGCACCCTAGGACGCCCTGGCGGTTGTGCCGAGGAACGCGCGCTACCGATACCCGGGTGCCCGGCGCTCGGGCTATGCGCTACGCTGTACCAGCCGCACGGGTCGACCACCTATGCGGCACCGGGATGTGGCGCAGTTTGGTAGCGCACTTGACTGGGGGTCAAGGGGTCGTCGGTTCAAATCCGGCCATCCCGACGGGAGTTGCACCGAGGCGGTGACGGGATTCGTCCAGGTCACCGCCTTTCCCCTTTGTGCTCCTCGATGTCTCGGCGTTGGCTTGTGGGTCTTCTGCCGAGTGCTGGGGACCAATGGGGGACCGGGTGTGCACAGGCAATGTGATCTCACCCATGCTGGGACACCGTCGGCCGCCCCTGACGATCGTTCGTCGTACCGAGGGAGCGGTGGAGTACTTGGTGTTGGGGGACGTCACGCTGGTTCTCGACACCTCCACAGGCCTTGAGGTCATCACCGATGACCGCGTTGATCCCACCGCTCGGGAGGAGAGGCTAGAGGCGGCCCGGCTTCCCTTCGGGACCGAGGCCAAGCAAGCAGCGCTGCTACGGATGAAGCACGCCGAGTTGGCAGTACGAAACCGCGAGAACGGCTACTGGGTGGCAAGAGCAGACCCTACTGTTGTAACCCACGCCATCACCGGAACTGTTGCTGTCGAAAGCCTTCAAAGCTTCGCCGTACCCCCCTCTGTCAAGATCTGGTGAGACGCCCGGTGGGGTAATGTTCTGACCTCGTGGGGCGAGACTGGATGAAGAGAACGTGACGTTGAGTACTGCTGAGATGGGATCTGTGGACGGGCCGCGGGCTGATCGGCCCAAGCGGCGGGTGTTCACCGCCGAGTACAAGCTGGCTATGGTGGCCGCCTTCGATGCGGCGACTGAGCCGGGTGCTCGCGGTGCTCTGCTGCGCCGTGAGGGCCTGTACCACTCGCACATCACCGAGTGGCGCCGCGCTCGTGACGGTGGGGTGCTGGCCGGTCCGCCGCCGCGGTCGGGTCGTCGTGCGGCACGCTCGGCCGATACGGCGAGCAACCATCAGGGTCACCGTCCTCAGCCGGGTCAGCCAGATAGTCCAGAAGATTGCCTTGGCGCTGTTTCCACTCGGCCGACGTGACCTGATCGATCAGGGCGACCGCAAGCGGAACTCGCGAACTGTGCAGGAACGTCTCACCGCGCAACGGCAATGCGCGAGCGCCGCCTCGGCGGATCGCCGCCTCGAGGGCGACCGCGTCAGCCCACTCGTCCGGATAATGATCGCGCATCTGTCGCCACTGCCGATTCCCGTGAAACGGGCAAGTTAATTGGAATTGGGCATGGCGTCTCGCGGAAGCTCCCACAATCGGGTGATGAGTCTGAGCTGAGGTTGGCAATGGGGATGGCTTACGCGGCCCGCGATGATGTCTCGATCTGGCGACGCAACGCGGCTGACGTGGGCAGCCCCAGTGTCGTACGACGACGAACGGGCACGTCTGGTCACCGCATCGAGCGCGGAGTCGCGGCAGAGAATCGGGCGGACCTGGTGGTGGAGATTGACCGCCATCGGCATACTGGACTTACCAGGCCCAGGGTTGGGCCTTCTCCCGGAAGCCGGGGAGCGATCGCAAAGGGGTAAGCGCCGTGGCTGGCCACGCTCGGTGAACCGCCCGCGGTTGGCCTGCGCCGCTGGACTTTCCATAGGAAGTCTCTTCGCAGCCAACCAATGGGCGCTGGCTCTAGTCGCCTTCGTGGCGATCGTCATTCTGTGCGGGGTAGTGCTACCCGCTGTCTGGTCGTCAAAGCCTGCGCGTCGCCGTGACGCTCGTGCTGTCCTTGAAGTCCTTTGGACGCGGCAGCCGCGCAAGACGGGCAAGCAGAGATGACCGTTGCAACGCGTGCCGGATACCCCCGAGGCCCACCGTCGGCGCGGGGGAAGTGTTCCCCCGTCCTTCACCGAGAGCAGGTGCAAAGTAGGTCCGAGGAGATCGGATTGTAGGAGCGCGGGCCGAGGCTCATCGCCGACGGTCGCTGCGAGTGGCATTCGGATCGTGAGCGACCTGTCGCTTGCCACGGTGGATGGTCGAGGGGTGGGTATGGGTCTATCTCGTCGTCTCTGGTCGTGGCTTGGTTAGGCTGCTGAGCAGGTTGGTCAGCGGGATGAAGGCGTCGGCGGTGCCCAGATCGCGTGGCGTCGGCCCAGCCGGGGTGGGAGTGTCGGCGAGGCGTTGGGCGAGGGCTTCCAGGGCTTTGCGGTCGCCTTCGAGCGCGGCCCGCTCGTCTTCGGTCAGGTCGACGGTTTCGAGCATTCGGTCGATGCCGTCGCGCATCGAGATGACTTGCTGGGCACTGCTTTGCCTGGGCAGGTAGAAAGGGCAGCGGGCGCAGGACAGCCGGTGTGGGCACTGGCGAAGAAGTCGCATGAGCAGTAGCCGTCGCGCAGGTCGTAGTACTTCCAGGGTTTGCCGGCCGCCGCGGCGCCTGTCGTGATGCTGCCGCGGTCGACCAGGACCTGAATCGTGCACAGGTTTCTGGTGAAGTAGTCGGCTTTCTCGTAAGCGGCGGTCAGAGTCCGTTGCAGGATCTGGGCGTAATATCGTGTGCTGGCCGCGTGTTTGTGCCCAAGCCGCTGCTGAAGGTCGGTCAACGTGAGTGGTTCATTCGCGTGAGCAGCTGGTGGCGATCGTGGCGCGGGCGCGGTGACCGGTCAGCGCGCCGCGTGAGTCGGACTCCGGGATGCCGGCCTTGCGGCAGAGCGCCGGAATAACATACTCGTTTCCGGTGTCGGCGAAAGATTGCTGCGTCAAGCTGATCCACCAAGCCCTCAGCGGCCATCAGCGCCAGGGTCGTGGACTGGACTCCCGCGCCCAGTGACAAGAACCATGGGCTCATCTGCGACCTCCGGCTGGGTGAGCGGCGTCCACAGCGCCGATGGCAAGAGCAGGTCGCCTCGCTGGCGCGGCCGGGCCTACTCGGCCCGAGGAAAATCCGGGGAGGCACAACCCCTTCAACCTGAGCGCGAAAACCTTGCCCCTCCAGACCACGCCTGCCCGGTCCAGGGTCGTACGTCCGGCAGGGCGCTCCACCCTGGACCGGGCAGGCGTGGCCCGGTCGGGCAAAGCCTGCGCGACGGGAAGCATCTAGCGACTGACCTTCCTTTCGTTAAGGTGCCTTAGCCGGATGCCTTCTCAAACCGTCGGGTGGTCGTTTGGTACTCGGCGTCCATGATCACGAAAAAGCGCCGTTTTTCCCGTATGTTCGCTTCCAGACGATAGAAGTCACGAGCTACTACCCACCACCCACGCCAAGCGGTAGAGGCGAATGTTGCCGAGGCCGCATTGCGTACGGTCGCCTCCGATGTCTCTCCGGTTATATATCCAAATTCCATCAGCTTGATACGCCAATTCATGTATATATGGCTTTGTTGCGCCGTGGGCGTACTCTTTGCCAACTCCCATATGTCCGGATGATCGAGAGCGATTCGTATCAGTTCGCTTTGTAGCCACAGCATTGCCTGATGCCGCCCAAGGCGGAACTGACGAGCTTGAAGTAGCAAGCTCGCCATCACGCCAACCAGTGCGATGGAAGAGATCAGTGTCGATATAACTGCGATAGCAACACTTAAGTCGTTCATTGGCCGAATCTCCTCCGCCTGTCCGCCCGGTCGCCAAACGACGATATCGACCAGTGTCAAATAAGCGATCCCAACAACGACGCAGCGAGCCGAGAGAACTTGGAGACGATATCGCGCTGAGGCCCGAGTGAAGTAGTCGTACGCCGACACGCACCAATGCCGCGACAGTGTGGTTAGCCAGCGCCGCAGGTGTCGATCCGCATCTAACCTAGTTGACACGGAAGACGTCGTTGAATTAGCAGGACGCGCCAGGTCGCGCAAGATCCGTGTGGGGAGAAATCTGGGAGACGATCTTCCATTTGGCAACGCCGGGCGCAACTTTAGACTGACGAATACCAACAGTCTGATCAGCACGCCCAGGTAGAGGAGCACCCTAACGATCCACTTCGGACGCTTCTGGGAGTCAAGGGGTCGTCGGTTCCAATCCGGCCATCCCGACGGGAGTGACACCAGGTCCGGGCCGTGACGCGGAGACGCGCACGGCCCGGAGTCATCTCTCGGCGTTGGACGTTTCAGTCCCCTTCGCCTTCAACAGTCAATCGAGCGCGGCGCTCGACGAGGGCCGCTTGCCAGCCCTGTCAACCCTTCCATGAGCCCGCTTGACCTCACACCCGTGACGTGGGAATAACCCGCCTGTACCGAGACGTCGCTGCGGCCCCATCTGCTGATCCATCGGCGTCTACATAGCCGAGCTTCACATTGCTCAACTCGCCGCTGCTGCCGTTCTCACCTCGATAGGCGGCGCTAACAATCCTGCATTAGCCAATTTGGACAGTCCTACTCAACCGATGAGCGCGCACGTCATCCGATGCCCATCGTGTTCCTACGCTCGGTTTGCAACGTAGGCTGCGCGCCGCGCCGACTTGTTGTGACGATTTTCTGTAGGTGTTCAAGCCGGAGCGGGATAACCGTTGTCACTTCGGCGATTCACGGTACCGCCCGGGTCGGCAAGACCGCCCTCGCGGTGCACGCTACACACCTTTGCGCCGACCAGTTCCCGGACGGATAGCTGTACGTCGATCTGCGCGGTTTCGATCCGAGCGGCCAGATTCTGACCGCCGCCGAGGCTGTCCGCGATTTTCTCGACTCGTTGTGGGTGCCGCCGGAGCGGCTCCCGGCCAGCGATGCCGCCCATCGGAACCTGTACCGCAGCCTGCTGGCCGACCGCCGGATCCTGATCCTGCCGGACAACGCGCGCGACGCGGGCATGTCCGGCCGCTTGTGCCCGGTACCCCGGAAGCCTGGCAATCGTGACCAGCCGCGACCGCCTCACCAGCCTGGTCGCCCGCGAAGGCGCGCATGCTTTTCCCTTGGGTCCATTAAGCAATGCCGAGGCGAGGCAGTTGTTCGCCAGCCGGATCGGCGGTGAACGCGTTGTCGAGGAGGCCGGTCGAACCTCGCCCACACGTTGGCCGGCAACGAGTCACATCCCAAGGATTTCCAGATTTTAGCCGCCACAACAACATCTGGCTCTTCTGCTGGCATTTCCGGCTTGGCCCAGGGCCAGCCGACCGCGGCGGCGGCGACTCGGTCATTGTGCAATGCGCCGAGCTGTTCGGCCAGGTCACTCCAGCGGTCAGGATTTTTCAAGGGTACCCCGGACGCCTCGAACAGCAGGCAAGTCCCGTCGTCACGCTCGATGCCGGCCACGAGTTTGGGGAGTCCGACCGGCACATGCGCGGCCAGGTCCCGATAGAAGTACAGCTCCCGCCGGGTCCGCTCATCAGCGGCCACCTTGAGGACGAAATCGCCGCGCCCGAAACGGTTGACGTGTAACCGATACACGGCCGAACCGGAAGCGCCCGCCGTCAGCGTCCGGATCTCGACCAGCTCGCCCGGGTCGCGGCCCAGCATCGACCACCAGTACGCGGCACTCTCCATATTTTATCCTCCATTGTGGACGGTTCCCGGACGCCCGGCTTTTGGCGACTACACGCCAACTTTTGTCCATATTGGACAGACCAACGTTTCGGGCGGACGGGTGAGGTCGACCCGTGGCATCTGTTGGTGGATAGGGGAAAAAGTGTGGGTTAGCAACCTGATTTGTCCGGTATGCGACCGTGTGTAAATCCACTTGACTTCTGTTTCGGCCAGATCTAAGTTGGTCGTATCGATCTTAATGATCGTTGGGGGACCTCAAAGTTGAGGACGATCAGCGGGGGGAATCCGTATGTCGTTGCCTGTGCGTGCACATGACCATGCCCATGACCGTGTCCAGACTACATCCGCCGATTCGCTCATAGGCGCCATCCGCCACGAGGTGGCCGAGCTTCTGGGGCTGGCGGAGGCGGACATCCGCGACGACGAGCTGTTCGCCCGCCTCGGCCTGGATTCGATGCGGGCCAGCCGGCTCATGGCATCGCTGTCCGAGACGGTGGGCCGGCCCCTGTCGCCGGCGCTGGTGTGGGCGCACTCGAGCATCGCGGCCCTGGCGGCGCATCTGCACGGCGGCCATGACGAGCACGACGAGGCGGCCAAACCGGCTGGGCGCATGGACCGCGTCGCGACATCGCCCAGGACAGGTCCGGCCGAACCCATCGCCATCATAGGCGTCGCCTGTCGCTTCCCGGGGGCCGATCGGCCGGCCGACTTCTGGAGGCTTCTGTGTGACGGAGACGACATGGTCCGCGAGTCGCCGTCTCGCTGGGATGCCGGCCGGTGGAAAGGGCTTGGGTCGATGGCATCGCGGATGCCCGACCGGGCCGGCTTTCTCGAGTCCGTCGATGCCTTCGATCCGCTCTTCTTCGGGATTTCGCCGCGCGAGGCGATCGAGATGGATCCCCAGCAACGGCTGTTCCTGGAGGTTGCGTGGGAGGCGCTGGAGGACGCGGGCGCCGCGGGCGAGGCCTTGTTCGGCAGCCAGACCGGCGTCTTCGCCGGAGCGATCTGGCACGACTACGCCGACCTGAGGCACGGGCGGCACGGTCCGCATACCGCGACGGGCCAGGCGCTGAACATGATCGCCAATCGTCTGTCCTATGTGCTCGGTCTGCGCGGGCCAAGCTTGGCCGTTGACAGCGCCTGCTCGTCCTCGTTGCTCGCGGTGCACCTGGCGTGCCAGAGCATATGGGCCGGTGAGTCGGCGATGGCCGTGGCGGGCGGGGTCAACCTGCTGCTGAGCCCGCACACGATGGTTGCCCTGACCGAGTTCGGCGGGCTGGCCCCGGACGGGCGCTGCAAGGCGTTCGACGCCACCGCCGATGGCTTCGGCCGCGGCGAGGGCTGCGGCGTCGTGGTGCTCAAGCCCCTCTCGATGGCGTTGGCCGACGGTGACGACATCTGGTGCACCATCCGGGGCAGCGCCACCAACAACGATGGGCTGAGCAACGGTTTGACCGCGCCCAACCCGATCGCCCAGGAGGAGGTGCTGCGGGCCGCCTATAGAAGGTCGGGGGTGGACCCGGGGGAGGTCCACTTCGTGGAGACGCACGGCACCGGAACGGTTTTGGGCGACCCGATCGAGACGACCGCACTGGGCGCGGTCCTCGGCCACACCCGGCCGGCTGATTCGCCCCTCGTGCTGGGGTCGGTGAAGACCAACCTGGGCCACCTGGAGGGTGCGGCCGGCATTGCGGGCCTCATCAAGGCCGCGTTGTGCCTGCGGCACCGCCGGATCCCGCCCAATCTGCACTACCGGGAGCCCAACCCGCACATCGACTTTTCCGGGCTGGGCCTGCGGGTGCCGACCGCGCTCGAGCCGTGGCCGCCGCAACGCAAGCCCTTGGCCGGTGTGAGCTCCTTCGGCTGGGGCGGCACCAACGTCCACGTGGTGCTGGAAGGGCGGGCCGAGCCCGAGCCGATTGCCTGGTCCAGTGGGCCCGCGGCGCTGGACCCGGCGGGCAAGGCGCCGCCGAAGGTGGCGTTCGTCTGCTCGCCCCACGGCCACCAGTGGATGGGCATGGCCCGATCGATGCTGCGACACGAGCCGGTCTTTCGCGCCGCGATGGAGCAGTGCGACGCCGAGCTGTCCCGCTACGTGTCCTGGTCCTTGCTGCATGAGCTTTTCAAGCCGGAGGGCGAGACCTCGTGGGACGACGTCACCGTCGCCCAGCCCGCGCTCTTCGCGATCGAACTGTCCCTGGCCGCCTGGTGGGAAAGCCGGGGTGTGCGTCCCGACGCCGTGGTCGGTCACAGCCTGGGCGAGCTTGTCGCGGCCGTGATCGCGGGGGTTCTCGACCTGCCCGACGCCATCAGGCTGGTCTATCACTACACCCGCGTGCAGGGCATCGTCGCCGATCGCGGTGGCGGGATGGCGATCGTGGAGCTTCCGGCGGCCAAACTCGAGCGTTTCGCCGACGGCGAGAGGGTGGTCATCGCCGGGCGCAACGGGCCGCGAGCCACCGTGCTCTCCGGCGAGGTCACCGATCTCGAGGCGATCCTGTCCGAGTTGCGGGGGGAGGGCGTGCTGTGCGCGATGATCCGCGTCGGGCTCGCCGCCCACAGCCCCGCCATCGACGAGGTTATGACCGAACTTGAGGAATCCATCGCCGGGATCACCGCGCACCCGGCGCGTATTCCCCTCTATTCGACGGTCACCGGTGAGTTGGCCGATTGGCGCGAGCTCGGCCCGGCCTACTTCGCCGGCAACCTAAGGCGTCCGGTCGTTCTGGCCGATGCCATGCAGGCCATGCTGAAAGCCGGTTACGGCGTCTTCGTCGAACTCAGCGCGCACCCCGTGCTCCTCCCGGCGCTCGAGCAGTGCGCCGCCGAGTCGGGCCACGAAGCGGTGGTGTTTGCCACGATGCGCCGCGCCGCCGACGACCGGGAGGGGCCGGCCCAAACCCTCGCCGACCTGTGCGACCTGGGCGTCGCGACCGAACCGCCCGCCAGCGGGCCGCAGCTGTTCACCTTGTCCGCCAAGACATCCGCGGCGCTGGTGGAGCTGGCGGCCAAGACCGCCGAGCACGTCGAGGCGAGCGCGGCCGATCTCGCCGGGTTGTGCCGGACGGCCCGCGGTCGCAGCCACCACCGTCAGCGGCTGGCGATCGTCGCGGCATCCCGCGCGGAACTGGTCGAGCAGCTGCGTTCGGTGCGATCGGCGCCCGATCCGATCGACATCCGCCAAGGTGTGGCGTTCGTGTTTCCCGGGCAGGGATCCCAGTGGATCGGGATGGCGACCGAACTCCTGCGCGGCGAACCGCTTTTCCACCAAGCGATCCGGGACTGCGACGCGGCCGCCCAACCCTATCTCGGCTGGTCGATCCTTGAGGAACTGCAGGCCGACGAGACGGCCTCGGCGATGGACCGCATCGAGGTCATCCAGCCGGTGCTGTTCGCCGTCCAGATCGGGCTCGCCCGCCTTTGGCAGTCCTGGGGTGTGACCCCGGCCGCGGTCGTGGGCCACAGCATGGGAGAAGTGGCGGCCTCTTACACCGCCGGGGTCATCACTCTCGACGATGCCGCCCGCATCATCTGCCGGCGCAGCCATTTGATGGCCCGCACCAGCGGGCAGGGCGCGATGCTGGCGGTCGAGCTGACGCTGCCGGAGGCCGAGGAGGCCATCTCGCCTTACAGCGACAAGGTTTCCATCGCGGTGAGCAACAGTGCCCGCTCGACCGTGCTCTCCGGCGACCAGGCGGCGCTGTCCACGCTGGCGGCCCGGCTCCAGGGCGAGGAGATCTTCTGCCGGTGGGTCAAGGTGGACGTGGCGTCCCACAGCCCTTACATGGACGTCCTGCAGCCCGAGCTGGCCGTTGAGCTCCAAGGCATCCAGTCCCGGGCGGGTTCGGTGCCGATCTACTCGACCGTCACCGGTGAGGTGGAGGACGGCACGGGGCTGGACGTCGGGTACTGGATCGACAACCTGCGCCGTCCGGTCCTATTTGGACAGCAGGTCGGCCGGCTCATGCGATCCGGGGTTCGCGTCTTCCTCGAGATGAGCCCGCACCCGATCCTGCTGCCCGCCATCGAGCAAGTGGCCATGGAGATGGAGGCCGCGGTCGCGGTCCTGCCGTCGCTGCGCCGGCGGGAGGGTGAGCGGCAGACCTTGCTGGCCTCCGCCGGCCGGCTCTACCAGGCGGGGGCAACGGTGGATCTGGCCCGGATCAACGGCCCGGGACCGCTGGGGGACAAGCTTGCCGGGTACGCCTGGCAGCATGAAAGGTTTTGGTTTGACGAGTCGCAGTCCATGGCCGACGATCGCGCGGCGTGGTCGGCGCGGGTCGGTCTGCTCGGCGACCGGATCGACTCGGCGGTCGAGCCGGGCCTGCACTACTGGCAGATGGATCTGGAGCCGACCTCCGCCGCCGCGTATGACCACGTGATCGGCGGTGCGGTGATGCTTCCCGGCTCGGCCATCGTGGAACTGGCGCTCGCCGCCGCGCATGAGGTCTTTCCGGATCGGGCCTACGCGGTCAAGGATCTCGTTTTCCTGGAGCCGGTGCTGCTTCCACCGGGAGGCCTGCAGACACAGGTGGTTCTGGCCGAGGAGGAGAACCTCAACCGGCTGAGCGTTTTCAAGCGCGAGGGCAAAGAGCTGACCCGGGTGGCGGAGTCGGCGCTCGGGCCGATCGACGGCACCGACGTGGCGCCGGTGGACCTGTCCGGGATCTCGAGCCGGCTGCCGCACACGACCGAGGTGGGGGCCTTCTACGCCGATCTGGCCGAGCGTGGTCTGGAGTATGGCGAGGCGTATCGCCCCATACAATCCCTGGCCTGGAGCGAAACCGAGGTCCTGGCCCGGCTTTCGCTTCCCGAGCCGGTCAAGGCGGAGCTGCCGGCCTACCGGATCCATCCGTCTCTTTTGGACGGTGCCATCCAGGTCGGGCTCGCGCCGGCACTCGCCTCGACCCAGCATGGCTTTCTCAGCAGCGGCATCAAGCGCGTCACCGTTCACCGGCGGCCAGAGGACGAATGCTGGGCGCACGTGGTGGTGCGCGAAGATGCCGCGATGCCGACATCGTTTGAGATCGATGTCAGGCTTCTCAGTTCGAGCGGTGAGCCGCTCGTCGAAGCGATCGGGGTCACGATCCTGCGATCGACCCAACCTCTGCGGTTTGCGGAGAGATCCTCGCAAATGGTAGGGGGTGTGCCTGGTGGGTCGCGGTCCGAGATGCGGATCGTGGGTTCGGACCGCGACTCGCTGGCGGCACTGACCGATCCCGGCGAACAGCTGACCGAACTGAAACGCATGGTGGCGGTCAGCGTGGCACAGGTGATCAAGTTGCCGGAGCAGAGGGTGGAGACGGACTGTCCGCTGCGCCTGCTGGGGCTTGATTCGGTGATGTCGCTGGAACTGCGAAACCGGTTGGAAGCCCGTTTCGGGATGAGGCTTTCGGCCACGGTGATCTGGAACTATCCCACGGTAGATGAACTATCCACCTTCCTGTTGCAGAAGATGGCGTTGAGCCGACAAACGCCCGCGGACCCACAGCCGACGGCCGATCGTCGGGCCGAGCCGCTCGCCGAACATGTCGATGGACAGACCGACGAGGCGATGCTCGCGCGCGAGCTGGCCGAGCTGACCGAGCTGGTGGAGGGCCTATAAGAGGTCTGAAGGCAGACAACCACGCGGTGTGGGGAGACCGTCGAAGGGGTTTGTGCAATGCCACTCGTGGAACGGGAAGAACAAAGCGCCAAGCTCATGGAGGCTTTTGGTCAGGCCTGCGGCGGGACCAGCCGGGCTATGTTGATCACCGGTCCGGTGGGCAGTGGAAAGACCGCCCTCGTGCGCGATTTCGTCGACCATGCGGCGGCGGTGGGAGCGCAGTGCCTGGAGGCCGTCGGTCATCCGACCGCCCAGGTCCATCCGCTCGGAGTGTTACGGCAATTGGCCGGCATGGTGCCGGCGTCGAAGGGTGAACGGCTGCGCAAGACTCTGCCGCCGGAACCCGAGCGGGGCATGTCGGAGTGGGCCGTGATGCGTGCGGCCCATGCCTTCCGGGACACCCTGTTCGACATGGCCGGCTCCGCCCCGGTGGTGCTGTGGGTGGACGAGATCCAGCACTCGGACATCAGCTCCCTGGAGGTGTTGACGTCGGTTTTTCACCGCTGGGGCAACGTGCGGGTGCTGACCATCCTGACCGAACACACCGGGCTGGCGCCCAAAAGCCTTGCGCTGCACCGGGGAATGCCTTCGTATCAGGATGTCGGGCACCTGTCTCTCCCGATGCTTTCCGAGCTTGGCGTGGCCGCGGTGCTGCGCGAGAGGCTAAGTGCGGAGCCGGCTTTCGCCGCGGCGTCGGAATGGTTTGGGCGGACCGGCGGCAACCCGCTCCTGCTGACCGCGTTGCTGGCCGATCACGGCCGGACCCCGGGTCTGGCCGCGGTCGACAGCCACTACGCCCGTACGGTGATGCGCTGCCTGTATCGCGTCCACTCCGATGTGCTTCGCACGGCACAGGTCCTCGCCGTGGTGGGCGAGGCCGCGACGCCGTCGCTGGTGAGCCGGCTGCTGGAGTTGCCGTTGGAGTGCGTCGACCGGGCCATCGACGAGTTGACCGCGACCGGTCTGGTCGTCGAGGGACACCTGCGCCACGACGAGATCGCCGCCGTGGTGCGGGCCAACCTCACCCCCGACCATCACCGCGAGCTGCGCGTGCGCACGGCCAAGCTCCTCTATGACGATGGCGCGCCGGCGGCGAAGATCGCCCGCCTGCTCGAGAAGGTGGGTGGGCTTCAGGGCGCATGGGCGGCCCGGATACTGCAGGAGGCGGCTCTGGCCGAGACCCGTCCCGGCGAGGCCGTGCGCTATCTGGAGATGGCCCTGCAGGCATGCGACGACGAGGCACCGGATGATTCGATAATCGTGGATCTGATCCGGGCCCGGTGGCGCCAGGATCCGGTACTCGCCGACCGCAAGGTGGCCGACCTGGCCACGGCGGTGCGCGGCGGGCGGATCGCCGCCTGGGAACGGCCGATATCAATCGAGTACATGTTGTGGTCCGGCCACCCCGCCGAGGCGGTCAAGCTTCTGGGCAACCTGCCCGAGGCCGACAACTCCCACGGCGACAGCGTTCGCCGGCTGCGACCGGTCGCTTCATGGCTTTCCTTCCTCTACCCGGCGCTGGCCGACCAAGTGACGGGCCTCGATCGTCCCGGCACCGTCGCCGAGTTGCTGGCCGACGACACGAAGCGGTCGCGGTGGCCCGAACTTTCCGATGAGTCGCTTCCCGAAGTGCTGACAGCCCTGACCGCGCTGACCTTCGCCCCACGCCTCGACGACGCCGCGGAATGGTGCGAACAGTTGCTCAGGCAGTCCAGCGAGCGCGGCGCGCCGACGTGGCAGGCCATCTTCACCGGCTTCCGGGCCGATATCGCGTTGCGGCAGGAAGACACCTCACTCGCCGAACATCTGGCCCGCGTGGCGCTGGCGACCATCTCCCCGGCGGGATGGGGGGTGCTGCTGGCGGTCCCGCTGCGGGTGCTGCTTTCGGTTCTGGTGGAACAGGGCAGGCGTAAAGAAGCAGAAGAGCTTTTGCGGGTACCCCTGGCAAAGCAAGCCTTTGAGGCACTGCCCGGACCGCTCTTCCTGGCCGCGCGAGGCCGCTATCACCTACTGGTGGGCGATGCTCGGCGCGCACTGGCGGATTTCGAGCGGTGCGGTGAGTTGCTTCGCGATTGGGGTTTGGATGCGCCGGCCGTCGTCAAGTGGCGGGCCGGTGTCTCGCAGGCGGCGCACATGCTGCAGGACGTGGTCAGCCCGCATGTCTGCGCCGACGTGGTCCTGCACACCAGCGACCTGAGCAACGCCGAGCTGCGGGTGGCGGAGCTGGCGTTCGCGGGGCGCACCAATCGCGAGATCGCCGGAATGTTGTTCATCACGGTGAGCACGGTGGAACAACATCTGACCAAGATCTACAAGAAGCTGGGCATCACCAGCCGCAGCCAGCTCGCGGGGCTGTGGAGGCTCGGATCACCATATCGGGCGCAGGGGCGGCAGCGTGTCGCCGGCAAGATGACGGATCAACCGCACCAGCTCCTGGCGTAGCAGGTCGATGTTTTGCTGACCCAACTGGTCTGACAGCTCCGACTCCAGCTCGTTGAGCACCCCTCCGGCCAGCTTGAGATGGTTGACGGCCTTGTCCGTCATCATTACCAGCCGGCGGCGGCCACCTTCCGGATGCGGCTCGCGAGTGACGTAACCCTGCCTCTCCAGGAAATCGAGGATCTGGCCGGTCGCCTGCTTGGTCACGCCCAGCCGCGCCGCTAGTTCCGTGCTGGTGGCGCCATGCTGCCCCAGAACCTGGAACAGCATGGCGTGCACCGGTCGAAGATCGGTGGGACTGATGGCGTGAACCCGTGCGACGAACTCGCTATGCGTTAGCTGGAAAGCGAGCCCGAGCAGATACGTCAGTTCGTCATGGCTCAACGGATCAGTGACATCCATTCCTCATCCTGACATCTGACCCCCGAGGCCAACACGGTCGTTACGTCAGTCGGCGTCCACCTGTCAGCCGCTTGGCTTGATCGTAATCACACTCTGAGGGCAAAGGGCAGCCGCCATTCGCCCGCGCTCCACGTCGTCCTTCCCGACATGTTCGGTGATCAGGACCACCAGACCGTCGTCATCTTGATCGAACAGATCCGGGCCGGTCATGACGCATTGGCCCGACCCCACACAGCGATCGCGGTCGATGCTGATCCGGAAAGCCTCCCCTGCGGGCATCTCGGCGGTCACCACGTCACCGGCAACGAAGACAATCCATATAGAGCGGTCTTGTTCTTGAACGGAAGTTCCTCGAGCGGCACCGCGAGCCGGAGGTCGGGGATGCGCTCGAAGAGTGTGCGGTAGACGATCTCCAGTTCCAGCCGGGCCAGATTCGCGCCCAGGCACTGGTGCGCCCCGTAGCCGAACGCCACATGCTGCCGGGCCTCGGCGCGGCGAAGGTCGAGCCGGTCGGGGTCGGGGAACACGTCCGGATCCCGGTTGGCCGCGCCGAGCAGGGCGAAGAGCCCGGCGTCGGCGGGGATGACCTGATCGCCCACCTCCATGTCGTCCGTGACGGTTCTCGCGGTGATCATGTCGGCGATGCTGATGTAGCGCAACAGTTCCTCGACGGCCGTGGTCACGATGTCGGGTTCGGCCTTGAGGATGGCCAGCTGCTCCGGCGTGTCCAGCAGCAGCGCGACCCCCAGAGCGATCATGCTGGTGGTGGTCTCGTGGCCGGCGATCAGCAGGCCCAGCGACGTGCTGATGACCCGTTCCCGGTCATAGACACCCTCTTCGCGGTACCGGTTCACCAGCCGGCTCAGCAGATCATCGCCGGCCTCCCGCTCCTTGACCGCAATCTTGGAGTCCAGAAACTGCCGCAGATCCTGAATGGCAACCCCTATATCCATCGGGGTGCTTTGTTCGCTGAACACACGGTTGCTGGCGTCGTAGAAGATCTCCCGCTCGGCGTAGGACACCCCTAGAAGCTCGCAGATGACCAGGGTCGGCACCGGCCGCGCGAGAACCTCCAGGAGGTCGACCGGCCGCTCGCCGGCGAGCATGGTGTCGATGCAGTCGTCCACGATCGTCTGGATGCCCGCCCGCATCGTCTGTACCCGCCGCACCGCGAACTCGCTGATGATCAGCCTGCGGTGCAACGTGTGCTCCGGAGGATCCTGTACGATCAGCGGTCGCGACGCCGGCTGCAGGAAGGCCGGCGGGATGGGTACCAGACTCGGGTTGTTGGGGCGGGTACGGTCGGAGCTGACACGTGAGTCGGCAAGCACCTTACGCACCAGCTCGTGCCGCGCGACAAGCCAGGCGGTCGCGCCGTTGGCCCTGGTCACCTGCGATACCGGGGCTTGCTCCATGAGCCGGTCGTATTCGGCCGGGAGCTGGAACGGGCAGCGCCGCTCCATCGGAAACGTGGGCAGTTGCTCGATGGTTTCTGTCATGTCGAACCCTCTGTGAGTGGCCAATCGGTGCGAGGTGACCTAATGCGCCCAGGGCAGCGGAAGGCGCGCGTCGTTGCCGGGCACCGCGGCGGTGCCGCCCACCACCATGGCGACCAACGCCTGCGCCTGGGTGTCGATCGCCCGGAAGGTGCGGACGACGTCGGCCGGGATCACGATCGCCTGACCGGCACCGACCTTCTCGGTCTCGTTGTCGATCACGAACTCGAAAGTGCCCGCTATCGGCATCCACACCTGATCCTTGTCGATGGTGTGCACCGGGGCGTCCACGCCCGGCTCCATCACCACCCGCCATGTGGCGACCTGGTCGCTGCCCTGACTGGGCCCGGCCAGACCGGCGGCCAAGCCGGACGGGTTCCTGGTCGTGCGTTCCTCTGTCTCGTTGATGACGCGCATGGAAGTCTCCTCGATTGCTTGCTTTTCGGGCTCAGGTAAGCGCTTGTTGCCAGGCCACGTCCACCCCAGTCTCCTCGATAGGGGTCGATTAAGGGTGCTTGACCCGGGCGTGCAAAGGCGCTTTACTCTCGGTGAGTAAAGCTACTGGACTTTGGCCTGCGACGCCACAAAGTGATCGATTTTCTAAGGACACCGCAATGAGCTTCGAGATCAATCAGGGCAAGCAGCGAGCCATTCTCCTGGTGATGGCGCTGAGCGTGCTTGTGGTAGTCATGGACCTGACCATCCTCAATGTCGCGCTCGCCAGCATCCAGCGGGAGCTGGGCGCGTCCAATGCCGACCTTCAATGGTCACTGGACGCCTATCTGATCACCTTTGCCGCCTTCATCTTCACCGGTGGGGTCATCGCCGACCGCTTCGGGCGCAAACGGGTGCTGATCGGCGCGCTGGTCCTGTTCGGACTGGCGTCGGTGCTGGCCGCCGAGGCCACCTCGGCCTGGCAGCTCATCGTCTGGCGGGCACTGATGGGCGTCGGAGCCGCGGCCATCCCACCGGTCACCCTGGCCATCCTGCTGACAATCTTCCCGCCGGCCATGCGCCCCAAGGCAATCGGCGTGTGGGCCGGTGCGGCCGGCGTGGGCACGGCGGTGGGTCCCATCATCGGCGGCCTGCTGCTCAACAGCTTCTGGTGGGGCTCGGTTCTGCTCATCAACGCACCGCTCGCCGTTCTCGCCATCGCCGCCATCGTGTGGCTGGTGCCGGAGGCCACCGGGCCGCAGGCCGGATCCTTTGACCCGGTGGGTGTGCTGCTGTCGATCGCCGGCGTCGGGGCGCTCGTCTACGGCATCGTCCAGGGAGGAGAGGACTCCTGGCTGGCGATGGGAACCCTCGGGCCCATCCTGGGCGGCGTGATCCTGCTCGCTGCCCTGGTGGCGTTCGAGCGGCGGCTCGCGATTCCCGCGCTCGATCTGAGTCTGCTGCGCGCTTCCCGTTATGCCGCAGGCACTTTCGCCATCGCATTCGCCTTCTTCGCCCTTCTGGGCGCGGTCTTCATCACCTCCATCTACTTCCAGGCGGTGCTGGGGCTGGCCCCGGCCAACGCCGGCTTGCTGATGGTGCCGATGGGATTGGGCGCGCTTCTCACCTCCACCAGGGTGGCGCCGCTCGTGGCCCGCTATGGTGCGCGGGTGGTGGTCAGCACCGGTTCGGCCGTGATGGCGTTGTCCTTCCTCATCTTCGCGTTGGTCGGCCGGCAGTCGCCGATCTGGGTGCTGGCCCTGGCGCAGCTGATCCTCGGCCTTGGCTGGGGCAGCGTCTTCGCGCCGGCGACCGGGGCGCTCATGTCCGTGGTGCAGCCGGCGAAGGCCGGTGCCGGCCAAGCGGTCGCCAACACCTTCCGGCAGGTCGCCGGGGCGCTCGGCGTGGCCGTCATCGGCAGCCTGCTCAGCATGAGGTTCCGCGCCACTCTCGGCTCAGCCGCCGAGGTGCTGCCGGACTCGTTGGTGGCCAAGGCGAGAGAGTCGCTGGGCGGGACGCTCGAGGCGCTGCGCGCCGCCGGTGGCCAGATACCACCGGCCGCCGCCGAGGGGCTCAAGGTTCAAGCCCAGGACGCCTACGTTTCCGGCATGCATCTGACGATGCTCGTGTGCCTCGCCTTTGCCCTCTGCGCCGCGATCATCGCGTTGCGCGGGCTGCCGGGCAAGCCGCCGCCCGCAACGGCGGCGCCGGCTGCTCCGGCCGCAGCCCCTGAGGCCGCGAGCAGGTAAGGGGTGGATGAAGGCGGTGCCGCTGCGGCGGTACCGCCTTCATGCGTCCTCGCCTCGGGCACAAAGCGTCTGGGGCACGTGTCTGGGGCGCACGCGTCTGGTGCGATGGTGCTTAATGGTGCTTGGGGTGGGACGCTCAGGGCAGGAGCGGTCAGGGTGATCAGTTGATCTAGCATTATCCGGGAAAATGTTGCCTCCCAGCGATTTCAGGCAGCATTATGCGGGATAATGCTGGATCAACTGATCTTGGATGGTGGCTAGGACCGCCGCGGCGTGCTGGACCAGGTAGAAGTGGTCGCCGGGGAACACGCGCACGGTGAAGGGACCGTTGGTGTGATCGCCCCATGCCGGCGCGTCGTGCGGGCCCGCGTACGGGTCGTTCTCGCCGACCATGGCGATGATCGGGCAGGTTAGTTTGGCCCCCGGTGCCGGTGAATACGTTTCCAGCGCCTTGTAGTCGGCGCGTAATGCCTTGAGCACCACCGCTCGCAAGCCGACGTCGGCGAGCAGGGCGGGATCGGTACCGGCCGTGGCCCGCAGATCGGCCAGCAGCTCCTCATCGGACAACAGATGCAGGCGACTGGTCCGCTGCCGCGACGGCGCCTGCCGGCCGGAGGCGAAGACGCACAACGGGTTCAGCCCGGCCGACTCCAACCGCAGCGCCACCTCGAAGGCGAGCGTGGCGCCCATGCTGTGGCCGAACAGGGCGATCGGGCCACTCAAACCGCGGATGTGGGTGAAAACACAGTCCGCCAGCTCGTGGATGCTTTCCAGGCAACGCTCGTTCATCCGGTCCTGCCGGCCCGGGTACTGGATGGCCAGAACTTCGATGGCCGGGGCCAGGGTTTGGGCGACCGGGCGATAGAAGGTCGCCGACCCGCTCGCGTGGGGCAGGCACACCAGACGCAAGGGTGCCTCCTCGCAAGGCACATAGCGCCGCACCCACAGGCCATCGTCCATTTGGCCCACGCTAGAGCGGGCCCCTTACGTGAGCAACCCCTAGGCCAGACAAGGGTTCCTAGGGGTTGGCAGGGTGCTGGATGCGCGCCTTCAATCGGTAGCGATGTCTTCGCGCACGATCAAGGAGCGGTGCATGGCCGGCAACTCTCCACTTGAGACTGCCCTTGCCAAAGTCCGGGAACTTCGGGTGAAGGTGAGCGAGCTGGAGCAGGCGAGGCGTGAGCCCATCGCCATCACCGGCTTGGGCTGTCGCCTGCCCGGTGGCGTGTCGAATCCGGAGGCGATGTGGCGGCTGCTGACCGATGGGGTCGACGCGGTGACCGAGGTGCCCGCGTCCCGCTGGGACAACGCCGCCTATTTCGATCCGGGAGGGCAAGCCCCGGGCATGATGGCGGCGCGGCACGGGGCATTCATGAGCGCGCCGGAGGAGTTCGACCCTTACTTCTTCGGCATCTCGCCGCGCGAGGCACGCGACATCGATCCGCAGCAACGCATCTTCCTGGAGGTGGCCTGGGAGGCGGTGGAGGATGCGGGCCTGACCCTGGCCGACCTTCGCGGGAGCCAGACCGGCGTGTTCGTCGGCGCCAACGCGTGCGACTTTCTCCAACTGCAGCTGCGGCGGCGATACGAGATCGGGACGTATACGTCGGTGGGCGGCGCGAACTCCTTGATTCCCAACAGGTTGTCCTACCACTTCGACCTGCGCGGCCCCAGCATGACCATCGACTCCGCCTGCTCGGCTTCGCTGGTGGCGGTCCACCTGGCCGCGCAGAGCCTGCGGGCCGGGGAGTGCGAGACCGCGATCGTCGGCGGCATGAACCTGATGCTGTCACCCGCCACGACCCTTGGCTTCGACAAGATTGGAGCGCTGGCCCCCGACGGGCGCTGTAAAACCTTTGACGCCCGCGCCGACGGCTATGTTCGCGGCGAGGGCGTGGTCGCCATCGTGCTCAAGCCGCTTTCCCGGGCGGTGGCGGCGGGCGACCGGATCTGGGCGGTGGTGCGGGGAACGGCGGTCAACCAGGACGGCCTGACCAACGGCGTCACCGCTCCCAACGGCATCAGCCAGCGCGACGTCATCCTGGCCGCGCTGCGCAACGCCCGGGCCACACCCGAGCAGATAAGCCTGATCGAGGCGCACGGCACCGGAACACCGTTGGGGGATCCGATCGAGGTCGAGGCGCTGCACGAGGTTTACGGGAGCCAGCCGGGCCCACCGTGTGCGCTAGGGTCGATCAAGACGAACATCGGCCACCTCGAGGCCGGCTCCGGGATCGTCGGCTTGGTCAAGGCCGTTCTGTGCCTCAAGTACCGGAAAGTCGTGCCGAGCCTGCACTTCGAGACCCTCAACCCGCACATCGACCTGGATGGCAGCCGGCTCTTCGTGCCCACCGAGACCCGGCAGTGGGAGGCACCCGACGAGTCGCGCTACGCGGCGGTCAGCGCCTTCGGGGCCGGCGGGACCAACGCGCACGCCATCCTGGCGCCCGCCCCGGCCCCGGCGCCGGTTCCCGCCGGCGCGCCCGAGAGGGTTCTCCTCAGCATCACGGCGCGCACGCCGCAGGCGCTCACCTCGATGGCCGGCGCCTATGCCGGCTTCCTGTCGTCTTCGTCGGGCCGTGACACCGCCTTGCCCGACATCGCCTTCACCGCCGCCGTGCGCCGCACCCAGTACCCCCATCGCCTGGCCCTGGTGGCCGACTCACACGAGCACGCAAGCGAGCGGTTGACGGCGTGGCTTGCCGAGGAGATGCCGGCCGGCGTCGTGACCGGGCAGACGGCTGGGCACGGCAGCGGCGCGTCACGCCGCCGGGTGGTGTTCGCCTTCGCCGGCCACGGCAGCCAGCGGCTCGGCATGGGCCGGCGGTTGATGGAGCGCTGCGAGGTCTTCCGCGATGCCGTGAGCGAATGCGACGAGGCGCTCAGGCAATGCCTCGGCGAGTCGGTCATCTCCGAGATTCATCGAACGGATCTGGATACCCTGACCGATCGCCTCACGGTGATCCAGCCGGCGCTGTTCGCGATCGGGGTCGGTCTGGCCGCGCGCTGGCGGTCCTTCGGCATCGAGCCGGACGCGGTGGTGGGCCACAGCTTGGGGGAGATCACAGCGGCCCACGTCGCCGGTGCCCTTTCGCTGCCGGACGCGGCCCACCTGGTCTGCCTGCGCTCGGAATTGCTCGAGCGGCTAAAGGGGACCGGGTCCCTGCTTGTCATCGGGATGCCCTTGGAGCAGGCGCAGGAGTTGGTGGACAGCCACTCCGACCACGTCTCGGTGGCGGTCAGCAACAGCCCCACCTCGACCGTGCTCGCGGGCGACACCGAGGACCTCCTCGAGATCGCGCAGCCGCTGCAGGCAAGGAACGTCTTCCATCGTTTGATGACCGCGTCGGTACCCGGCCACAGCCCGAACATCGACAAGTTCCGCGACGAGCTGCTCGACGGGCTGAGCGGGCTGCGGCCGCAATCCGGTGCCGTGCCTTTCTTCTCGACCGTGAGTTGTGCGTTCGTCGACGGTTCGCGGTTGGACAACGAGTACTGGTACGAGAATCTGCGCCGTCCGGTTCTGTTCTGGGACGCCGTCCGGTGCCTGATCGACCAGCACGACGCCGACGCGTTCGTGGAGGTGAGCGCCCATCCGCTGCTCATCTCGTCCATCGAGCAGGGTTTCGAGCAGGCCAACCGGCCCGGGCTCGCGGTGGCATCGATGCACCGCGACGAGCCGGAGGACGCCGCCCTGATCGAGAGCCTTGGTGCTTTGCACGCCAACGGATTCGCGGTTCCGCTGGAGCGGGTGGTCGGTGCCAGGCGCGTGGTTTCGCTGCCCGGCTATGCCTGGCAGCACGAGCGCTTCGCGCTGCCGCCGATCGAACCGGGAGCGTCGCCGGCCGCGACGGCACCCGAGATGATCCCGGCCAACGAACCGGATGAGCCGGCCGGCCCCGACCTGCCCGCGGACCCGATCCGGTTGCGGGCCTTGGTCTTCGATTTCGTATTGACCGCCGTGGCCGAGGTGCTGGCGTTCGACGCCGGCCGGCTCGATCCCGAAGCGGGCTTCTTCCAACTGGGGATGGATTCCATCATGGCGGTCCGCACGCGCAAGCGCCTGGAGAAGCGATTCCGGCTGACCCTTGTCACTCCGGCGATGTTCGAACATCCGACGGTCAACGCCCTCACCGACTACCTCGTCGGTCTGATGAGTGAGCAAGCCGACGGTCCGCAGCGGGATGAGATGGCGGATGCGGACGCGATGGCGCATCTGTCCGACGACGAACTGCTCGCGGTGCTCGCGAGCGAGATCCGGGCCATGGAGGGCGCGTGATGACCGAGGTACTCAACCGTGATGTGCTGGTCCGCAGCGTCCAGGAGATCCGCCGGCTGCGCGGTGAACTGGAGGCGCTTAAGCGTCCGGCGCAGGAGCCGATCGCGGTGGTCGGCGTGGGCTGCCGGATGCCCGGCGGTGCCGACCCGGACCGGTTCTGGCGGTTTCTGCGCGAGGGCGGCAACGCGATCCGCGACTTCCCCGCGGAACGCGGAGCCATCGATGATCTTCTTGATCCCACGGGTCGCACCCCCGGCACGGCCTACACGGCCAAAGCCGGGTACCTCGAGGGCGTGGACCGATTTGACGCCGCGTTCTTCGGGGTCTCCCCGCGCGAGGCGGCCTTCCTGGATCCACAGCAGCGGCTGCTGCTCGAGGTGACGTGGGAGGCCCTCGAGGATGCCGGGCAGGTCACCGACCGCTTGAGCGGCACGGCGACCGGGGTCTATCTCGGCATCGCCAACCACGACTACACCCAGGCAATGATCCAGCAGCTGGCCCCGGAGGATCTGGAGGCCTACTGGGTCACCAGCAACGCGTCCACCTTCGGCGCCGGCCGACTGTCCTATGTGCTCGGTCTGAACGGTCCCAGTCTTTCGGTGGACGCCTCGTGCGCCTCCTCCCTCGTGGCGGTTCATCTGGCGGTGCAGAGCCTGCGCTCGGGCGAGTGTGACATGGCGCTGGCCGGCGGCGTCAACGTCATCCTGGTACCAGAAATATATGTGGCCCTTAGCAAAAGCCGCGCGCTGGCCCCGGACGGGGTTTGCAAGACGTTCGACAAGGCGGCCAACGGCTATGTGCGCGGCGAGGGATGCGGCATCATCGTGCTGCGCCGCCTGTCCGACGCGCAGGCACGCGGCGACCGGATCCTGGGCCTGATCCGCGGATCGGCGGTCACCCAGGACGGGCGCAGCAGCGGCATGACGGTGCCCAATCCGCGAGCGCAACAGGAGGCGCTGCGGGGAGCGTTGCGCTCGGCCGGTCTGCATCCCTCGTCGATCGGCTACATCGAGGCGCACGGCACCGGGACCCCGTTGGGCGACCCGATCGAGATGCGGGCCCTGACGGCCGTGATGGGCGACCGCCGTAACGCCGGGCCGTTGCGGGTCGGGTCGGTGAAGACCAACATCGGTCACCTTGAGCCCGCGGCGGGCATCGCCGGTCTGATCAAAGCGCTGCTCTGTGTGCGGCACGGGGAGATCCCGCCGCACCTGAACCTCACCGAACTCAACCCGGAGCTCGCCCTCGACCCGTTGTCGGTCGAGATTCCCACCGGCCTGACGCCGTGGCCGTCCAACGGGCAGCCCCGCATCGCGGGGGTCAGCTCCTTCGGCGCCAGCGGCACCAACGCCCATGTGATCCTGGAACAGGCACCGGCCACCCCGCAACGGGAGGGCACGGCGGATCGTGCCGCGCAGTTGCTGACCCTGTCGGCCCGCACCCCGGCGGCGCTGAAGGAGTTGGCCGAGCGCCATCGCGAGCGGCTGGTCGCGGCCGATCCGGCCGAGCTCGCCGACATCTGCTACACGGCGAGCACGGGCCGGTCCCATCTGCCCATCCGCATGGCGGTGACCGCAAGCACGCCGGCCGAGATGCGCGATCGGCTGGCGCAGCAAGATGTCCTGATTGGACAGACGGCGGCCGGACCGCGGCCCAAGGCGGTGTTCCTGTTCACCGGCCAGGGTTCGCAGTACCCGGAGATGGCCCGGAGTTTGGCCGGGAGCGAGCCGTTGGTCCGGCAGATCCTCGACACGGCCGATGCCGTGCTGACCCCGTTGCTCGGGCAGCCGTTGCCGGCCTTGATGAGCGACGAGCAGCTACTCGACGACACCCGGTACACCCAGCCCTGCCTGGTGGCGGTGGAGTATGCGCTGGCCCGGCTGTGGATGTCCTGGGGCGTCGAGCCGGCCGCGCTGCTGGGGCACAGCGTGGGCGAGCTGGCGGCGGCGTCCGTGGCCGGGGTGATGCCGTTCGAGGAAGCCTTGCGCCTGGCGGCGCTGCGCGGCCGGCTGATGCACGAGCTGTCCGAGAACGGTTCCATGACCGCCGTTTTCGCCGGCGTGGAGCAGGTGGCCACGCTGCTCAAGCCGCTGGCGGACCGGGTCGCGGTGGCTGCCGTCAACGGCCCGGAGAGCATCGTCCTATCCGGAGACAGCGATGCCCTGGCCGAGCTGACCGCTTCGCTGGCGGAGCGCGGAATCCGGACCAAGTCGCTGCCCAGCAGCCGGGCGTTCCACTCGCCGCTGATGGATCCGGTGCTGAACGCGTTTGAGGCCGCGGCGTCCGAGATCGAGTACTCGGCCCCGCGCATACCCGTGATCTCCAACCGGACCGGCCAACCCACGAAGGAGTACACGGCTCGCTACTGGCGCGAGCACATCCGGCAACCCGTGCTCTTCCACGAGGGCATGTCGGCGCTGTTCGACCAGGGGCACCGGTTCTTCGTCGAGGTCGGCCCCGCACCGACACTGCTCAGCCTGGCCCGCCGCTTCGCCCCGCCCGGCGAGGTGACCTTCCTGCCCAGCCTGCGCCGGGGCCACGACGAGCGCGACGTGTTGCTGGAAAGCCTTGGGAAGCTCTATGTGGCGGGGTTCGGGATCGACTGGGACACCGTCTACGCGGCGCGACCGCGACGCCGGGTTTCCCTTCCCACGTACCCGTTCCAGCGCACCAGGCACTGGTTCGTGCCCAGCCGCGGGCGGACGCCGGCTCCGGTGCCGGCGGGTCTTCTGGGACGGCGCCTGACCCAGTCCGGGGACGAGGTTCGCTATGCCACGCGGCTGGATCCGACCCAGCATGAGTGCTTGCGCGAGTGCGTCATGGACGGTCTGCCGGTGGTGAACATCGGCGTGTACCTGGAAAGCGCCTTCGCCGCCACGCGCGATCGGCACGGGGACGGACCGATGGTGGCCAGCGGCACCGCGGTCCTGCAAGGTCTGGTGCTTGCGGACCCCTCGACCCCGGTCGAGGCCGAACTCCACCTCGACGCGCAGGGCGGCTATCGCTTCTATGCCGAACACCCGGGACAGGGGCAGGTTCTGCATGCCCGGGGAACCGTAAGGCGCGACGGGTCGCTCGTGGCCGCCGCGGACGGCCTCGCGCACCTGGAGTCGCACCGGCAGGCGATGCCATCCACCATGTCGGGGGAGGAGTTCCACCGCGCGCTTGAGCTTCAGCGGAACCTCCACATTGGACCTTCCGCGCGCTGGATCGAGTCTGTCTGGCGCGATGGCGGTGAGGCCGTCGCTCGCATGCGGGCCGCCCGGCCCGGTGAGGCGCAACGCTATCTGCTGCACCCGGGCCTCACCGACGCGATGTTCCAACTGCTGTTCGCGTGCCTGCCCGACCACGCCGACCCGAGTTTGACCTACGCCCTGGTGGGGATCGACCGATTCGAGTTTTACGGGGTACCGGAGAAAGAAGTCCTTTATTGCCAAGCGCTTCTGCATCCCAGTTCGGATCCGGACGGCACGCTGAGCGCGGAGGTGCGGCTCACCGACTCGGCCGGCCGGATGGTCGCTCACGCTTCGGGCGTAGCGGCCCGGCCGGCCAGCCGGTCGTCCATGCTTCGGCGCCGTGAACCCGCAACGGCCAAGCCGACGCAAGCCCCACCTTCCGCCGTTTCGCCCCGGGAGGCCGTGCTCGACGCGGTCGCGCAGGCGTTGCGCGCGGACCGCGGCGGCCTCGACCCGGCCGAGTCGCTTCAGAACCTGGGTCTCGATTCGCTTATGGCCCTTGAGGTCCGGGACTCGCTGTCGGCGTTGTACGGCATCCAGCTGCCGCTGGTGGCTTTCCTGGAGGGCAGCTCCGTCTCCTCGCTGGGGGATCTGGTCGCCTCACTGCTCGATCCCGCTGTGGCCCTACCGGTTACGGCCAGCGTCGGCACGCCGGCCGCCAAATCCGTCGGCATCGTTCATGACGCGGCCGGCCGGCATGAGCCGTTCGGGTTGACCGACCTCCAGCAGGCCTACCTCGTAGGCCGGTCCGGGGCTCTGCCGTTGGGCAACATATCCACGTACTTCTACCTAGAGGTGGATCTCGAAGACATCGATCTGACGCGTTTGACCGACGCGTGGAACCACATGATTCAACGCCACGACATGCTGCGCGCCGTGGTGACGCCCGACGGGCAACAGCGGGTGCTCGCCGAGGTGCCGCGGTACGAGATAGCCGTTTCCGACCTGCGCGATCTGCCCGAGGCCGAGCGCGACAGCCGGCTGGAGCAACGGCACGAAGAGATGAAGAATCAGGTGTTCGACGCCTCGGCCTGGCCGCTGTTCGACATCCGGGCCAGCCGGCTCGACGACTCGTGGACGCGGCTGCATGTGGGCGCCGACGCGCTCACGATGGATGCCTGGTCCACCGGACTGGTCTTCGCGGAGTGGTCGCAGGTGTATCACGGCCACGCCGGGAGTCTCGCCGACCTGACCATCACCTTCCGGGACTATCTCCTGGCCGCTCGCGCCCTGGAGGAGTCCGCCGAGTACGAGAAGTCGCTGGCATACTGGCGCGGCCGCCTGTCGAGCCTGCCGCCACCGCCGGACCTGCCCACCGCGGTCAACCCGGCGGCGATCGGCCGACCGGAGTTCACGCATCGGGCCGGGCATCTGGACGAGGTGCGATGGGCCAGGTTCAAAACGCACGCCCAGGCGATCGGAGTCACTCCGTCGGCGGCCCTATGCACGGCGTATGCCCAGGTTCTGGCGGCGTGGAGCAGATCCCCGCGGTTCACCCTGAACCTGTTGTTCCTCAACCGGCTTCCGCTGCACCCGGAGGTCAACCGGCTGGTCGGCAACTTCACCACCACGACCCTGCTGGAGATGGACAACGTGGCGACGGAAGGCTTCCACGTCAAGGCCGAGCGGGTACAGAAGCAACTCTGGACCGACCTTGAGCACAGCCGGGTCAGCGGCGTGCGCGTGCTGCGCGAGATGAGCCGGGCGCGGCCCGGCGCCGGCCTGGTCACGATGCCGGTCGTCTTCGCCAGCACGGTCAACTTCGGGGCCGCCGAGAATCCCGGCGCCGCAAGGAGTCTGGCCCATCCCCTGATCGGAATGGCCGAATCCGGCCATGAGCGCTGGAGTTCGGTGCGGACCCCGCAGGTGTGGCTGGATCACCAGGTGCTGGAGCAGGACGGTGGCGTCGTCCTGAACTGGGACACGGTCGATGCCATCTTCCCCGCCGGGATGCTCGACGAGATGTTCGCCGCCTACCTTGAGCTTCTGCACCAGCTGTGCGACGACGAACACGCGTGGCGCCAGCCCGCGGCCATCATGGTCCAGGAGCGGACGCTCGACCAGCGGCGGGCGGCCAACGCCACCGACGGCCCCCTGCCCGGCGGGCTGCTCCACGAACGCTTCGAGGACAGGGCCGCCGAGCATCCCGACAAGGTAGCGGTGATCGCCGCCGGTCTATCGGTCACCTACGGACAGCTGCACGCGTGGTCGAACCGGATCGGCAACCTCTTGCGCTCCCAGGGAATCGGGCGAGGCGCGTTGGTCGCCGTGGTGATGCACAAGGGCCTCGAGCAGATCGCCGCCGTGCTCGGCATCCTCAAGGCGGGCGCCGCCTATGTGCCGATCGACGCCGCTGTGCCCGAGGAGCGTCTGCGCGTGCTCATCGAGACCGCCGGGATCGGTGTGGCACTGACCCAATCATCGGCGGGGAGCGCCGCGGCCAGGATCGAGGGGCTGCGAGTGTTCACTGTGGACGGTTCGCGGGTGCGCGCCGCCAACGCCAGGCAGGTCGAGGGGAGCGGAGCCACGCCGGAGGATCTGGCCTACGTCATCTTCACCTCCGGCTCGACCGGTGTCCCCAAGGGCGTGATGATCGATCACGCCGCCGCGGTCAACACGGTCTGCGACATCAACGAACGCTTCGGGGTGACCGGCGACGACCGGGTGCTCGCGCTGTCCGCCCTTCATTTCGACCTGTCTGTCTACGACATCTTCGGATTGCTCGGGGTCGGTGGCGCCGTGGTCCTGCCGGAGCCGGAGGCGCACCGCGAGCCCGCGCGCTGGCTGACCCTGGTCAGAGAGCACGGCGTCACCGTGTGGGACAGCGTTCCCATGCTCATGGAGATGTTCGCCGCGCACCTGCTGGCCACCGGCGGTGAGCCCACACCACTTCGGCTCGTGATGCTCAGTGGCGACTGGGTCGCGGTCACGCTGCCCGACAAGATAAGAGCGGTGGCACCGCAGGCCGCGATCTGGAGCCTCGGCGGGGCCACGGAGGCGGCCATCTGGTCGATCGCCTACCCCATCGACCGCGTGGATCCCGCCTGGGTCAGCATCCCCTACGGCAAACCCTTGCGAAACCAGCGGTTCCACGTGCTGGACGAGGCCATGCGGCCGTGTCCGGTCTGGGTGCCGGGCCAGCTGTACATCGCTGGTGCCGGACTGGCCCGCGGCTACCTCAATGATGAGCGCAAGACGCGGGCCAGCTTCCCGCGCCACCCCATTACGGGCGAGCGCGTCTATCGCACCGGCGACCTCGGCCGGTACCTGCCGGACGGGAACATCGAATTCCTGGGCCGCGAGGATTTCCAGGTCAAGGTTCAGGGGTACCGCATCGAGCTCGGCGAGATCGAGGCCGCGCTGCTGAAGGTCACCGGGGTGCGGGCCGCCGTGGCCACCGCGGTCGGCGAACGCCACGAGAGCAAGCGGCTCCTCGGCTATGTGGTGGCCGACGAAACCGTCTCCACCACCGGGATCCTCGCCGCGCTGCGCGACTTGCTCCCCGATTACTATGTGCCGCAACAGATCATGGCGTTGCCGGAGTTGCCGCTCAGCGCCAACGGCAAGCTCGACCGGTCACGCCTGCCCAAACCCGAGGAGACCGGCGGTGCGGCGGGACAACCGATGGTCGAGCCGCGCAACGACACCGAGCGGTTCCTGGTCGAGATCTGGTCGGAGTTCTTCGAAGGCCGGTCGGTGGGCATCACCGACAGCTTCTTCGACCTGGGCGGCGACTCGCTCCTGGCGGTAAGGCTCATGGCCCGCATCGAGAACCGGCTGGGTCTCGCCCTTCCCGTGTCCACCCTGTTCAGCCAGCCCACCATCGCCGGGCTGGCCACACTCGCCGGCGATCCCACGGTACGGGCCCGGCGTGAGGCCCTGGTCCCGGTCCGCCCGCGCGGCTCCCGGCTTCCTCTGTTCTTCGTTCATCCGGTCAGCGGTGACGTGCTCTGCTACTCCGATCTGGCTTCGCAACTCGGTGAGCGGCAACCGTTCTACGCGCTGCAAGTGCCCGACACCGACCGTCCACTCGAGACAGTGCCGGAGCTGGCCGCTCACTACGTCGAGGCCATCGCCAAGGTGGAGCCGACCGGCCCCTACCGGCTGGGTGGCTGGTCCATGGGCGGCGTCATCGCGCTGGAGATGGCCCGCCAGATCGGCGAGGCCGGCGGCGTGGTCGATCAATTGATCGTCGTCGACCTGCTGGAGCCACCCGGCCGCAAGCCGGGCACCTTGGATGACGCCGAGCTGTTGAGCTGGCTGGGCCGCGACCTGGGCGGGCAGGCCGGGCTGTCGTGGTTGCCGAGCGCCGAACAGCTGCGGTCGCCGGATCAGCCGCCGCTGCGGGTGCTGCTGGACCTGGCCCGCGCCGCCGGCGCGCTACCGCCCGACCTCGAGATGCGTGACTTCGAGCCGATAGCCCGTCGGTTCGTGCGCAACTCGCAGGCGCTGCTGGCCTACGAACCGCAGCCCTACTCCGGCCGGGTCCACTTCATCCGCGCCCGCGAGGGCGCCACGAGGTCGACGGTCAAGCGGTGGCTGAAGTTGCTGACCGGTGACGCCGCCGCGGTGGACGTGCCAGGCGGACATTACTCAATCATGCGGCCGCCACACCTGACGGTTCTGGCGGATGAACTACGAGCGGTGCTGGACACCGGGGTCGCTCCATCCACATCAGACACAGACAAGGAAGAAACCCTATGAGTCTCAAGTTCGGCGCCTTCATGGCACCCTTCCACGAGCTTGGCGAGGACCCGACCAGCGCCCTGCACTGGGACCTGGACCTGATCGAGCACCTGGACCGGATCGGGTTCGACGAGGTGTGGATCGGTGAGCATCACTCCGGTGGCTGGTCCCTGATCGCCTCGCCGGAGCTGTTCCTGGCGGCGGCGTCCCAGCGCACCCGCCGCATCCGGCTGGGGACCGGTGTGGTGAGCCTGCCCTACCACCACCCGCTCACCGCGACCGAGCGCCTGATCCTGCTCGACCATCTCAGCCACGGCCGGGCGATGTTCGGTGTCGGCGCCGGAATCTCGCCCGCCGATGCCTACATGATGGGCGTGGCCGCGGCCGATCAGCGCCGCATGATGGCCGAGTCGCTGGAGGCGATCGTCGCCCTGCTGCACAACGCCCCGGTGAGCATCAAGACCGATTGGTTCGAGCTGCGCGAGGCGCGGCCGCAACTGCGGCCCACGTCGCCGCAGGGGCTCGACTTGGTGGTGGCCAGCGCCGGATCTGAGCGCGGCATGCGGCTGGCCGGCCGGTACGGCTTGGGCACGCTGTCGTTCGCCGGGCGGCCCGGCATGCCCGACGCGCCGCTGGCGCAGTTGTGGAAGGCGGCCGAGGACGAGGCGGCGGCGCACGGGCAGATCGCCGACCGGGCGCAGTGGCGCATCGCCATCTGCGTGCACGTCGCCGACACCACCGAGGAGGCGCTCAACCAGGTCCGGCCCGGCATGACGCGCTGGTTCCAGGAGTACGTCCGGGAAACCTTCGGGGCTCCCGCCACGCTGCCCGAGGGGCGGGAGGCCGACGCGGCTGTCGAATGTGGAGCGATCATCGTGGGGTCGGTGCGGGACGTCATCGAGGGCATCGAGCGTCTCGTCGAGCAGAGCGGCGGATTCGGTACCTTGCTGGTGAACACCCATGACTGGGCGACCCGCGAGCAGGTCAGGCGCAGCTTCGACCTGATGCGCCGGCACGTGATTCCTCACTTCAGCGGCTCCGTCGACGGCTTGCGCGGTTCGCAGCGCTGGGTCTCGGAGAACCGTGGCGACTTCGCGGCGCAGGCGCGGGAGGCCGCGCTGGCGGCGGCCGGGCGACAAACATGACCCTTGCCGGACAAGCGTTTCACCAGACGATGTCGGTCCTGTCGGCGGTGGCGGCGCTCAGCGACCCGTGCCCGGTCGCGCGAGCCCGAGGACGAGAACCGGCAGACCATCCAGGGGAGGACGGATTCGTGGGAATTTTGGCAGATGCGGCCCCGGGCGAGGCCGACGCGTCAGAGGTGTCCGGCTATACGGTGCCGGACACCTATCTGGCCGCTCATATCCGGTACGAGGATCAGGGGATGTTCGAGGGCATGGCGGACAAGGACGTCCGCAAGTCGATCCGGGTCGGTCACGTGCCCATGCCCCGGATCGCGCCCGACGAGGTGCTGGTGGCGGTGATGGCCAGCTCGGTGAACTACAACACGGTCTGGTCGGCCACCTTCTCCCCGGTGCCCACCTTCGACTTCCTGCGCCGCTATGGTGCCGAGGGTCCGTGGGAGAAACGGCATGACCTGCCGTACCACGTGCTCGGGTCGGATGCCGCCGGCATCATCGTCCGGACCGGATCCGCGGTCCGGCGGTGGAAGGTCGGCGACCACGTGCTGGCCAGTCCGGTGCAGGTGGACGATCAGGAGCCGTGGACGCACGCGGACGGCATGCTCGGCGAGCGGCAGCGAGCCTGGGGCTACGAGACCAACTTCGGGGGGCTGGCGCACTATTGCGTGGTCCGGGCATCCCAGCTGATTCCCAAGCCGCCGCACCTGACGTGGGAAGAGGCGGCGACGACGGCGGGCTGCGCCGGGACCGCCTACCGGATGCTGGTCAGCGACCGGGGCGCCCGGATGAAGCAGGGCGACATCGTACTGATCTGGGGTGCCGCCGGCGGGTTGGGCATGTATGCGGTGCAGTTGGTGCGCAACGGGGGTGGGATCGCCATCGGTGTCGTCGGTTCGCAGCACAAGGTGGATGTGTTGCGGCGCATGGGTTGCGATGTGGTCATCAACCGCCAGGAGATCGGTATCTCCGACGATCTCGACGCGGATCCGCGGCAGGTGATCGAGGCGGGCAAGCGGCTGGGGAGAATCATCCGCCGGGAGGTCGGCGAGGATCCGCACATCGTGTTCGAACACGTCGGCCGCACCACGTTCGGCATTTCCATGTATGTGGTAAGGCGTGGCGGTGCCGTGGTCACCTGCGGATCCAGCACAGGGTACGACCACCGCTACGACAATCGATATCTGTGGATGAAGTTGAAGCGCCTGATCGGTTGCCACGGCGCGAACCTTCAAGAGCAGTGGGAGTGCCACCGTCTGATCACCATGGGCAAGCTGACACCCACGCTGTGCGCGTTCTACCGGCTGGAGGAGATCGGGGAGGCGGCCCGGCTGCTTCAGGTCAACGACCACATCGGCAAGATCGGCATCCTGTGCCAGGCCCCGGAGCCCGGGCTCGGAGTGACCGATGCCGGGGCGCGGGAACGGTTCGGGTCCGACCGGCTCAACCTGCTGGGAATCGTGTGATGACGGTGATGGCAAGGACACCGCCTATCGGGCTCCTGAGCACCGGCTCGTACCTGCCGAAGCTGGAGGTCGACAACGAGGAGCTGACCCAGCGCTTCTCCCTTGACTCCGACTGGATCGAACGCAAGACCGCCATCCGGACGCGGCGGTTCGCCGCCGCCGACGAGGCGGTCTCGAACCTGGCGGTCCACGCGGCCGAGGCTGCGCTGAACCAAGCGGGGGTCGCGGCCGAGGACATCGCCTTCCTGATCCTGTCCACCGGCACCGGCGACTTTCCCGCACCACCCACGTCCTATCTGGTTCAGGACGCTCTCGGGGCGGCCGGGGCCGTGTGCTTCGACCTCAACGCCACCTGCGCCGGGTTCGTCTATGCGCTGGCCGTGGCGCGGAGCCTGGTGACCACGACGCCTGGCGCCTACGCCCTGGTGGTGGCGTCGGAGATCTACTCGCGTTTCACCGATCCGCGGGACCGGGCGACGGCGGTCCTGCTGGCCGACGGTGCCGGGGCCGCGGTCGTCGGCGCGGTGCCCGCGGGAACCGGAATCATCGATACGGAGCTGCGCAGCTATGGCAACGCCGCCGACCTCATCGTGATCCCGGGCGGCGGGAGCCGTATTCCGGCCACGGTGGCGTCCGTGACCGCGCACGAGCACGCGGTGCGTATGCGGGGGCGCGAGGTCACCGAGTTCGTCCTGGGCAACGTGCCGCCGATCCTGGAAGAGTTGTTGGCGCGCAACGGTTTTAGCCTGAACGACGTCGACCACTTCATCCCGCATCAGGCCAACGGGGTCATGGTGCGTGAGCTGGCGGAGCGGGCCGGGCTCTCCCGGGCGACGACTCACCTGACCGCGCACTGCTACGGCAACTCGGGCAGCGCGTCCCTGCCGGTCACCCTGGACGACGCCCACCGCCAAGGGGCGATCCGCGACGGCGATCTGGTGTTGCTCACGGCCTTCGGCAGCGGCATGACCGTCGGAGCGTGCCTTATGCGATGGGTATCGGGGCCGGTGCGATGAGCCGGATTCAGCGCATCGGCGTGATTGGATGCGGCACGATGGGTGCCGGTCTGGCCGAGCTGTGCGCCGGCGCGGGATACGACGTGCGAGTGGTCGTGTCGTCGGCCGAATCGCTGCGGCGCGGCCGGAATCGCTTCGGCGACAACCTTGACCGCGCGGTCAAACGTGGCCGTCTCGACGAGTCCGGCCGGGCGGCGATCCTGGACCGGGTGTCGTTCACCGCCGATCTGGCCGACCTGGCGGACCGGCACCTGATCGTGGAGTCGGTGACCGAGTCGGAACCGTTGAAGCTCAAGATATTCGGCGCGCTGGGCTCGATCGTGACCGAGCCCGATGTCATCCTGGCCTCCAACACGTCGTCGCTGACGGTGCTTCGGCTGGCCCAGGCGACGGATCGGCCCGGACAGGTGATCGGCACCCACTTCTTCAATCCCGTACCGGTGATGTCCTTGGTGGAGCTGGTGGTGTCGCCCTTGACCACACCGGAGATCGCCGATCGGGCCGAGGCTTTCCTGGGCTCAGGGTTGGGCAAGGAGGTGGTGCGGACGGCGGACCAGGCGGGCTTTGTGGTAAATGCTTTGCTGGTACCGTTTCTGCTCGCCGCCGTGCGGATGGTCGAGTCCGGGCACGCGCGCACGACCGACATCGACCGGGCGATGACGACGGGCTGCGGTCACCCCATGGGTCCGCTCGCCCTGGCCGACTTCACCGGCCTTGACACACTCGCCGCCGTGGCGCAGTCCCTCTACGAGAGATCCGGCGACGCCTGCTTCAAGCCGCCCGAGTTGTTGCTGAAAATGGTGGCGGACGGTCATCTCGGCAAGAAGTCCGGTCTGGGCTTCTATGAGCATCGTGCGGACGGCAACCGATGAATGTGGGTGATGTCGAAATGACCGCGCTGAACCAACCGTCGCTAGGCATCGACGTATATGACTTTCGAGCCGTGATGCGGCGCCACGCGGCCACCGTCACCGTGGTCACCGCCCCGGGCAACCCTCCGGTCGGCTTCACCGCAACCTCTTTCACCTCGGTGTCGCTGCATCCACAACTGGTCTCGTTCTGCCTCGACTCCGCGTCGTCGAGCTGGCCGACCCTGCGCAACGCCGAACATGTGGCGATCCACATCCTGGCCAGCGGCCAGCAGGCCGTCGCCAGCACCTTCGCCACCTCCCACATAGACCGGTTCACCGCCCACGGCCGGTGGCGCCCCGGCCCCTACGGCCTGCCGGTTTTGGAAGGCACGCTCGCGGTCCTCATCTGCGCCGTGGTGGAGCACGTCACGGCGGGCGACCACGTGATCGTGCTCAGCCGCCCCGTCTCGGCCGACCATCATGAGGGCGAACCCCTGTTGTACTGCATGGGTTCCTACACCACGGTCGCCCGCTGACCGGTCAGTCGGGCAGCGTCCGCAGGAGCGGGGCGGCCAATTCGGTGAGGGCGTCTTGGGGAAGTGTGGGCAGCGGCCAGGCGGGGTCGGGCTTCCACGTGCTCCACGGCTGCGCGAACGGACCGGCCTGCTGATCCACCAGAGCGACCACCTGTTCCCGTGCCGCTTCGACCTGTTTGTGGCAGCGGTCGCCGATCACACCAAGCCGGCGGGCTTGGTCGTACTCGTCCTCGTCCTTCCAGTGATAGGTGAGGTCGGGCAGCACCACCAGATCCAGGTGAAGGTCGCAGGTGTCGATGCCGATTCTGGTGCGCTGGTAGGGGACCTGGAAATTGACGTACCAGCACATCAGGTCGCCGTGCAGGTCCCACATGGGGTCGATGGCGTAGTACCGGTCGGGGTAGGCGAGCGCCAGACGCGTGCTGTGCCGCCAGGTCCAGTCGGCCAGTTCCCAATCCCGGCGGGCGACCGCGGCTATGAGGGCTTGCCGGGCGCCGGGATCGTTGTCCTGGAACGACTGGATCCACAACGCCGGCCCCATGCCCTTGGTACCCGGCCGCAGAAGCAGCGCCAGCTCGTGTCCGTCATCGGCGATGACCCGGTGGGGCCATGCGCTGTACGGCTTGCCCTCGATCATGTCGCGCACCACCACGGTTTGCCCCGTATCAAACAGCGTCACGCACTGGATCTTATTACCCGGCGGCTTACCCGGCGGCGCCGCCGATGAACGAGTACTGGATCACTCGCGGCGCCCACCTTCTGAAGGCGTCCAGGTTGGCCCCGCCGAGCCTCAGGTCGAGAGAGCGCAACAGGGTGAGCAGGTGACCGTCGAGCGTCTCGCCGAGCTCGTCGAGGAACGCGGGCCAGGTGGGTGCCGCCGATGTCCGCAACCGTTGGAGAATCTCCGGTGTGTGTTCGGGAAACCCGGTGACGACGGCGGCCAGGGTCAATGCCACGGCGAACTCCGGGTCGTACCGGCCTTGACCGTCGAGCGCGGCCCGCTGGGAGCCTGAACTCGACGCCTTCAACAGCCGGTAGACATTGGTGAGTCGCTTGACCGCTCGCGGCGTGCGGACGAATGCGCCGAGTTCGCTGAGGAACTCCGTCTCGCGCGGGGTGATTCGCCACGACTCGGTGCTCGCCGGCCTCGACTTCGCGCTCCGCTCGCCGTCCGCGGCGCCGTTCGGCTCAACGGGACGCCGCTCACCGTCGGCCTCGGCCGGTGCACCCGAATGAACCGTGCCGACAAGCGAATGGACCAACCGCCGGTAACCGTCGTCATCCATGGCGGGGACCCAGAACGGGATCTGAAAGATCTTCTCTAGATAGCTGTACGGCATCGTCTCGCTGTAGCCGGTGACATCCGCTGTGATCGTGTGGTACTCCGAGCGCAATACACCAAGCAGCCACTTAGAATCCACCCCGACGATGACGACGAACAGCGGCAGCGACAACAATAGATGGACGGCCTGAAGCACCTCGAGCACCGTGGCGCCCGGGCACCGATCCAGGTCGTCGATGTACAGCACGACCCGGTCCACCCGCATCTGCTGGCCGCCGCGCGCCACCGGCCGATCCGGCCCGGACGCCGTCAACAACCGGCTCAACGCCTGCAGATCCTGCTCGATCAACGACGCGACACCCATGTAGCGGGCGTACTCCGGGCTGGCGTACCGGTCGCTGACAAACCGGTAAATGCCGGTGGCGTCGAGCGCCGTGAGGTCGTCGATCTGCTGCTGGACCTGCTTCAGCTCGGCACTCGCCTTTCCGGCCTCCTCGCGAGCCGAGCTCACCGCCAGCTCCTCGTCCAGCTTGTCGAATTCGATGAGTTCCGCGCCATCCCGTACCACCTGCGCGGTTTTCCGCGCGGCGACGGAGAACGTCGTGAACGCGGCGGTGAGGATCGTGATCCAGGGCGTCAGCCGTGCGAATTCGATCAAGTCCGCGGCGTACAGGCTCACAGCCGTTGCCAGCCCGACAACCAACAGCACGAGCGGGACAGCGAACACCCGAAGCCGCGCCTTGGCGCCGGTTTGGGCGCCGAGCAGGGTGAACAACTGGCTGAACACGTTTGACGCGGCGCGCAGGTTACCGATCGTCTCGCGGACGCTGGACATGCTCGCTTTCACGTCGGTGCCCAGGTCGTTGGAGAGCGAGTCGACCGCGCCCTTGGCCTCCGGGTGACGGGCGTTGAGTTGCTCCAGACTGCGCTGCTCCTGGGCGCGGCGGGCATTGGTGATGTCTTGCTGCGCTTTCTGCAGCGCCTCCTCGGCCGCGGCCTGCCGCCGCTCGGCCTCGTCAAGGAGCAGTTGCGATGACTGCAACTGGCTCAGCAGCACCCGATGCGCGTCGGTGGGCGAGCCGGTTGACCGTTCCAGGTCTTGGGCGATGCCTTGGAAGATCCGCGTCGCCAGGCTGGCCCACATGTTGGCGTCGACGTAGTGCCACGCGTTGAATCGCAAGTGAACCACGTGGGATACGTCGGTGGACTCGTCCGCGTCTTTACAGCGGGCCTTGATCCGCTGCTTGACGAGGTTCATGAAGAAGCTCTTTCCGGCTCCCCAGTCGCCGAAGAGCCCGATCGCCAAGGGAGGGCTCAGCTCGCGCGAGGCGATCAGCTCGGCGAAGGCGTCGGCCGCCCGGCCGAACTCGAGCTCATCGGCGACATCGGCATGCTCCGAGTTGTACCTTGTAGTCCGCACCGGCTCCGTCTCGCGCACCGAAGCCTGCCCGCTGCTCGACGGAGGGCCGACTTCAGGATGACCGGCGCGCCGGGCCTTCGCGATGATGATGTCGCCCTCACCACCGAAGGACCATCGCTGCGGGTTCTGCGGCACGTTCCGCCGTGAGAGCCTTTCTCGCACATACGCATACAGATCGGTGGCGGAGATCAGTCCATCACCGTCGAGGTCCGCTGCCCCGGTCCGTAATCCTTCGACCATAGCGGCGGTGAATGCTGAAGACCGGTCGCCGTCTGCCGCATCCGCCTCAACTTCGTAGGCGAACTCTGCCGCCCTCGACGAGGTGATGACGACGCGACCCCGTCCGCTCAGGGATTCCAGCGGGTTGGTCATCGCGTCCCCCGGGCGAAGGCACCGCTGAACGACGAGTCGATCAGCACCACTTGACGACGCGCCCGGCAGTCGTCCATCAGTTCCACCAGGAACTGCGAACTCAGCGCCGTCGAGGCAAGCAGGTCGGTGCGGGTGTCCGAGGTCGCGAAATACAACCGGCCACGGGGGTCGAGCAATCCATGCGTGGACACGTAGAACAGGACCAGGTCATCGACGCCGCGTTCGCCGAAGAACCGTTCGACACCGGCCATCACCTCGTGCGTTCCGATATCGATCATCGTTGTGACCTCGTAGTCCCCGATCTGCGGATCGGCGAGCACCGCCGCCAGCTCACTCACGCCATTGATAGAAGAGTGCAGATCGGTGAGTCTGTCGTCGACGAAATGGCCTATGCCGATCAGCATGGCCGCGCGCTTCCCGGTCATGCCATCAGTATCTCGTATCCGTGATCACACTGTCGTTCGTCGATGGATAGTTCTATCCTGCGTTCGGGTGACATGTCCTAAGTGGAGGAGGGCCCGGCATGAAGCGCAGGACGTGGATCGGCGCGATGGCGGGCGCCGGATTGGCCTCGATCGGGCTCGATGCCCTCGCGCCGCGTGAGGCGCGGGCGGCCACGTTCCGCAAGCGGCTCACCGGTGCCGACCTGGACACCGCGTGGAGGTGGCGCGTCGCCGGCACCGATCTGGGCATCCCGTACGTGCTGGAGAACGGCTCGATCGGCTATCTGTTCGGGGACACGTTCAGCACCCCGTGGCCGGAGTCCGGTCAGGACTGGCGCTCTCCGGTGATGCTGCGATCCAACATCCACCCGGGAGCGGCCGGTGGCGTGGTGTTCGACAGCGCCGCGCGGGTCCTGGGCAACGGCCGGGCACCGGAGCTGATGCACAACGGCCACAACGGTCCGGACCACGAGGGCCGGTTCGAGGTGACGGTGATCCCCAACGACGGGATCAGTTTTCCGGAGACCGGCCGGCAGCTGATTTCGTATATGAGCATCGAGCACTGGAACCCCGGCCCACGACACTCGCTGTGGAAGTCACGTTATGCCGGCCTTGCCTACTCCGACAATGGCAACGACTTCTTCCGTACCAACCTGGAGTGGTGGAACAACGGCGACAACGCCGACCCGTTCCAGATGTGGACGATGCAGCGCGACGGCGACTTCGTGTATGTGTTCTCGGTGCCCGCCGGCCGGCAGGACGCAGGCATGATGCTGCGCCGGGTGCGCTGGGACCGGATGTTCTTCCCGGCCGAGTACCAGGGCTGGGGCTGGAACGGCAGCAACTGGGGCTGGGGTCGCCCACCGACTCCCATCCTGACGGGCCGCTTCGGTGAGCCGTCGGTGCGCCGCCTCGGTGACGGCACATGGGTGATGGCGTACCTGAACGCCGCCACCGGAAACATCGTCACCCGCACGTCGACCGGCCCCGACCGGATCTGGACGCCGGAGAAGGTTCAGGTCACGTGGGCCCAGGAGTCCTTCCTGTATGGCGGGTTCATCCACCCCTGGTCGACGTCGCAACCCAACGGGCTGCACCTGATGGTGTCCACCTGGAAACGCAACTCCAGCGGGCAGTCGTTTGCCTATCACATGAGCCAGTACGCCGGTACCGTCTGAAAAAGCGCAGGGCTTGCACCCAGAGTGAGTGCAAGCCCCGCACCGGGTTACTGGTCGTCCGGGTTGAGGAGCCGGAACGCGTACCCAGCCGCCGCGCCGCCGGCGAGCGTGGCCACCAGATAGATCCAAAGCGTGCTCACGTCGGCGATGCCCGCCACGATCGCGCCCAGGCCGACCGCCGGGTTGAAGGCCGCGCCGGAGACGCCGCCTACGGCGACCGCGCCGGCCAGCACGGTGAGGCCGATGGCCAGGCCGTAGAACGAGTTGTTGGGGTGATCCTTGCTTGTCGCCACGTTCAGGACGACATACGCCAGCGCGAAGGTGAACAGCAGTTCCACCAGGAACGCCCGTGGTATGTCGCCACCGGTGATGGTGAACCGGGCGGGGTTGGCCGTGACGACATAGGCGGCCACAAAGGCGGCCACGACGCCCGCGAGCAGCTGGGCCGCCGCATAGCAGGCGAGGTCGACCAGCCCTAGCTTGCCGCGCACGAACGCGGCGAGGCTGACCGCCGGGTTGTAGTGGCCACCGGACAGGTGGCCACCGGCGAAGATCATCGCGGCGAGCACGGCGCCGATCGCAAGGGGCGCAAGACTTGCGCCGCTGCGGACAGCGGCGCAGACGGTGAGCACGAGGAAGAAGGTTCCGATGAATTCAGTCGCATATTTACGCATAGACAGCTCCGGGACGCCGAGGGGTAAATGGCGATCACAGTTTGATCCGCCCATGCCCTGTTTCGCTAGCCCCCGCCTCGATTTAGCCTTTGATCGCGCCTTGGATGCCTCCCACGATCTGCCGTTCGGCCAGCGTGAAGAACAGCAGGGCGGGCAGCATCGCCAGCGAGGTGAAGGCGAGGATCCCGGCGGTGTCGGAGGTGTACTGGGTCGAGAAGTTCTGCACACCCAGCGGCAGCGTGTGCAGGCTGACGTCGTTGAGCACCAGCAGCGGCAGCAGGAAGGCGTTCCAGCTCGCCACGAACCCAAGCACGCCAACGGTGACCAGCGCCGGGCCGGACAGCGGCAGCAGGATGCGCCAGAAGAAGCCGAGCTTGCTGCTGCCGTCGATCAGCGCGGCGTCCTCGAGTTCCATCGGGACGGCCAGCAGGAAGGGGCGCAGGATCACGATCGTGACCGGCAGCTGGAAGGCGATCTGGGGGAGCATCACCGCGTAGTACGAGTTGATCAGGTCCATGTCGCGAAGCATCAGGTAGAGCGGCAGGATCGCCGCCCCGGCCGGGAAGAGCAGGCCCAGGGTGAAGTACGTGTAGAGCACTTCCCGGCCGCGGAAGGTGTAACGGGCGAGCACGAACGCCGCGCACACTCCCAGCACCACCACACCGATCGTGGTACCCAGGGCGATCACCGTGCTGTTGATGGCCTGCGTCCAGAACTTTCCCTGCGTCAGCACCCGACCGTAGGTGTCCCAGACCCACGGGTCGGGCAGCCCGGCCGGGTCCGCGTTGAGCTGGGGAGTGGTGCGGAAGCCGCCGAGGATCACGTAGATCACGGGTGTGATCGACACGGCGGCGATCGCCAGCGCCAGGGCGTAAGTCAGCGGGCTGCTCCACCGGATCGAGCGGCGACTTGGAGTTTCGGGCCGGGCCGTTGCTGCAGTTGACATCGGATGCTCAGCTCACCCTTCCGGTCAGCGCGCCCTGGATGTCACGGCGCAGGAAGAAGCGCTGGAACAGCAGCGCGGCGACGAACGAGATGAGGAACAGGATCACGGCCACGGCGTTGCCGTAACCCCACAGCCGGGCGAAGAAGCCGTTGTCCACCATGTACGTGGCCATGGTGTTCGCCGCGCCCAGCGAGCGGACCGAGGGGGCCGCGACCACCCAGATGACATCGAAGACCTGTAGCGAGCCGATCATCGAAAGGAACATCCAGATCCGGATCGTCGGCCCGAGCAGCGGGATCGTGATGTGCCGCTGGATCTGCCACCAGCTAGCGCCGTCGATCGCCGCCGCCTCGGTCAGCTCACCGGGCACATTGGACAGACCGGCGAGGAACAGGATGATGGCGAATCCGACGTACTTCCAGGTGAGGATGAACAGCAGCGTCCAGATGATGAGCGGCAGGTCGGAGAGCCACCCCTGCACCAGGCTGCCGAGGCCGAGCGCCTGGAGCAGCGTGTCGACGCTGCCGTCGCGCATCAGGATGAGCCGCCACATGATGCCGACGGTGACCTCGGCGAGAACATAGGGGACGAACACGAGCAGCCGGAAGAACGCACGCCCGCGGAAGCGGCGGTTGAGCAGCAGGGCGACGCCGAGGGCGATGGGCCCCTGCACCAGCAGCGACCCCACGACGATGATGAGGTTGTTCCACAGCGCGTCGCGGAAGATCGGGTCCTCGAAGGCGAGTTGGTAGTTGCGCCAGCCGACGAACTCGGTGGGCGAGCCCACTCCCCGCCACCGGTAGAGGCTGTAATAGACCGCGAAGCCTATGGGGACCAGCACGAACACCGAATAGACGATGACCGCCGGGGTGGTTAACCCGATTATCTCGTACCACTTCCGCCTGGTCCGGGCGGCCCGGCTGAACGGCCCCCCAGCAGGCCGGAGCCTCGCCGACCGCGCGTTGGCACGGTCGGCGAGGTCCAGCGATTGCTCAGCTGTGCTCATTTCTTGGCGGCCGCTTTCATGTCGTCGACGACCTTCTGCGGCGTCCCGGTGCCCGCGAAGATCGCGATGATGCCGTCGTTCATGGCCGTGCCAACGGTGCTGCCGTAGGCGGTGTCGAGCCACAGTTGCACGTAGCTCGCATCGTTGGTGGCGGACAGGATCGACTTGAGGACCGGCTCGGAGACGCCGTCCCCGGCGCCCTTGGCGACCGGGAGGCCGACGCCGACCGCGGCGTATGCCTTCTGAGTCTCCGGACTGGCTATGTACTTGAGGAACTCCACGCACTCCGCCGGGGCCTTCTTGGAGCAGGCGAACCCGTCGCCGCCGCCAAGAGCCGCCTTCGGGTCGCCCGGGCCGGTGATCGCGGGGAACGGGAACCAGCCGATGTTGGGCTTCATGGCCGCCCAGGAGTCACCGGCGAGGTTTTGCATGACACCGAAGTTCCAGTCGCCCATGAGCTCCATCGCGGCCTTGCCGGTCGCGACCAGGCCAGCCGAACTGCCCGCGCCCTGCTGGGCCACCGTCGCGATGAAGTTGGGCTGGAACGGCTGGATGCCGATGAACTCCTTGAGGTCGCTGCCGGCCTTGACGAAGCACGGGTCGTCGAACTTGAGGCTCTTGGTCGCGTCCTTCAAGGCGTTGACGGAGCAGGCGCGCAGCGCGAAGTTGTACCAGTAGTGCGCGGCGGGCCACTTGTCGCCGGCGCCGACCGAGATCGGGATGACGTTGGCCGCCTTGAGCTTGGTGACCGCGGCCTTCAGTTCGTCCATAGTCTTCGGCGGAGCAGTGATGCCCGCGTCGGCGAAGATCTTCTTGTTGTACCAGAAGCCCTCGATGCCCATCCGGAACGGCAGGCCGTACTGCTTGCCGTCGACCGCCCAGATGGCGGCCGCGCTGCCGATGCTGGCCACCTCGGCCTTGGTCTGCTCGGTGACCTCCCTGAGTTGGTCGGCCTTAACCTGGTCGACGATCTCGCCACCGCCCCACGCCTGGAAGATGTCCGGCGGGTCGTTGGAAAGCAGCGCCGCCGGGATCCGGGTGCGCTGAAGTTGGTTGGTCTCGATCGCCTCGATCTTGATCGTGACGGTCGGGTGGAGATTGTGGAAATCGGTGGCGACCTTCTGCCAGAAGGCCTTGCCCGGCCCCTCATCGGAGGCGTTGTGCCACCAGGTCAGTTCCACCGGGTTTTTGTACAGCTCCCCAGCGGATGGTGCCTCGTCTTTGTTGCACGCGCTCGTCAGCAACAGGATGCTCGTCGCCATCAGCGCCATTGCGGCGCGAACGTGGCGCGATCGTGCCATGGGAGTCTCCTCAAAACGGTTGTCGCGTCAGCTGACCGAAACTTTCTGTCGTGATCCGAAAATTATCGGGAATGCCGCGGACGTTACGGCGTGATTGCGGTCTCGGTCAAGGGGTAACTCGTCCCGCGTGCGGCTGCTGTCGGCCCGGATCCGATCCAGCGCGGGCCGATCGCCGTGATCATGGCGTGCCGGGCGGGGACGGTGGCCGACCCGGGTGTCCATTCTGGAGGGTATGTGTCCACTTGGGAAGGTCAAACACGCGTTGTTCAGGCGGTCGTGACGGAGCCGGTTCGTGGCCGGTCGCGGTGATCGTGACCGGCGCCGGCGGGCGTGTAGTCCCGGCCCGGGCAAGGTGCCTGGCACCTTCGGGCTTTCGTCGTCGGCCTCGCGGGCCCGCGGATGGGTCCCCATGGTGGCCGCAGCGTAACCGATGAGCTCGCCGTCGGGAACTATCGGAGACCATCGGTGCTGTCCGGGACCCCGGCCGGATCCACGGATTATCTTGGGCGGGATCGTTGTGGGGACACCGTTCAGTGACCGCTCCCGAAATAACGAAAAAGTAACGGAAATTTTCCGGAACGCTCCGACCCTCACCTCGGCAACGGTATGACACAACTTTTGACAACGATTCGGTCACATGGGCTCGCGGACAAGGATGTAGTTGACACCCCACCGTTGGCCGCGACTCTCACCACGCGGCTTTTGACCGGCGAGGTCCTCACCGTCACACGCATAGACCCTCACGGTGTTGTTGTCGCCCGGCACGACGGCGAGGAACACCTTGCTGTCCCGGCCGGCGCAACCGCCGAGGGGGAGTAGCGCTAGTAGCGCCTTCATTCTTGACCAACGGCGGGCTGGGCTGTTGGGTGATACCCGATGATGAACCTGCCGTCCCTGACCGAGCTTTGGCGCCAGCTCACCGCGATCCAGGAAGCCCCCGAACCCGCCCTGATCGCGGCCACCGCCGTGGTCGCGGCGATGGCGGTGGGGGTGAACGCGGTGTGGCGCGTGACGCGAACGGTCATCACCATCACGCATGAGGGCGGCCACGCGTTGGTGGCCGTGCTGAGCGGCCGCCGCTTGCGCGGAATCCGGCTGCACTCGGACACCTCCGGGCTGACCTTGTCGCGGGGCAAACCCCGCGGTCTGGGCATGGTCTTGTCCCTGTTCGCCGGGTATGTCGCCCCGTCGCTGCTGGGTCTGGCCGCGGTGGCGCTGCTGGCCGCCGGCCGCGTCACCCTGCTGCTGTGGCTGGCCCTGCTTTTGTTGCTCGCGGTACTGCTGATGATCCGCAACTGGTACGGGCTGCTGGCCGTGGCGGTCACCGGCGCTGTGGTGTACGCCGTTTCCCGGTACGCGGCCGCCACGACGCAGACTCTGGTGGCGTACGCCGCGGTGTGGTTCCTGCTCCTCGGCGGGGTGCGCCCGGTGCTGGAGCTGCGCCGCCGGCGGCGCGGTCGCGGCATCCAGTCCGATCCCGACCAGCTGGCGCAGCTCACGCCGGTGCCGGCCTGGATGTGGACCCTGCTGTTCGGACTGATCAACCTGGTCTGCCTGGGTTATGGCGGGTACCTGCTTCTGCGCGCGGCTACAGGCTGAGCACATGTCCAGCCGGACCTACCAACGCTTGTAGGCACATCATGCGCTTCATCAACGTCGGCATAGACAGCGTGGTTCACGTCGACGCGCCGGTGCGGCTGACCTCGGCCACGATCGTCGAGCGGCTGCGGCCCGCGCTGACCCGCCTGAGGATTCGCGCCGACGTGCTCTACGAGATCGCCGGCATCCGCGAGCGGCGGGTCTGGGACGACCCGATGCCGGTGGCGTCGGCGGCCGCGCTGGCCGGACGCAAGGCCCTCGACGCCTGCGGCGTGGACAAGGGGCGCATCGGGGTGCTCATCAGCACCTCGGTCTCGCGGGACCATATCGAGCCGTCCACCGCCTCGGTGGTGCACGGCATCCTCGACCTGCCCGCCACGTGCCGCAACTTCGACGTCGGCAACGCCTGCCTGGCCTTTATAGATGGCATGGACCTCGCCGGGCGCATGATCGAGCACGGCGACATCGCCGCCGCCCTCATCGTCGACGGCGAGTCCAGCAACGAGGTCATCGCGCGCACGGTCGAGCGGCTCAACCGCGCCGACTGCACCGCCGATCAGTTCCGCGCCGAGTTCGCCTCGCTCACACTCGGCTCGGGCGCCACCGCGATGGTGTTGTCCCGCAACGGAACTCATCGCTTTGTAGGCGGCGTGTCCCGGGCCGCGACCGCCTTCTCCCACCTTTGCCGCGGCACGATGGACCAGATGGTGACCGACACCCGCGTCCTGCTCGAGGAGGGCCTCAAGCTCGCCGCGTCGACGTTCGCCGCGGCCGGCTGGGATCCGGCCGGGTTCGACGAGTTCGCCATCCACCAGGTCAGCGCCGTCCACACCACTGCCCTGATGGGCCTGCTCGGCCTGGACCCGGCCAAGGTGCTGACCATCTTCGGCGAGTACGGCAACGTCGGCCCGGCCTCGGTGCCGATGGTGTTGTCCAAATTGGACGAGCTGGGCCGACTGCGCCCCGGGCACCGCGTGGGGCTCATGGGCATCGGGTCCGGCCTCAACTGCACCATGGCCGAGATCGTGTGGTGACCCGGGTTCTTCCAGCGGCACTGATGTGCGACTTCTGGGGTTGACGCGTCCGAGCCGGAGAGACGCGGTCATCGACACCGTTCTAACCCATGCGCGGGATGGCCGGATGCGATGAGGCATTGTTTCGGCCGGCACCGAAATGTCGGCGTGCCACCCTGACCGGATGATGTGGACCGCGCCACCGGTGATCCGCCCCGAGATCGTGCTCGTCGCACCCGAGGTCGATCACCTAGGCAACATGCTCGAGTTTCACCGCGCCACGCTGCTGTACAAATGCGCCGGCCTTGACCAGAAGCAGCTGGTCTTGGCGCCGCTGCCGTTCTCCAACCTGTCCCTGCTCGGGTTGGTCCGCCATCTGTCCAAAGTGGAGCGTGTCTGGTTCCGTAGCCTGTTCCGGGAGCAGGTGCTAGAGACGCTCTACTCCACGCCGCAATGGCGCGACGCCGACTTCGAGGACCTCGATGAGTCTCGGGCGCGGGCCGATTACGAGTCCTACCTTGAGGAGACGGAGTTGGCCCGCCAGGCCGTCGAGTCCGCCACCCTCGACACCTCATTCACATTCCCCGATGGGGATGTGGCCACCCTGCGCTATGTCCACCTTCAGGTCATCGCCGAGTACGCGCGCCACAACGGCCATGCCGACCTGCTGCGCCAGGCGATCGACGGCGCCACCGGAGTGTGAGCCTCAGGCGCGCCGCAGGGTGCCGTGTGCGATGCGCAGTCCCGCCGGAAGCAGCATCGGTGAGGTACCCGGGCCGGACGTGATCTCCACCTGAAGTGAGTCGTCGCCCACGAGCTTCACCATCACCGACAGGTCGGGCGTGCAACGGCGCGTGGTGCTGTCCTCGGTGAGGACGCCGGGGTCAAGCGGATATGTGTGGTCGACGTGGAACGACAGGGAGTCCTCGCGCACCGCGGTCAGCCGCCACTCCTGGGTGCATGAAGTCTTGTCGCCCTGCTCGCGCGCGGCCACGCCCTTGTCGACGCGGGCGCGTTGGATCGTCACCGTGCTGGGAAACTCCTTTTTGGACGGCGAGTAGAGGATGCCGTAGTCGACCGCGGCCAGCGTGCCCGTCCACCGTCCGATGTAGGCGGACGGGATGTCGCTGCAGCCGGAGAACCGGTCCCCGCTCAGCTCGCAGAGCCTCTGCGCGGGATTGGGCAGCAACCACGCGCCCAGCGCGATGAGCAGTCCAGCGACCGCGATGGCGCCGGCCCAACGCATCCTCGGGCGAGACTCGGAAGGCATGCCGCACATCGTAGCGACACGCGCCAATGCTCGTCGCGCGTGATTAGGCGGTTCGGTGAGCGGTTCGGTGAGCGGTTCGGTGAGCGATTCTGTGGGTGACTCTCAGGCATGCAAGGAGGCGAGCGAGCGCAGGGCCGCGGCGCTGGGGCTGCCGGGCTGGGCGCTGTAGGTGACAAGGACCTGGTCCGGGTCGTCGGGTGGGCTCAGGGTCTGGTAGGCCAGCTCAAGCCGCCCGGCCAGAGGATGGTGTATCGACACCAGAGAATGCCCCTTGGAAGCGACCGGATGCTCGGCCCACAACCGCCGGAAAAGACTACTGGCGACCGACAGTTCGCCGACGAGGGCGGCCAGCGTGGGATCACCGGGGTGGCGGCCGGCGTCGAAACGTAAATAGGCGACCAGGTCGCGGGCCTTGGCCGGCCAGTCGTCGAACAGGCTTTGCAGGCCCGCGTCGGTGAACAGCAGGCGGGCGAAGTTGCGCCGGGCTCTTGGGCACCATCTCCAGGTCGGCGATGAGCGCGGCGCCCAACGGGTTCCACGCCAGCACATCGGTGCGGCGGCCGATGACGTAGGCCGCGGCGTCGGTGATCGCCTCCAGCAGGTAATGCAGTTGAGGCCGGACCTTCTGCGGCAGCGGTGGCCGGCGGGCGCCGGCCCTGGGCGGCCGGGCCAGCCGCCACAGGTGTTCCCGCTCGTCGTGGTCGAGGCGCAGGGCGCGGGCGACGGCGTCCAGCACGGCCTCGGAGACGTTGACCGCGCGGCCCTGCTCCAGGCGTACGTAGTAGTCGACGCTCACCCCGGCCAGCGCGGCCAGCTCCTCGCGGCGAAGCCCAGGCACGCGGCGCGGCCGGCCGCCGTAGACGGGCACGCCCACCTCGTCGGGGTCCAGGCGGGCGCGCCGGCTGCGCAGGAAAGCCGTGAGCTCGGTGCGCCGGTCCATACGACCAAACTCCATGCCACTCAACTCCATGCCACCTAACTCCATGCCACCAAGTATCACCATGCGGTTGGCGAGTTGCCTGGTCCTGCCAGACCCACGGTCGGCCCGACCCGAGCATGAGCGGTGCCCTGGGTAAGCATCGGCGTAATTGCTTGTCTGGAAAGGAGAAAACCGCCTTTGTACCGATGAGGAGTACCAACGTCATGCAGATCAATGGCAATGTCGTTTTGGTGACCGGTGCCAACCGTGGCATCGGGCACGCACTGGTCAACGCGTTTCTGGCCCGCGGCGCCCGCAAGGTCTACGCCGCCGCCCGCAAGCCGGAAACGCTGGGTGAGCCGGCCTTGGATGCCCGGGTCGTGCCGGTCGAGCTGGACATCACCGACCTGGCCCGGGTCGCCGCCGTGGCCGCCACGGCTACCGACGTGACAATCCTGGTCAACAACGCCGGATCGCTGGCTTTCGCCGACCCGCTCGGCGGGGATCTGGCCGCGATCGAAGCCGATTGGCGCACCAACTATCTGGGCACTCTGGCGATGTCGCGAGCCTTCGCGCCGGTGCTCGAACGCAACGGCGGCGGCGCGCTGGTCAACGTGCTTACACTCGTAGCCTACGCACCGGTCGCCGCGTTCGCCGGATACAGCGCCGCCAAGGCGGCGTCGGCCTCGACCACGACCGCGCTGCGGGCGCGGCTGGCGGATAAGAAAATCATGGTTCATGGGGTGTACCCGGCAGCGGTGGACACCGACATGAGCCGCGACTTCGCGATACCCAAGGCCGACCCCGCCGCGGTGGCCGAGGCCATCCTCGACGGCGTCGAGTCCGGCCAGACCACTATCCACCCCGACCCCATGTCCCGCAACGGTTACCAGCTCTGGCGCGACGACCCGGCCGCGCTGGAAGCGCAGATGGCCGCCCTCGGCTGACAATCACGAAACGCCGGAGAAGCATCGGAAAAGATTCAAACGTATGGCATTACACGATCGCTGGTGGAGGGCGGGCGTATCAGGTACAAAATAAGAGTTTTGGTGATTGCTTGTTTTCAAAGTGTGGTTGACGGTTGACATTGTGCGATCATTCACGCTTACATGACAGCGAGCAATGAAGTCACCGTTGATGGAAGGGCACCGCCATGACCCTTACCGAACTGTCCGCCCTCGAAACCGCGTACCACGTTCTGCGGCCTTTGGATGACACCGCTAGACGCCGTGCGCTGCAATGGCTCTCCGATGCGTTAAGCCAGAACCAGCCGCTGATGACCTCCGCCGGCGAGCTGGTCACCTCCGAGCCCGCGGCCGCCGTGGCCGCCGTGACGCGGACACGTCCGCGCCGTCGCGCCGCCCAGGCGTCGACCGCCGCGACACCCAAATCCATGAGCGCCAAGAAGGTCAAGGCGTCCGTGCACAGCGGAGCGGGCGGCAAGCGGGCCGGCAAGACGGCCTCGACGGAAGGCCAAGAGCGGGCTTACCGGCGCATGCCCGATCCCGCCACGGTGATGAAGGCCTATGAGCGGATCGGCACTATCACCGGGCTCGCCGAACACTTCGACGTCCCGCACCACACCGTCACTCACTGGGCCCGCCGGCTCCGCGCCCAGGGATACCAGATCGGCCGCAATGGCTGATACACGGCTGTGAATCCGTCATCGCCGAGTGGGCCGCCCGACCGGCTGCGGCCCACGGCACTGTTGAACAGTCCCGAGACTCGACTCACCCAATGTGGCCAGGCCGGTCCTGCGCCTGGCCACATTGGGTGAGTTGGGGGAGTCGGGGGAGTCGGGGGAGTCGGTCAGGGCCTGAGCGGGCCGAGCCGCAGGGCGAAGGGTGCCAGGAGTACACCGCCCAGAGCCGTTGTCGCCAGGCGCATCCGCGCCGCCCGGGCCGGATGCTCCGCCGGCTGCCCCCACGCGTATCCGGAAATGTTCTTTCCTGAACTCGCGACGGTCAGATGGCGCCGGATCACCGAGCCGTGCAATGTGGTGGCGCCGTTGGTGAATGTGATGGCGCTGCCGGTCGGGCCGTCCGGCCGGACGTAGCCCACACAACGCGAGTAGTCCCGCTATTCCCGTGGCAATGGCGATGGTCAGTCACTTCCTCATGCCCTAGCCTGTCCCCATGGCTGACGCCAACGACGTGCGGAAGCTGGCGCTCGCGCTACCGCATGTGGTCGAGATCGACAGCGACGGCTTCGACTTCCGGGTCGCCGACAAGGGGTTCGTCTGGTCCTATCCTGAGCGGTTACCGGGCAAGCCGCGCGTGATCCGCAGCGACATCGCGGTGCTCTACGTCGGCGATGAGGCGGAGAAGCGGGCGTTGCTGCTCGGCGAGCCGGAGCTCTTTTTCACCACGCCGGCCTATGACGGCCTGCCCCTGGTCATGCTGTGGCTGGCCAAAGTGGACGGGGATCGGCTGAGCGAGCTGGTCACCGACGCGTGGCGCATGCGTGCCCCGGCGGAGCTGGCCGCCGAACTCGAGGAGAGTTGAACCCGTGGCAGCCGCCTGGGTTGACGTATGGTGCCCCGGTGAGGATCGGTGTGACGTTGCCGATGTCCAAGTCGGACGGTCCGGGCCGGATGCCCGGCTGGCCCGATGTGCTGGCGCTTGCACGCTATGCGGAATCGGTGGGCCTGGACTCGGTGTGGATCTGCGACCACCTGGTGAGCGAACCGGAGGCGGGCCCGCCCGAGGGCGTGCTCGAGGCTTGGACCATCCTGTCCGCTCTGGCCGCCTCCACCCGGCGGGTGACAGTGGGCACGCTGGTGACCCCGGCTGCGCTGCGGCATCCGGCGCTGCTGGCGAAGATGGCGGCGACCGTGGACGGGATCAGCGGTGGACGCCTGGTGCTGGGGCTCGGTGCCGGGCTTCCCGGTCTGGAGTACGAGTGGTACGGCTTCCCGGACGATCAACGGCTTGCCCGCTTGGAGGAGACGCTGGAGATCGTCGGTGGGCTGCTGCGCGGGCCGTCGCCGTACTTCACCATGCCGGGCCGGTTTCACCGGTTGCGCGATGCCTGCCTGCTGCCGCCGCCGGACCGGCCGATACCGTTGCTGGTCGCCGGCGACGGGACGCGTTTGCTGCGGCTGGCCGCCCGCCACGCCCAAGCATGGAACACGGCCTGGTATGGCGCGCCCGACGACCGCCTGCGCGCCCGCCTGGCCGCCATGGCGCGGGCGCTGGCCGGCGAGGGCAGGGAGGCGGGCTCGCTGACGGTGACGGTGGGGGTGTCCGTGACCGATCCCGACCACGCGATGGCGGAGGAGGACGAGTTCGTGGGCTCACCGGACGATCTGGCCCGCGTGATCGACGAGTACGCCGAGCTGGGCGTCGATGAGCTGATCGTGGCGCTGGCGCCCAGGACCGAGCGGTCGGTGGACCGGCTCGTCCGCGCCCTTACCCGGTACAGAGCTTGACCGGAAAAATTTGTCGTTGTTCAGTGTCACCTATGCGGGGGTCGTCGCGTGTAGGTCATGTGGTAAGGGCTGTTCCGAAAGCTGGGTTCGACGGGTTCTACACGACGCACTTCGGCGACACAGTCGCGATGACCTATGGCCTGACCTCCGATATCGACGAAGCCCGGGACATCACCCAGGAGGCGTTCTGCCGGGCCTGGACGAGATGGCAACATCTGGCCGACTACGACAGTCCGATCACCTGGGTCAGACGGGTCGCCACCAATCTGGCCTACTCCCGATGGCGGCATCTTCGCGCCGCCACCACACACCTGTTGCGGCACAGGGCGGACGAGGCGATAGCGGCGCCGCCGGGCCTGGACCACGTCACGTTGGTCGCGGGATTGCGCAAGCTCCCACGCGATCAATGCATCGCCCTGGTGCTGCATCACATGCTCGACCTTCCGGTCACGGAGGTCGCCGAGGTGCTGGACGTGCCCGTGGGGCGGGTCAAGACCTGGCTCCACCGTGGCCGCCATACCCTCGCCGCCGAGCTGGGCGAGGAGCTCAAAGTCCCGGCGACCATCCCGCGCGGCAAAGGCCGACGAGGTACCCGAAAAACCGCCACCAAAACAGCGGCGGTCCTGCTGGCGATGGTGGCGGCGACCGCCGGCATCGGCGCTGTGCAACTGCTGCGGCGTTTCCCGCCACCCACCAACCAGCCCGTCGCGCAGGCGGCGGAGTCGACCGTCCTGATGGAACCGACGGCCGTGACGGTGTCGTGGCTGGGCGACCGGATGGCCGTCCGGTGGATCGATCCGTCCGATGGCTACGCCCAGCCGTTCCTGGTCGGCGGCCGGCAGGACGAGGCGCTGAGCCAGTTGGCCAGGCCGGCCAAGGGGGACACGATGGCGATCGTCACCGGCCCCACCCCGGCCGTCACGTTCTGCTTGACCGTTCTCCTTGTCTACACCGACTACAGGCTCCTCGAATCCGATCGGGTCTGCACCGAACCGTACCTTCCGGAAAATGTTCTATAGGCGCTGTCTATTCGAACCGGATGCTGTCGTGGCGGGTCGCGAAGTCCATGAGCGGCAACGCGATCAGTGACAGGGCGAAGGCCGCCAGGGTGCCGGCTCCCAGGCCGGCGAAGAAGGCGGCGCTGGGCGCGACCCACCGGCCCGGCGCGGCGAGCAGGTAGGTGAGCAGCATAGCCACGCCCACCCCGCCGAGCACCGTGACCGCCAACGGGATCGCGGTCTCCAGCAGCACGACCCGGCGCAGCTGGCCGAGGCGGGCGCCGGAGGCGCGCAGCAGCGCGAGCGGGCGGCGGCGCTCCATGATCCCGTTGATCACCGAGACGGCCAGGTTGGCCGCGGTGACCAGCATGACGAACACCATCGCGTACGGCAGTACCGCGTCGATGGCGGGCGTCTCGAGCAACACCGGCGGTGGCAGGTCCTGGGCGGTTTTGCTGCGCGAGACCGGCACCGTGACCGCCGCGAGGGTCCGGATGCGCTCCTGCGCGGCCGCCGTGCCGTCGGTCGGGATGAACAGGGTCTGGATGGGCTGCCGGGCGAAGTCCGGGCCGGGTTCGGCGAATCCTTGCGGGTTGAAGATGTGGTCGGCGCTGCTCGCCTGGAAGAACGGCAGACTGAACAGCTGCTCCGATTTCATCCGCTCGCTCGTCTCATCCCGGCCGTCGCCCAGGTTCGCCGGCAGCGGGCAATTCAGCACGGCCAAGCGGACCAACTCGGCGCAGGCCACCACGATCCGGTCTCCGGCGCCAAGCCGCGCGACCACGACACCGTCGTGCCGCAGCAGCGGCGCCAGCGACTCTTCGGGCGCGCCTTGAACATGCACCGCGACCACGCCCTCGTTGAGGACCGAGCGACCGTCTTCGGCGGTGGGGGAGATGAGCCCGCCGTAGGCGGGGATCATGCCCAGCAGGGTGGCGACGAACATCGCCACCGCCGAGCCGCTGACCGCGCGGAAGGTGCTGTAGGGGTCGACCGCGATGCGGTTGGCCACGATGACGGTGGCCACCCCGCCGCTCAACCGGGCCAGGCCGCGGCCGACCCACAGGCACACCAAGGGACC
>Ga0075418_10000142_pt1 | contig 64810 bp, 115 predicted proteins | sample SoiMetdeltSBSDD2_FD_81776 | JGI IMG/M metagenome (GOLD analysis project Ga0075418, IMG submission 81776) | Bulk soil microbial communities from a Populus tree surrounding site in Tennessee, USA - Soil MetaG P. deltoides SBSDD2 | ecosystem: Environmental > Terrestrial > Soil > Tree plantation...
AGGACGAGGAGTCGGCGTGGATCCGGCCGGGCTGGTTCGTCGCGGTCTGTGGGTACGGGCGGTGTCGTGAGGCGGCCGGGTTCCGTAGCCGCGAGAAACGCGACCGGTGGGCTTTCGATCATGGGTTGGCTGGGCATATGGTCCGGTTCTTCTGCGGAGTCGAGGAGGGTGAGGGTGAAGGTTCCGACGTTGTTCCTGCGTGATCCTGGAACGCAGCGGGTGATCGACGAGGTGCGGCCGGGTTGCGAGTGGGTGCTGGCGGAGGAGGGTGTCCCGACGCGGATGTACGACGGGATCGGCCTGCTGTATGACGGGAGGGGCTGGTGGCAGAAGGCGTTGGGGAACACGGGGGACGAGCCGGATTACGCGTGGGTGCGCCCCTCCGCGAAGGTGAGCAAGTGCATTACGTTGGGTATCGGTCATGCCGTCACGATGATCATCGGGACGTATGAGCTGTGTGGCCCGGACATCCACAACAACCCGGAAGGGCTGGACGAGTACGCGTTGATCCGCCACGCCGGGCTGCCGGAAGTTCCCAACGTACCGCTGACGTATGACGAACTCCGGGACTTCATGAGCCGTTGGCCGCACGAGGGGATCGTGTGGCATCACCCGGACGGGCGGGCGGCGAAGCTGAGGGTGACGGACTTCCCGCGTTGATTGATCTCGGTAACTACCTGTATGCTTAGGGCATACAAGAGACGGAGGGAGGGGACGTGACAAAGTACGCTGCCCGCGCCATCGCGGTAGCCGCCGCCATCCTGCTCATCGTCATGATCGCGGCCCAGATCGGGCCGCCCCAGTAAGAAAGGGAGTCATGCGTACCAAGGCTCAGATGAAGGGATGCGCCGGTACTGCCGTTGGCGTCTTGGGCGTCATCGTCGCGTTCTTCGTGTTCGCGATGCTGGTAGCAAGCGGGGTGATCAAGTGACCACAGCGCGGGTCCTTCTGATCCTCGCCTGTCTCTGCGCCATCGGCGCGGTGATCCTGTGCGCTATCGCGGGCCCTCCGGGGGTGACGCAGTGAGGGGAATTGCGATCTTCGTGTGCTTGCTCATCGCAGCAGGGTCCGGGGTAGCGCTCGGGTATGTGATGGGTGTTGGGGCGGTGGTGTGTCCGTGAGCGCCCCCGCACCTACGCCCGCGCCGCGCCGCGAGGTGACGGCTGACTTGTCGTTCCTGGACCGGATCAAGGAATGGGTCGGGGACGCTTTCGGCACGCTGATTGTTCAGCCGTGGTTCTGGACGGCGATCGGGGCAATTGTGGTCATGCTGTTGATCCGCAGTTTCCTCATGTCCCTCGGGCTTAAGTTGAAGCCTGTGATCATCGTTGTGGTGACGGTAGCCGCCACGCTCATCGTGCTGGGGTTGACCCGGTGACCCGCAAGCTGCTCCTGTGGTTTGGCATCTGCTTCCTGATCTTCTTCGTGGCCTTCCGGCCAACCGCAGCCGCCAACGTGTTCAGCAGCCTCGGCGCCGGGATCATGAACGTCTGGCACGGCTTTGTCGCCTTCTGGCAGAGCCTGTTCGGATGAGGCGCATCGTCCTCGCCGCAGCCGTGGGGGTGACAGCAGCCGCCTGGTTTCTGTTCCTCTACGCATGGCAGGGGAAAGGGCACCTCGACCCTGGGGTCGGGGTGCTCTGCCTGCTATTGACCTACCTCACCTACCGAATTGGAAGGAGCAAGAGCTGATGCCGGCGTTCGTCGCCCTCGTTATGTGGATGGCCGGACTGGGAATGGTGATCAGCTACGCCGTGGTGCCGGAGGACGACGTGAAACGGGGGGACTTCCTCACCCTCGGCATCATCTTCTTCGTCATCGCCGCTGTAGCCACCTACGCGTCTACTCGGAGGGAGCCGTGAGCAACTGGGGCGGGCCGGGCAAGGGTTGGGGAGGCACGAGCCTCCTCGTCAGCATGCTGATTGTCGCGGTGGTTAGCGTCGCGGTCCTGGTGCTCTGCGCATGACAGGCTTCTACCGGTTCCTTGCAGTCCTTCTGACCGCGATCCTGCTCGCGGCCGGCGCGGCGTACGCCTGCGACGTGATCACCTTCGGGGCATGACCCAAGACTGTGGCCCCCAGCAAGTGCTGGGGGCCACAGTCTTGGCCGGACAGAGCTAGGGGACAGGGTACGACACGGACGTCTCCACCCCGACGCGCCTCATCTGCCGGATAGGCGTCACCACGTACCCCTGGTTAGAGATCCAGATCCGGGTGAACGACTTCGCCTCCTGCGAGTACCGCATAGTCACCACCTGCCCGCGACGTACACCGGGAACGAGGATCGACCCGGTGTACGTAACCGGAAAGGGGTCGAACTCCGTTTCGTCAACGGTGATCCACACCGTGCCCTTAGGTTTTTCCGGGCCGGGGGCCACCTCGTAGTGAGCAACGATCAGCGGGGGCCTGTCGAGGTCGACCTGTGGCTCTACCGGCTTCCGTGCCTGATGGGACAGGACGGTGAAGGCGACGAGCAGCGCGGTAGTGAACGCTACCCAGCCAGCCAGTTTCTTCACGTGCACTCCTTCTACTTGGTCAACGGGGGGACGAGCACCGAAGCGGCGCAGGGGTTGGGGGGGTCACCGGGGTAGCTGACGCGTACCTCGGGTGAGCGCGGGGCGTGCTTGCCGGACACGAGGATCGTGCAGGTGACGGACCTACGCTGGCTGATCGAGCCGAGAGGGGCGGCGGTAAGGAAGAACTCGACGGACTCGAACGCGGGTACCGTAATGTCTTCCTTGTAGGTCTTGGACCAGCTTGCCTCGGTCCACTCCTGCCGTCCGTTGAGGGAGCTGAGGCTGTGGGCGCTGACGTAGGCGCTGGCCGCCTTGCCGGCTACGTCGCTGACCTCGACCTGGAGGGTGACGATCCGCTCGTCGCTGGTTGAGGTCTGCGTCACGTACCAGATGCTGCCGCCGCCGAGCAGCGCCACGACGGCAAGGATCTTGAGTTTCGTGCCGAACCTGATGCCGGTCTGCGTGGTCATTTGATCGATGACCTCCTTTCTCTTGTATGACGCTAACATACACCCCTGACACTTTCTGTCCCCCGGCGGTGGTAGCGTCCGGCGTATCCGTGATGGAGACCCGCGAGAGGGGTGGGGCGCGATGCCCAAAGAGATCATCCACGATCAAGTCGGACAGTTTGATCTTGTCGTGACCTGGTCAGCCGACGACGAGTACGTCCAGATCGGCATGCAGACCCGCGACGGTGTATCGATAGCTGAGGTGCTCACCCCGGCCGACGTCCGCGCCGGGATCGTCCCTCTCTTCGAAAGCATCTGGGGGACGTTCAACCGACCTCAGCTTCAGCGCACCCTCGCGGCTATCAAGCGCGCACGTAACAACGTCTACGGAGCTGACGAGTGACCACCTACACGATCGACGCCACAGCGCCGGACGGCTCGGAGCTGACTGGGATACTGACGCACACCGCCACGCCGGAGCCAAACCCGCCGGAGCTGCACCTCGGGGTCAACTGTTCCGACGCGAACCTGGCCCGGGACCTGGGCTGGTATCCACGCATGCGTTACCAGCGCGCGTTTGGGCCGACGAAGTGGCCCACCTCCCGACTGGCGTCCCTGCCGCGTCACATCCTGGTGCACGCCTCCTGCGACGGGCCCTGGGTACCGGCGGAGTACCGGGCCTGGTGCGAGAAGCTGACCCGCCCGGTGCTGACGTCGTGGAAGCATGAGCCGCACGCGGGCAAGATCGCGCCGTCGGAATTCGTGGACACCTGCGAGGAGCTGGCGGAGATCTCCGCTGACTACCCGCTGGTGCTTGGGGCGGGGCCGGTGCTCACCCGCGCGTGGGTGCAGAACGGCGGCGACCCGCAGGTGTACCTGTTCAGGGGCGCGAAGTTCCTTGGGTTGGACACGTACAACAACCACTCCACCCTGTACCGGGAACCGCCGGACATGTTCGACCCGCGCCGGGCTGTGCTGTCGCTGGCGAAGGAGCACGACATCCAGGTCGTGTGGCCGGAGTGGGGGATCGAGAAGATCGGTTCGGACCCGTCGGGTGAGGGCCGCGCCCGCGCTATCCGCGATCAGGTGTACTACCTGCGGCTGTGGGCGGACAACGCCCCCGAGTACCTCATCCCGCCGTGTGTTGCCTGGTGGGACTTCGGGGGGGATGAGCTGGTAGGGGCGGATCCGGGGCGCCCAACCCTGATGACGCTGGTCGACCAACAGCGGTAGCCTGTTACTTCCCGGGTAGGTGCACCCTCGGGCGCGCGTCACGTGCACGTGACAGCGTCTGAGCCGGCCCGGGATTCAGAGCGCGATGGAGCAGCTCGGTAGCTCGCCAGCCTCATAAGCTGGAGGTCAGCGGTTCAAATCCGCTTCGCGCCACGCCGGAAGTACCCGAAGTGGACACAACGGACTAGCTGCGTAGAGCCGCAGTGAAGGGGCTGGGTAGCGTCGGCCCACGCGGGTTCGAGTCCCGCCGCCGGTACAAGGGTTGACCTGTGTGCAGATTGGGGCTACTTCTCCTGTTAAGAGGGTGGTCCAGGTTCAAATCCTGGCGGGGGCTTCGGCTCCCGTAGCTCAACGGCAGAGCACCATGTACCTCGGTCGACTGGTTCTAGGTCAACCCGTCAGCTTGTGGCTCGGACCCCGTAGTCGGGGATAGGACGCAGCGGGAAGACCCAGCCGTAGGTTCGGTACCGGGACCTGCGGCTGGGCTCCGAGCGACCAAGCTAGGCGTGCGCTACGTAGGAACACTCGGCCGGTGACGGCGGGGCCTCATCCGCAACGATCTCCGCCCCACCGTGGTCGAGGATGTCTGCGGTGATCTGGCCAGGGCCTGCCGCATGGACTACGAGAACGTCACCCTCGGACAGGACGTACACCCGGTTGAAGCCCCGGGTGTACCGCTGCGGGCCGGGCGGGTTGGGTACGCCGTTGACTGTGATGAGGACGGACACGGCCTGCGCGGCGGGGCGGTCCTTCGGGAACCAGTACACGCGGGCGGTGACGATCAGCCCTCTGCGGTCCAGGTTGGTGCGAGTGGCGTAGACGGCGACACTGCCCGCGAGGAGCAGTACAACAGCAGCTCCAGCGAGGCGGGTACGGACAGACATGTCTCCCCTTCTGTTGTCTGTCGCGACGCTACAGCGGGTAGTGCTGGTAGTGGTTGTCGATCAGTGCGGTGAGCTGATCGCGCAGCAGCCTGGCATTTTCGAGGGTGAGGTGAACGGGGGCCTCGACCTTCGGCCCGTCGGGGTTGTTGAGGTTCTCCGGGGCGCAAGCGCGCAGCCAGATATGCGGTCCTTCCGCTGCGCTGGACTCGTAGACACTCACGGTGCTGCCGGTGGGTCGGGCGCCGTAGGAGCCGAGGATCTCGGGCATGTGGGTGAAGCCCCGGTCGGTAGTAGTGGCTTTCAGGTGAGCAAGCTCTGTATTGTCCATGCAGACAATGCTCCCCGAGTTTGACGGCGCCGTCAACACGACGACTAGCTCAACTCCCCCGGGCGGGCCACCACCCAACGGCCACCGCGACGCACCTCGACCTTCAGCTCCTCCTCGGGGATGGCCAGCCGCTGCGCCTCGGCCTCTACCACGGCCAGCCGGCCGGTCTGAATGGCCAGCCACAGCCGGAACTCACGGGTGTCGACCATCCGGCGGAACGCGGCCCGCTTGTTTTGAAGCTGGGACCGCTGCTCGCGGGCTTCACCCCGAGCACCGGAAGGGTGGTGGATGACCCGCGTCCCGGTGTCGCGTTTGTTCTGGTTCTGCCCACCATGGCCGCCGGCCCGGAAGTGCTGCACTTCGCAGTCATGGATCGAGACGGACAGGATCCGCTGCCGCTCACCCCTTCATATAGTCACGCCATACAGCCTACAGCTGCCCAGGGCGGAGCGCCCAGCCAAGGCCGTCCCGCTGGCTTTCCTGGAGGCGGAACTGCTGGCCACAGGAACACTCCACGATGGTGCCCACTCCGATCTCCCGAGCGGCCACCAGAGCAGCGAATTCCGCATCCAGCTCAGGGCGGCAGTTGTGCTGCGGCCTGACCAGCTTGACGATCTTAGCCATCAACCCTCCAGAGAATCTGCGGGCCGTACATCCGATCGACTGTCCGGCGCCAGCGTCTATGTAGGTAGGCGCAGCGGACGCTCTGGCGCACAGCCCAAGGCACAACCCCCACGCCGCGCCGCCGCTGGAAACGTCGCTCGAGCCAGTACAGGAGCCGGTGGGTCAGCCTCTCCCAGACGTGGTGGTACAGGAACGCGACCAGGTAGGAGTGCCACGGCTGCGTGTAGACAGCCGTGTAGGTCTGCCGGTAGTCCCTCCCGTATAGGTGCCCGGTTTCATACCGGGCTGCCCGCAGCAGAGTAGGGCGCAGCCAGCCGTTGCGGCTGGCTGGTGCGTTGCCCGACCAGGTCATGACGCTTGTCCGGCCTGCCACAGCACCTCCGAACCGGCGGCCGGCTGCCCATTGCGTTCCCAGTGATGGTCGCTTTCCTCGCCGGGCCGGTCCAACCACAAGTTGTAGTAGTCGCCGACGCCGGACCGGCGGAAGCTGAGCACTTCCCGGTCGGGGTCCCACATGATCTGGTCGAAGGCCGGGTTGCCGGAGGCGAGAAGCGACAGCGCTGTAGCAATGCGATCAGTCATCGACGGCCACCGACATCGACTCGATGTCGGTGGCGGAGAGCAGCCGGTCCCGCCACTGCGGCCCCCAGGTGTCTAACGGGAACGGCCCCGTCGTGGCGATCTGCCCACCGGGGTTGATACCCAACTTATGGGAGACGAGCATCGCCCCAACCGGACTCGCTGCTGTAACGATGCAGACACCGAGGAAGCTGCGGCCCCCGGGGCGTATCTCGCCGGGCGGTACCCAAACGCTCGGATCGACGAACGACAGCCACCACAAAAATTTGGCAGCGCCGCTCTCCTCCAACGCCATCGCGGTAGCCACTGCCGCCTCGCGCCGCGCCTCGCGCCGCTGCTCCGCTCCATCGGTCACCTCGGCAGCTCCTGCATGTCCTCGACCAGGTCCAGCAGTCGGGCACGCCAACGAGCGCCTTCCCGGTCCTGCGCGATGTGCACGTGAAGATCAGCCAGGACGGGGGTCACGCTGACGACACCTTTGGTCAGCTCCAGCGCCTGCCTGATCTGCTCGGCGTCGTCTTCGTGGAGGTCCCGATCCAGGATCACCACGTATCCAGAGTGCCGGTCGGTCACCGCACACCCCAGTCATCACCCACAAGGACAGGCTGCGTCGCGTCTACCGGCTCGGTGTGACGCTTAGTGGTAGCCCACGGAACCCCATAGGGGCCCAGCTCCTCGAGCTTCGCCACCACATACCTGAGCTGCGCCAGCAGCATCATCCGCTCCAGGGGGCGCATGTCGTCGAGGGTGTCATCTTCGGCCTTCTCGACGATCGGGACCATACCCTTACCGTCGCGGCCGGTGTAGTACAGCTCGAACGCGGGACGCTGCCTAGTCGACATCGTGGTCCTCCCTGATCGCTTCGCGTACGGCCGGGCCCTGCACCTCGAGGGTCAACGCGCCGATGTCCAGCCGGATGGCCTTGTGGTAGTACTGCCGGTAGTTCAGCCTGAGGTACACGTCGGTCTGGTCAGCCATGAGGGCCCGCATCGATCAGGCGGAACTGGACCTGGGCACCGTCCAGCTCGGTCAGATCACGACCCTGGAACCTGAGGTCCATGTGCGTAGCAAGCCGAGGCTCCCGACCATCGCGGGTCTCCTGAACGACGCGAACGAGGGGCGAGTTGCTGCCCCACGTGTACTCCATCCACTTGCCGGACGGTCCGCCCGCTGCGGAGACAGCCATGCAGATCTTGAAGGTGTCGGCGTCGAGCCGCTCACAGGTGAATCGCTCGATGCGTCCCCAGATAGGAGCGTGCCTGATGACGTCGTCAGCCTCATGTTCGGTCACTGTGCGTGTCTCTCCTTCGGTCTCGGCCCGGTGATCCGGGGCACTCCTACCCGCCAGTAACAACGTTTCGTACGGGTATAGCCACACTTCCTGGTCACGCTGCGTTGACATGGAACTCGCCTTCGATCGCGGTGCGCCGGGCCTCCACCTCCGCGAGGCCCTCCAGCACCCGCTGCCGCCGGACGGACAGCTCCTCGGATGCGATGACGACCGTAGTGTGTTCCTCGACCTGCACCGGGGCGTCGAGGCCGAGTACCCGCGCCTCCCGTTCCATGACCTTCAGCACAATCTCGGCTGCTTTCGGGTCTGGGGGGACACCCTGCGCTACCGATCCGAGCGCCATAGGCAGCCAGCGGCGGTACAGGGACTCCAGCCTGTCGACGTAGAGGGCCCGCGCCTGCGCGAGGGTGGTGGCGGAGAACTCGACAGCCCGTTTCGCGAGGGCCCGCTGGCAGAGCTGCACGGCGCTGCCAGCGCCCCGAAGCCCGAGGACGGTCGCGATCTGCTTGTATGTGGCGCCGGCCACCATCAGGTCGAGCGCGCGGCGTTCCCGCTCGTTGATGGTGGAGGAGTTGGCGCGGGTCTTGGTGATGGCCTGCCGCAGGTCGATCCCAACCGCGTCGCGGATCTCCGGGACGGTCATCGCTGAGGTGTCCATGTCAGGCACCGAACCTGCGGCGGGACGCCTCGTACGCGGCCGGGGGAGCGCTGCCCTGCGGGGCGACGTACCGGATGCAGGCGGAGCAGGGGGTGGGGTGCTTGAACTGGACGACGAGCTGGTAGCAGTCCATGCCCTGCTCGGGGTGGCACAGGTCGAGCCAGGTCTGGTCGTCGTCGGCTGCCCTGTCGTCGAGGGCCACCCAGGCTACCCGCGCGTGCCCGCGCGCAGGCTGCCGGCAGTGCGCGCAGAACACCAGGTCAGCCATCAGGCAGCACCCGCTTACGGACCTCATCGGGTTCGCAGCTGTACACCACGTAGGAGACCTGCCCCGGGAACAGCCGGCGCAGCGCGGCGGCTACCTCGTCATGCCGGGGCAGGTACCGGCCGGGGAGGTACAGCTCGAACGGCTCCCGCTGCGCATAGCTCTCCCGGAGCTGCGCGGCGGTGCGCTGAGCTGCCTCGGTTGCGTCAGCCACTGTCCACCTTCTCCCGGGTGCGCCGGGTACGGGTCGCCTCCTGTTCAGCGTCTCCGCACTCCGCCATCCTTGTACGGAAGTACGATACAACGCTGATCCGTTCCGCGCCGCAGAGGTCGCACGGACCGAACAGCCGTGTCCCGCAGGGGCAGACGATAGCCGCGTTGGCGTGCCAGTCGTGCGCGTCCATCAGCAGCAGGTCTCCGTCGTGCATGTCCACCGCCACCCGGTACTCCGGGAACATGAGCTGCCCGCCCATGTAGGTCCCGCGTCGCAGGCAGGCGATGGTGGAGAACCCAGCGTCCAGGTCCCCTTTGTCTGTGTGCATCCCGGTTGAGTACGTGTTGTTGACCGTGACGGTCGTGAACGGGGTGCCGGGCACTACCCATGCCTTGTCGGTGCGGGAAGCGACGGATGCCTGCGCGGCGTACCGGTCGGGGACGTGCGCGCGGAGCTGCGCGGCTACAGCGCGTAGCAGCGGCGCGAGAGCTTGCCATGAGGGCACGTTTTTGCCTGTCCAGGCGCTGAGCCGGCAGAACTTTTGGTGTGCGGTGGGGTCTAGGGCGCCGACGACGATGCTGGGGGTGCGTTTGCTGTCGGCGTGGCCGGTGGTGCCGTAGGGGATGGCGCGGGTTGCGGAGGCTAGTTCACGGTTGGTTGTCTTCAGCTTGCGCAAGTCGTGAAGTATGCCGTATATGGTTGGGTTTTGGGTGTATTCGGTGAGGGTGTTGGGGAGGTAGGCGGCGAGGGGGCGTCCGTCTGGTTTGTAGATGCGGGTGGGGCCGGTGAGGAGTATGTCGTAGTCGTGGGGGCCGAGGACTTTGCCGATTTTGGGGGTGAGGTCTGCGGGGCGGAGGCGGTTACGGAGGCGGATTTCGATCATGTGAGCCTCCGCTCTATCCATTCCCGCCGTTTGGCGGTGTCGTTGGGTCCGGCTTCGTTCCACTTTCTGCGGGCTTCGGCGGTGGCTTCTTTCCGCCAGCCTCGCCGGGCGGGGCGGGTTTTGCGGCCTTCTTCGGTCCAGGTGTCTCCACAGCCGCAGCAGGTGAAGGCGACCCCGTACCAGAGGGTGTCAACTTCGACGAAGCGGCGGCGTTGCCGGCAGGTGCCGCAGGTGAGGATCCTCCGGCGGAGATAGGACTCGGGGACGCAGACGATGATGTTGGGTCCACCGTGCGGGTCGGTGAGGGTGACACAGCCCATTCAGGTCTCCTATCAGCGTGGCACCAGCGGAGGCTGTCGCCAGCGCGGAGGTCACGGCGGGCCAGCCGGGTGGTCACCAGCTCGTCGGCGAGCCCCAGCACCTCGGCGAGCAGCTCACCAATGGTCTTCATGTCCCTTTTCCTTTGGTTACCCGCCGCCTGCGTGGCGGTAGCCGGTGCTGTCCGTGTCTTTCCATAGTCGCTTCCTGCGGGCCCGTTCGGCACGTTTCCGGGCTAGCGGGCGGGTGGCTTTGGTGAGGTGGTGGCGGAGGCACCAGCGGCACAGGTAGCGGGTCATGGGGTAGAGGGTGCCGCGTCGGTTGATTTCGTCGACGGCCTTTTCGGCTTCTTCCCGGGTGACGTAGTTGAGCTTCGACTTGCAGACGGCCCGCGAGCGTGCACACATCCAGCATTCTTCGAAGGGCCACGGGCCGTGGTTCTTGGTGTGGTACTTCTCGGGGGACGTAGGGGGCATCAGTCCTCCGGGTCTCTGTAGTCGGCTACTACCTTCAACCTGACAACTAGGCCGTTGGCGGCTTGCGCGTACCGCCGGGCGTCTTCCTCGTCGAGCCAGATGCCGGCTAGTCCTCCCCGAACGGGGTACACCACCAGCCACACGTACCGCAGGCGGGCGGCTTCGCGGGCGGCAAGTTCCGTGAGGCGCCTTTCCTCCTGCCACTCCCGCATCATGGGTGAGCCAGGCGCCGGGACGAACGCTGTCACTGCTTCCTGATCTTCTGGCAGGTGGGGCAGTTGTCGGCCTGGCAGGGGTAGTCGTGGCCTCGGACGTGCGGGTGCCAGCCGGGGGGGATCTTCAGCAGGATCTCGTTGGCGCGGCGCGGGTTGTCTCTGATCACATCGCCCCATTTCGCTTTCAGTCGGTCGATGTTGTCCTGCTCGGTGTAGGGGTTGCGGATGTCGACAGCCCCGCCGGGGTTGTCGCGGTGCGCGAAGTCGGCGAGGAGGCTGCCTACCCGGGCGACGCGTCCATGCCAGGCGATGTGCTGCAAGGTGTAGTCGTAGTCCTCCTTCAGCGTGAGGGTGGTGTCGAACCGTAGCGGGGTGCCGTGCCGGACGTACAGCAGGTCCCCGACGATGAAGTGGCTGAGCTGCACCTGCGCGGGGGCGGCGTAGAAGGCGTTGGCGGTGGGCATAGCCCCGGCGAGGAACGCACCGTGTTGGGTGCAGGCGTGCCTGAGGTGCGCTACCGCAGCGCGGAGGCTGATCGGGAGGGTCTCGTTGGTGGTCTTGCCGAACGCCCATCGCAGCCCTTTGAGGTCGTCGGAAAGCTGTACGCAGTCCGCGCCGTTTAGCCAGGCGTCGCCGAGCGCCGCGTTCCGGGAGGTGCACAGGTCTCCGGACTCGACTACGTTCACAGCGCCGGCCGTCAGGTAGTCCTTGGCGTCGCCTTTGGCGACGTACCAGGTGACGGGCCCCAGGTCAGCGAGGTGTTTCTTCATCCGCGCTACAGCGCCGGGGCGTCGGGCCGAGATGACCGCGATGCGCCTGACCATCGCTACCCCAACTGCCTCATGGCCGCGTCGAGTGCTCGGTACACGATGTCCCCGTTGGTCAGTTCCTTGCCCCATTCACTGCGCAACCGCTCGCACCACGTCAACGCGTGGATCTTCTGGTCCGCAGGCATGACCAGGATCAGCTCCGCGAGCCCTTTCTCCTTCAGGGAGGTGTAGGCGCCGATCTGCGCCTCGCGGGCAGCTTCCTGCTCTGCGGTCTCGTTCATGTGAGCGTCGGTAGTTGGGTACTCGATGTCCTGCATGCCTTCCAGCACGAACCGCAGGTCTTCCACATCCTCCGGGGTGTACCCGGTGCCCTCGAGGTCTGCCAGCTCGGACAGCAACGCCAGCAGCTTTTCGTCTTCGTAGGTGGCGAGGTCTTGGATCCGGTTGTCGGCAGCGAGGATCCGCTTCTCGGCTTCGGGGGACAGGTTGTCCAAGAACGTCACCGCGATCTGCCCCCACGCCCCGGTGGGGTCTTCGACGTCCAGCTCCCGCATCGCGCGGAAGGTGTGGTTACCGGCGAGGACGTAGCTGGTGCGGCGGGACGCGACAATCGCCTTGTACTGCCGGGACTTCAGCAGGGACGCCTTGATCGCGGCAACGTCGCCCTTGTGTGGGTTGTCCGGGTACTCCGTCAACGCGCTGAGCGGCACATACTCGACGGTCAGCGGATGATCGACGGTGATGGTCAAGTCAATCTTCTTCGGCATGGCGGTACCCTACCGGGCTGTCTTGCCGGGCGGGACACGTGTCGTGTCGAGCCACGCCGGAGGGCGAACGACGGTCATCGCGTACCGGCCCGAACCCCAATCCAGATCCTGCGGACCATGGCTGATCATGACCTGGAGGGTTTCGTACGGTACCGGGGCATACCGCCACACGTCCTGCCCCACGTTGATCTGCCGGCCGCGCTGCACCCAGCTCCCGTGCACGTGCCCGTGGATCAGCCACTCCCCCGTGTTGACGGCGGGTCGCCACCCGGCGAAGCGGTCTTCGCCTTGGCTGTCGCCCTGCACGGGGAAGTGGCTCAGGTGCGCGCCGAGTCCCCGGTGGAAGGTCTGCTCCGGCAGGATCTCGAAGCCAACATCGACGTACCGCTGGTAGTCGGCGGGGCGCACCTTCCGATGCCCGCGCCAGCAGCGATCATGGTTGCCGGGCACGAGCTTCTTCCTGCCGTTGAGCCGCCGCGCCAACGGCAAGGTAGCCGCGAGACTACCAAGGGCGAAGTCACCCAGCACGAACACCGTGTCGGGTCTGCGCACCAGCGCATTCCATCGCCCGATGATCGACTCGTTCATGTCGTCGACGGACCGGAACGGCCTGTCGCAGAGCTGGATGATCCTCTCGTGGCCCAGGTGCAGGTCCGAAGTGAAGAACACTGTCACAGCTCCCCCCGTTGCCGCAGGTACCAACCTTGGATGTTGTAGATCACCACCGCGAGGGTGAACAGGATCAACAGACCAACCCAGTCGTTCATGGGGTCACCGGCTGACACTGGGCGAGCAGCGTGATCCCCACCAGCGACAGCGCCGCGATCGCGAGGAACGCCAGGGCCATCATCCGGAACCGTCCCACTAGCTCACCTCCTGGTCGCGGACCTCGGCGTCCATGGCGTCCTGCATCGCCTTGGCGGTGTCTTCGGGGCGGGTCTCGCCGGCCGCGTAGCTACGGGTAACACCCGCAGCGGCGGTGTAGAAGGACTGGGTACCCGCCCGGTCGGGGCGGACGTTGACGGAGTTGGAGTGCATGCCGTAGGCGTGACGTTCGTGCCAGGCGGCAATACCCTGCCCGGCGTAGACGACGCTCCAGCCTTCCTGCTGCACCTGCCGCAACAGCTCCGCGATGTCTTCCTTGGTGTTCTCCTGGGAACTGTTCTCCTCGCCGTCGGTCTGGATCATCATGTGTACCTTGTCGCCGGGCTGCACGAACCGACCCTGACGGAACCGAGCAATCCCCATCGAGACCGCGTCGAGCAGCGCGGTGTTGCCATTGGCCCAGTAGTTGACGTTGGTCAGCTCCGGGCTTCGCTCGACAGGCACGTTCTCGCAGAGGAGCCGAACGTCCGTGTTGAACAGGACGATGGTCATCGTGTACCTGTTCTCGCGGTCTTCGATCAGTGAAGCGCGGTAGGCGTTGTGCCCGCCGCGCACATCGGACGCGAGATGCGCCATCGAGCCCGACATGTCCGTGATCGCCAGCACGTGCGTGGTCTGCTGCTGCATAGATTCCCTCCCGACCTCGGCCCAGCCGAGGCATTCTGTGTCCCCACTGCGGTAGTGCTTGTAGAACTCCCCATCGAGGCGGAGCTTGCGGAGTGTGTTGCAGCCGGGGCAGACGGCGATGCGTAGCACCTCACTCCTTCCCGTGCGGATGTCTCCTCACACCATACAGGTACCAGTCGGGCCAGTGCCCCAACTCCCACTTCTCTTCCAGCGCGAACCCGTAGGTAGCGAGCCCGTTGGGGCATCGCAGCCGGTTCAGCGGACCGAGGGTGAACGGGAACCAGTCGAGGGTCCAACAGACCCAACTGAGCATGCTGACGTAGCGCCTGCGCAGGAAGCGAATCACGCGTGCCTCTCGCGGACGAGGTGGTACCGGACCGCGTACCCGGGTCCCGTCGGGCAAGGAACGAACTCGACAGGGTCGCGGAAGACCCAACCGTCATCTATCAGGCGGGTGACCTCATGGATAGCTGCACGGCCGTTGTCCCGGGCGCAGGTGTCGACAACGACAGTACGTTCGGTCACATAGTGGGTGCATGCGCTGCGGAACTCCTTGGCCTCGGACAGGAGACGCATCACCGTGTCGCAGAGCATCTCGCCGGGCTTCGCCGCTAGCGGGATCAGCTCGTCCCGAGAAGCGCTGCACGAGCCGGGATACTCCCGGTCCAGATACGCCTTGATGATCCGGATCTGGTCGGCTGTGGTCGTCACGTCGCCTCCGGGAGGGTGTCGCAAGGGGGTGTAGTGCGGTCCTTGCCGCAGGCGCGCATCAGGTCGAGGAGACGTTCCAGCTCATGCTGACGCGCGTCTTCAGGTGAAGCCGGGCGAGCCGGGCGGGTGTTACCGCCCGGCTCGCCCCCCACGAACCCCACATACGCCAGGAACAAGCCCAGCGCGATCAACACGATCCCATACACCCAGCGAGTCACAGTCTCAGCCCCAGCAACACCACAGCGGTCAGGAGCGCGGACGTGAGGGCTTCCCGGGACGCCTCCCCGAGGATGTCGTCCATGAGCTGCGCGACGGCGCGGGCTTGCTCGTCTTCGCCGCATTCAGTGTGCACACCCCACGCCATGTGCATGTCCCGCAGCCGACGCAGCACCTGCGTCCCGTCGAGATACTCGAGGCGAGCTGTGCAGGTGTAGACGGTCCCAGCCTGCACCGGAAGGGTGACAGTCACCGCGCTACCGCCAGCCCGGACGCCTCGGCGATGACCTGCGCCGGCTCACCCTCCACCCAGGGCCGCCGGACCTGGTAGTTGGCGCGACTCTCCCACACGTCGAACACGTACTTAGCCCAGAAGATCGCCTCGTCGCCGGCTGTGCCGTTCAACGCCAACCCAATGGCCTTCTGTACGCCGCTCCGACGGCTAGCCGTCTTCGGCTCTTCGTTCATCATCATCAGTTGGCAGACCTGCCGCATTGCCTGCACGAGACCGTTGTCGTCGTACTCGCCGATCGAAGCCAGGCTGAGGACACCATCCAGGTGCCCCACCTTGCCCCACGGGGCCCTCCTGGTGATGATGAACGCTTCGACGGCTTGGTGGAGCTGCCACGCAACCCGGGAGAGCATGGTGGTCATCCGGTCACCGGCCCTGCGCGCGATGATCCGGTCGAATCGACTCCTGATGACCTCATCGACAACCATGAGGTGACAATTCTGCTGCAACCGGTCAGGACGGTCTTTCCACACATCCGCCGTGCCGATGATCCGGGTACCGAGCTGCCACATGAGGGCGGAGCAGGCGTTACACAGCAGCGCCGCGTCTTCCGTAAGCGCAGGGTCCATCACCCACACTTCCTGCTCCGGATTGAGGTGAGCGAACTGGGAGGCAACCTCGGCGAGCTTCACCTTGATGCGGCGCATGCCCCGGTGAGTGCACAGGTTGTCGTTGGTGCGCATCGCTACAGCGGCGAGCAGCTTGTCCGCGCAGGAAGGCATATCGGTGATGATCGCGTCGCCGTTGAGGTAGCTGATCGCGTTCATGATGCATGCCATGCCGGTTCCCCGACCGTGGGAACCTACGGCCAGGCGGGGCAGTGCGTCGGGAAAGGTCATGACGCCTCCTGATGTGACGGCAGGTCCGGGCGGACCTCCCGGGGGGTGCTGTCCCACCACGCCAGCCACTGATCAACGTCCCTGTTCCATCGGGCGTCAGCGAGAGCGTGGTGTTCGATGCCTGACTTCTGCACGGGTACCCGCAGGTTGCCCCGGCGGTGGACCTCATGCCGCAGGTCGTTGGTCCACATCGGGATGCCGTCCGGGAGCTGCGCCATCGTGCCCCAGAGCTGCGCGAAGACGACATGGGCGTAGGCGCCGTACCAGGCCCACAGCTCCGGGGGTGTGGGGCCGGACATGAGGAACGTTCGGACCTGCGCGGCGAGCTGCGCGCGGGACATCACGGCCTGCATACCGTCGGGGTTGGTGTCGTCCCAACGCAGCCGGGGCTGGTAGCCCTGATCGCCGGAGGCCCACACCACGACTTCCTGCTCGACCCGCACAGGCAGGTTGGGCACCACGTTCTCCATCAACCACGGGTGTTGAGCAACGAACCTCAGCACCAGCTCACCGTTGATGCCATAGAACTCTCGGCCGTCTTCCGTCACCATCCCGATGCTGATCAGGTCGATGGGGTACTCGGGGCCGCGCTCCAGGAACTCGGTGTCGTAGTAGATCTTCACTGGGCGCTCCTGTTCGCGCGTGCCTTGGCCTGGTTCTCTTTACGCCGGATGTTCCGGAGCTGCCTTGGGGTCAGCGTCCGCCGGCCGGTCTGCCTCCGGTAGTTGGCCTCCCGCTGCGCTGTGCTGAGCATGAGCCTCCTTGGGTTGATATCTCTCAGGGCATTCGATGAACGCGCAGGGACGCGCTGCGATACGCCGCTGGTATTCGTCTATGACGGAGGGGATGCCCCGGACGGTGATGCGGTTACCGTGCCATCCGCATACCGCCCGGAGCAGTTCCCACCCTTCCTGATCAGGGTCGGGGCTGCGTGTCACCTCGGGTGGGTTGATCAACCAGCCAAGGCGGGGTTCGGGGTCACCCGGGGGAACTCCTCGTGGGTGGAGAGCCTGATCGCGTGACGCTCTGCGCCGGTAACCCATCCGTTCCACGCCTTCACGAACAGGGCAAAGTGCTCCACGTTGTCCCGCTTGCGCTTGATCTTTCCCCGCTGCTTCACCAGGAAGTTCCGCAGCGCCAGGATGGGGCTGCCTGCGGACAGATCCTCCCCGGTGCACAGCGCCTCGATGAACCTCTCCGCGTCTACCTCCGGCCACTCCCGACGGCAGACGTGCAACCCCGCCGCCGCGCCGGCCGCGAGCAGCAGCCGGTCCCGCTTGGCGATGTTGGCACCGAGACGTACCGCGTCGGTGATGGACGGCTCACGCTCCACATACTCGACGATCTCTTCGACTGAGGGCCAGTCACGGCGCCACTGGCCGATCGGGAGCTGAGTGTCGTAGAGGATGCACAGCCGGGTTGCGACCGCGAGGAGCGCGGCGTTGGCGTGGCCTTCCATCTGAAGGAAGTCGGAGTTGGTCTTCCTCCGGCCGGTGTCGATCAGGCGCCGGGTGTCCGGGGGGAGATCGTAGGTGATCTGCACCGGGAAGGACAGGTCGGGGACCTCTTCGGTGGCGAGGACGAGCGCGGCGCAGCGGTGCTGCCCGTCCAGGAAGTGCCCATTCCAGTCCAGGGCGAAGCCCTGATGGGTCAGCCGCCACCTGCCCGCGACCATGTCACGGGCGTACCTGCGTGCCAGCTCCGGGTAGTAGCGACGATTGGAGCCCTGCTCGCCGCCGGGCTCGTACCAATGGTTGGCCTTCAGCAGCGCGGCGGCGAACTCCGCGTCCAAGGTGATGATCTCGACGCGCGGGTCGGGCCGCCCGTTGGCTTCCGCAGGCGTAAGGGCGGGGGCGGGAGGAACGGCGGCGGGCCGCAGGTCGTCCCTGAGAGGTGCCCTGCGCATCTTCGCGGCCACCTCGGCGATCTCGATGAGCTTCTTGGCTGCGGCCCGGTCGACGGAGATCCGCTTCTGCCGGGCCTTCTCCCTGGCTGCGAGCGCGTTGTCCTTGTCGAAGCCGATGCTGAGCAGCCCCGACATAACTCCCTTCATGGTTGCTCCACGCACGAGCCGCTTCGGCATGAACGCTGGCGGGCCTCCGTCAGGGTTGGTGATCCGGTACCGCGTGCCGATGTCGACAACGTCGAACTCTGCAAGCTTCAGCAGGTCGAGCACTTCTTCAATTGCCTTGGTGCCTGAGTCGGGCATGTGTGTCCTCCTTAGCTGCCCGTGTATAGCGCGGCTATACTGTCACAGGTTATCTCATGCGTCAAACAGTGGGTTCGCGCAGCTCAGCACGCATCACCCAGAACAGTTCCTGAGCTTCCTGAAACGTTGATCTCCACTGGACCTCGCTGTCATAGCCATCGATCGCAACCACGACGGAGCCTCGAGTGAGTTGGTACAGGCCGATCGCCTTGTGGGGCTCGATGATGTCGATGGCCGCGCAGCCGCGCACCTTGTAGTCGAGCTGCTGCGCGGCGGACATCAGACGGGCCTGAGTGGTGCGAGGGTCGTAAGGCGGCGGTTCTTTAGCCATCCAGCTTCCCGGCGGGGTCCTCGTCGACTGGGCCGGGGGTCAGGTAGCCGTTGTCGACGTAGCCGAACACCCTCCAGCCGCAGCAGCACTCCAGCCGGGCGTAGGCGCGAGGCCGGCCCCCCTCCGTGGGTTGATACATCAGCACGTCGCAGGTCATGAGCCGGAAGTGCTGCCGGGATGACCGATGGCACTGCGGGCAGGTAGCCATATGCGTTCCTCCTATGAACATCGTGGGGGGAGACGGTTGCCCGCCTCCCCCCACACTTGCAACCCCCGGAGTTGTGCCTACCGGGTCGCGAACTTCACGACCTTGAGAAGCTCTCCCTTCCGGTCCCGCCGGCCCATAGCGTCGCTCAGGGACCGCTCGAACCGGGCAGCGTCCTCGTCGTCGGCGCCGCGCACGCCCCGGTACCAGTCGTCGAACTCGATCAGGGTCTGAAGCGCGCCCCACGCAGTGTTCTTGATCTCCGCCTGGGTCTCCGCGTTCCACAGGCCCCACAGGGTGTCCCGCTTGGTCTCCCACGCGGTGACAACAGCCTTCCCGGCGTCCTCAGCCGGCCCGTACAGCTCTGCGATGATCGCGTCGAACCGCTTGTCGGTGCAGGTCTTCGCGATCAGCTTCTCGGCCTCGGCGGTGAACGCGTCGACGTACGCGTAGGTCAGTTCGAGCACCTGCCGGGCCTGCTCGACCTGAAGCTTGGCGTTGGCGGTGTGGCGCACCTTGTAGAGACGAGTCGTGTTGGCGAGCATCAGGTCCCAGGTGTTCCGGCAGACAACGCGAATGCCGGTCGCGGCAACGGTGACGCTCATGGAACCGTCGTGGCCCATGCCGCCGACGAGGAACATCTCGACCGCGTCCCGCCCACCGATGAGGATCTCCCGGTCGAGGCGCATGGTGCAGAACGCCCGCCGCCCGCCGTTGAGGAGACCTGCGGCGCTGACCCGGGCGCCTCCGGCGTCGATCATGTTGTCCATGAACGCGAAGGCGTCGGCCTCGCTGATCACGGTGTAGTCCTTGCCGACGATCCCGAGCTTGACAACGCCGGAAGGGCGGACCCGCACGGTCATTTTGTGCGCGGGGTCTTCGATGATCTCTACGCCGTCGTCGGTCATCCGGACGCCCTGGACGGGGATGGTCTCGATGGTTCCGGCGTCGAGCCCGGCAAGCGCCTCGGCGGTGGTGAGACCGTCCCGGTCGTAGTAGGTGACGCCGAGCTTGTGCCATGCGTCTTCCCTTGCTCCTACGTAGGAGGCGGTGCCGTCTGCGCGGATCTCGAGGTCGTGGCTCACGGTGTTCTCCCTGGTTGGTAGGGCTTGTCTTGTATGGCTAGACCATACACACGCTGTCTGGAGTGTGTCAAGTCCCGCCGCACAGATAGGCGTGGGGGCCGATCGACCAACCCTCGACCGGCCCCCCACACGTCTACTTCTGAACGATCAACCCACCCGGGTTGCCACCAATAAACACTGTGCAGTTCGGCGAAGCGGCGCATGCCTGCACCTGCGCGAGCTGAAGCTTGGCCTTCTCCAGCTCCATCCACGCCGCGTTGCGGTACAGGGCCTCCTGAGCCGCCGCCGCGCGCACCTTGCCCTCCGCCTCGGCCACCGCCGCTGCCGCCGCCTCGATCGCCTGCTGCTTGGCGTTCCGCGCCTGCTGAATGCCCGGGTCGGTGTAGTCCACGTCCTTGACCAACACCTGGACCTCCGGGCAAGCCGAGTTACCCCGCACGAACGCCGGGCCACAGAAGAAGTCGAAGCCGCCCACCAGTCGCTTCAGCTCCGTCTGGAACGCGGACGAGATCGCCGCCTGAACCTCGTTCTGGACCGTGCCGGCCACCAGGGGGTCAGCGTTGAACTTCCGCACGCTCACGCGCGTGGCCGTCTCCAGCGCCGGCACGACCGTCGCGCCGAGCATGTCCTTCCAGCCCTGCTCGGTGTCAGCGCTGTAGCGCTTACCGATGCGCTCCCACCACTGCACGATCGGACTGTTCTCCTTGTCTGCGCAGTTCGTGTTCAGCATGAAATTGGTCTGGGTCCACACGTTCACCTGAACCCCGCTGGGCTGGTCCTTCTCTGGCGCCGACTGGACGGTGATGGGGGTGTTCGTGTCAGCGCCAGGCGTCCCCGGCGCCGCAATGTTCCAGGTGCGCAGGTTGTTGGGCAGCCAGACGATCGAGTCGTTGATGGGCTGCTTGTCGACCGCGCCGGGGGTCGTGCAGTGATCGAACTTGAATCCCTCGGACGGGCCCTGGTTGTAATACAGCCCGAGCTTGTCCGGATCGGTGATGGCTCCGCAGCCGGTGAGCGTGAGAGCCACCGCCGCCGCAGCGGCGAGCAGACCTCCCCGCAGGATGCTCTTACGCATTGATGCTCCTTCCGTGGTAGCGCCGCAGCCACTGCTTGACTGCGGCGTCGGACTCTTCGGTGAGGAAGTCGACCCGCCCCTCCAGCGGGTTACCTGCCCCGAGTGAGCGCATGACTTCGGCTGCGTCCACCAAGAGGGCCCGCAGCTCGTTCTCCTGCGCGCGGTTGAGGTCCCCGCGCACGGGACGTCCGGCCTTGATGTCTTCCCGCCGGGCGTTGTGCCGCTTCCACCACACGACCCCGGCAAACACCAAAAACGCCAGGATCACAACAACGGTGGCGGTGATGAGTGCCCTACCCACGGCAGTCCTCCACTCCCACGCGCCCGTCGCCCGGGGCGTCACTTTCGATGTTCATGATCACCAGTCCGACGACGAGCGCTACCACGGCAAGCATGCCGAGCGCAATCAGCGCCAGGGTGACGAGGGTCGACCTGTGCTTGTCGGTGATGCGCTTCTCGTGCTGGGGGTAGACGTCTGCCGGCTCCATGCTCATCGCCCTACACAGGTCGGGTCAGCCGGCACAACCGTGATAGCCGCGTAGGCGCTGTCGCCGTGGAACGCGACGTAGAGCCGGTTACCGTGATCGCACTTGGTGGCTACGTTGCTGAAGCCGTCCGGGTTGGTGATGATGTCGGCCGGGGCGTTGTTCTCGATGCCGCGCGGGGCGTCGTTGAACGGCTCGGCGAGCTTCTCACAGCCGCCGAGCAGGGCCATGGTGGTCAGCAGGGCAACAGCCGCGCCGGCTCCCATCAGCAGCCCGGAGCGGCGGGGGTTGTCATCACGCACGTTCTTCTCCTTCAGCCTAGACGGTGTACGGACCGACCATACAACGTGCTGTCAAGAGAGGGAGAGCACCTGCGCGAGTGTGCTCTCCCTCTCAATGAGGGGGGGTGAGGATTCGAACCTCACTCGAGAGGAGTCCGGCCAGAGCCGGCTACGCGGGACTCCTCACTGTGCAGCCGCTAGCCTGTGCGGGCTAGCCCCCCCACGTCCTGTTCGGCACACGCGGCCCGGAGGCAAGGACGGGTTCGCACCGACCACCCCCCGGGGTGTTCCGCGTGTGTCTTTCACCCGACCACTTCGCCGACAAGCGCCTGCGGGCGGCGCCTGCCATGCTGCCCTTTCCGCTTCGAGGTCGCCGGAAGCATCCGGTGCGGATCGGGGTGGTCGGCGTTGTACTGAGCGGCTATCTGGCTGGCCGGCTCGAAGTGCAGTTCATAGAGCGTACCGTCCCAGTCGTCTGTGGTGGTCAGCCGAACGATCTCTTCAACCGTCAGCTCTCCCCCGTTGCTCTTGTAGGGCTGCCCGTTGCGGGCGATTCGCTGTACGTCTTCTGCCTTCAGCACTGCTCAGCTCCTTCCGCGCGTGTGACGGGAGACCGGTGCCTGGCCGCCTTAGCCGGACGCCTCCGGAACAGGTGCGGCTTGAACCCTACGGACCTAGCGGCCAGATCCGTCCCTGAGTTGGCACCGGGCACTCCCGGCAGGTGAGCCCCAGGTTCGTCGCGAAACCCCCTGAGTTGTGTTCACACTGCGTACCTCGTTCCGGAATCGAACCGGCCTTCCGCCTAGGACGGACGCTCACCTGAGATCTACGAGGCCCTGAGGTTGGGGAGGGCGGCAGGGAAGTGCGCTGCCCTCCCCAACCTCATTTCGAGGATGCCTCTACGCCGCGCGCTCTGTCAAGTCGGACATGACAGGCTCGGCAGCGGACGCGGAGTCGTCGGGCTCCGCGTCGGGCTCCTCGTCCGGCAGCGATTCGATACGCGCCGGGTGGAACGCAACAGGGTGCTGGGCACGGCTGATGGTGATGGTTTCGAACGGCACGCCATCGAGCGCGAAGATGGCCGTCTGCGCCTCGGCGCCGGTCGCGTAGTCCCGGAAACGGTTGCGGACGGTGTCCCACACGAGCCGATGTGCCTCGTCGACCTCATAGACGGTGCCGACGTTCAGCGGGAGATTGGACTGGGTACCACCAATCCCGTAGACGACGTAAGCCGTGAGCTTCACGCGCTCTCCTCCGTGTTCTCCGCCGGGGCGGTGTCGGTGGTGCTGGCTTCGGTAGTGCTGGCGGCGACGCGGGCGGCGGCGAGCCGCTCGTACGCGGCCGTCCGCAGGTCCGGGTAGTCCGCGAGGTTGTGGTCCTTCTGGTACCCGCCCCGAATGTTGGCGCCGTACCAGTCGAAGCCCTCGAAGGTGCGCCCGGTGCGGTCGAAGATGTAGAGGTGCGCCTCTTCGGCCTCGTGACGAGCCTGGTCCGCGCGGGTGCGACGGGTGCCCTGGTTGATGCCGTTGCGGTCCCAGCCGTCGATGGTGCGCCCGTTGCGGTCGTACATGTAACGCCCGAGGTCGCCCCGGTGCACACCGTTGGCGTCGAAGCCGTCCCGGTTGAACCCGTCCTGGTCCATGCCGTTGGCGTCGAAGCCGTCCCGGTCGTAGCCGCGTTCGTTGTACCCGTTCTTGTCGTAGCCCTCGCCGTCGACCCAGCGCCGATGCCAGCAGTCGACTCCGTCGGTGTCGTAGAAGCTGCGGCGCTGATCGTCACCGAGGATGGTCACGCCGAGCACGGCGCGCATGATGGGCAGCGCCGCGTCGCAGTGCCCGGAAGTCCGGACGGTGCGGACGATGATGTCTTCCGCCTTGGCGCGGATCGCCAAGGTCTGCTCATCGGTGAGACCTTCGGCGCCTTCCAAGAACGGGATGACCGGGACCGGGACTACCTTCGTACGGGTCTTCCGGGCGGCTGTAACTGTGGCCATGTCTGTGTCTTCTCCCTTCCGCTGCGGTTCCAACAAGGGAGAATCCTGCACCCTCCGTCACCGCTTGTCAAGCCATGCCATACAACCGGATGACGGCTAGCGCGGTCTCTTCCTCTGTCCACACATAGCCCGCGTCGTCCCGCAAGTACCACCATCCGACGCCATTGACCGTCACCATCCGTGCTGGGACATCGAGCGGCTGGGCAACGCCATGCGGCACGATCCAACCGAGCCGCCGACACTGCACGGGATCGGTGAGGGTGAAGTCATGGCAGGTCCCGCACAGGCCCATCAGGTTGGAGCAGGCGTGCGCGGCGACAGCCCCCAGGCCGAGCACGCCGCCCATACCTCGAGGCTGCCGGTGGTGTACGTCGCGTATGCCGCTGCCGCAGCCTTCACACATGCCGTAGCAGCGGCTACGCACTAGCCCTTTTGCGTGCTCCCAAGCACTCCACGCCCGCGTATCAAGCCACCGCCACGTCAGCCCTACGGCGGTCCCGCAGGGCCTTCTCCCACTCCATCTTCACCTGCGCGCGAAGCCGCAGAACTTCCTCGTCGAGCCAGGCGCTGATGTCCCGGGGCGACGGACGCCCCTCGCCGGGACGGTGGCGGGCGGTGTAGGCGCGAGCGAACTGGAGTCGCCTCCACCACCCCGGCGCGAACACCATGAACAGCAGAGTGAACCCGGTTACGAACATCGCGTAGGCGACCCATGGCATCAGGTCAACGAACATCGGTGCCTCCTTCGATCTGCGGCACAACCCGTCCCAGCATCTCGTCGAGCAGCGCCGTCGCACGTTGTCTGGCTTCAGATGTCTTACGGATGGTGAAGGTGCCGGGCACCCGGGCGGCTTCTATACCGGGGATCCGCGCCCCCGTGTCCCGGTCGATCGGGTACGGGCCGGGGCCTTCCGGGTCACGGGCGTTGGCCTCCGCCTGCGCCTTCAACGCGTTGATGTAGGCGGGCCGGACCATCTGCACAATCTCGCTGGGCCGGTTCCGCGTCACCCACTCCAGCAGGGCGGCTTCGTTGGTGACCTGCGCGTCCCAGTGGGGTGCCCCAATCGTCAACGTGCCCATGTCGTTGTCGGCGGCGTCGGTGACCCGTTGCCGTTCGCTGCCTACCTTCAGCATCGCGTTGAGTGCCGCCATCCGCGACCACGTCTTGATTTCCCTGACGGCATCGTCAATCGAAGCCCAGAACAGAGCTTCTTCGCCGGCACGGCGTAGCTCACTCAACGATCTCTCCCTCCAGGGACTTTTCGTCCCAGCTTGCCGCTGCCGCCTCCCGCAGCTCACGCGCGTTGTCTGTGTCGATGTCCTCCGCTGCGGGGGCGGGTGGGTTCATCAGCTCCTGCGCCTTACGGGTGAGGTAGTCACCGAGGGGAACCTTCTGCTGCCCGGCGGTGATAGGCACGGCGAGCACCTTGCAGACCGAAGCCAGCTTCCACAGCTCCCGCAGCTCGTCGGGGAGGGTGCAGTCGAGACTGTCCAAACCGATCCTCATCGCGAGGGTGTCTGTCAGGGTGTCGTCCCGACCGGGCGGCTTGCGGTCCTGCGCGGCCCTACCGACAATCTCCGCCCACACCACCGGCAACTCCTCCGGGCCGCTGACAGCGAGGGCCTCCGCCCAGGTGTTGACTTCCTCGTCGGTGGCAGCCTCTACTACCTCGCCGTCGACTACCTTCGACGGGTCGATGGGTGCACCGTCAGCGTCGGTGACCGCGCCCATCTCGTCGGGGGTGTAGATGATGCCGAACAGGACATCGGGGCATTCATCGCGGACGGCGATGGCCGTTGCTCGGGCTACCAGCATCGCCTGCGGGTACTGCTGGTAGCTGTCCTTGTCGACCAACTTGGCGGTGACCGCGTCGTCCCAGGTGAACGCGGACCGGTACGGCTTGTCTTTGTCGCTGCGCTGGATCTCGACGACAGCACGGGTGCGGCTACGTTCGACGACGCTGATCCTGTGACCGGCGCGGATGACCAGGGCGCGCATCAGCTCCGCTGCCTGGGTCAGCTTGCCCTTGATGACGTGCATCGACTGAAGGGCCCAGAACGCCGGTACATCCAACGCCCGCGCGCCCATCAGGATCACCAACACGTTGGCGGGTTGGCGCCGCAGATGGTCAGGCAGCAGGGACGACTCGGCCAACACCCGCGCCATCTCCATCTGCTGTGTGAAGGAGGCGGGAACGTCGGTGCTACGGAGGACGATGTCGCTGGTCACGGCTTCCTCCACCGCCCGGCCTGCGGGCAGGTCACGAAGTGGCTGACGTACCGGACGGCGCCGGCTGTCTCCTGCGTAACGAACACCGCAACTGGCGCGACGACCTTGGGGTGCTGCTCCAACACCAGGTTGCCGGTAGGCACCGGGTCGGGGTCGATGGGGATGGGGGTATGCGCGGCTGCGGTCAGGGCCCAGATCACCGGGGCCTGGCAGCTACGACACTTGCCCCGGGTACGGTCGGTCACAGCTCTACCTCCACCGTGCAGCCGTCCTGGTCGTGTTCGTCCTGATCGTGCCCGCACTCGCACATCGGCGGGTCGTACTCGCCTAGGTCGTCGTCTTCCGCGCTGAACCACGTGCAGGGACACTCACGCATGCCGCCTCCTGATCAACCTGTCTGCCGTGACCCTACATCAGCGCTCGAGGTCCCGGAACCGCATGTAGGCAAGGTCGGCGAACACGGCGATATCCCCCGTGGGGCCGTTGCGTTGCTTCGCGACAATCACGTCGGCCTCCCGGGGCCGGTCGTTCTCGTCGTAGTAGTCGGGGCGGTGCAGCAGGATCACGATGTCAGCGTCCTGCTCGACCGCGCCGGATTCCCGCAGGTCCGCCAGATAAGGGCGTTTGTCGGAACGCTGCTCCGGTCCCCGGTTGAGCTGAGCCGCCGCCACCACCACGCAGTTCAGTTCCTTGGCGAGGAGCTTCAACCCCCGGGACATGTCGGAAACCTCCTGCTGGCGGGATTCCCGCCGGCCGGGGGTGCTGATGAGCTGAAGGTAATCCACGAAGATCATTGCTAGGCCGGTGGTCGCGGCGCGCTGACGGGACACGGTACGGATGTACGCCATGTCGACGTAGGGGTTATCGTCAATGAACACGGGGGCGTCGGCTACCCGGCCGGTGAGCTGCATCACCAGGTTCCAGTCGTCCTGACCTAGCCTGCCGTCCCGTAGCCGGGTGAAGGGGATGGACAGCTCTGCGGCCAGCAGCCTGCGGAAGATCTCGTCGCGGGTCATCTCGAGGGAGAACATCTGGCAGGGATGGTCACGAGAGATCCCGTTGAGCCGCACCAGGTCGAGCCCGAAGACGCTCTTGCCCATGCCGGGACGCCCAGCTATCACCACCAGTTGCCCGGCGCGTAGCCCGGATGTCATCCGGTTGAGATCACCAATGTAGGTGGGTAACCCGCGCAGCCCTACGTGTTGGGAGTCGGCCTCGATCGCGTCGAGCGCCTCCGCTAGCGCCTGCCCGAAGCTGATGTCGGCTTGCCGGTGCCGAGGAGAGGTGGCGGTGAAGATCTCCTCCTGCGCGCGTGAGCACAGCTCCTCCAGGGGACGTTCGGGGGTGTCGGCCTGCTGCACGATCCGGATGCCGGCTTCGCGGATCCGCCGCCGAACTGCCAGGTCCCGCACCATCCGTGCGTAGTAGCTGCCATTCGCGGCGGTGGGCACCGTCTCCAGGCAGTGGTGCAGGTAGGTGCCCCCACCCACCCGGGCGAGGTCCCCGGTCTCCAGTAGCGCGGCGGCCAGCGCCACCGGGTCGAGAGGCTTGCCGTCCGTGTATTGCCGGCGCAGCGCGGCGTAGATGATCGTGTGGGCTGCGGTGTAGAAGTCCTCCGGGGTGAGGATGTCCAGCACCTGCCCGGCGGCTTCCCTGCTGAGCATCATCGCCCCAAGGACAACCTGTTCGGCGGCGGGGTCGGCGGCTTCAGCCCCGGCCAAAGCCGGCCCCCAGCTCCCCCAACCCGGCGATGATCGACATGTCCGGGGACGGTACCGGAGTCTGGGCGTCTGCGGTGCAGTCTGGGCAGTGCCCTCCGCCGGGCTGGTGGGGGTGATCGTCACAGGCGCCATGCGCCCGGATGAGTGCTCGCCTGCGGTCGCGGGCACGCTGAGCTTGCTGCTGCCGGGCCTCCTCGGGGGTGACGGGCCTCTGGCGAACCTCAGGGCCGGTCTGGAGTCGGACGATGACGTTGGGCAGCTCCGACGGGCGGGGTGTGGCGCCGGCCGCGAACATAGCCGCGAGCGCTCGCTTGATGTCCCGTTCGGTGAATCCGGACGCCAACAACGCTTTGATCTCCCGGCCGTACCGGGCTTTATGTACCGACGGGAGCTTGACGTCCTGCCCGGTGCAGTAGTCGATCCAATCGCTGAGGATGGTGCGTGCTGTGACTTCCTGCGGAGCGGCTTCGGAGGAGCCGCCTGCTGAGCGTAGCGAAGCAGGGTTCTTGGTGTTTGGTTCTTGATTGGGGTCCGTCAGCGGACCCCCGGGGGGTCCGCTGACGGACCCCCCCCTACCGTTTTCCACAGGCTCATTGAAGATCACCTCGTACATGGAGGGTAGGCTGCCGCCGTCCGGCGCGTGCCTCAGGTGCCGGACCACCGCCCCCACACTCAGCAGCTCCTCCAGCGCCCGCTTGATGGTGGTTTCGGAGAGCCCGGTGCGCTGCACCAAGGTGGCCATCGCCGGTCGGCACTCCACGTATCTGCCGGTGGCGGGCTGGAAGTGTCCGTACATGGCGAGCGTGCCGTACAGCACCCAGGCCGTGGGGGTGACCCGCTTCTCTATCAGCCAAGTAGGGATCATTACGAAGGAACCCACCCGACTCTCCCTTCGCGTAGTTGAAATCGAAGGCGGTCGCGGGTTACCGTGCCCGGTGCCGCCTTGTGCGGAACGGCGCCATGCCCGGTTGCGCGACACACGCTCCGGCTCCTCCACCCCCCGTGGATGACCCATCGGCGCCGCAGGGCCCCCGGCTTGATCACACCGGGGGCCCTGCCTTCGCTACAGGGGTACGCAGGAACATACCGCTGGCGGCGACGTCCGGGGAAGAGAACACCCCCGGGTCATACCCGGGGGTGTTGCGACCTCACGGTCAGGTACCGCTTGCCAACGGCTCAGCACACTTGTCTGGCGTAAGGCTATGAGAAACGAGGCGGGAAGGACAACAGCCTCTTACGAGGCGCGTGCGCGGGGACGCGCTACGCGGCCGGGTGGCCACCTGTCTGTGGCCTTGGCCCACTTGATGATCGTCTCGGTGTACCACAGCGGCTTGTCGGGGAAGTCAGGTTCGTCAGGGTCTGGTAGCTGGTTACGCATGCGCCACTGCTGAGGCGTAGTAGGCGCGACGCCGAGCAGGCGGGCGATGCCAGCTAGGTCGATGAGCTTTCTGGTGTTCATCACCCTCCCAACTCCAGGTCGGTTCCATCCGGTTGTCAAGGTCAACGATACACCCCCGGGGGGCCGCTGGAAGTGATCTAGACCAGGGAAAGCGCCCGAACGCTGAGGTCCGCATGGTCGATGTTGACCAGCAGATTGTCGCCGTAGATCTGCCGGGGGTACGGGCCCAGCGGCACAGTGGACGTGGCGGGGATGACGTAGTCGACCGGCGTAGGAGTCTCCCCATCCACCGTCTGCTCGATCACAGCCTGCGCGTTGTGCGGCGCCCCGCCTGCGTTGGTGATGAGGATCAGCGTCGACCCGTTGTTCGGCACAGTGTGATCGTTGGCGGGATCGGAGACACCTGCCGCCAACGCGGTAACCGTCAGCCGGCTAACCCGGGTGACGGGGACAGCTACCCGTGCCACTTCAGACCACCGAAGGGCTGTTCTTGTTGGGACCGAGCTGGGAACTGACGATGGAGGTGAAGACACTCACCGCTGCCGCCAGCCCGGCGACAGAGAACAGCTTGCCCCAATCGACATCCACCAACCCCATGCCATCCCCAGCGAGCAGGCCGATAGCCGCCTGCGCGAACGTCTTCACTGCCCGTTCGGCTGTCTCTGACCAAAACTGCCTGGTCCACATGTCTGTCTACCCTTCGTTGAACGCATCGGCGACGGCCTGCGCCTGCGCGGCCTCACCTGCCTGCATCGCCGCCTTGATCCGATCCAGCTCCTGGTTGGCTTCGGTCAACTCCGCCGTCAGTTGATCAATCGTTGTCTGCATGGCGGTCCGGTCCGCATCGGCCTCGGCGGCCAACTCGTTCATCCGGGCGATGATTACCGCAGTGTCCACCGATCCGCCGCCGGACGCTAGATCGTTCAAGATCTCCGCCATAGCCGCTAGCATCACGGTCATCGCGGAGAGCTGAGCCGCCATCGCCGTTTCGGCTGCGGCGCGATCATGCTGCTGGCCGGGCAGCCAACTGATAGGACGCCCCGCCACGGTCTGGTTAGCAGCCGGGTCGATGAGCTGCGGTGCGTTACCGCGCTTGCCCTGCGTCAGGATGAGCAGCACCTCACCGAGCGCCGCGCGTTCGTCGGGCAGCATGTCGTCTCCTATCGGTCCAGGGGCGGAGCCTCCGCCGGCCAGCCAGTCCTCCAGCGACTGGCCGGACAGCACAGACAGCATGGCCTGTTTGTTGTGCCACGATTCGACCATGCCCCGGTCTTCACTGAGGTGGATGTGCCAAAGGTGCGAACTGTCCGGGGTGCGCTCGCGGTGGTACCGGAAGTCGTAGCCCTCGGCCAAAAGATCACTGTCGGACTGGCCGAGAGCTTCCCGCCATCCGCTGACCCTGGGGTCGTCCCGTTCCCACGCCGCCTGCAACCGGTCGGTGTACAGCCGGATCCGGCCGTAGTTCCCCGCGTGCGCCTCCGGGAACGTCCAGTCGTAGGCCGCGCATTTGTCAGCCGGGCCTTGCTTGTCCTCTTCGTCCCTGATCGAGTAGTCGTTGCGCCATTCCGGTTCGGCAAGCAAGTTGCCCCGGGTGTTGTGGTAACCGGGCTTGTACGCGTACATCCCACCGGACTGCGTCCCGGGCTCCAATGCCAGCAGCGCGGCCATGAACCGCTCCTGGGCTGCTGTCGTTGGAGCCACGCCATCACCGACCCATGCTGATGACTGTCAACCAGACCGCAGACAGGACCAGCAGCACCATCGCCAACGCCAGTAGCCAGCTCGACCGCCGGAATGCCTGTTCGATGCGGGTCAGACTCGCAACCCGTCGGGCCGTGCTGGGGGACTCACTCCTCGGTTCGCGAGCATCGTCTCTAGGCGGAAGATGTGGCGGAGGGCTAGCAGGGCCACCCCCCGGTAGTCCTCCCCCTCCGCCTCCGTCGCCTCCAGCTCCCTCCGGCACTCCTCCAGTTGGGCGGAGATCCGCTGCGAACGGACGGTCAGCAAGCCTGCGATGGCCGCCACTAGCCCAGCCAGGCCGGTAGCGATCGGCCCAATCAGCTCCGGCCACACCCCTGCTCCTCCCGGGCACGTGTCATGGCCGAATCATGCCACGCAGGGTTACGGGGAGAGCGCATCTCCGCGCTGCGAGATGTAACGCCGGTTCGCGAAGATCGTCGCTGTAGGGTATGCCGCCTGAAGGTGATCGATCAACGCCTCGCAGGCAGCGGTGAACCCCGCATCGGCGATGTCCAGGTCAGGGGTCCCCTCCAAGGTGAACGTCAACGACCCGTACGAGCCAATCTCCTCCACGGTGAAGCTGACCTGAACTTGCATGCCGGAGTAGCCATCGGTAGGAACCATTCCCGCATCATCCCACGCGGTCGAGCCGCAGCCACGAGTCCGTCTTCATGCGGGTGTTCACAGCCTCCGAGGCGTTCTGCGCCCACTGAAGCTGAAGGTTACCGGCGGTGCCGGCGACGACCAGGAGGCCGGTCATCCGTACCGCGACGAACGTTCCAATGCCTGCACCGTTGCGGGTCATAGTGGAGGTGAGCGCGGCGCCCGGTACAGCGCTGAAGTTACCGACCTGGGTGCCTACCGCGTTGTCCAAACCCTGCACCGTCCACCGGGGCATAGTCGCGCCGGCCGGCGCGGTCCACTGCCACTTGATGTCCGCTGTGGTGCCGGAGTCATAGACCCAAAGCCCGGACACGTCGTACACGCCGTTGACCTGCACGGGGAGGACCAGGTGCGAATCGTTCACAAAGACGGTAGAGGCGTTGACAACCTGCGTTTCCGTCGCCTTGCGAACGAATAGCGGGTAAGCCTCCATCCACACCCCGGCCTGCCTCCGGTCGAAACGGCCGGGTGCGGCCAGGAAGGAGAACTCACCGTTGGGCGGTGCCGGGTTCCGGGCGGTGCGGTCGGCCTCGTCGACGTACCGCTTCACCAGCCGGGTTTCCACATCGGCCAGGAAGTCGAGGAAGTCCTGCGGTGCGACAGCCGCATCCGGGCCGTTCGGGGTGGTGACTTGCTGGTCAGGAGAGTTGGTGGGCATGACAGGACTCCTAGCTGATCACGGTCAGCGGGCAGATGCGGAACGCCTGGAGGGAACATCCAACAGCGGTGCCCGGTCCCCCGGTTCCGGTCCAGATGCCCCGGTGTTGGATGGTGTCGCCGACCTGGCAGGCGATCAGCCCCGAAAGCGACGTCTGCATCCCGAAGCCACCCGATGTTGCTTCGTTCTTCCGCTCGGCGAACTTACGGACCCCGTTTTGGAACACGCCGATCCGCCACGACGTCAAGGTGGCGAAGTCGCTGATGGCCCCGTCGATGTGGACGAGGTACACGCCGGGAGTCACCACAGTGAACTGTGTCGGGGTGCCCAGGGAGAACATGCCGTCGTTGTCGTAGCGGATGCTGGAGAAGGACACCGTCGTCTCGGTGTTGATGACCATGGCCTGCGAGTTGGTGGTGACCCACGCAGCCGGCCGGTCGAGCAGCCCCGCGACGGTCGTCTCCATACCGTTGACTAGTCCGTCGATGGTCTCGGCGAAGTCCTGCCAGATCGACGGGTCTACCACCTCTCCCACGAACGGGTAGGGGATGCCGAACACCGGGGTAGCGCCGGGCATCTCACACCACCTCGATCGCTTCGACGGAGCCGACGCGGGTCAACCAGATCCAGTAGCCGCCAACCGGGATCTGGACCATCGACGCAACGTTTCCGTGTAGCCAGGTGATCTGGACGACGTAGTCGCCGAAGTCTTCATCAACCACGAAGGTGCCTTCCGAGCCGAAGAACGACCCACCCGCGATGTTTTCCGCCTGAACGGCCCGGTTGAACTCAGCGACGATCAGCGGACCTCCGGGCACGTTCTTTTCGATGATGCAGTTGGCGCGCCGGAGGCTGTCGTTGGTAACCGCCCCCACCTCGACGGTGTTGATCGACCAGCCGATGTGGTAGATGCCGGGCTCCAGGAACGTCCCCGGGTTGGTGCCGATGTTCAGCCCGTTGAGGGGAAACGGGAACGGCGGCTGGACGTTGGAGAACACGACGTCGCTGCTGGTCTGCTGGAGGCTCGCGAAGCCGGTTGTGTCGATCGGGCCGATGATCTCGTCGTTGTTCCAAATCGTTGTGCGGGGCATGTCGAAGGTCGTTGCCAACTCCTGCTGCGCCAGGAGATGCGCCTCGACCATCTCAGCCACGCGTTGCATGTAGAGCGCGTAGGCGCCGTAGTCCTCCGGGTCGGGGCACGGCAGACCGAGGCATTCGGTGAAGTTCATAGGTTGTTGATCCGATCGTTGGCCCAGTGCACGGCCAGGTTCGCCCGCCCAACGGTCACGTTGATGTTGGTGGCTTGGAACGCCAGCCCAAACTGCAAACCCTCGTTGGCGAAGGCCGGATTGAGGATGGCGTGACCGGAGGTGCGGAGGAAGTAGTTGCCCGACGCGGGAGCGCGGAACTCGTCGGACACGACCGCCGAAAGTCCCGTAGCGCCGGAGGCCGGGACGAACCCGAGGCTGATGTAGATCAGAACAACCTCACCCGACGTCACCCCGCTGATCATGGCGTCACCCACCGCGTACCAGGTACCCGGACGCCGGGCGGTGATCAGGTACTCGTTTTGCAGCAGGTCCGCCATGTTGTCGGTGTCGTAACTGACCGACTCGAACGGCACCGGGACGATGTTGTCGGAGGTGAGGACAAGGTCCGTTTCACGACGGATCTGGGCGGCGGGAACAGCAGGGGTGAGCCGGCCGAAGGTGGTGTCGAGGGCACACAGTTCGGTGTCGAGCTGCGCGACGAAGTCGCACCACGCGTCGGGCATGTCGCAGGGCCGGTCCGAGCCGACCGGGTAGGGGAAGAACTGGGTGGAGGTGAACGCGACCATCAGCCGGGGAGCACCTCCCCCAACACGAGCCACGTCGAACGCTGCCGCATCAGCGCGACGGTGTCCCCGACCCCCGGGGTGTAGCTGGCCAGCCGGCCGGGCGTTGCTATCCCACCGCCTTGCAGCAGGACAGTCAACGGTGAAGTGGCGGTGACTGTGCCTACCCTGATCGAGTTGGGGGCGGGGTGAGCGGCTACCGCTTGGGCCATCGTCATAACGTCTCCAGACTGCCAACGACCTGGGCCCGACAGGAAACCGACATCATCTCCGTAGTATCCAGCGGCATGGAGAACTGGGCGACTACCTGCCGGATGTCGACCCGGCCACGCACGTCGAGCCGTTGAATGTCGCCCAGTTCGACAGACGCGTCAGGGATGCAGACGTAAGACCACGACTCAGTGAAGGCAGTTGTGCGCCTCAGGAAGTCCTCCGCCGCCTGCCGGGCAGCGTCCGGCGTAGAGGGAGTCTGCAAGTTGATCAGTGTGTTGCGTCGACCGAACGGCCCATCCACGAAGGTCGGCGAGGCGGGGTTGAGGTCTTCAGCGGTGTGGAACACAGGCGCGGTGCCGTCGGTGCGCTCACCCGTGACCGTGACGGAGTTGTAGACCTTCGCCCGACCGCGTCCGGGCCGGGCCCGCAGCACCGTCCCACCTTCGGTATCCGTGAGCGTCACCACCGGGTCACCCGCCACCGTCCAGGGAACTTTCCGCATCACGAACCGCCCGTCCGCCAGCGGGTACCAGAACGCGCCCACCGAGACGGCGATCTCGTCGAGTGCACCTGCCCGGTCATGCTCCCAGGTTTCGATGGGCATCGTTTGGAAGAAGGAGTCGGAGGGGCCGAAGGTAGCGTCGGGCAGGCCATCGGAGACGAGCCGTTGAAACTCGTCGAAGACCGGGATGCCGGGCACGCTGTTCTCCGGTGCCACGAACGCCGCGTCCGCGACGTCCGCCGCCCGGTCTTGCGCGACGACGTAGCAGGCGCCTTCGTCCTGCTCGACCTCCGTGATCCGGCCGGTGAACACCCGCCACACGTACCGCTCGCCGTCAGCGAAGATCAACCCCCGGTAGGCGCGGATCACATTACCGAACGGGGCGAACAGGCCATCGTCCTCAACGGGGTAGTCGCCCTTGGGCAGGGTGAGAGACAGAGTGCGAGACACGCGGGATGTGAGGGTCGCGTCGACTGACCCGGCCAGGAACACCACATCAGTAGCGAGCCGGACAGCGCCGCGCCACACTTCCACCCGCACATAGGGTTCGTGTCCGGCCGCGAGCGCCTGCCGGTACAGGAGGTCCGTGCCGCCGGGCAGCATCAGCCACCGTCCATCAGGTCGTCCCATGTGCCGTTGGCTGCTACCGCGTCCCAGTCGGCGAATTCGGCGTCGACCTCGTCCCAGGTGCGGAATCCGGTGTCTACTACGCCGCCGGCCGCGCCCGCCAGGATGTCCGTGCCGGTGATCCCGGCCGCCGCCATCTCGTCCCAGGTCGCGTAGACAGCGCACAGGTCCATGAACCGTGAACCACACACACCCTGCGTGGTACCTACCGGCCGCGCGACTGTCGTGTAGGGGAGCTGATGCAGCCGGGGCTGGTAGCGGTGATCGGGGGACACCCTGCCGATGTCCACCGGGGGAACGAACATGTACCGGTCGGGGATGCCGTAGTTGGGCGGGCCGGAGAACAGCAGTTCGCCTCCAGGCGCGAGGGTTTCGATCAACGCGTCTCTGTCGGTGAACATGCGGGTGGCCAACGTGAGGGTGCTGTCGGCGTCCCGGCGCTGCCGCCGCACCGGGATGGGGAACTTGGCGTTGGACGGGTTGACCAGTGTGCCGTTGTTCGGGTAGCTCTCCGTGCCCATCTCCACGAAGAAGATTCCCGGGCCGGGCAGGCATGCTGGGTGCGGCGCGTAGCACAGCTCGACCCTGCGGTCGTTGCAGGGCCGTACCGGGTCACGCAGCCAAAAGCCCTCATCGGAGGGGAGGGTCAAGACGTCACTGTCGAAGCCGGTGAAGTCGACCGTGGCGAAGAAGTTGTCGACCTGGAAGACGACCGGTAGCGCGTTGGTGTTGCCGGCAGACAGGATGATCCGGATGCCGACCTTGCCGGTCAGCAGCGTCGCGTCGGGGGTACCCGTCAGCATCCATGCCGCAGGTTCCGGGGTGCCGCGCCGCCACACCTTGGCCATGTGTGTCGAGCCGAAGTTACGGCCCCGTACCCGGAACCAGTCACCCGGGGCGTACGCGAGCCCGGTCGCGAGTGTGCCCAACGAGGTGTCGACCGCGCCGACCCGCTTGATGATCGACAGCGTGACGGTGCCTGCGGTCTCGAACTCGAGCTGGTACCGGTACATGTTGCCGGTGTCCAGGTAGCGGGTCATCGCGGCCATGTGAATGTCCGCGCCGGTCGCGGTGACCGGGATCTGGAAGTCGACGTACACGTCAGCGTCGTTGATGTTGTCGCCGATCGACCCGCGCCGGCTGTTGTTTACCGCACCAACTTCGACCGTGCCAACGGTGCCGTTCACGTCCCAGTTCGCGGCGGTTGCTTCCACGGTCCACGGCTGAAGCGTGTCGGCATTGTTCCAGGTGTCCACGTTGATCCGGGAGAAGGAGTCCCGGATGGAATGATCGACGGCGGTGAACTCCGCCGAACGGGTCCGATAGAAGAACGACGTGTCGAGCGGCGCCTCCGTGTCCCAAAAGATCGCCTTGTGGTCCGAGGCCACAATGAACTCCCCGGCCTCACCGCAGGGATAGATGTAGGGCCGCAGCGGGGTCTCTTCCCCCGTGTCGACCCGCACCCGGACAACCTGGATGCAGCGCGCGTACGGCACATCGCCCCAGTTGGCCTGGACTAGGACGTGTCCCACGTTGGGGAACGGGGTGGCGGTGATGGTCGGCATGGGTCACGCTGCCCTGGGTCCGTTGGCCAACGCCCGGGACTCCGCGCCTAGAGCGCGTACGACCCGCACGTCGAGAATGTCGGTGATCTCCCGGGTCCCCAGGAACACCTGGACGGTGGGCGCTCCGCCTCCGCCCCCGAACCCCATGTTCAGCAGCCCCGCACGACTCATGACCTCCCGGGCCCGCTTCGGGTTGTTGAGCGGCACGACCGCCTCCGGCCCGGCCTCGCCAATCATCGCCAACGTGGGGCGCCTCACCACATCACCCTCAGCCAGCAGCGCCGGCAGGACGGGCGAGACGACGAACGACCGGATGACACCGAGGATCTTGCTCTTGCCGACGAGCCGGTCCAGCCAGCCGAGCAACTCCCGGACCTTAGCGATCACGAACCCGATGAACAGGGAGATCGAGGTGAACGCCAGGCCGATGGCGAGCACCTGCCCCAAGATCAGCGAGAACATCTGGAGCAGGCCCTTCAGGGCCTCCCGGATAGTCGGGTCCTTCAGATAGGAGTTGAGGGTAGCCAGCCCGGCGTTGAGATCCTCCAGGAACTTCTTACCCTCTTCGCGGGTCAGCCCGAACAGGAGAGTGACAAACTCCCACAGCAACTGGAACGTCTTCACCAGCTCAGCCCCGGTGGCCAGCGCCTCGTCGATCCAGCGTTGAAACTCCCCCGACTCGACCGCCGCGATCAGCTTGTCGCCGACGGTGGTGAGTAGTTGCCCGAACAGGCCCAGCAGCTTCTCTACGACCGGCAGGCTAGCGACTACAACCGCTAGGAACCCTTCCATCAGCCGCATGCCGCCTGCGCCAAGCGCGGTGATGATCCGGCCGGTGGCTTCGAAGATCCGTGCTATCTGGTCCGCGACGGCTGGGGTGGCAAGTCTGCGGGAGAACGCATCCAGCAGCTCTCCCATCGCTGTAGCGACGTTGGCTAGCCCTCCCGCGAGCGCAGGCCCCAGCGCGCGCATGAGGCGGGTCAGCGCGCCGGTGACCTCTTGGAAGAACGCCTGCTGGACGAGCTGCCGCAGTTCGCGGAACTGCGGCACGAGCTTCTGGAATTCCTTGGCGACGGCGCGGGCGGCGGGGGACAGACCTTTGAGGGCTTCCCTGATCTTGTCGGGGTCGCCGTCCATGATCGCTTCGAGCGCGTCCCCGAAGCCCTGGAAGGCGATCACCAACGGAACGAAGGCCGTAACCAAGGTGGCGATCATGCCGGGGAGGACGCCTACCAACCCGGCGAGGGTGGAGAGCTGCGCCACGATCCCGATCAGACCCAAGACCAGCGGGGGTCCCACCGTGACCAAGGCCGCAAGCTTCGCGGCTAGCTCCGGGCCCTTCTGGATCAGGCTGGCAACCTGCGCGAGTAGACCGGTGAACCCCTTACCAACGGAGGACAGCAGGCCCCCGAAGAATTCGGACACCTGACTCGAGGTGTTCCGTACTCCGTCGAGCGCATCGTCGATGGCGTTCTTCATCGTGCGGGCGAGGAGCTTGCCGTGCTTCCGTCCACCCCGCAGAACCGCATCACCGAACTCGTCGGTGAACTCCTGACCGGCGTCTTCCCCGGCCTCGGCGGCGGCTTCGATCAGCTCCGTGAAGTCGGCGCGCCGGCCGACGTGCTTGAGTTCGTCGTTCAGCTCCTTTTCGGCGGTACGGCGGAACCGCGTCCAGTCGGCGAGGATCTCGACGAACGCCTGGCCTACCTGCCGAGGTGTAGCCATGGCGCGGAAGATAGCCGATCAGCCACAGGCGGAGCCAGCGCTTGACGCGTCATGGAAGTGGCTTACCTTCCTCCGCAAGCATCTCTTCGAACGCCTGCGCGTAGAAGTCCTCATCGAACCACTCCGCCCCCGAAACCCCCGCCGGGGGTGTGGAGAGTTGACCGTCGAAGGTAAAGCGTTGCTCCTTGGTCATGTTGCGGACGGCCAGGGCGTAAATGGCGTTGAGCGCAGCCCCCAGCGGGGCCGCGTCCAGATCGACTCCATGGACGGTCAGCTCGCCGCCGACATGCCGCCACTCCGCTGCCGCGCTGCGGATCAGCCGATCGGCTTCCCACCACTTCCACCCCGATGCCGCCGCCAGGGCTTCCCGGTGCACCCTGATCAACTCTTCGACGGTGAACAGGCCATCCAGAAGCCCCTCCAGGATGGCTTCCTCGTCGTCGGGGCCTAGGAGTCCCGGGACGATTGGCATCGGCTGCTCGTCGTCCAGGATGGCCAGGAACCACCTTCCCGCCGGCAAGGGAGGGATGGTGTAGGTGCGTCCGCCCAAGTCGACCTCGACCGCCCAGACGGTCAAGGCGGCGCGGGCGGCATCCGTCACGACGCCCTACCGTCGACCGGGGGCAGGGTAGTGATCCGGCGGGCGGAGGTCTTCTTCGCCCGCCGGGCCGCCCGGTTGTCGTCCGCCCCGTCGCTCCACAGCCGCAGGATTGTGATCAGTAGGCCCATGACTTCTTCACCTGTGAAGGTCGAGTCGGCCATCCTGTCCTCGATCCAATCCCAGTCGGCCTGGTCGTGGATGAGGGCAGCGATGAGGGTGAACAGCCGATTGAGCGCCGAAAGCTGACGCGCGAACTGGGCGGCGTTCGCCGGGTCGGCCTCCTCGCCGTAGTTCCGGCGCCAGAAGCCCATCCGCACCAGCACAGCCAACTGACCTTCGTTGGGCTTGACGGTCTGGATGGTGCGGCCCCCGAACTCGACCGGCCGGGTCTCCGTCTGCTCTGTCATGACAGCAGCTTACGACCCTGGAGGCCGGGTCACATGCAGCCGGAACCCTGCCGGTCCGGCGATCTCGTACAGCGCGGTACGCAGCCAAGGGCGCCCCCGCGCGGGTGGGATCCGCACCTGGAGCCGGTAGTAGACCTTCCCGCCAACAACGAACCGCAGCGCCGCCCGTCGGCGAGGGTTCCGCCGGGACCGGAACCGCTTCGGTAGGACGACGTAGCCGCCGTGCCCCTCATGGACAACGGCTGCATAGTTGACCTTCACGGTTACCGTGCCGATGACCCTGTCCCCCCGTGTGCGGACGTTGGGGGTGTGTCTGCTACGGAGGGTCCCTGTACGGACCGGGGACAGCACCTTGGCCCGGTTGTTTACCCGGTTGGTCAGGAGGGTGATGTACCGACCGGAGTCAGCCGCCAGTACCCTCCGCAGCTCCTCCCGGGCCATCCGCACCCGTATCTTCGCTGGCATCCCAGACCACCTCCAGGTAGCCGGCCGCGATCCGGGCTTCGATGAACGGTTCCAGCTCGACGGTGGCCTGCTCACCCTCATCCATCAGATCGAAACTGCGGGTAGCACGCACCCGCACCATCTTCGGCTCCTCCGGCGGCTTTGCCTTGACTGTCACGGTGCTGGCTCCTCACACTCGTCGCAGGGCAGCACCTCGACCGTAATCGACAGCGTCCCCCCGACACACCTGCCTTCCGGGCCTATCGGTTGCCACTCCCCGAAGCTGACCAGCCGGTTGGGGTCTCCGGTAGCGAAGCAGCACGCTACTGCCTGCCGCATCGCCATCGCGTCTTCCATCATCAGGTTGTGGGCTGCGGTCCACTCCTCACACGTCGGGAGCGTCTCCGCTGTACCAACCGGGGCACAGCGGACCGCCCCCAGCTCCAGATCCAACCGCCACTGCGTCGGCAGGCAGCGGGTGGGCTGCTCCTCCGGGCCGGGGAATCCCGCGCCCCAATTCACCACCCGCACCCACCCCAACCCGGAGCAGCATTCATCTTGGGTGAGGGAGATCCCGTAAGCGACCTCCCCCGGACGTATGCAGCAATCGGCTACCGGGGTGCTGACGAGCTGAAGCTGTGTGCAGTAGCAGTCCTTCAACGCCTGGACAACCGGCGCGAAGGTGAGATCGATCAGCGCCATCACGCGGTCCAGGTCGTGATACGCGGCTCAGGCATGTCGATGTTGGACACCCGGGGACGCTGCCGCAACCGGTTCGGGTTGACAGCCACTAGCCACCGGTCAGCAGTGAGCAGCCCAGTGCGGTATTCGCTGAACTCGTCGGCGGCGGCGATCAGCTCCATCGACACCCCCTGCCGGGTCAACGACGACACCCGTTCCGGGAGGAGACAGTCACCGGCCGCGCAAGCCTTAGCGAAGGAGCACGCCAGTGCGCCCGCCGCAAGCTGCCCACCTACCGGCACCGGGGTGCCGCGCGTGTAGGTCACCACGAACGTGTTCTCCGCCGACCCGGCCGGAACGTCGAAGTTCTGGCACTCCGGCCAACACTCACCATCCTGCCGCACCAGCAGGTAGCCGTTGTCGATCCGGTAAGCCGCTTCGGGGATGACCGCGTTGTCGACGCGCACCTCGATGACGGAGCTGGCCGGGCCGGGCAGGGCTACCTCGCAGGAGGCGCCGCAGCAGCAGACACCGCAACATCCGCAGTTACGCCAATCGCCTCCAGAGTCGACCCACGGCCACCAGCTCCTGCCGCCACCGTCTCCCCAGTGTGAGTCCATCCACACGCCCCACGTTTCGTAGCTGCGGCCGGTGCAGCGGCTGTAGCAGGGGCGGACGGTGAGCTGACACAGACCGAACTGCCGGCCCGACAACGCCCACAGGATCTCCGTTGCGTAGGCGGTAGCCGTCTCCTGCTGATCGACTGTGTACGCCGTCTCCCAGTCGGGGCAACACGAGGTGTTGATGGTCCAGGCGCATGGCGCCGCGCCCGCTGCGGACGGGGCACCAAGGGGGGGCAGGACAGGCATGGGTCACCTCCTGGCTCAGGCTAGCGGGAAGGTGAGGCCATCAAGGTTGATCTCGGCGTTGAGTCCTATCGCCGCGCGGACGGAGATGGTGCCGTCGGGGTCGATGTCGAGGAACGTGCCGACAGCTCCAGCGCCGCCGGTTCGGAAGCTGTACGTGTTCCGGAACGGTGGGCGATGCGTAGGTGGGCCAGCCGTAAGGGTGACCAGCGTCGCGTCCCCGGCGATAGCGCCGCCGATCGCCAACGCCCCCCGCAGCCGCACCACAGCCAGTAGCGGGTCTAGGCGACTACTGGCTTGCGGGTATACGCCTCCAGTGGAGGTGACGTTGACTCCTAGCGCCAACGCAACCCAGGCGCCGGGTGGGGTGTTGGAGCCGGCAACCGTCCCCACCGCCACCATGTCCCCAGCCGCCGTCACATGCCAGCGAACGGTGTTGTCGGACAGGGTTGCCTCGAGGATGTGCACGGTCGGGTTGTCGACCTCAGCGTTGGGGAACGCCTGGAAGCGGGCGGCTACCCGGTTGTTCGCGGAGGCGCGGGAGCGGATCTCGCCGAACTCGTTGAAGTAGCCGGTGCGGGTACCGGCGTTCTGCATCTTCAGCAGGTCTTCCGCCGTGCCCGGGTCGACCATCGTGGGTCGATCCAAGATCACGCTGTGGTCTTCGTCGATGCTCATCTGCCGCAGCCCGTCGTTACCGACCACCCGGAAGGTGTGGCCTTCCGCGTGCATCCAGTATTCGTCCGGGGCGGCATGGAACATGATCATCCCCGCGCCATCCGTGATCAGCGGGTTAGGCGCGGGGATGGTCATGGCGACGTCGGAGAAGATCGTTGCGGGGGCGGCGACGTTACGGCGGAAGATCCGGACCGGTACACCCGACGCGATGGTGCCGTCGGTGCGCGTGAAGATCTCCGGCCCGTACTGCGCCATCAGAACTCACACGTTGTACGGCAGGCGGATGGTGAAGCTGCCGAACTGGGTGGGCGCGTCCGCGTCGGTGATGGTGATGGTGAACTCACCCGGGCCGGGGTAAGTGTGGTTCGCGGTGCCGGTCTGCGCCACACCCAACGTGGACGTGTTGTCACCCCAGTCGACGTTGACGTTGCCCGCCGCCAGGTTGTCCACCGTCAGGGTCACCGTGTACGGATTGCCGGCCACGTTGAACGCGCTGATCGACCCGTTGGGCTGCGCCGCGCTCGACGGGCAGGTGTTCACGTTCTGCGTGGTCGTTCCCGTGGCCACCCCGCCGTTCACCGCGTTGTAGATCACGTTGGAGCCGGCCACATAGCCGGCCACGACATCCGTCCCGCCCCGCTTCAGCAGCAGCGCGCCCTTGCCCGCGATCACCGCTTCCGGGATCACAATCATCGGGTAGCGCCCCGCCGTGTCGAGGCCGATCTTGCCCTTGTCGGTCAGCGCCCAACAGAGGACACGCTGCGCCACGGCCGTGAGCTGGCCGTACGCGTCGACCGCAATGCGAACAGATCCACCAGCCATGTCGATCTCCTTACGCGAGAGTGGTGCAGCCGCAGGCAGCGGCGGGAGGAGCGGCGGTGACCCGCTCGAAATGGTCGTGGTCGAGGGGGCCGATCGCGGTCAGCAGCGGTTCCAGTACACCCGTCATCGCGTCCCGCCGCACCAGGTACGTCGAGTGTCCCGTACCCCACGGGCTGCCAATCTGCGTACGGGCATTGGTGACGTTGAACGACACGGCGCCGTTTTCGAACGTCAAGTCACCGGGGGTGCCTTCCACAATCCACGGCGCCAGGTAGTAGCCGTAGGGCTGGTTGGTGGCGGAGCACGCCTCCTGGGCCAGGCGGGTCCACACCTCCAACCCGAAGCTTGTGGTGCCTACCCCGGCGTCACCTTCCCGTGTGCGGAACCCCACCGCCTGCGCGGTGGGGGTGGCGTCGTTGAGGACAACAGTCGACCCGGTGACCATCGAGTACAGCTCGGGGTCGACCTCACAGAACGTGATGTTGAACGTGAACCACTTGAACTGGGCCCGACGCCGATCTTTCAGGCAGATGTCGCCGTTGGCGTTGAGCACCACGATCTCGGTCGGGTCCTCGTACTCGGCCGTCCGCTCGATCGACACAAAGCCGCTAGACACGATCGAGCAAGACGGCGCGCCTGTGAGGATCGTGCCGCACGAGTCGAGCTTGGTGGCACGCATCCGCGTGCCCCCCACCGGCTTCATGCAGATAGACGGCATGGCGTTACTCCTTGGCTTCCTCGGCAAGGGCGATTTCGGCCTTCAGCCGCTCCTCACCCCAACGCCCGTCGACCTTGCCGCCCAGCTCCTCCAGCCGGGCCCGCAGCGCGGGCACATCCGCGTTGTCGGCGTCGGCGTCGGGGGTCTGCTGTTCCTCCACCGTGCCGGCGTACTTCGCGGCAAGGTCGTCGGGTACGTCGATCGCATGCACGTCCGGCACCCAGACCACCACGCGCGGGTTGTCCGGCACCATCGCCAGCAGCTTGCCCAACACCTCGGCGGGGTCTTGGTCCTGTCCCAGGTAGATACGACTAGTCATGCCGGAAGGGTCACCTCCACCGCTGCAATGCAGCACTCAACGGTGATCGCGTAGTTGCGTTCGACGAGAACGAAGTGCTGGTTGAGGGTGCGGTTGAACGTCTGCCGGGCCGGTGGGATGTGCACGTCGTCGGAAGCCCAGATGATCACGCGTCCGGTGGCGTACATCCACTCTGTCGTCGCGGTAGGAGGATCGTTGGCTACACCGTTGCCGGAGTAGCCATCGCCGAAGACCACCGTGTTGCCCCGGTACGTCTTGACCAACTGCCCGTCCTGCCGGAGCTGGTTCGCGAACGCTAGATGCGCCGCCATCCGAGGCCGGGCGTGGATCAGGCCAGGCAGCCCGTAACAGTCCGCGATGTGCTGCTCGAGCAGCGCCATCCCGTTGACGGGGGACGTCGCCGCGCCCAGGTTGGTGACAGCCGGGGCGGTTACATCGTGCAGGTAGTCCGGGACGTCGACCGCGTCCACGCCCCAAAACGCCGTTTCGATACCGCGCTGCTCGGCTGCTTTGAACCTGCGGAGCGCGCGACCTTCCAACCCTTCCCAAGCGTCAGCTCCAAGGCTGCCGCAGTTGAGGGTCGCGTAGACAATGAACGGCATCGACGTGTTGAAGGCATCGGCGCCGTCGAAGGTCTTCGCTGGTGGGGTGGCGTCGCACAGCGCCGGGTACACCCGGGCGTCAGCGCAAACCTCCGGTACGAACTGCGTCCCCCCGCCAATCCCGTGCGGAGGCAGCGGGATTGGGCCTAGGGCCGCCGTCAGCAGCCCGTAGCTGGCCGCCGGCGCGGGAGGAACCGGAACCCGGAACGGCGGAAGCAGTGGACTCGTCACCTACGCCCCTCCTTCCCGGGGCCGGGCCCCCGGGTTGCCCCGGGGGCTTCAACCGTCAGGGTCACGCGCAGACGAACGCGGTAGTGCTGGAGGTGGTGCCGGACGCGCAGAAGGTGACCTCGACAACACGGCTGCCGCCGTTGCACACCTGCGCAACGAGCACGCCTTCCTCCGTGAACAGCGCGGTGTAGCGGTTCGTGGAGAGGTTGGTGCTGTCGTAGATGGTGTCGAGGCGAATGGTGTCGTCGGAGCCCCGCAGCCACGTGCCGGCCGGGTAGGCGAGGAAGAAGACGCTGTTCGGCCAGGAGGTCAGCGGGGCCGCGCCGCCGGGGCCCGCCGCCAGACCGCTGAACGCGTCCTGCCAGTCGTACACGTACTGGAGCCGCGCGCCTCGGGTGGTGAAGTGCGCGGCGATCATCGCGTCAGTGACGTTGACGAACTCGACGCCCGTCCGCCGGCTGAGGTCCGCTCGCATGACTGCGGTGGCCCAGTGCGGCAGCACAATCTCCACCGTCTGCCCGAACCCCATCCGGTTGCGGTACCGGATGTCCTCGACCGTCAACTCGACAGCGGCCAGGAGGCCGGAGGTGGCGGAGGTGTCCAGCGGCACGTCGATCGGCGGGTTGAGGTCGACCACCGTGCTGCCGGCGACCATCTGCGCAATCACAAACGCGTTGAGCCGGTGCATGTGTGCAACCAGCGCGCCCCGGATGAACCGCTGCACCAGCTCTGGGTAGCCCCGGCGCTGGAGGATGCTGCCGGTGATGCAGACACCTTCGACTTCCAGCCGGGTGTCGGTGAACGCCGGGCAGGGGATCTCCATGCAGGGCTTGACCGTGTTGGCGATGACCTGCGCCTCGGTCTGGTGGAAGTAGCCGGCGCCACCGAAGATCGTCGCGAAGTCCGGGCCGGGCGTGAACCGCAGACCACCCCGCGTGATCTGGACCTCAGGAATGTCGATCATTCCCTCGCCGGTCTCCAGCTCACACAGGTCGTAGATGGTCTGGGAGGGGGCGCACCAGCCGGCCGCCGCCGTCAGGGAACCGCCGGGAAGCCGACTCTCGTCAACGGCGAACTGGACGAGCTTCTCGTCGTCGTCGCCCTTGGAGATCAGATCCTCCTGGAAGTTCCGCTTGATGACCGCGATGCCGTGCCGGCCAGGCGAGACACCGTAGGTGGCGAGCCGGCGCTCTGCGGCCTTCGCCACATCCAGCCAAGACCCGAACGCCATCGCACCCGCATCAGGGGACGTCAGGACCATGTCGCTGAAGTTCAGGTCGCTCACGGGGGCGGGAGCTGCCGGGGCGCGCCGAGCGACGGCAGCAACACGAGGGGCGGTGCGGGCCCGCGCGCCGGCCGTGACCGCAGCAGGTTCCTCCACGGGCCGGTCGGACTCCTCGGTCTCTTCGACCTCCTCGGTCTCCGGCTCCAGTTCGGCGGCGAGGGAGGCGTGCGCGGACGCACGCGAGGCGCGTGCGGTGCGTTCCGCCTGCACGCCGCGCACGATGTCACGCAAAGACTCCAGAGAGCTGATGTCGTCATCGGTGACGGTGTCGGGGGCCTTGTCCCGGATAGGACCGGCGGTGGCCTTGGCCTGGGTCTCCAGGTCGGCCAGCTCGGCGACGGTCAATCCGCCAAGGTGTGCAGAACGCTCGTCCGGCGTCATGCCGGCAAACGACGCAAGGAACTCGGAGAAGTCCACGGGGGTGCTCCTGGGCATGGTTGAGCGAACGGAAGGAGGTTCCGGTCACTGTCCCCGGCCGGCTCACAGCTCAGCACCCGCGACGTGATCTGGATGGAGAGTAGCCCTTTGGGCACAAAAAAAGCCAGCTCCCGGCCGCGCGGCGCGCGGGGGAGCTGGCTCTTGGGAAGATACGGGCGGAAGGAGGACCGCCCGTCGCGGCCCGTCCTGGTCAGTCTAGCTAGTCGGTGGTGTCCCGGCGGGACGGCGACCCGGCGTGAATCTGGTTGGGATCGTTTCGGCTGAGCGTGGCCGCGAACCCACGGGGCATGTGGGTGAGGGCGTAGACGAGCGCGCCACGCATCCACTCTGACCGGTTGACGCCTTCCGCCTCCACGGCCGCGTCGAGCAGGTCCAGCAACGTGCTGTCGATCTTTGTTCCCACGATGAACGTCTTAGCCATGCGTCAGACGTTCCCCTCGTTCCGGTAGAACTCATTCCGTTGATACAGGTACGCCCCGACATACACGGTCAGGAAGCCAACGGGTTCGCTCAGCTCCCGGACGGTCTGACGCACGTACCGCTCGGTAGCCCCGGAGATGGTGAAGTCATCGACGAACAGCCAGCGCTGCCCGAGCGTGCCCTCCGCGCGTTGGTTGTGCGCGTCCGCGTGACGGGAATGCCCGGAGCGCCGGACGATGCACCAGTTCAGGTTCAGCAGCCGGCCGAGGCACGGCACAACCAACGCCCCCGACAGTCCGGTCCCTACGAGGGTGTCGTAGGTGTGGCCCTGCGTCTCGTCCTGCATGCGCAGGGCGAGGTCGCGGGGGTCGTCGAAGGCGCGGGGGAAGTAGGTGTCGGGGCGGAAGCTGAGGTGATCCTCGCCCACGATGTACGTGACTGTCATTGACACCTCCTGTATGTCTAAGGCAGACAGCATACAGCCCCCGGGTCCTCACAGACACGGGGGCTGCAAACTAGCTCACGTCGACTGGACGGACGGTCAACTCCACACTGACGGGCTGCCCCATCAGGTCCCACGCCCAACCCTTCAAGTAGAAGACATGCACAACCGGCTTCTGACCGGGCTCGGGCCGGTCCTCGTAGAACGCGGCGCTACCCGCCTTGGTGACGTGAGAGAGGTAGAACGTCGCCCTGACTTCCTCCATTCACAGCTCCTCATGCGATTCGAGCCAACGGAGCACAGCGCGCCGCGTCTCGGGAACTCCGCCCGTTGACAGCACGTCGGCCAGCAGGCCCAGCTCCTGCCGGGCAGCGTCAGTAGGCAAAGCTGCGTACACCGTGTCGAGACGCTCGTAGATCTCCTTTCCGCTCATCGGACCTTCTCGTCGATCTGGATCACGACGGCCACCCGGCCGCCGTCGAACTGACCTGTCGAGATAGTCCCGACGTTGAACCACTGGCCGTCGTGCGACTCAATGACCACGGGCAGGTGCCCGCCATAGTTGTCCAGGCCATCACGCACGTTGTCGACGGTGTTCTCCTCGTTGATCACGAACCCCTCCTTAGGTTCTTGCTGAGCGTGTGACGACGGGATTCGAACCCGCACCCGGTACCGGCCAACGGCTTTCCCTGTGCTGCCACTTACACCACGTCACGGTCCCCGGAGTCCCTGGCCTTCAGCGTCGCGACAGGGCCCCTTCGCGTACGCCTACCCTCCAGTCCCCAGGGAGCTATCTGTGTCTTCGACGCAGGCCAGCTCATACCAGCGCCGGCCTCGCTCGTTGCCCTCCCGTAGGAGCGAGGGCAGTCTGTACGCAAACAAGGTCGCCAACACTGCGTAGAGGACATTGGCCCACGGAACCCAGCCCATCACGGAACCTTGCCAGTCGTACCCTCGCTCGGGTCTGCCCTGAGCGCCTCGATCATCTCCGGGTGGTTGAGTTCGGCCTGGAGCCTGTCAGCGGCCCTGCGCAGGGCCGCCTTCCGTTCCTCTGGCGTCATCTCACCAAACGTCTTGCCGCTCATCCGATGGCTCCCCGAAGCAACCGCGCATCGGCCAACAGGAACTGGTAGACCTGATCGCAGGTAACCAGCTCCGGATCATGGAACTCGGCACACCCGTAGCACAGAGGGTGAGCCAGCGGCCTGCCCTCGGCGGCGGCTGCCTCCGCGCGCAGCTCTTGGTGGGCGATAGCCAACCCGTGCAGGTACGCGTCCTCCGCCGCATAAGCGGCAGCGCACTCGTCGTTCATGTCGTGCTCCTTCTGTTGGTCGCTGATTGACCTGGGACGTGCCCGGCGAGAATCCTCGCCGGGCACTACCCTCCGGGCTCAGTGACCGATCTTGGTGGCGTGCGCCGGGCTGGTCGGAGCAATCGCATCGACGTAGTCCGGGTCCAGCAGGAGCGCAGCCTCCGCGAACGCCTCCGCGTCGCGGGCCTTCGCGTCGAGCTGGTCGATCTGGGCCTTCGCCTCGGCGGCAGCCTTGTCGGCGGCGCGCTTGTCCTTGCGGGCCTGCGCCGCGTCGACCTTCGCCTGAACGGCAGCGGCCTTGTTGGCTGCGCGGGTCGCGGCGGCGGTGACCTTACGGGCGCACTGCGCGGCGGTGGTGCAGGTCTTGGGATGGGTGCAACCGGCCACCGTGACGATGATCTGCGCCGGGGCGGCGATGGCCTGCTCCTCGTTCTCCAGCTCGGTGAAGTCGACACCAATCGCGGTGGCGGCCCACTTGATGGCACCGACGGCGGCGACGGTGATCGCGAACACGGCCGCCTCGACAACCCAGCCGAGGTGGGCCAGCTCGATCGGCAGCGAGGCCAGCACGTTGATGAGCATGCTGACCACGATCAGGCCGACGAAGACCCGGGTGGCGCGGCGCTTGGCTTCGTGCTTCATGGCCACGGTCTGCGCCTGGATCATCATGGCGATCATGCCGAGGTCGAAGACACCCGGGATGAGCAGGCCAAGCTTGCCGACGATGGCGGCGAGGAACTCGGCCTGGTGGCCGTAGGTGGCGATGAGGCCAACGAACAGAACGACCGTGGTGATCAGGCCGACCCGCTCGATCGCCTTGACGGCGTTCGGAGCGGCTTTCTTCGATTGGATCCGACGGTACTCAGCGGCAGGGCTGACCACGTCAGCGGTGGCGGCCTGGGCGATCTGGGCGACCTGACGGGCGAAGCGGAACATGATGTGTCCTCCAAGGACTGGGACGGTTCCGGGTGCTGCTCGCGTGGGAGCACTCGGCGGAACCGAAGACTGTGGGGTGCCCGAACGGGCCCCGTGGAACGCGCCGGAATCGAACCGACCCCCTCCCGGGGGCTATCGCCCTCGGAGCACCACCAGGTGCTTTGCGTCCCGTGTACCGATTTTCTCCAGCGAGCGCCTTGTCTAGGGGCTTCCGGTTGACTGTGGTCTCGGCTACAGGCGGTCAGTGGATTTCGGTATCCGGGGTTCGCTCCCCCGGCCTTCCCCTGCCGTTTCCCCTGTGCGTCCGTGTCCCGGCTCGGTCTGGAGTTGTGTCTTGCTGTCTTGCTTTCCTATACAGTGTAACCCGCTTACCCTGACTGTCAAGCCCTGTATTGCTGTGAACTACATCACACCTTGACAGACTCAGTAAGCTGTGTATGGTGACAACATACAGCACGGCCACAAGGAAGGACACACCCATGAGCCGGCTACAGGAACTGATCAACGCACTACACAGGCAAGGCTTCACCCTCCGCCACAGCGGATCCGGCCACTACCAGGTACGCAACGCCGACGGCCAGGCGGTAGGGGCCCTGCCATGCAGCCCCTCGGATCATCGCAGCCTGAAGAACGCCGTAACGGCCCTGCGGAAGGGAGGGTTCGTCTGGGACCCCAAGCACGGCAGCAAGTAGGCAGCTAGGATCGACGCAGCGGCCCGGAGGCCAAGCCTCCGGGCCGCTGCCTTGTACCCCGCTACCGTTTACGACCGTACACCGCAAGATGCTCCCGCAGCGATGCTGGGGAAACCCCCTCCGGCTCCCCGTACATGGCGACCCGCCGCAGCTTGCCCTGATCGCAGAGCTGATAGACCCGCTGCCGGGACACGTTGAGGATCGCGGCAGCGGCCATGTACGGGGTGACCGCACGGTGGTAGCCAATCGCGCAGGCAACCGCCTGCCCTGTACTCGTGTTCCAGAACTCGCGGGGCGGTTCGCTGCACGGGTACAGCGCCCCCATGAGCCGCTCAGCCGCCTCGACCCGGGTCTCCGGATCCTCGAGGAAGTCACCGAGTTGGGACACGGCGTGCACCAGTTCACTCCCGAGACCGAGTCGCCGGCCGAGGAGTCTCTCCAGCCGGTTCAGCAGGTCGTACGCCTCGACCGCGACCAGCCCAACATGCTCCGCTTTGTCCATCTACTCTCCCTCGTCCAGATCTTGTACGTGGTCTAGGCAGGTGAAGCCCCCATGTCCGTCGGGGATGGTGCCGGGCCGCCGGCAGCGCAGGCAGCGCGGCGGGAGGTCCGTGTGTTGTGCAGCGCGTGCCGCCCGGCGCGCGTGCGCCGGGCGGTTGGCACCTTGCTTCACATGCTTGGTCACGCGACTACCTCCCAGCCCTCTGCGTTGTCTGGCAGACACTTACAGTCTGCATTGCCCTTACTCCCGTTGTCAAGTATCCTGTCCGTACGGGACATACAGAGAGGGGTGAAGGGTGCGGGACTGGGACAACGAAGACGACCGACCCGAGATCAACCTGCCGGGCTGCGCTGAAGTCATCTTGCGGTGGATGGGGAGGGTGTTGCTGACCGCAGCGGTCGTCCTGTGCCTGTACGAAGCCGTGCGGATACTCGCACGGTGGTGAAACATCAGGAAGGGGAGTCCCGCTAGCTCGGGACTCCCCTTCCGTGTCTCCCCCCACGGGAACGCGCCTCAGCCTACTTCGGCAAGACCTTCCCTGCGCGCCCGCTGCGTGCCAGCGCCACCCGGGCGGACGTCTCGTCCACGTAGGCCGTCGACACGGTGCCATCGTTGAACTTGATCACGAACTGGGCGCCAGCCGTCGCCTGCGCCCCCTTGCTACCGCAGCCGCACATAGCTCACTCCATCCCCACCAGCAGGGCCTGCCGCTTCGCGGCTCGCTCCTGCTGCTCCAGGGTACGGAACTCCTCCGTCAGTTCGCGGTAGACAGCGCGGCGCCGCTTCCGCTTCCGCGCGAACTCGTCCTCCTCGGTGATCTTCTCCGCCAGTCCCCGCACCACATCAAGGCTGCGGGTCGCCTCGGTGAGGAGCTGCCGCAGCCCACCCGCATCCACCGCGAGCGGCTCCTCCTCGACCACCACAAGACCCTTCGGCATCGCGCCGGCCGCCACGAGTGAGGTCTGAAGCCCGGAGGTGACGTGCGCGCGGGGCGCCGGGAACGCGGGAGCTGTAGTGGAGACAGCCATCACCTCCACCAGCGACAGCTCCCGGCCGTCATGGCGCCAATCGCCGGACACGCCGCGCTCCAACACAGGCGCCAGGTCCACCTCGGCCACCGGCACACCCGACACCCAGATCCCGTGCGCGTCCTTACCCGCCCGCGCGTACGCGAACGTAGTGAGCTGGTCGTAGTGGCGAATCGTCGCGGCCAGGTTCAACCAGCCGCAGGCGTGGTCGTCGGAGTCACACGGTGGGGTGTGGGATGTGCAGGTACGAGCGAACCTGCCGTACCCCACCGTGAGCCGTCCCGCCTTGACCCAACCCTCAGCCGTGTCCACGGCGTAACGGTGGAACTCGCTGAAGTTCTCACCCTCCGGCGGGGTGACGCACACCCGGTATTCGCTGTGGCAGACACCCCACGCGGCGATGTGCCCCTTCAGCCGTCCCTCGTCGGTGAGGCGCAGCGGGGTGTACTGGTCCAGCTTCGGGTCGGTGAACCATGCCTCGGGCGGGCCCATCTCGGCGGCGGCGGTGACGGCGCCACGCCGACGAGCGTCACGGCGGTTCCGCGCCCGCTTCCGCGCCCGCTGCGCCTCAACGCCAATCGCGTCCTCCAGCTCCATCAGGAACCGCAAGTGAATCCGCAGGGTGCTCAACTGCGTGTCCAGGTTGTCCATGGTGTTGGTGTCGCCGCGTTCCTCCGCCGCGTCCAGCCGGTCGATCAGCTCATCCTCTTCGATCCGGGCGGTATCGATGTTCTCCCGAACCCAGCCCTGAACCTTCGCCGGCTTGTCCCCGTTGCGGAGCATGTCCTTAGCGCGGTCGTACGTGTGGCCGCTGCCCACCGGAGGAGTCATCTTGATCTCTCGGGCGATGTCCGGTCCCAGGTTGATCCGCCGGCCATGGTCCTTCTGATCATGAAGACCCTGGAGGTGGAACTGATCGCAGCCGCAGCCCTCCGAGGCGACGTCCTCTACGCCCAGCTCCAGCGCCATCGCGGCCTCGTCGGGTTCCTCGAACAGCTCGAAGTTGACCTCCGCGAAGGCCGGGATGGCGACGAGTGTGGCGCCGGAGATTCGGCCCTGGGTGATCACGAACTGGCTGGGCTTACACCCGTCATGCTCCGTGCAGTGCTGCAACGGATCGAACTTCTCCCCGGAGACCGGCTCGCGGATCTCGAAGGTGACATCGTCCAGATCAACAGACGGCTTTGCTACACCCGCCTTCGCCAGCTCCTGCGCGCGTTCCACCTCGGGCACGATGCCCATGTCCAACCAGTCGCCGATGGCGAAGATCTCGCCCTCACGGATGTCGATCTCGGTGATCCGCCCGACCGTGACCGAAGACGAATGCCCCTCGCCGGTCTCCAACTGGAACAGCAGAGGCAGCGGAAGGTCCCGGTGCGAGATGCTGCCCGGGGCGAAGATCCGCCGGTCCCCGGTGACCTTATCGATCGGGGCCAGCGTCGACCTCCAGCGCTTCACCATAGGCACCAACGCACGCTCCTCCGCGTCGTCGTCATCGACGGACAGGGCGTACTCGTCATCGTCGTCGACAGGAACGCAGGTGCCGTCCCGCAGCTCCTGCCCGGGGGGGCACTTCCGCGCCAGCTCCTCAGGATCCATCGCATGCCCCTTTCCGGGTGGCTTGCCTAGCGCGCGGGTGTGGAGCCGGTTACACAGGCCCTCAGGGTTCTTCGGGAAATACTTGCGGAGGTTCCGGACGCACCGGTCGAAGTCGCCGTCGGTGCCCCAGCGGATCTTCTTCGCGCCCTTCCCGTGCACCCAATACTCGATCAACTGCTGCGGCATCGTGCCGGGCACAAACAGGTCGATGGGTGCGGTCACAGCTACTCCTGAGCGAGGTCCGGCGGGTTGACTACGTTCTCCGGACGCGGGACCGAGCCGGCCCGGCCGGTCCGGCTGCGGATGCCAGCACGAACCGCGCTGTCCTTGGCCGCGACGAGCTGATTGATGGCCGTGGTCAGCTCGGGGCTGTCCGTCTCGATCTCGGCGAGGATGGCCACCGCCGCGTCATAGAACGGCTTACTAAACGGCTGGAGCGCCTCAGGCAGGTGGTCGTACGCGAGCCACGACAGTCCATCCCGCACACCCGGGTACCGATGATCGAGATTCACGCGTTGATCCCTTCGTCTCGTGCCCTGATGATCCCACGCGCGGCCCGCGCCTCGACCTCCGCTGTGGTTTCGGATGCAGCCTTCCACCCCCGGTTAGCCATGTCCACGTTCTCCCCGGGCTCGACGACGAGCATGGTGCACCGGCACTGGATCCGTTCAGCCGCCGGCAGGGTCGGGTCGCCCGGGAACAGGGCTGAGGCGCCACCGACGCTGAACACTCCGTCGAGCGCGGCGCGCTGCCCGTCGGCGATGAAGTGACTGTCGCGGGTACGCGGATCCATCGTCGCTAGCCAAACCTTCTCCAGCGGCTCGCCCAGCTCGTCCTCGAGGATCTGGAACGCGTCGTAGCTGCCGCCGTTGTAGGCGGACAGGGACTCGGTGCGTGCCACCACCACCGCCCTGTTCCGCCACCGCTCGCTGTCTGTAGACAGGAGGGTGGCGTCGATCCGGTCCGCCAGCTCCGGGATGCCTTCCCCGGCGTTGATGCCGTCGTCAAGCTCGCGGCGGATCAGCCCGAACACCTCATCCGGTGTCCGCACCATCCTGTTACGGACTTCCTCGAGGTGCCGCTGCACGTACGGCCGGGCGGAGAACGGCACGCTTTCGCCCGCGACCCGCTGGTAGGCGTTGCGGAGAACCCAGGTGACACCTCCGGTCAGGAAGTCCGTCAGCAGCCGCCCAAAGCGGATGAGCCCGGAGAACACCCCGAACGGGTCGATGATCCGCCAAGCCGGTCGGAGGACAGCTCCCCGCACCGCGTCGAAGAACCCATCCATGAGCCGGATGTAGTCCTCGTAGACCTTCCGCTCACCTTGGATGAGGAAGCCCAGCGCGGCCATCCTGTCCGGCAGCCACAGGTCTTCACCGAGACCTTCGGGCATGGCTACACCTGACCATCCGGCATGTCCATTGGGTCACCCCAGGACTCCTGCGGCAGGTCGGTCTCCAGCTCGACGATCCTGTCCTTGATCTCCTGCGGCAACGCGTCCCAGGTCAGATACTTGTCAAACGCTGCCCGTAGTTCCATCCGGTCCTGCGGGTGGACGTCGTGCATGCCGAACAACGCGGTAAGCCGCTGCTCCAGGTCAATCTCTGCCGGGGTAGTCATCACGCCTCCTGGACGATCATCACCGAACGGTTCAGGACGTTGAACGCCTCATGCCCTTGACGCGGAACGGCAGCGTTAGAACCGGGGTAACCGTAACGAATCCGGATCGCGTCGTGTCCGCGCGCCGCCGCGTACCGGCCTTCGTCGTACAAGGTGCCTTCCTCGTAGACGCCCTTCGCCTTCGATCGCGGTGCACTGGCGGCGTGGGCCTCCCGTTCGATGGTGGCAATCTTCGCGATCTTGGCGTCTTTAGGGATGAGCGCCCGGACAACGCTGCCAACCGTGCCGTCCGAGTAGTTCTTTGCCACCCGTTCATCCGTCGCGAAGTAGTAGCCGTTACCGAACATGCCCAACCCGTAGTAGGCAGCGCCAGTGCGGAACTCCTCATGGATGTCGGCGGCAGACTTGGTCTGCGACACGGCGCCGCCCCGCCCGGCGCGGTAGCCATGAACTCCCGTCGCTCCTCTGACACCCCGGAACACTTCGATGTAGTCGCCCGTCGCGAGCAGCCGGTCAAACTCCGCCCGGTCCACGACAGTGGGTGTCTCGTCGAAGCCCTGCATAGCACCGATGGCGGCGAGCCGGCCGTCTGCCGTCTTGCCGTCGAAGTTCACCCGTGCGTGTTTGATGTCCTGCCGCAGCTTGTCCTTAGCCGCCTTGTCCGGCATCAGGTCAGTAGCGCGGGACACCTTGTGAGGCTTCTTCGGCTTAGCTGGAGCAGCAGGGGTAACGGTGGTCTGGCCGGGCACTAGGCGCGGTGGGCGAGTAGTGGGCCCGCCCCACGTGTTGGGGCGACCTGGGGCTGTGGTTACGGCGCTCGTGGGGAACAGGGTCATGACGTTTCCCTGAAGCTGCCCGCCGGCTAGCGGCCTGAGTAGCTTCCCCCCACTGTCCAGCGCATCAATCTCTGCCCGGGTCATCCACTTCGCGTCGGCTGTCTCCAGTCGTGCATGGTGTGAGGACAGGTCCGGCGTCAACTGCGTGTCGACAGTTGCGGCGATGGAGGTGTAGGACCAGCCACCGGGGATGGAGGTCTCGTGGGTGCCATGAACCCGCGCCTTCTGAAGGTCGCGGGTCTTGAAACCCAGTTCCTCGACTACCTCACGGGCGCCACCCGTGTATGGATTCTCGTTTTCGTCTTGCGCGCCGCCGGGGAACTGCCACTTACCTGGGTCGCTGATCCCAGGGCCGCGCTGCACCATCAAGAACCGTTCGGTTCCGTCAGCCGGGTCGACATGGCGAAGCAGGATGCCACTGGCGCCGTACTGACCCCAAGGTCCGGTACCGCCGCCCGGTGTACGGAACCAGCCGTCACCGCTCCTGCCGCGTTTGCTGGCCGGCATGACAGTCAACAACCCGGCCGTACCGTTCGGATCGGCCACCAGGGTCTGGCCCGCGCCGGCACCCGCAGGCGGGTAGACGGCCTGCGAGCTGACTTGTCCCGCCGGGGTACCGGGAGGGGTGAACCGGTCGATCAGCTTTTGCGCTCGGGTGGTGGAGGCGGAGCTGCGGGACGTTGTCGCGATGTACGCCAAGTCACCGAGGAGGGTCGACTGTTCGGCCGGGCTGAGACCTGCGTACTGGGTGCGGCGTAGCTTGGCGTAGACAGTGAGCTGTCGGGCCGCCGTGCCAGCCTTGGGGTCACGGCCGTAGATCACGTCCCGGGCGGCATCGAGCGCGGGATCGGGTTTAGTGCTGGGGGGGACTGGTGCCCAAGGGGAAGCCGTAGCGGCTGGTGGTACGCGGGCAGCCTTTCGGGGCGCAGCCTTCTTCGCTACCGGCGCGGGGACGGGTGGCGGGGTTGGGATCGCAGGAACAGCCTTCTTCTTACGGCCATGATCTGCCTGGTTATGCCTACCGGGAAGGTGGAACGCCTCCAGGAAGGTAGGAGTCACCCTCGTCGTGGCCGGTAGACCATCGTTAGAACGAAAGGGGGCCCCACCTGCTCGGTTACGGTGCAGCGCGAAGGTCGACTTGCCGGACCTGGCGGGGATGACCGCACTGCCGGGCAGCTCCTCCGCCTTACTGAGCAGGGTCCGCAAGCTGTCGGCAAGCTGCTCGCCGTCTTCACGGTCGAGGCTGATCGGGTAGCCCAGCGGAGTCGCCACTACGAAGCTGCCGTCGGTAAGGAGGCTGACACCCAGGTCGTCGGTGATGTCTTCGCCGTCGAGTACGTCGGCGTCGTCCGGATCCACGTCTTCGTCGGGCAGCTCGACCTTCATCAGCTTCTCGACGGCCTCTGCGAGATCCTCAGCCTCACCGAGGGTCAGCGTCGGCGGGTCCGATACGACGCCTCCCTCGAGGATCTGGATTGTGTGGTCGGTCATGAGCGACAGGTCGACGTTGCCCGCACCTACGGTTTCAAACTCCTGAGGCGGGTTGTTGTCCCGGAGCGCCGTCAGGTTGTCGATCATGTTGTCGAGGCCCTCTTCGTCGAGGTCCAGCTCCAGGAAGTCCGGGTCGTCGTTGGTGTGCTTCGCTGTCGGGATGCCTACGGTGATAGCCGGCCCGATCCCGTCCTCGTCGTCGGGGTCGTCCGGGTCGGCGGTGTAGACCTGCTTCTGGCTGATTGCCAGATAGATAGGGCCGCCTTCGGTTTGCACAATCGTGTCGTCGATGAGGCCCACGTCTGCCGTTTCGTCCCGCTTGCGCCAGAGCGCGAACGCCGCGTCGTCGATCTTTTCGACGTCCCGGTAGGAGAAGTGGACGGTAGCGCCACCCTCGTTGCCGACACCAATGTCCATCGTGCCGTCTTCACGGATCGCGACGTACATGGTGCGGTCGTCGCCGCCGAGGGTGTCGAAGGAGACATCGTCGAGGACGTCGGCCAGGCGAGCAGCCTTACCGTGTTGCCCGTGGTCATCCTGCCGATGTTTCCCCGGCAGGTGGAACACCCCGTGGCCCGTGCTGCGGACCCGCATGGAGACCGACCGCCGACCGCGACAAACGCCGGGGTGTAGTGGGTTGTGACAGGTCCGGCCGCAGTCCCCATGTCCAATCAGGTCCAACGCTTTACTGACGTACAGCGCGAACCGGTCGTACTCGTGCCGTTCCCCATGCACCATCAACGCCTGCGTGTAGGTGCGCAGCATGTCTGTAACGGTGTCGACGTTCATACCTAGCCGCTGCGCCAGCGCTGCCACCGGCACCCAGGCGTCCGCGAGGATCCGCTGCGCGTCCCCTTCCGACACCTCCATCCGGGTGTGCAGCTCTCCCGCCGGTACGCCGGGGAGCCGGCCCCGAACCTTCGCGGTGAGGAGCCTCTTGCCGCCCAACTCCAGCGCCCGCTTCACGATCAGGTCAGCGCCAATCAGCAGCGCTGCCTCCTGCGCAGGTGTCTCTGTGGACTTGGGTGCGGACGGCAGAGCCCGTGGCTTCGGCGCCCCCGTGTTGAGCGGCGGAGGCGGAGGCGGGCTGATACCCGCCGCCTGCTCCTCGATGGTCCACTTGACCCCGATCGCGCTCTGAATGTCCTTGTTGGTGATCAGAGTCGGTTGGGTGAGGACGAGTTGGATAGCGAACTTCCGGATCTGCTCCTCAGGGGCGGGGGCGTCGTCTTCGCTCCAGTTGCCAGCCTTCCGTACTGCCGCATCGGACAGGAGGCCCTTTTCTGCGAGGGCCAGGGCGTCAGCTTGCCGATCGGGGCGGATCGCGAGCGCGGACGTGTCATACCAGAAGGTGTAGGCGTCGGGGTCCTGCCCGAGGATGGTCAAGGCGGGACGTAGGTAGGCGGTGGTGAGCGCGTCAGCGATCCGCCCCAGCAGCGGTTCGATCTGAAGCTTGATGGTGGATTCTTCGATCTGCCAGGCGCTCCAGTGGTTGGAGTCACCTTGCCCGAGGAGGACTTCCGGGGGCAGGTCCAGCCCCACCGCTACTTGCCGTAGGGCCTCCTTCCGCAGCTCGAGGGTTTCCGCCTGGAACGGGGTCTCGAACGTCAGCCACTTGATCTTGTCGATGTACTCGCCGGCTACCTGCACGATGATCGGCACCAGCGCGGCAGGGTCGGACTGGTCGATCAACGCCCGCGCCATCGCGGCCTCGATCAGCTTCATCAGCCCAGCGGAGCCCGACGACTCCGCGTCCGAGCCGGGGAACTCCAGCTCGTCGGGAAGGAACATCAGCCCCGCGCCGGCCAGCCGGGAGTCGATCTGCGCGAAGACCTTCTTCCGCAACTGCTCCAGCTCGCGCAGGTCCGGGAGGGTTGAACGCATGGAGCTGTCGGCGGCGTCGTAGCGGCGCGGGTGCGGGGTCCACACCCGGATCAGTAGGTCTTTGCCGGGCACCAGCGCGTGCCGGCCTCCGCCGTAGACGTGGCTACGGTCGACAATCACCTGCCCGCCTTGACGACGGATCTCCGACGTAGAAACGATGTACCAGATGTCCGTGTCGGCGTTTTCGACTGCCTCGGCGACGATGTACGACTCGCCAACCACATAGAGCTGCGTGCCCAGGATCTTCTGCGCTTCCGCCTTGTTGGCGGGGCCGCCGAACATCGTCTCCGCGATGACCGCAAGCTCCGGGTCGGTGACCTCGTCGCCGGGCTTCTTGGACTGGTCCAGCTCCGCGATGAACAGCCGGCAGCGGCTGATCGCGTTGCCCATCCACGTCGCTGCGTAGTGCGCTGAACCAATCTGATCGAACTGCCGCCACGCTTCCTCTTGCCAGCGCTGGTCGCCTAGCTTCCAGTTCTTCCACGACGTTCCGTCGAGCGCGATAGCGGAGGCTGCTGCTACTACAGCCCGGGGGCGGGGCACCACCAGCGCGGTGCTCTTGCGCCGGCCCAACGCCATGGGTCACCTTCCCGAACTGGAGAGCATGCCGGTTATCTGGCTGAACGCCAGCAGAGCTGCCGGCACTAGGAACCACGGGGACGCTCCGCCCCACCACCATGCGGCGGCGAACGGGGCCGCTACCCAGATACTCATGCACCACTGGCACATCAGGAGGTACGCGCGCCAGTCGGTGCAGTCGTCCTCGGGTGCGTCCCTACACCAACGTCTGATCAGCCGGGCCCTGAGCTGTTCAGTGATGCGGTCCGCTGTGATGAGGCCCGTTACCCGTGCACACGCAAGCGCGTACACGCCGAACGTAAACCACATCATGTGGGGAAGGGTAGCGATCTACCTGGCAAGTTGTAACGTCACCCGGCCGAAACGCCAGCAACGGGCATCCTGCCCCGGGCCTCCCCTCCGCCACCCGGAAGCGCGATGTTGGCCCGGCCGCGCTCGCGGGAACGGAGGTACGCCTGCGCATGGACCAGGGCGTCTACCCGGTCGGGGGAGTCGACGTCCTCATCCGGCACCCAGGTGCACATTTGGTCTTCCAGCTCGAGAAACATGCCGACGTGATGCACCCGGCCTTGCTCGTAACGCATCGAGCAGGGCTCCGCGCGGAGGCGCTTGCCGTGCAGCGCGTGAACGTCTTTCATCGGCGGGGCGCCGCCGGGGGGGAACAGACCTTCGCGCTGCATCTCCTTATAGGCGTCGCCCATGACCTGCGTCAGCCACTGCTTACCGAAATTGTCCTCATAGATGAGGACAGACGCGTCCAGCTCCAGGAACAGCTCCCAAGCCCTTCGGGCGCCGGGCCGCCCCGCGATCTGCTTCGACAGGTCCGCCAGCACGTAATCCTCGTTGTCGACACCCCTGCCTACCCCCACGATCCCCATCTCGTCTGCGGTGCCGGTGCCGGCCGGGTCGACCCCTACCGCGATCATCTTCATGGCCGGCTGCATGCCCGGCGTTACCCGGTACTTCTCGATCAACGCGTGGTTCCACAGCGCACCTTCGACGTCCTCGAGAAGCTCCCCGTGTAGCTCCTGCCGGCCGACCGTGGTGCCTTCGTACTCCCGCCGGAACTCGGCGATGGTGTCGGGGGACAGGTTGACGAAGTTCTCGTAGGTGGAGCCGGTGGTGACACGCACGGCGGGGTCGCCGGACTTGAACCGCCGGTACCAGTCCTTGATCAGCTTGATGGGTTTGGGGGTGGTGGTGACTACGCAACGGGGACGCCCGCCGGGAATGTCGGCGCGGAGTGAGGGCATGATGCCCTCCAGCCACACCTTGTGCGTGTACCGCCACTTGCCCAGCTCGTCGAGCCACGCTCCGGCCGCGTTGTAGCCCCGGCCGGTGTTCTCGTCGTCGACACCCTCGAAGTAGATGATCTGGCCCTCGTCCTGGAGGGTGATCATCGGCTTGGGTGCCTTGGTGTAGTGGTGGCGGACACCCCGGCGTTTCAGTACCGCGATGATCCCGGAGGGGCCTTCGATGCAGAAGGTGCGGGTGTCTGTGAGGGTCTGCCCAACCACCAGCCACTGGGTGGCGTTGCCTGCACGATCGCGGGGGAACTTCAACGCCTGATCGACTATCCACTCAGCTCCGGTGCGGGTCTTGCCCCAGCCCCGGCCAGTGAGCATCAGCCAGATGAACCAGTCGCCGGGTGGCTCGTGCTGCTCCGGCCGCGCTACCCACCACCACTCGCCCTTCTCGATGTCGGCGAGGACCCACTCCTCCTGCTCCGCGAGCCAGTCCTCGGCGATCACCGCAGGCAGGGATGCGAGCCGTTCCTTGGGGGACAGGGACACGCGTACCTCCGGTGTTGATCTGGCCGCCAGGGTAGCCGAGCCGCCCGGAGCAGGATGTATGATCAGGCAACACAACGACCCCCGGGAGGAAGACGCATGATCAAGATCACGGTCCCGATCGCGCAGGGCCTGCTCGCTCGAGCTGTCCTCACGCAGGGCCCCGACTTCATCTACAACCCGCCGGTCAATGCCGGAGAGCGGACAAAGAACTGCCGTAACTCACCGAACCCGGACGCCCCTGAGGATCACCCGATGCGGATCACCGGCTGCCTCGTCGGCACGGCGCTGACCCTGCACGGGCTCACCGCACACACCAACGAGTACAACAACAACGGGAACGTTCTCGACTTCCAGTCGAGACACCCCGAGGCGCTGACCGAACAGGCTGCCTACTACTTCTTCGCCGCGCAGGCGACGCAAGACGGTGGGGAGAGCTGGGGCGCCGCCTACGCGGGGGCGGAGGAGCAGGCAGCTTCGCTGGCCACCGCCGAGCGGATGATTGCCGAACAGCTCGCCGCCGGACAGGAGACCAAGGAGGACACGGAGAAGTGAGGGAAGGTAACCGGTCCTACTCGAAACGCCTGGCCCGCCGCCGGGAACGGCGGGAGGGGAAGAAGGAGGCGCGTACCGGGTGAGGTCCAGACTGCTCACCCCCTACGAGGTAGGGGCCGTGTTCGGTGTTGGTGAAGCGACTGTGAACCGATGGGCGGTGCGCCGGCTGTTGCCGTACGTGGAGACGGCTAACGGCCGGCGCTTCGCCGAGGAGGACGTGCTCGCGCTGCTGCACGTGCGCGCGGAACTAGGCGAAGGTGGCGGCCGGGAGGTGGCGTGGTGAGTGAAGTTCCGTTCTACATCAACCCGAGTGAGCTGACCGCCCAGCAGGTATTTCGAGTGGATCAGAACGTGGCGCAAGCCTCAGAGATCCTCGACCAGGTCGTCGCCGGGGCCGTCGAGCATCTACGGGAACATCGTCTACCGGGGCACAGCCCTATCTGCCTAGGTGAGGCGACGGTGGTGTTGATTGGTGAGGGGTTGAGCCCCGGCGCGCTCCAGCGGCTGCTTACCTTGGCTGTGCATCGACTAGCGGAACGGAAGCTCAGGGGGGAGCGGCAGGGTGGAGATAGGTAACGTGCGATCCACGGGGCAGCGGTACGAGGCGGGAGGGCGCTGGCGGGGCCAGATGCCTCCGTTCGACGGTAGACATCTGTGGATCGTTTTGGCGGTGTACCGGGTTACTGACCCCGCCCGCGTGCGGCAGCTCATGGGACCGGGCAACCTGCTGACTGTTGAAGGGGTGGGGTGTTTCTGGTGCGGAAAGGAGTGGACCGCAACCGTGGGCGCCCACTGCGCAGGCGGGTCCGGCGTGACAGAAGGGTCACAGTCTGCCGACTAGACGGGAAGACCACATTCCGGACATGGGATCAGGCGGTAGGCGCGGCGCACAGACTCGCCGCGTCTACTCGTATCCCGGCCACTAATCCGTACTGGTGTGTGGCCGCAGGGGGCTATCACCTGACGCGTAGCAGCCGGGCGGAGTACGACGCCCGGCGTGCGGCATGGGTAGAAGACGAGGAGAGCGATGAACAGGATTCCACTGCTGTTCCTCAGGGACCCGCAGTCGATGCGGGTGAGGGATGAGGTGCGGCCGACGCGTACGAGATCGACGAGAGAAAAGGGAGAAGAGACCATGACCGACACCATCACCGAGTGGACGTCTCCCCGGCCGACGATCAACCTGGAGTTGGCCCGGGAACTGCTGGCCTCGGCCGAGGCCACGCAGGGCCCCGAATTCCGGTACAACGCGACGGGGAAGAAGACGGCCTGCTTCAATGCGCCCCTGGCTGATGACGCCCTGACGGCCGCCTACTTCTCGGACTTTGGCATGCCCGCCAAGGACGACCCGAGACGCATCACCGGCTGTCTCATCGGAACGGCGTTGACGCTGCACGGGGAAACCCGCCACGCCGTGTGGCCGTGGCTGAATTCGCCCATCACCAGCTTCGCCATCGCCCACCGGGACGAACAGGTGATGACGCCGGCCGCGTCCCGGTACTTCGCCGCAGCGCAGAACGTCCAGGATCGCGGCGGGACGTGGGGTGAGGCCCGCGCAGCGGCGGAGGCCCTGGTGAAGGTGCTGACCGCTGCTGAGCTGGCCGGTGTACCGCAATGGTTCGACGAACAGGCCACGACGGAGGGCCCGGCGTGAACCCGGACGGGGACCGGCCAACGGACCATGACTGTGACACCGTCGGCTGGCCGTACGTGGCGTGGCGGCTGATCGGCGCCGTGGTGTTCCTGGCCATCGTCGCTATGTGCCTGGGCTGGAGGCCGTGGCAGTGAGACTGTCCAGGCCCTGCTACGACAAGATGCACCGCTGCCCCGGGTGGGCCGGTGGCGGTAACCGGCACGCCCGGGTGCAGCGGTGCGACAACGGCCGGTTGCGCGGCTCGATCGACGGCAGCCTGTACGAACGCCGGTTGTGGCGGTGGCGGTTCAACCGCTGCACCGTGTGCGACGTGCTGGTCCTGCCGTGCGCGGTGCGGTACGTGGACCCGTCGAACTGGTGGTTGGAGATCCGGCTGTGGCTGATGCGCCACGACGGCACCAACAAAGGGTTCTATGTCGAACGGGCCGAGGACATGGACTACGGCGGGTTTGCGGTGGCGTTCAACGCCGGTCGGGTCGGGGCCCGGGAACGGCAGGTGGAACTGGGCGTCCAGTGGGGCCGCCGCGTGTGGGCCATCGGATACGCGTGGTGAGGCTTCTCGATGCGTATCAGGTGGGAGCGGTGTTCGGTGTCAACGAGGCCACGGTGCGTCGTTGGGTCGCCGCGCGGCTCCTGCCGTTCATCCGCACAGCAGACGGCTACCGCTTCCGTGAGGAGGACGAGGAGTCGGCGTGGATCCGGCCGGGCTGGTTCGTCGCGGTCTGTGGGTACGGGCGGTGTCGTGAGGCGGCCGGGTTCCGTAGCCGCGAGAAACGCGACCGGTGGGCTTTCGATCATG
>Ga0075418_10000144_pt1 | contig 64596 bp, 59 predicted proteins | sample SoiMetdeltSBSDD2_FD_81776 | JGI IMG/M metagenome (GOLD analysis project Ga0075418, IMG submission 81776) | Bulk soil microbial communities from a Populus tree surrounding site in Tennessee, USA - Soil MetaG P. deltoides SBSDD2 | ecosystem: Environmental > Terrestrial > Soil > Tree plantation...
CCCGCCAGGGCCTGCGCCAGTTCGCCGGGCTCGAGTACCGGATGCAACCCTGCGGCGAGATCGGCGGCATCCGCATCGTCAACGATGCCAAATCCACCACGGTGGAATCGGTGCGCGCCGCAGTGCGCGGCGTACGCGGTCCAGTGCTCCTGGCGCTCGGGGGGCGCAACAAGGGGCTCGACTTCACCGCCCTGCGCGCCGACCTGCAGGCGGCGCGGGTCGTCCTCGTCTTCGGCGAGGCCGCACCCGACCTGGAGCGCGAGCTGGCGGGAGCGGCACCGCTGCAGCGCGTAGGCACACTGGACGAACTCCTGCGCCGCGCCCTCGAGCTCGGCCGGCCCGGCGACACGCTGCTCTTTTCCCCCGGGTGCACGAGCTTCGACATGTTCCGGAACGCCGAGGAGAGAGGTCACCGCTTCGCTGCAGCGGTGGAGCGGCTGCGTCTCGAGCGCAGCCGAGAGGGGAGCCGGTCATGAGACTGCGTCACCACCAAGCCATCCTGCTGCTCACCCTGGCTCTCGTGGTGGTGGGGCTCGTGGTTCTCTACTCGGCGAGCCAGGAGATGGCGCGCGCCGCCACCGGCGACAGCCTGCGCTTCCTGAAGAAACAGCTGCTCAACGCCGCCGTCGGCATGGCGGCGATGCTCGTGCTCTCCCGCCTCGACTACCGGCTCTGGCGCCGCGCCTCGCGCCTCCTCTTGCTGCTCTCCTGTGTGGGCCTGTTCGTCGTCTTCCTCTTCGATGCCGTGCGCGGCTCGCGCTCCTGGGTGCCCTTTCTCGGGCGCACGGTGCAGCCGGTGGAATTCGTCCGGGTCGCCCTGGTGTTCTTCCTCGCCGCCGAGATCAGTCGCCGCGGCCCGGAGCTCGCCTCGCTGCGCCGAGGCTTCCTCCCCCTCGCCGGCGTCCTCGGTGCCATTCTCCTGGTGGTGGTGAAGCAGAACGATTTCGGCAGCGGCATGGCGCTCGGCGCCATCGGCTTCACCTTGCTCTATGCCGGCGGCGCCCGGCGGCTGCATCTGGCCGGCACCGTGGCGCTCTGCCTGCTGGGCGCGGTCGCCGTGGCGGTGCACAAGCCGCACGTGCGCGAGCGCATCGCCGGCTTCGTGCACCCCAACGCCCATGCCATGGACGTGGCGTACCAGAGCACGCAGGCGGTGCTTTCCATCGGCAGCGGTGGGCCCTTCGGCAAGGGTCTCGGCCGGGGACTGTCGAAGTTCGGCTACATTCCCGACCCGCACACGGACTTCGTCTTCGCGGTGATGGGCGAAGAGCTCGGCTTCGTCGGCTGCAGCGTGGTGCTCTTGCTCTTCCTGCTGCTCGTCGCCCGCGCCATCCGCGTCGCCCGGGCGCACGAAGATCCCTTCGCCCAGCTGGTGGCCGTCGGCACCGGACTGTCGGTCTTCTGGTATGTCGCCATCAATCTGCTGGTGGCGTTGCGCTTGTTCCCGGTGACCGGCCTGCCTCTGCCCTTCATGAGCTACGGGGGCTCGTCGATGGTCTCGCACCTTCTCGCCCTCGGCGTCCTCTGCAGCATCGCGCGCGCGGCGGAGCGTCGGCCCGATCTCGCCGGGCGCTGGCCGGGGCGACGGGCGAGCCTGCTGGAGGGCGGACTGTGAAGGTCCTCTTCGCCGGCGGCGGGACGGGCGGACACCTGTATCCGGCTATCGCGGTGGCGCGGCAGCTCCAACGCGCCCGTCCCGCGACGGAATGCCTTTTCCTCGGCAGTCGCGGCGGCTTGGAAGCGCGCATCGTGCCGCAGGAAGGTTTCGCGCTGCGCACCATCCCGAGCACCGGCTTCCGCCGGCTCGGCCCGTTGGGGAAACTCCGCTTCTTCTGGAGCCTGCTGCGCGGTCTCGCCGCCGCCCTCGTGCTCGTGCGCCGTTTTCGACCCGATCTCGTCGTCGCCACCGGCGGTCATGCAAGTCTCGCCGGTGGTTTGGCGGCGGCGCTGCTGCGCCGGCCTCTGGTGGTGCAGGAACAGAACCGTATCCCCGGACACGCGGCCCGCCTCCTGGCGCGCGCGGCGCGCCGGGTTTACGTCGGTTTCCCCGGCACCGAACGGGCCTTCGCCCATCCGGAACGCGTGCGCTGTCTGGGGAATCCGGTGCGCGAGGATCTTTTACACCCATCGGCCGCTCCCGCCGATCTGCCTGCCGGAATTCCGGTCATCCTCGTCCTCGGCGGCAGTCGGGGCGCTCGCTCTCTCAATCGCGCCGTCGGCGAGGCGATCCCGCTGCTCGCGGCGGAGCGCCGGCTGCTGTGGATCTGGCAGACCGGAATCCTGGAGCACGAAAGCATCGCCCCTGCCTGGGCCGGCCACGCCGACGTGCGCGTCCAGGCCTACCTGGCCAACGTGGGGGCCGCCTATGCCGCCGCCACCCTCGTCCTCTGTCGCGCCGGCGCCATGACGCTGGCGGAGCTCACCGCGCTCGGCAAGGCCGCCATTCTCGTTCCCTTCCCGGGGGCGGTGGACGATCATCAGACGGCGAACGCGCGCACCCTGGTGGAAGTTGGCGCGGCCGTGCTCCTTCCCGATGCGGAGCTCTCGGGGGCGCGCCTGCGCCAGGAGATCAGCGCCCTCTTGGCCGCGCCGGCACGTCTCGAAGCGATGGCGGCGGCGAGCCGGAAGCTCGGGAAGCCCGAGGCGACGCGGACGCTGGTGGAGGATTTCCTCGCCGTGGCTGCAGCAGGTTCCTGAGTGCGACGAGCGGCGTGAAAGGAGTCGGAATGTTCGGACGGGTGAAGCGGGTCCACTTCGTCGGCGTCGGCGGCATCGGCATGAGCGGCATCGCCGAGGTGCTGCTCAACCTCGACTTCTCCGTCAGCGGCTCCGACGTGAAGGAATCTGCCGTCACCCGCAGGCTGCAGGCGCGGGGCGCTCGCGTCGCCATCGGGCATCGGGCCGAGAACCTGGGGGATGCCCAGGTGGTGGTCTATTCCTCCGCCGTACGGCCCGAGAACCCGGAGCTGGTGGCGGCGCGGTCCCTCAAGATCCCGGTCATCCCCAGGGCAGAAATGCTCGGCGAGCTCATGCGCCTCAAATTCGCCATCGCCGTGGCCGGCGCCCATGGCAAGACCACGACCACCTCTCTCGTCTCGACACTGCTGGCGCAGGCTGGTCTGGATCCGACCATCGTGGTGGGGGGACGGGTCCTCGCCATGGGGACCCACGCGAAGCTCGGGACGGGCCAGTATCTAGTGGCCGAAGCCGACGAGAGCGATGGCAGCTTCCTTCGCCTCCCGCCCACAATTGCAATCATCACAAATATCGACGCCGAGCACCTCGACCATTACAAGAACTTGGCCGAGATTGCCGATGCCTTCGTGCAATTTGCCAACAAGGTCCCGTTCTACGGCAGCACCATCGTCTGCCTTGACGACCCGCAGGTGCAGGCGATCATGCCGCGCTTGGAGAAGCGCACCGTGACCTATGGCCTGGTGACGCAGGCCGACGTCACGGGGCGCGTGCTCAGCACCACCGCGGAGGGCAGCCGCTTCGAGGTCTCGAGCCATGGCACCCGCCTGGGGGAGGTGTGGCTCCGCATGCCGGGGGAGCACAACGTGCTCAACGCCTTGGCCACGGTGGCGGTGGCCCAGGAGCTCGGGATCCCCTTCCCGGTGGTGGCCGCGGCGCTGGCCGAGTTCCTCGGCGTGGCCCGGCGCTTCGAAATCAAGGCGGTGGAGAACGACGTGGTCTTCGTCGACGACTACGGGCACCACCCGACGGAAATCGCCGCCACCCTGCGCGCCGCCAAGCGCAGCCACGGTCGCCGGCTCGTCGTCGTCTTCCAGCCCCACCGCTACTCCCGCACCCAGTTCCTCCTCGACGACTTCGGCCGGGCCTTTTTCGATGCCGATCTCGTCTACGTCATGGACATCTACGCCGCTTCCGAGGACCCCATCCCAGGGGTGGATGGAGCGCTGCTGGCGCGCTCCATCCGCGAGCACGGGCACAAGCGCGTGGCCCATGTGGGGGACAAAGAGCAATTGACCGACCTGGTGGCATCGTCTATAGAGAAAGGCGACTTGGTCTTGACCCTTGGCGCTGGGGATGTGACGGCCCTGAACGAGGTTCTGGTCGAGAAGTGGCGCCGCCGGGTCGAGATGGGGAAGTCCTAGGTCCTGGGTGTCGTGGATGTGCGGGGGCGGTGCGGGCGGTGGGCCACCAGACCGGTGTACGATCATTCCCTCGGGCTCGCGGCGCACGAGCCTTCCTCTCGCCGCCACTGCGCGCCGCGGCAGGCATGGCCCTCGCCGCTCTGGGTTGTCTCGTCGCCCTTCTCTCGCCTGCCTTCTCGGTGCGCCACGTGGTCTGGAGCGGCCACCTGCGTCCCGCTGCCGCGCGTTGCCAGGCTCTCGAGGCTGCCAGTCACGGCCGCCCGCTCTACCTGCTGCCGGAGAGGGAACTGCGCGGGCTCCTGCGGCTCGATGCCGACAAGATGAGGATCCGCTTCGCGCGCCATGCGCCGGGAACGCTGGAAGTGCGGGTCACGCCCCGGCGCGCCGCCATGCAAATGGAGAACGGCGTCGTCCTCGACGGGCGGGGGCGTGTCCTCGCCAAGGAGCACGCCCTACCCGGTCTGCTGCGGGTCGGTGGCTTCGGTCTGGCCGAGGACGGGAAGTGCCTGGAACCGGAGGCGAGCCGATGCCTCGAACGGGTGCAGGAAGCGCTGCAGGAGACTGGCCTCGCCCTCTCCCGTCTCGAACGCCGCAACGACGACCTCGTTCTGCTCCTGACACAACCGGAGACCAGGGTTTTACTTTCGGTGCAGCACCTGGAAGCAGGGCTCGACAAGCTCTCCTTGGTGTTGCCGATGCTGGCGCAGGCGCCGGCCCGGCTGGATTTGCGCTTTCGCGACCAGATCGTGGTGGAGCAGCCGCCCCGAGGAGCGCGACATGGTCGGGGCTAGGAACATGGAGCGCGAGGGGCTGTTGCTCGTCGATCTCGGCTCCTCCGCGGTGCGGGTGCTGGCGGCAGTGCGCGACGCCGCTGGCTTGCAGCTCTGCGCTGCCGCGGAGCAGCCGTGCAGCGCCGGACGCGATGGTGTTTTGGTGCATCGCGAGTTGGCGCGGGAGCAACTCGGCGCCGCGGTGCAGGAAGCGGTCCGTCAGGCCGGCATTCCCTTGCGCCGGGCGATCGCTGCGCTCGGCGGCACCCATCTCGGCATGCTGCGCACGAGCGGCAGCTTGCAGCTCAAGCTGCCGGTGTCGCTGCGGCAAACGCACTTGGAGCAGGCCCTGGAGAAGGCGGCATGCATCGGTTTGCCACCGGACCAGGAAGTGCTGCACGTCCTCCCGACCAGCCATCGCGTCGACGGCGCCACGGTGGCGCGCTCGCCTGTCGGTGTGCGGGCCCGGCTTCTCGTCGTCGAATGCGCCCTGGTCACGGCGTCGCGCCTGGCACTGGACAATCTAGAGCGGGTCTTCGCCGACCTCGATTTGGAGCTCCTCGATGTGGCAGCGGAACCGCTGGTGACAGCAGGGGCGCTGCTCGGTGCGGAGGACCGCCGGCGTGGCGCGGTGTTGGTGGACATCGGAGCGGAGAGGATCGGCGCGGTGGTGTATCGCGAACACGTCCTGCAAGGTCTCGCCTGCCTGGGAGTGGGTTCGGCGCACGTGAGCCGGGATCTGGCCTATGCGCTGCAGCTCGAGTTCGCCGCCGCGGAGGAATTGAAGCAACGTTTCGGCGTCGCCGCCGTCACGGCCGCGGCGCCCGGGGCGGAGACCGAGATCCGCCGCGCCGGAGGCAGCGCTCGGCTCGGCCAGGAAGCTCTGGCTGGCGTTATCGAGCCGCGCTGGCGCGAACTGCTCGGTCTGGTGCGCGACGCTCTGCGCCGCAGCCAAGCACTGGCGCCAGGAGACCGCGTCGTCCTCGGCGGTCAGGGCGCTCGGCTGCCCGGCTCGGTGGCGGTCGCGGAAGCAGTGTTCGGCCTGCCGGCGCGGCTGGCGGAGGAGTGCAGCAGCATCCCCGCCGCGGCGGCGCCAGCGGCACTCCGGCAGCGGACGAGCGCCACCGCGCTCGGTCTGCTCGACTACGCCTCGCGTTGCGCTGCCCACGGGGCGCGCCGCGGGCCGGCCTGGCGCGACGCGGTGCAGCGTTTGCGTCACGTTTTCGCCGCCGCGGCGGCGCGCCGGACCACTGGTGCCGCGGTCCGGCGGGCCACCAGCATCGAAGCCGCCGCCCGGCAGGGCGGCCACGAGCCCCTGGAGGGTGGGGTGGACCTGGAGGTTGACGATGTTCGAGTTCGAACGTGAGTGCGAGAACCTGGCCCGTATCACCGTGATCGGCGTCGGGGGTGCCGGCGGCAACGCCATCAATCGCATGATCGCCCATGGGCTCTCCGGGGTGGACTTCTTGGCGATCAACACCGACGCGCAGGCTCTCAAGCTCTCCCGCGCGACCCAGCGGCTCCAGGTGGGCTCCAAGCTGACCAAGGGCCTCGGCTCCGGCGGCAATCCCGATGTGGGGCGGCAGGCGGTGGAGGAAGACGAAGGTCTCATCGTCGACGCCCTCAAGGGCTCCGACATGGTCTTCGTCACCGCCGGCATGGGCGGGGGCACCGGCACCGGTGGCGCGCCGCTGGTGGCGCGCCTCGCCCGCGAGCTGGGGGCGCTCACCGTGGCCATCGTCAGTCGTCCCTTCAACTTCGAAGGCAAGCGGCGCAACTCCTCGGCGAACGATGGTATCAAGTGCCTCAAGGAAGCGGTGGACACCCTCATCGTCATCCCCAACGAGAAGCTGCTGCAGATCGTGGGCACCGAGACGCCCCTGGTCACGGCGTTTTCCATGGCCGACGACGTGTTGCTGTGTGCGACGCGCGGCATCAGCGATCTCATCACCATTCCGGGGCTGGTCAATCTCGACTTCGCCGACGTGAAAACGATCATGGCCAACATGGGCGATGCTCTCATGGGGTCCGGCGTCGCCGAAGGCCCCGATCGCGCCGCCCTGGCGACGCGGCAGGCCATCTCCAGCCCGCTCCTCGACGACGTGGACATCCACGGCGCCCGCGGCGTCCTGGTCAACATCACCGGGGGCCCGAGCATGACACTGCACGAGGTGAGCGAGGCCACCTCGCTGGTGCAGGAAGCGGTCGGCGACGAGGCGAACATCATCTTCGGCGCCGTCGTGGACGAGGCCAACGATTCCGAGTTCCGGGTCACGGTCATCGCCACGGGCTTCGGTAGCGAGCGGGCGACGGCGGCGTTGCCGCGCGAGTTCAGCCAGCGGGGCGAGGGACCCAAGTCCCGCCCGGTGGCGCCCTGGGAGCGCCCGGCGGCGCGGGTGACGCGCTTGATTCCGGGAACGGCGCGGGAGGAGAGCGAGGCAGCTCGCGCCGCGGCGGCGCCGGCACCAGCAGCGCGGAGCGCGGCGCAAGCCGGCCCGGCGGCGCGTTTGGCGCCCGCATCGCTGCACGCCGAAGCGGCACCGCACCTCGAGCCGCGCGGCCAAGGTGGAGCGAGTGCTCTCGATCTCGGCCCGGGGCTTGCATTGCAGGTGGAAGAGACGGCGGCGCCGCCCGAGACGCTGCCGCGCGGCGGCCCTCTGGTGGCCGGCGAGCGCGCGGTGGAGTGGCCGCACCTGGTGCTGCCACGGGCCGGGTGGAGCAGCTGGAACGCTGACGATCTGGACGTGCCGGCCTTCTTACGCCGGCAGATGGACTGAGTTGGCCGGGCTGGAGCATGGCGCGCGACTTTCACCCTCTTGCTTTCGCAGCAGCCAAGCGACGAGCCTGGTAGGGGACGAGCAGCCGGAGGAGGCGATGTCCTTCTTCAGGCGCTGGCTCGGTGGCGCGGCGAGCGCACACTATCGTGATGGCATGCGCGCCTTCGACGCCGGTGACTACGAGCGAGCTCTCGTGGGTTTCGAGCGCGCCCTCGCGGCGGGAGCGCCGCGGGGGGATCCGCTCACCCACCTCGCCCACTTCTACGCTGCCGAAGCGGCGGTGCACCTAGGGCGCACGGCATTGCGGCGCGGTGCGCCCGCCGAGGCGCTGCGCTGGTTCGAGCCGGCACTGCGCGGCCAGGCTGTGTCCCCGGCGCTGCTCGAGCTGGCCGCGGTCGCGTACATCGAGACCGGTGGCCACGACGCCGGTCTCGCCTGCCTGCAGTCCCTTCTCGCTGTGGATCCCGGCCGTTGCCCGGCGCACCTGCTCGCGGCGGTGGCTTGCCATGGCAGCGGCGCTGCGGCAGCGGCGCTCGAACATCTGCGCGCGGCCCGCCAAAGCGCCGGGAGCCAGAGTCTCCCGGACGTGGTGTACCGTTGCCTCGAAGCGCGCGCTCTCCGCTTCCCCGACCTCGCTGCATTGCTGCGCGATTTCGTTCCGAGCCCGCAGTCGTCCGGCGTCTAACCGGACCACGGTGGTCGCCACGGCGGCGGGCAGCGCGGTGCGCGGTGCGCGAGGCGCGGCGAGCCTGCGGCTGCATGCCGCCGCCGACACCTCTGCTACGATGTTCGGCGATGGCCGCGCGACTCGACGAACCCTGCCGCTATCTCAAGGGCGTCGGCCCCCGCAAGGCGGAAGCCCTGGAGAAGCTCGGCATCCGCAGCGTGGAGGATCTGCTCCTGCACGCGCCGCGGCAGTACTACGATCGCAGCCACCTGCACCGCATCCGCGAGCTACAGCCCGACCAGGAAGCCTGCGTCCGCGTGCAAGTGGAGAGCCTGCACGCCCGCCCGGGCTGGGGGGGTAGGCCGGGGCGCGTCGTCGCCACCGTGGCCGACGAGAGCGGCCGCCTGCGCATCGTCTGGTACACCTCCTGGGTGCGCGACATCCTGCAGCCGGGACAGCGCCTCGTCCTGGCCGGCCGCGTGGTGTCGAGCCGTGGCCGGCTCGAGATGCGCCAGCCCGAGTTCGAGCGCGCCGACGACGAGGGGCAGGAGCTGTTGCACGCGGCGCGCATCGTGCCGTTCTACCCTCTGGTGCGCGGCGTGTCGCAGAAGTGGCTGCGCACCCTGATGCGCCACACCCTGGACTCGCATCTGCACGAGGTGCACGAGATCCTGCCGCCGGCGGTGCTCCAGGACCTGCCGGAGCGCCGCGCTGCCCTCGCTGCCTTGCATTTCCCCGCCAGTGCCGAGGAAGCGGAGCAGGCGCGGCGGCGCTTCAAGTTCGAGGAGCTCTTCCTGGTGGAAGCCGTGTTGGGGCGAAGGCGGCAGCGCGCCCGCGCCGGCGAGCGCGGCCCGCTGCTGCAACGGCAGCGCTCGCAGCACCAGCGTTACCTGGAAGGCCTGCCCTTCGCGCTCACGGCGGCGCAGCAGCGGGTGCTGGACGAGATCCTCGCCGACCTGACCGCAGGGCGTTGCATGCAGCGTCTCCTGCAAGGCGACGTCGGCTCGGGGAAGACGGTCGTCGCGGTGGCGGCGCTCCTCTGCGCCACCGGCAACGGTTTCCAGGGCGCTCTCATGGCGCCGACGGAAGCCTTGGCGCTGCAACATGCCGAACGCCTGCTCCAGCCCGCCGCCACCCTCGGAGTCCGCCTGGACGTTCTCGTCGGTTCGCGCAGCGAGACGGAGAAGGAACGCCTGCGCGCCCGCATTCAGAGCGGCGACCTGGATCTGGTCGTGGGTACCCACGCGCTCATCCAGGACGAGGTGCGCTGGGCCCGCCTCGGCCTCGCCGTGGTGGACGAACAGCATCGCTTCGGCGTCATGCAGCGCTTGCGGCTGCAGCAAGGCGGTGCTGCCGGCAGGCCGCACGTGCTGGTGCTTTCGGCGACGCCGATTCCCCGCAGCCTGGCGCTCACGCTCTTCGGTGATCTGGACGTCTCGGTGCTGGACGAGAAGCCGCCCGGACGCCGGCCCGTGGAGACGCGCCTGGTGCCGCTGCAACGTCGCGCCGACATGCTGCGGTTCGTGCGCACGCAAGTGGAAGAAGGTCGTCAGGCCTACATGGTGTACCCGCTCATCGAGACGAGCGACAAGATCGACCTCCGCGCCGCCACGGAGGAGTTCGAAGGCCTGCGGAGCGGGCCCCTGGCCGGCGTGCCGATGGGATTGCTCCACGGCAGGTTGCGGCCGGCGGAAAAGGAAGCGCTGCTGCAAGCTTTCCGCCGCGGCTCCCTGCGCCTCTTGGTGAGCACCACGGTCATCGAGGTGGGGATCGACGTGGCCGCCGCGGACATCATGATCATCCACCACCCGGAGCGCTTCGGTCTGTCCCAGCTGCACCAGCTGCGCGGCCGCGTCGGTCGGGCCGGCGGTGCCGCCTGGTGCTTCCTCCTCGCCGAGCGCAGCAGCAGCGAGGAGAGCCTGGAAAGGTTGCGAGCCTTCGCGCAGACTCAGGATGGCTTCGCCATCGCCGAGCTCGACCTGCGGCTGCGCGGGCCCGGCGACTTCCTGGGCACGCGCCAGCATGGCTTGCCGGCGCTCCGCTTCGCCGATCTGAGCCAGGACCTGGAGTTGCTGGAGAACGCACGGAGCGCCGCCTTCGCCGTGCTGGAGCAGGATCCGGAGCTGGTGCAGGAGGAGCACCGGGGCGTGCGCGAACACCTGGCGACGCACTATCAGATGCAGGAAACGCTGGCGGCGATCGGCTAGCGACTCCGCGCGCCTCCGTGGCCTGATAGTTGCGTTCCCGGCAGCACCCGGAGATGGCAGGCGGTGGCGCGGAGCGCGACGCCTGGAGGAAGACTCGCGATGTTCGTGCGCTGCCCGAGCTGTCGGAACACGTACCGGCTGGAGACAGAAACCATTCCGGCCGCGGGTCTGCGCGTTCGCTGTCCCGGCTGCGGCAACCTGTTCCGCGTCCGCGGTCCAGGCTCGACGCCGCAGTCCCTGTCGCCGCTCACGCCGGCGCCTCGACCGGCGCCGCATCCCACGCCGCAGGTGATGGCGCGGCCGACGCCGGCCTCGACGCCGCCGCTTCCCACGCCGTTCAAGCCCGCAGCCGAAGCACCGACGCCAGCGCCCGCGTCTGCACTGACGCCAGCGCCGGCGCCACTCCTCGGTCTGGAGCGCGACGAGCGCTTGCCCCCGCGGCCGAAAGCGCCGCCGCTCAAACCGACGGCGCCCAAGGCTCCCGCGGCCCCGCCGCCGGCGCTCGGGAAGAAGCCGGTGTGGCAAGCGGAGCGCACCCTCGATTTCGGTGCCCCCGCCCCGGCCCCGCCGTCACAGCTGGAGACGGCGCCGTTCCAACCGGGCAAGGCGCCTGCATCCCCGCCGGCAACCGTGGCGCCGGCCGGTGAGGCGCCCCGGGCCGCGCACGAGCGCGCCCGCCGCCTGGCGCGGGCGCTCGTCTCCGACATCCTCGTCTACAACCAGGACGAACGCGATCGGGCGCTGCACGAGGGCAATCTCGCCAGCGCGCTGGGCGCGGAGGTGAACCGGGCCTGGGATCTCTACAAGGCGAAGGTGGATCGGCAGGTGCTGCAGGGCACCAGTTACTTCAAGGACGCGTTGAACGAGATTCTCGCCGACGGACAGAAGGTTTTCTGAGACGGCTTGGCGCCGCTCCTCCACCCCGACTCAATCGTCCACCCATTTCTGGCTGGCGATCTCGCCCAGGATGGAATCGATCTGCCCGCGGATGCGCGCGTTCTGGTCGGGCTCGAAGAGCACCTTCTTCACCCGGCCGTACGAGTCCTTCTTCAGGTAGCGCAGCGACTTCAGGTGGTCCATCGGCACCAGGATGTCCTTGCAGACCTTGACCTCGATGGGCTTGGCCTCCTGGTCCATCGTGGGATTGTTGTCCGGATGCATGCCGAGACCCCAGCCGTGCACCACCATGCTGCAGATGAGGGCGCGCAGCGTGTTCTGTCCTTGCACCGTGTCCAGATCGAGGCTCCCGTGCACCTTGTCGATGACTCCGTCGATGACGGGGGTGAGTTTGTCCGTGACTTGCGGGCCGACCTGGATGCCGAGCAAGCGGCCGAACATCTCGTTGAGGATCTTGGGGGTCGTGGACATGGTGCCTCCGGCAAGCGCTGTTCCGCGTCGTCCGCGCCATGCAAGCGGTTCTCGACTTCGAGGTGCAGAACGGGAGTCTAGTCCCGCCGCCCTCGGGGGGTCAATGCACCGCCCCGACCACGCCACACGGCGTGCACCGGGCGCGGCGGCACGAGCCCGTCGCGAGCCACGCGGGGGAGCGGAACAAGAGCGGTGCCACCCCGCTCGCCCCCAACGCGGCGGCGCCGCATGCGGCCTCGGGAGATCCGGGAGCAGCGCATCGGGGCCCGCACCGACCGGGATTCCAGAGGTTCCAGAGGCTCTGCCCTCGCGACTCGCAGGGGACAAGCGCAAAGAGACCACGGAAAGTCTGGCGAGCGGCGAAGAATGCACCACTCTCCGGACAGCCGCGCCGTGCGAGGCCCGGGTGTTGCCCTTCGTTTCCAGGAGGATCGCCAGGGTTCTCCCGGTGGCGGGCGAGGGCGGACGGCGACTCCGGAACGGCGCTTGCTGACGCGGGGACGTCAGGTCCTGGGATCGCTTCTCTTCGACCGGAGCCGCCCATGGTGCTCATCAATCACGCCGGACGCGAGATCAACGCCAAGATCGTTTACTACGGTCCTGGCCTGTCCGGAAAGACCACCAACCTCGAATGCATCTACGCCAGCGTTCCAGGCGACTCCCGCGGCAAGATGGTCTCCATGAAGACGCGTCAGGACCGGACGCTGTTCTTCGATTTCCTCCCCCTCGAGCTCGGCGAGATCCACGGTTTCCGCACCCGCTTCCTCCTCTACACCGTGCCGGGGCAGGTCTTCTACAACGCCACCCGCAAGCTCGTGCTCAAGGGTGCCGATGCCGTGGTCTTCGTGGCCGACTCGGGGCTCGGCAAGATCGAGGACAACATGCAGTCCCTGGCCAACCTGGAAGAGAACCTGCGGGAAAACAACCTGAGCCTCGAGGGGATGCCCTGGGTCCTGCAGTACAACAAACGCGATCTGCCGCAGGTGCACAGCATCGAGGAGATGCAACGCGCCCTCAACCCGCGCGGGGTGCCGTACTTCGAGGCCGCCGCCGCCACCGGCCGCGGCGTCTACGAGACGCTGCACGCCGTGTCACGGCTGCTCTTCCTACGCTTGCGCAGCGAGTTCGGCCGCCACTCCGGGGCCGGTCGCGACAGCGGCGTGGGCGAACCCGGGGGCGCGCTCGCCGCGGCCCCGGTGTCGCGCCCCGTCCAGCGTCCGGCATCGCAGAGTGCGACCTGGCCGATGCCGGCGAATCCGCAAGCGGCATCGCCGAGCGCGGCCTGGCCGATGCCAGCGAGCGCGCCACCCGTGCAGGCACCGAGCGGACCGCCCACCACTTCGTTCCCGCGCCCACCGCAAAATCTCGGCGGGCCGACGCTCCTCGCGGACCAGGAGGCGGAAGAAGCGAGCGAGCCCGTGGACTACGGCCGCACGATCGAGCTGCCCAGCGAGCCGGCGCGGCCGGCGCGCCGCGGCGGTCAGGGTTTCATCCGGGATCCCTTGCGCCGGACGCCCGCGGAAGCGAAACGCGGCCCGGCGCCGCCGAAGCAGCCCGAAGCGCGGGAGCTGCGCATTCCCGTGCTCATCCGGCGCGGCGAGCTCGAGCCCGGTGTGCCGCTTCACATCGTGCTCGAGCTGCAGTGGGAGCCCTGAGAACGCCTCCCGAGGCGGCGGCGCATGCTGTCGCCGGAGCGGCGCGTGGCAAGGGTGCCCGCGTCGTTGACACCCTCCGAGAGGCGCACTAAGGTCGGCAACAGCGAAGGAGCCGCCATGCCCAAGATCCTTGTGGTGGACGACGAGGTCAATGTTCGCAAGCTCTACAAGAAAGAGCTGGAGGACGAGGGGCACGAGGTGGTCACGGCGGCGAACGGTGCGGAGGCCCTGCAGGTCATCGCCGGAACCACGCCGGACCTGGTCATCCTGGACATCAAGTTGGAGACCGAGAACGGCCTCGACCTGTTGCGTCGGATGAAAGAGGTCCAGCCGGCCCTCGCGGTGATCCTGAACTCGGGTTACTCGACCTACCGGGACGATTTCTCTTCCTGGCTGGCCGACGCCTATCTCGTCAAGTCCTCGAACACCACCGAGTTGACCTCCGTGGTGCGCGAGGTCCTGGTGGCCCGAGAAGTCCGCTAGCCGCTTTGGCTCCCGTGTGGTTCGGGTGGTGGGGACGGGTGGGCGTCGCCAGCGCCACACCCAGGGTGGGGGAGTTGCGTGGCCGGCACCTTCTCGAATCACTTGCAGCGATTGAATCAACTCATTGATTCCGAGCCCAATCTGAGCTTGCTGCGGTTGCGGCGACAGGCCCGGCGTACGCCTGCCGACCTGCAGGCGCTGCGGGCCTTGTGCCTCGCCTTGCAGGCCCGGGGACACCGGGTCGAAGCACTGGAGCGCTGCCAGGAATTTCTGCGCCAGCAGTCCGAGCCGCCGCTCGAGGCCCTCGGGACCCTCGCCCTCGACCTCGGCGCCCTCGATCTGGCGGAGGAGTGTTTCCGCCGCTGGGCGGCGCAAAAGCCCGGCGCCGCTGCGCCCCTCGGCTGGCTTGGGATCGTCTACGCCCAGCGCGGCGACGAGGAACAAGCGCGGCGCGAGCTGGTGCATGCCACCGAGCTGGAACCGCAGCGAGCAGAAGCCTGGTATCGACTCGGGAGCTTCCTACTGCGCCAGCGCGATCTCGAGGCGGCGGAGAAACACCTGCGCCACGCCCTCGAGCTCGATCCGACTCTCGCCCGGGCGCACACCAATCTCGGCTACCTGCTCGACTTGCGCGGCGAGCGCCAGGCGGCGCTGCGGGAGTTTCACAAAGCCGTGCAGCTCTCGCCAGGCGATGCGGAAGGTCACTTCAACCTCGGCGCTCTGCACGCGGAAGCGCACAGCTTCGACCTCGCCATCGAGCAATTCCGCGAGGGCCTGGCGCTGGCGCCGCACAGCATCGAAGGCCATTACAACCTCGGCGCCGCCTACTTCGAGCTGCGGCGCTACGACGATGCCATCCGCTGCTTCCGGCGCGCGCTCCGCGCCCAGCCCGGGCACCAGGAGGCGCGCTACTACCTCGGGCTCTGCCACGTGCGCAAGGGGACGTACGATCGGGCCCTGCAACAGTTCGAGGAGGCCGAGAGCGAGGAACGCCCGCCCTCGGCGCGCCTGCTCTACGCCATGGCGGTGTGCCACAACGGCCTGGAGATGCCGCGCCAGGCGGTGCGACTCCTGCAGCAGGTGGTGGATCTCGTCCCCGACCACGCCAAGGCGTACCATCTGCTCGGCGTCTGCTTCGACAAGCTCGGCGAGCGCGACCGAGCCAGCGATGCCTACCGCCGCGCCGATCTCTTCCTCACCTTGGCGCGGGCGCGGCGGAGCGCGGCGCGTCTCGAACGCCATGTCGCGGGCGCCAGGGTGGAGTGATCCGTGCCACTGGTTCTCGGCGCGCGCATGCGGGCTTTGCAAGCCTCCGGGCGTAAGGCGTTCATCCCCTATCTCACCGCGGGCTATCCGGATCTCGAAACTTTCGCCACCCTCCTCGGCCACACCCAGGTGGCGGACTGCGTCGAGATCGGCCTTCCCTACAGCGACCCGGTCGCGGATGGACCGAGTATCTGTCACGCCAGCGACGTGGCGTTGGCGGCGGGGATGCACGCGGACGCGCTCTTCGACCTCCTCGCCGGGCAGCCTGACCTGCCGCCTCTCGTGCTCATGACCTATCTCAACCCGGTGCTCGCCTATGGGGTGGAGGCGTTCATGGTGCGTGCGGCGGCGGCGGGTGTGCACGGTCTCTTGGTCACGGACCTGCCGCCGGAAGAAGGAGAGCCGGTCTTCGCCGCGGCTGCTGCGCAGGGGATCGCCTCGGTGCTGTTGGTGTCGCCGACCACGAAGGAGGCGCGGCTGCGTGCGGTGGCGGCGCAGGCCACCGGCTTCCTGTATGCCGTGGCGGTCACCGGCACGACGGGGGCGCGGGACGTGCTCGGCAGTCAGGCGGAGCCTCTCGTGCGCCGCGTGCGCGCGGCGACGGATCTCCCGGTCGTGGTCGGCTTCGGGCTCTCCACTCCCGAGCAGGTGCAGCAGGTTTGCCGCTTCGCCGACGGCGCCGTGGTCGGCAGCGCCCTCGTCGACGTGGTGCGCTCCCAGCGGGACCGCGGCGCGGCGAGCCGCGCCTTCGCCGCTCGCCTCGAGTCGCTCGCCGCGGCGGCCCACGCCGCCGCCCCCTGAGCGCCAGGATTTCCTGGCCCACCCCATGCACTCTCCCCGGCGCCGCCGCCCGGCGGCGAACCAGGCGCGGGATGGTGTGCATGGACGCACGGCGCAGAGTGCTCTTCCAGGCGTTGCTCCTCCTCGTGGCGGTGGCGCCGGCCAGGGCGCAGGTCGAAGCCCTGCCGCCGGGACACTGGGCTTATGCGGAGCTCGAGCACTTCGAGAGCCGCGGCTTCCTCCACCTGCACGGAATGCGGCCCTATGCACGGCGCGATGTCGGCGCCTGGGTGCAGAGCCTGGCGCACGAGCGCGAGGCGGGACGCTTGAGTCGTGTCGAGGTGGCGCGACTGGCGCGCTTGGAGGACGAGTTCGTTCGCGGCGAGAGCTTGGCCGTGGCGGAACGCCGGTTCGATCCGCCGCTCTTCCGCCTGCGCGAAGAGAACTGGGGCTTCGCCTTCGATCTCGAAGCCGCCACCGGCGGCCAGAGCAACTTCGGCACCGCCGCCGGCCCCGACTCCGACGGCACCGCCTGGGGTCGCACGCGCTTCGATGCGGTACTGCGGTACGGCGACTGGGCGGCGTACGACACGCGTTACGACGTGTTCCTCGGCGAGGAAGAAGGGCGGAGAACCGGCGAGAACGACGTCACTTCGCGGGAGCGCAACTGGCGCGGCCTCACCTCCAACGACGAGCGCGCCTACCTGGCGCTGGCGGGGCGCCATCTGCGCTTCGTCGCCGGGCGCGAGTACGCCGCCTGGGGAACCGGCCCCGATGGCGATCAGCTCCTCGTCTCCGCCGCTGGACGTTCCCTCGACGGCGTGCAGGTGCAGCTCCAGCTGCGACGCTTGCGGCTGGCGAGTACGGCGGGCTGGCTCTCCGTGTCGAGCGGGCGCAACTACGCCGCCCATCGCCTCGAGGTCGACCTGGGTCCGGTGCGATTCGGGGTGCAGGAGGCCGCCGTCTACGTGAGCCCGCACCTCGAACCCGCGTATCTCTTCCCCCTCTCTTTTTATTACGGCAACCAATTCAACGAACGGGCCGACGACAACGCGCTCTTGGGGCTCGACGCCCAATGGGCCTCGCCACTCGGCATCTTCGACACCGAGCTGCTGCTGGACGATTTCATCTACGACGGCGACCCGGCTCCCAACCGACTGGGGTTGCGGGCAGGCTGGCGCCGCGGCGTGGTGCTGGGTGGCGCCGATCTCGATCTGCGCCTCGGCTACGTGGCGCTCGGTCGCTGGGTGTACGTGCACCGGGACAGCCTCAACAATTATGTCGCCGGTTCGGGAGATCCGGGGCTCGACCCCTGGCTCGGACATCCCCTCGGCCCCGATGCCGACCGCTGGCAGCTCGGGCTGCGTTGCGCTCCCACCTCGCGCTGGCTGCTGGACCTGGAGCTGGCGCACACGCGCCGCGGCGCCGGCAACCGGGACCTGAGCGCCTGGATCCCCGGGACCCCCTACGACCTCCCCTTTCCCAGCGCCCCGGTATGGAAGGAGGAGCGCCTGACGTTGGGGGCGCGCGTCTTCCTCCACCGCCGCTTGGCGATCACAGCGCGGGGCGAGGCGGCCACCGGTACGCAAGGGCGCGATGGGCGCTTGGCGGCGGAGATCCGCCTGGATCCCTGAAGCGGGTTTCGATGGGACCTGCTGCAGGACTCTGATACGATCGGGACTCATGACGCGCCGCGCCTTGCACTTCCTCTGGAATCGCGTCGAGATCACCCGGCCCCACAACCTCGCCGTCGCAGCTCTCGTCATCCTCGCCGGCTGGGCGGCGGCGGGAGGCGGGCCGCCGGACGCGACGCTCGCCTGGGCGCTCGTCGCCGGCGTGCTGGTCGCCGCCGCCGGCAACGTGGTGAACGACACCTTCGACGCCGACATCGATCGCATCAACAAGCCCCGGCGCCCGATCCCGTCGGGACGCCTGAGCCGCGCCGAGTGCCGGCGCTACTACGGCGGGCTCGCGGCGGCATCGCTGCTGGCGGCGGCGCTGGCAGGTCCCCCCATGCTGGTGGTGGCGGTGCTCTGGCACCTGCTCCTCTACGCCTACAGCGCGGTCCTGAAAGGCAGCTTCCTGCTCGGCAATGTCGCCGTCGCCGTGGTGTGCAGCAGCGGGTTCGTCGCCGGCGCCTGGCTCGCTGGCCGGCCGGGCGTCGCCTGGTTGCCCATGCTCCTCGCTTTTTTCCTGCTCATGGGGAGGGAGATTGTCAAGGACGTGGAGGATTTGCCCGGCGACGGCGCCTGCGGCGCCACCACCCTCGCCCGGCGCCTCGGCGCGCGTCGCGCCCTCGGCGTGGCGCTGATCTTCTTCCTCCTCTTCACCGCGCTCGGACCCTCGCCGTACTGGTTGCGTCTCGTCGGTCCGAGCTATCTGCTGGTGTTCTTCGGCGCCGTGCTCCCGCTCCTCTTCCTCGCCACGCTCCTCATGTTCCGCGACACCAGCCCGGGCAACCTGGTGCGCGTGAGCTGGATCCTCAAGCTCGACATGTTCGTCGGCGTGCTGGGTTTCTACTTGGGCCAAGCACGCTGAAGCGGCGCGCGACGATCCCGTGCATTGACCGGGGCCGCCAGCCGTGTGTACCCTCGCGGGTCCGACCGCCCCACACCGCCGTCCGCCTTCCCGTTGGAAAGGTTTCATGAGCGACGCGAGCTTCGAAGGCGCCTACGAACCTGCCCGGGTCGAACCGACCTGGACCCAGCGCTGGCTGGAAGCGCAAGCGTTCGCGCCGCGCGCGGCGGCCGACGGGCGGCCCCCTTTCGTGGTGCTCCTGCCGCCGCCCAACGTCACCGGCGCGCTGCACATGGGGCACGTGCTGTCCAGCACCATTCAAGATGTCATCGTCCGCTACCAGCGCCTCCGCCGCCGCGAAACCCTGTGGTGGCCCGGCACCGACCACGCCGGCATCGCCACGCAGAAAGTCGTGGAACGTGGCCTGCGCGAGCAGGGCCTGGACCCCCGCGTCCTCGGCCGCGAGGCTTTCGTCGCCCGCTGCTGGGAATGGAAGGAACTCTCGCACCAGCGCATCGTGCAACAGATGCAGCGTCTGGGTTGGTCGCTGGACTGGCAGCGCGAGTACTTCACCATGGATGCGCACCGGAGCCACGCGGTGCGCGAGGTCTTCATCCGTCTCTACGACAAGGGCCTCGTCTACCGCGGTCGCTATGTCACCCATTGGTGTCCCCAATGCCAGACCGCGATCAGCGACGAGGAAGTCGTCCACGAGGAGCTGCAGGGCACACTGTGGACCGTGCGTTATCCCCGCCTCGACGGCGGCCACGTCGAGGTGGCGACGACGCGCCCCGAGACCATCTTGGGCGACGTGGCGGTGGCCATCCATCCCCGCGATCCCCGCGCCGCCGCTCTGGTGGGGAAGAAGCTGCGCCTGCCCGTGCTCGGGCGGGAGATCCCGATTCTCGCCGACGAAAGCGTGGATCCCGAGTTCGGGACCGGCATGGTGAAGATCACCCCGGCGCACGACGCCAACGACTTCCAGGTCGGACGCCGGCACGGCTTGGAGATGCCGGTGGTGATCGACAAGGAAGGGAAGATGAACGCCCTCGCGGGCCCGCTCGCCGGACTCGACCGCTTCGAGGCGCGCGCCGAGATCCTGCGGCGTCTCGAGGCCGAGGGACTCCTCGTCGGCAGCAAGCCCCACGCCATGAGCCGCGGCACTCATGATCGTTGCGGCACGGTGATCGAACCGTACCTCTCGGAGCAATGGTTCGTCCGCATGCAACCCCTGGCGGCGCCCGCTCTCCGCGCCGTGGAAGAAGAGCGCGTCCGCTTCTACCCGGAGCGCTGGCGCAACGTCTACCTGCACTGGATGCGGAACATCCAGGACTGGTGCATCTCGCGGCAGCTCTGGTGGGGGCACCGTATCCCGGTCTTCACCTGCAGCGTCTGCGGCACCGTCCTCGCCGCCCACGCCGCGCCGGACTCTTGCAGCCGTTGTGGCGGCACCGCCTTCACCCAGGACGAGGACGTGCTGGACACCTGGTTCTCCTCCTGGCTCTGTCCTTTCTCTCCCATGGGCTGGCCGGAGGCCACTCTGGACCTGCAGCGTTATCACCCGACGACGCTGCTCGTCACCGGTCCGGACATCATCTTCTTCTGGGTGGCGCGCATGATCATGGCGAGCCAGGAGTTCATGGGCACGGTGCCCTTCGCGCAGGTGTTGCTCCACGGCATCCTGCGCGACGGCCAGGGGAGGAAGATGTCGAAGTCGCTGGGCAACTCGCCGGACCCCATCGAGCTCATGGACCGCCATGGCGCCGATGCGGTGCGCTTCGCCATGGTCATGCTCTCGCCGCCGGGGCAAGACATCTATTTCGAGGAGAAGAGCCTGGAGACCGGGCGCCACTTCGCCAACAAGATCTGGAACGCCGCGCGCTTGGTGCTCACCAGCGCTCACCGCGACGGCTGGGACGTGGAGTTGGGCTTGCACGAGCCGCCGGCGAGCCCGGCAGCGAGCCCCGTCGGCACGCCTTTCGAAGCGGCTGGCGCGCGCTTGTGGCAGGACGCCTTCGGGCGGCCGCTGCCGGCGGCGGCGCTCCGCGGCCTCAAGCTCGAGGACCGCTGGATCCTGCACGCCTTCGCCCAGACCGAGGCGGCGGTGGCAGCGCAGATGGAGGCGCTGCGGACGAACGAGGCCGCCAGTTGTCTGTACCACTACTTCTGGGACGAGTACTGCGCCTGGTATCTGGAATCGATCAAGCCGCGCATCTACGGCGAGGAGCGGGATTCCAAGCGCACCGCCCACGCCGTGGCCCTCGTCTTGCTCGCGCAATCCTGCAAGCTCTTGAGTCCGTTCATGCCGTTCCTGGCCGAGGAGCTCTGGAGTCGACTCCCGGGCACCACCGGACTCGTCTTGACCGCGGCGTTCCCAGCGGAGTGCAGCGCCCTGCAGGACGCTGCTGCGGCCGCGAGCTTCGCCCTGGTCATGGAAGCGACGGGCGCGCTCCGCACGCTCCGGTCGGAGCTAGGGGTGCCGCCGGGGAAAAAAGCGCCGGCGCTCGTGCGCTCGGCGACGGGTGATCTCGGGCCCTGGGCCGGCGAGACGGGCGCGCTGCTGCAGCTCCACGCCAAGCTCGCTAGCCTGACGCCGGCGACGGGGCGGCCGCCGCAGTCTGCGGCGGTGGTGGTGCGCGATCAGGCGCTCTACGTGCCGCTCGGCGCCCTGGTGGACCTCGAGGCGGAACAGCGGCGTCTGGCGCAAGAGCTCGAAAAGGTGGACGGCGACCTGCAACGCTTGGAGGCGAAGCTCGCCAACCGGGGCTTCGTCGACAAGGCGCCGGCAACCGTGGTGGAGGGGGAGCGGACACGGCGGGAGGAGCTGCTGGGCCGCCGCGCCCGGCTGCAGTCCAGCCTGTCCGAGTTGTCCGGGAAGGGTTGATGGGGCGGAAAAAGAAACGCCGCGGTCGCGATCGGCTGCCCCTCGGGGTCGAGACGCAGACCGGGGTGGAGACCGCAGACTTCGAATTGGACGAGACGCCCGCGGCGCCCCGTCCGCGCCCGCCCGCAGGGGCAGGCGGCGCTGCGCCCGAATCGCCCTCTGCATCCGCCGCGGATCTCGGCCGCAATGTGCAGACCCTCGGCGAGCTCCTGCAGCAGGCGCGCGAAGCGCGCGGACTGTCGATCGACGAGGCCAGCGCCCGTACTCGCATCAATTCCGGCATGCTGCGACACCTGGAGAGCGATCGCTTCGGCGAGTTCTCCGCCGACGCCTACGTGAAGGGCTTCCTGCGCAACTACGGCAACTTCCTCGGCCTCGACGTGGGGTTGCTGCTCCGGCGCTACGAAGCCATCTCGGGTCGACTCGTGGAGCGCGAGCCCGATCTCCTGGAAGTGGAGACGACGCCGCGGCGCCCGCCGCGTCGCGCCTCCAACCGCTCCTGGACCATCATTGCCGCGGTCGCGGCGGTGGGCGTGCTGCTCTGGTTGTTCTGGAGTCATGGCGCCGCCCGGGTGGGACTGCGTCCCACTCCGGGTCTGGAGCAGATCGAAAACGAGTTGAGCCAGCCGCGCCAGCCGCAGCAGCCGAGCCCCCAGCCCGCACCGCCGGAGGCGAAGAGCACCGTCGATCTGCCTGGGGTGGAGTCGTTGCCACTCTCCCCTACACCCGTGCCGCCACCGGCTCCCGAGAGCCTGGCGCCCGCGCCACCCGCGCCGCCTGCGGCCACCACGGCCAAGCCGTCCCGTCGTCCAGCGAAGAAGGTCCAGAAGAAAAAGAAGACCCAGATCGAGGATCTGGTGCCACCAGGCCCGTGGTGAGCCTGCGCCTCCAAGGACTCTGACCCCGACGCTCGAGGACGCCGACCTGCCGCGCTCCAGAGTCCTTCCGCCTCTAGTAGAATCCGCGCATGCCGCGCTTCGAACTCGCCGCTCCGTACACGCCCACTGGGGATCAGCCGCAGGCCATCGCCGCGCTCGTCGACGGCCTACGCGCCGGCGAGCGCTATCAGACCCTCCTCGGGGTCACCGGTTCGGGCAAGACCTTCACCATGGCCAACGTGATCGCCCAGCTCGAGCTGCCGACCCTGGTGATTTCCCACAACAAGACCCTGGCGGCACAGCTGTACGGCGAGTTCCGCGGCTTCTTCCCGCGCCACGCGGTGGAGTACTTCATCAGCTACTACGACTACTACCAGCCCGAGGCCTTCGTCCCGGCGACGAACACCTACATCGAGAAAGATGCCTCCATCAACGACGACATCGAGCGCCTGCGCCTGCACGCCACGGGCTCGCTCTTGTCCCGGCCCGACGTGGTCGTCGTGGCCAGCGTCTCTTGCATCTACGGCCTCGGCTCGCCCACCGACTTCCAGGAGCTGTCGGTGCGCCTCGCCGTGGGCCAGGAGATCCAGCGCGAGGACTTGCTGCGCCGCCTGGTGCGCATCCAGTACTCGCGCAACGATTACGAGCTCGCCCGGGGCAACTTCCGGGTGCGGGGCGACGTGGTGGAGATCGTGCCGGCCTACGAAGAGCAAGTGCTGCGCATCGAGCTCTTCGGCGACACCATCGAGGCCATCCGCCAGGTGGAGTTGCTCACCGGGCGGAACCTGGCTTCGGTGCCGGATGCGATCATCTACCCGGCGCGGCATTACGTCACCCCGGAGCAGAAGCTGGCGCTGGCGCGCACCGAGATCGAGCGCGACCTGGAGGGCCGCCTGCAGGAGTTCGAGCGCGCCGGCAAGCTCCTGGAGGCGCAGCGGCTGGAGTCGCGCACACGCTTCGACTTGGAGATGATGCAGGAGATGGGCACCACCTCGGGGATCGAGAACTACTCGCGCTACCTCGCCGGCCGCCGGTCGGGGGAGCGCCCAGCTTGTCTGCTGGACTACTTTCCCGAGGATTACCTCGTCATCGTGGACGAATCGCACGTCACCCTGCCGCAGGTCGAGGGCATGTACAACGCCGACCGCTCGCGTAAGCTCACCTTGGTGGAGCACGGCTTCCGCCTCCCCAGCGCGCTGGACAACCGGCCGCTGCGCTTCGACGAGTTCGAACGCCTGTGCCCGCGGATGCTGTACGTGTCGGCGACGCCGGGGGAGTACGAGCTGCGCCGCTCCGGCGGGGTTATCGTCGAGCAGATCATCCGCCCCACCGGGCTCATGGATCCGGAGATCCTGCTGCGGCCGGCGCAGGGACAGGTGGACGATCTCTTGGAGGAATGCCGCAAGACCGTGGCCGCCGGACAGCGCGTCCTGGTGACGACCCTCACCAAGCGCATGGCGGAAGATCTCACCGCCTACATGCTCGACCTCGGCCTGCGGGTGCGTTATCTGCACTCCGACATCGAGGCGCTGGAGCGGGTGGAGATCCTGCGCGATCTGCGCCTCGGGCGCTTCGACGTGCTCGTGGGGATCAATCTGCTGCGCGAAGGGTTGGATCTGCCGGAGGTGGCTCTGGTCGCCATCCTCGACGCTGACAAGGAAGGCTTCCTGCGCTCCGAGACGACGTTGATCCAGACCGTGGGGAGGGCGGCACGCAACGTGGACGGCCGGGTCATCATGTACGCGGAAACGGTGACGGGCTCCATGCAGCGGGCGATGGACGAGACCCAGAGGCGGCGGCAGCTGCAGGAGGAATACAACCGCGTCCACGGCATCACCCCGCGCTCCATCGTCAAATCCGTCGACGACATCCTGGGAGCGACCCAGGCCGCCGATGCCCGTGGCGCCGCCGAAGAGCCGGAGCCCGAACCGGAGAAAGATCTGGAGCTGGTACACGCCTCCCCGGAGCAGCTCGTGGCCCGGCTCGAGGCGGAGATGCGGCGCGAGGCCCGGGCGCTGCGCTTCGAGAATGCCGCCAGCCTGCGCGATCGCATCCGCGAAATCCGCACGCGCCGCTAGCGCCAGGGGGTGGAGGGCCGTGATGCTCGATGCCGAAGCGCTGCGCCGGCTGGTGCGCGCTGCTCTCGAGGAGGACGTGGGCCGCGGCGACGCCACCACCCTCGCCACCGTCCCGGCCACGGCCCGCGCCCAGGCGCGGGTGGTGGCGAAGGAATCCGGCATGCTCGCCGGGCGCGCGGTGTTCGCGGCGGTGTTCGAGAGCCTCGCCGCCGATTGCACCCTGCGGGGCAAGGAAGACGGCAGCACCGTCGCTGCCGGCGACCTGGTCTGGGAGCTGCAAGGACCGGCGCGGGCCCTGCTCACCGGCGAGCGCGTGGCGCTCAACTTCGTGCAGCGCCTCTCCGGCATCGCCACCTTGACGGCCCGCTTCGTCCACGCCGTCGCCGGTACCGGGGTCGCGGTGACGGACACGCGCAAGACGACACCGGGCCTCCGCGCCCTGGAAAAGTACGCGGTGCGCTGCGGCGGCGCGGTCAATCACCGCAGCAGTCTCGATGCCATGCTGCTGGTGAAGGAGAATCACATCGCCGCCGCGGGGTCGCTGCGGCAAGCGGTGCGGCAGGTGTTGCATGCCGCGGCAGGCCGGCCGGTCGAGGTGGAGGTGCGCCAGCTGGACGAGTTCCGCGCTTGCATGGAGCTCGGCGTCGAACGGGTGCTGCTCGATCACTGGACACCGGCGCAGGTGCAGGAGGCGTTGCGGGCTCGCGGCGGCCCCCCGCCTCCGGAGATCGAAGTCTCCGGCAACCTCGGCCTCGACAACATTCGCGACTACGCCCTGCCGGGGGTGCAGTACCTCTCGGTCGGCGCACTCACCCACAGCGCCCCGGCGCTGGATCTCTCGCTCCTCGTCGAGCCCGCCGGAGCGGGAGCATGAACCTGGCGGCACCGGAGACGCTGCTGGCCGCGCTCGTCGCCGCACCTGCCGGTCTCGTCACCACGGCGGTGCAGGGAGAAGCGTTGCGGCTGCTCGCGGCGCGCGAGCATCGGCTGGTGACGGCTGGCGCCGGGAGGCAGCGCCTCGAGTGCGCCGCCCAGCACTTCGATCCGGCCCGTTTCGCCGCTTTGCAGCGCGGCGACTTCGGCCATGCCCTCGAGGTCTGGGAGCGTCTCGGCTCGACCAACGAGCGCGCCTGGGAGAGCATGGCAGCAGGCGCTGCGGCCGGCAGCCTGGTCCTCGCCGAGGAGCAAGGCACGGGGCGCGGCCGGCAGGGCCGCACCTGGGACTGTCCGGCGCACGCGGGCCTGCTGTTTTCCCTCCTCCTGCACGCGCCGCTACGCGACAGCCCGCGCCCGCAGCTCTTGCCACTGGCTCTCGCCCTCGGCGTCGCTGAAGGGCTGCGGCAAGCGAGCGGTGTGGAGGTGCGTCTCTCCTGGCCGAACGACCTCGTGCTCGCCCGCAGTGACCCTGCGTCCGCGGTCGCGCTGGCCAAAGTCGGCGGCCTCCTGCTCGAAACGCGGGCGGAGTTCACCTCGACGGTGGTGGTGGGGTGCGGTCTCAACGTGCGCGTCGGCGTGGATTTCTTCACGGCTCGCGGTCTGCTGGGGGCGGCATCACTGCAGCCCGCCCGCGTGTCCGCGGGAGTGCTCGAGCCCCACGGTGGGGCGGCGGAGGGACGCGACTCGCTCCGCCGGGCCGTGGTCGCGCGCGAAGAGCTGTTGGCGGCCGTGCTCGCCGGCATGGAGCGGCGTTGCGGCGATTGGCAAGCGGGCAGCTGGACGGCGCTGTTGCAGGCTTGGGAAACCCTCGACGCCTTGCAAGGACTCGAGGTGGAAGTGCAACGCGGCGCCGAAAGCTGCCGCGGCCGGGCCCGCGGCATCACCCCCGCGGGCCTTCTGGAAGTGGAGTTGCCCGATGGGGACCGGCGCGCCTTTGCCGCCGGTGAGGTGCACGTCCAGTGAAGCGCCGCCGTACTTCCCGCCGCTTGGCGACGGATCTCCTCGCCGTCGACGTGGGGAACAGCAAGGTGGAGGCGCTTCTGGTGTGCGATGGCGAAGAACGTTGCCGCTGGCGGGTGGACTACGACGGCACGCCATCGGGCTGGAAGCGCCAGTTCGCTCTTGCCGCCACGGCGGCGCGGCGCGAGGCCCATGCTGCCGTGCCCATCGTGGTGGCCAGTGTCGCTCCGTCGCGGGCTGCCGCGGTCGAAGCGATCTTGCGGCGCACCTGGCGGCGCCGCCCGCATCGCGCCAGCTGGCGGGATCCGTGGCCCTTCCGCCTCGGCATCCGTACGCCCCAGACTCTCGGTGTCGATCGGCTGGCCAACGTGGCGGGACTGATGGCCCTCGGCCTGCGCGATGGCATCGCCGTCGACGCCGGCACCGCGGTCACCATCGACATCCTCGAGCGCGGCCGCTTCGTCGGCGGTCTGATCCTGCCGGGGAGTGCCTTGATGGCGCGAGCCCTGCACCACCACACCGCTCAGCTGCCCTTGGTGCACGTCGGCGCGCCGGTGCCGCTCTTCGGCGTCGATACCGTCTCGGCGCTGCAAGCAGGCGTGCAGCACGGGCTCGCTCAGGCTCTGCGCGGTCTCACGGCGACGCTGGCGGCGCGTCGCCGGTCTCAGACCGTGCTCACCGGCGGCGCCGCAGAAGTCTTCGCGCCGTGGCTTTCGAAAGCGCTGCATGTTCCCGACCTCCTTTTCCTCGGCTTGCGTCTCCTGCAGGCGCGACGCTCGGCCTGAGAACGGCTGCCCTCTCCGCCGGCAGGCTCCTGTTTGCTGGCAAACCCGGCACGAGAGTGCCAGAGGGGGAGTGGACACCGGACTCTGATAGAACAGTAAGCTATTCTCTTTTAATAAGTTACTATGATAGACGGGATGCAGCCGGGAGACCTGGTGCCCCCTTGCCAAGGCGACTGCCAGGCGGCTATATTGAGCTCGATTTAGCAGTCGTACAGTTCGAGTGCTAAGCAGTCTTCGTCCGTAGTCTGCCCTCAAGCTGGGGCGGCGAAAAGGAGGTCACCATGAACATCCGGCCGTTGGCGGACCGGGTCCTGGTTCGGGCTCTCGAGGAGCAGGAAGTCAAGCGTGGCGGGATCATCATCCCCGACACAGCGAAGGAAAAACCGCAGGAGGGCGAGGTCATCGCCGTGGGCCCTGGGCGCCTGAGCGACAAGGGTGATCGAGTGCCGGTGGAAGTGAAGCAGGGCGATCGCATTCTCTTCGGCAAGTACTCGGGCACGGAAGTCAACGTGGGCAGCGAAGCCTACCTGATCATGCGCGAGAGCGACATCCTCGCGGTCCTCTAGCAGCGGCGGGCGCGCCGCGCGGACCCCGAGCATTCGGGAAGTCAAGGAAAGGAAGGCACATCGATGCCGAAGCTGATTGCGTTCGACGTCGCCGCCCGCGAAGAACTGCGGCGGGGCGTCGACATCCTGGCCAACGTCGTCAAGGTCACCCTCGGCCCCCGGGGCCGCAATGTGATCCTGGACAAGAAATTCGGCGCTCCCACGATCACCAACGACGGCGTCACCATCGCCAAGGAGATCGAGCTGGAGAACCACTTCCAGAACATGGGCGCGCAGATGGTGAAGGAAGTGGCCACGAAGACGAGCGACGTCGCCGGCGACGGCACCACGACCGCGACGATCCTGGCCCAGGCCATCATCCACGAGGGCCTGAAGAACGTCACCGCTGGCGCCAACCCTATGTACCTCAAGCGTGGCATCCAGAAGGCCGTGGACGCCGTGGTCGAGGAGCTCAAGCGCCGCAGCAAGGAAGTCAACGACCGGGAAGGCATCGCCAATGTGGCCACCATCTCGTCGAACAACGACCGCGAGATCGGCAAACTCATCGCCGATGCCATGGAGAAGGTCGGTCGCGACGGTGTCATCACCGTCGAGGAAGCCAAGGGCACGGAGACCAGCCTCGAGGTGGTCGAGGGCATGCAGTTCGACCGGGGCTACCTGTCGCCGTACTTCGTCACCGATTCGGAGCGCATGGAGGGAGTCCTGGAGGACTGCCGCGTCCTGATCCACGACAAGAAGATCGGCTCCATGAAGGATCTCCTGCCGGTGCTGGAGAAAGCACTGCAGACCGGCAAGCCCTTGCTCATCATCGCCGAGGACCTCGAGGGCGAGGCGCTGGCGACGTTGGTGGTCAACAAGCTGCGCGGCACCCTGAGCGCCTGCGCGGTCAAAGCCCCGGGCTTCGGCGACCGACGCAAGGCCATGCTCGAGGACATCGCCATCCTCACCGGGGGCCGGGTCATCTCCGAGGAAGCGGGCTTCAAGCTGGAGAACACCGTGCTGAGCGACCTCGGAATGGCGAAGCGCGTCGTCGTGGACAAGGACAACACCACGATCATCGAGGGCGCGGGCAAGCACGCAGACATCCAGGGACGGGTGCAGCAGATCCGCAAGCAGATCGAGGACACGACCTCGGACTACGACAAGGAGAAGCTGCAGGAGCGGCTGGCGAAGCTGGCCGGCGGCGTCGCGGTCATCCAGGTCGGTGCGGCGACCGAGGTGGAGATGAAGGAAAAGAAGGCCCGGGTCGAAGATGCTCTGCACGCCACCCGTGCGGCCGTCGAGGAAGGCATCGTGCCCGGGGGCGGCGTGACCTTGCTGCGTGCGGGCGAGGTGATCCACAAGCTCGAGCTCACCGGCGAGGAGAAGCTGGGCGCCGAGATCATCTACAAGGCCCTGGCCGAGCCGGCGCGCTGGATCGCCAACAACGCCGGCGTTGAAGGCTCCATCGTCATCGAGCGCTTGCGCAAGGAGAAGGATCCGATCGGCTTCGATGCCGGCGTCCTGGAGTACCGCGACCTGCTCAAGGCCGGCGTCGTCGACCCGACCAAGGTGACGCGCTCGGCGCTGCAGAACGCGGCGAGCATCGCCGCGCTCCTCCTCACCACCGAAGCGGTGGTCTCCGAAAAGCCGGAGGAGAAGGAGAGCGGCGGCGGTGCGCCGCCCCACGGCCACGGCGGTTTCTGAAGCCGCAGGCAGCGCACGCGGCATGGCGGGGCCAGGCCCCGCCGTGCCCGCCCGCTGCCGCGCCGAAATCCCTGCACCGGCGGAACCGATGTGCCCAGGCGGGGTTGACGCCCCCCAGGGCAGTCGCTATTTTACGGCATGCTCGGAGCTCCAAGGCCCCCCAGAGTCCTCACGTGCCTTTTCCTCTGCCTCCCGTTCCTCACCGGCACGGTGGCAGTACGGGCGGCCTCGCGCCTTCCCGAGGCGCTCCCGGCGCCGCGCCATCCCGAGGCGCTGCCGGGGTCGCGGGGCGGGCCGGAGATCCTGCAGGGCTGCCCCGAGCTCGGCACGGCGCACGAATGCTTTCAAGCCCTCACGGGCCCCTTCCTGAACGTGGCTTCCTTCTTCGACTCGCAGGAGAGCAGCGTCCAAACGCACTACTTCCTCAAGCTCTTCCAGAACACGGGCAATGACAGCTTGCGTCTACGCGGCATGGGCTTCCATGCCCGGCCGGCCGGCGCGTCCTTCCAGGCCGCCGGGGCCATGATCTTGGGGCCCGACATCGTCTTCCCCCGCGTCGATGCACTGATCAACCTGCGTACGGTCGGTATCGTCACCGCGCCCGACGAAAACGTCATGACCTGCGTGAGCTTCGACGACGCCATCGACAGCAAGGGCCGTCTCGTCCCGGCCGTCCTCGGCCCCGGGGACTACGCCTGGGTGGTGTTGCGCTTCCCGGAGCTGGCGGAAGGCGTTTTCCTCGGCATCCGCATGGATGACGACAGCGTCGACCAGGATTGCGACTTCATGACCAAGGATGCCGGCGAGCACTGGTATCGGCCTGATCCGCGGCTCGGACCCCACTACGATTTCGGCATCGCCGTGTTCACCACCGGGCCGGTCGGGAGCACCGAACCCGAACCGCCGACCTGGACCCTGGTGAAGTCCCTGTACCGCTGAGGCCATCGCCCCAGGAAGTGGCCCAAGGAGCGAAAGCGTGAGACGAGGAAAGCATGCCGCCGTCTTGTTCGCCGGCGCGCTCCTGCTCCTGGCAGGTTGCGGCGAGGACACCGTCGCTCCCCCGGACGGGGGGAATGGCGGCAACGGCGGCGGTGGCGGCGGACCTCTCGAGGTCTTCGATATCTTCCTCCGCCCCTACGTCATCGCCCGCGGCTCCTCGCTCGCTGGCGGCCTGCCGAACCCGCAAGAGTCGCTCTACTACCTGACGGCTTTCTACAGCGGCGGCGAGCCCGTGGCTTCCTTCTCCTGGCAGTTCGATCCACGGCTGGGGTCGATCCTGCCCAAAACGGTGGAACTCACCCCGACGAGCGCCACGGTCTCGGTCCTCAACGACGGGCTGACTCCCCTCGGCTTCTACGACATCTCGGTGGAGGGAACGAGCGGCGGCCTGCACAGCTCCTATCACAAGCGCTTCGCCGTGGTCGAGATCAACTGGATGAAGCACGATCGCGCCATCATCACCAACCCCAGCGACCCACCCTTGGATCTCGAGCTCGACCCGGTGTTCGTCCCCACCGGAGCGAGCGACCAGATCTACTTCGTCGGCTCGCCGAGCAAGCAAGCCGTGAGCCTGTGGTCCATCTTTGCGAACGCCAGCCTGGAGCAGCCGCCGGCGACGCCGGAGATGTCGCTCTTCGTGGTCCCCAACTGCAACAGCAATCCCTGCCCTTGGGGCACGGTGGACGGGTTGCAAGCGCTCTCCGCCGAGGAGCGCGAGCCCGATCCCTCGCCGGCCGGGATGGGGCGGGACGAACTGCTGTTCTCCTCGCAGATGGATCCACAGTTCCTCGAGCGGCTGGAGGTGACCAACGACGAGAAGATCGGTTTCAACCTCTGGGTGGTGAAACGACCGACGTCGCTCGGCATTCCCTTCCGTGCTCGGGTGCTCACTTCGGATGTCAAGTTCGACAGCCTGGGGAGCCAGTGGTTCCGCGTCTACCAGCACCGGCAGCCGCGCTGGGATCCCACCGCCGTGGCGCCCGTCGGGCAACCGGCTCGCATCGCCTTCACCGCCAACCGCGGCCCCGACCCGCTGCTGGCCTACGGGACCAACCTCTGGTTGGGAGACCTGCACGATCTCGACAGTGACGGGGTGAGCGACTCCTTGATGAACCTGCGTCAGCTCACCAACGAGGGCGGCATCACCAGCTTCGACTGGACGCCGGATGGTCAGTTCATCTACTTCCTCGCCGCCGGCAAGGATGAGATCTTCAAGCTCCCGGTGGCCAACCCCCAAGCGGTCGAATCCATCAGCCTCGCGGCCCTCGACTCGGAGCTGGGGGACCTGCGTTTCATCAGCGTCTGTCGCGCCGACGGCAATCTCCTCGCCTTCCAGGGCAGTTCGGAGAACCGCGTCTACCTTTTCGTCTACGATGTCGCCACCGCGAGCCTGATCCGGGCAACGCCGTACGAGTTTCCCCCGGGTCGCAACCTCTTCCCGCGCTGGCATCCGACCCGCCGGGAGATCGTCTTCGTGGGTGACTACACGGTGGCGCGCTGGCTCGACAACGGCGACGTCTATCCCCTCGGCAATCCGGTGTACGCCGGCGTCAAGCGCACCCTCTATCCTTCCGTCTGGAGCGTTCAGCTCGAAGAGCGCTGAGTCCTTGACACTGCCTCCTGCGGGCCCCAAGCTGGAATGCGGGCGGACGCGGGAACTCCTGCAATCTCGGTCACTTGGAGCTGGTATGCGGGCCCCTGGGGTGGTCGTCTACCTGGGTCTGGGAGCGAACCTGGGGGATCGCGCTGGGCAGCTGCAGCGCGGCGTCGAGCAGCTGCAGGAGGGTGGGGTGGCGGTCCGGCGCGCTTCGCACCTGTATGCCGGAGCTTACGTCGGGCCCGGGACACCCCAGCCGGAATACTGGAACGCCGTGGTGGAGGCGGAGACCGCGCTCGCGCCGCTCATGCTCTTGGACTTCGTGCAGCGGCTCGAGGCTGCAGCGGGCCGGCGCGCGGGCACGCACGGTTTGCCGCGCCCCCTCGACGTGGACGTGCTCTTCTACGGCGGCTGGAGCATCCGGCACCCGCGTCTCGTCGTGCCCCATCCGCGTCTCGCGGCGCGGCGCTTCGTCCTGGAACCTCTGGCCGAGCTCGGCGTTCTCGAGCTTCTGCCCCTGCCGGAGCTGCCGGCCTGCCTCGCCGCCGCACGCCAGAGCCAACCGCTCGAGGTCTTGCCGCACCGCCTTCTGCCTGGAGCAGCCCGTGCCGCCCTTCCCGCCTGAGCTCCGCTATGTCGCCATCGAGGGCGTCATCGGCGCGGGCAAGACCAGTCTGGCCCGACTGCTGGCTCGCGACTGCAGCGGGCGCCTGCATCTCGAGGTGGTGGACGACAACCCCTTCTTGCCGCGCTTCTACAGCGAGCCGAAGCGCTACGCCTTCCCGACCCAGATCTTTTTTCTCCTCTCGCGCTTCCGGCAGCAGCAGGAACTCTTCCAGCAGGATCTCTTCGGCGCCGCCGTGATCAGCGACTACATCTTCGCCAAGGACCGCATCTTCGCCAACGTCAACTTGGACGACGAGGAACTGCGGTTGTACGAGCGCTTGGCGGCCGAGCTGGAGCCCCGCGTGCCGGTCCCGGACATGGTCGTCTACTTGCAGGCGTCGGTGGAGGTGTTGCTAGCGCGCATAGCCCGGCGCGGACGGGAATACGAGCGCGGCATCGCGCCCTCCTACATCGAGGAGCTGAACGATGCCTACAACCACTTCTTCTTCCACTACGACGATTCGCCGCTCCTCGTGGTGAACACGAACGAGATGGATTTCGTCCACCATCCGGAGCACTACGAGATCCTGCGCCGCCGGATCGGTGAACCTTTCCAGGGCGTCCGGTACTACACTCCTGCCTGGGAGAAGTGACGCATGCCAGCCAAGACCCCACCGCTGCAGCCGGTCCAGCCGGCGCCCAGCGCCGGCACGGCCACGCCGGGCGGCAGCGGCACACCGGCGCGGCCCAAAGTCACCAGGGCGGCGTTGCAGGAGATGAAGAAGCGCGCCGAGCGCATCGTCATGGTGACCGCCTATGACTATCCCTTCGCCAAGCTCGCCGACGCCGCCGGTGTGGACATGCTCCTCGTCGGCGACAGTCTCGGCATGGTGGTGCTGGGTTTCGAGAACACCCTGCCGGTGACCATGGAGCACATGCTGCATCACACCCAGGCCGTGGCGCGGGCGCGGCCGGCGGCCATGCTCGTCGCCGACATGCCCTTCATGTCGTACCAGGTGAGCCCGGAAGAGGCGCTGCGCAATGCCGGGCGCTTGGTGCAGAGCGGCGGCGCCGAAGCGGTGAAGCTGGAAGGCGGCGAGCGCTGCCGGCGCGCCATCGAGGCCATTGCCGGCGCCGGCATTCCGGTGATGGGGCACATCGGACTCACGCCGCAATCGGTGCATCAACTGGGCGGTTACCGCGTGCAGGGTCGCGAAGCCGGGGCGGCGGAGCAGCTGTTGCACGAGGCGCAGGGCTTGCAGGATTCGGGCTGCTTCTCCCTGGTTCTCGAAGCCATCCCGCTGGCGGTGGCGGCGCAGATCACCGCGGCGCTCCGCATCCCCACCATTGGCATCGGCGCCGGGCCGCACTGCGATGGTCAGGTCCTGGTGCTCCACGACCTGCTCGGATTACCCGGCGGGATGGTGCCCAAGTTCGTGCGCCGCTACGCCGACCTGGCGGGGATGGCGCGGGAAGCACTGGAACGCTTCGTCTCCGAGGTACGCCTCGGCCGCTTCCCGGACCGCGAGCACAGTTACGGGGGCTGAGGGGACGTGGAGCTCATCCGGGAGAAGCGGCGCATGCAGGAAGCGGCGTCGCGCTGGCGGGCCGAGGGCCTCCGGCTCGGTTTCGTGCCCACCATGGGGGCGTTGCACGCCGGCCACCTGTCGCTGCTCGGGGAGGCCCGGCGCGGTTGCGACCGGGTCGTGGTCTCGATCTTCGTCAACCCGCTCCAATTCGGCCCGCAGGAAGACCTGCAGCGCTATCCCCGCGATCTGGACGGCGACCTGGCGAAGCTGAGGGCCGCCGGCTGCGATGTTGTCTTCGCCCCGGAACCGAGCGAGATGTACGCCCCCGACAGCAGCACCACCGTGCGGGTCGAGGCGCTCGAGAGCGGGCTCTGCGGCGCCTTCCGGCCCGGACACTTCCGCGGCGTCGCCACCGTGGTCGCCAAGTTGTTCCACATCGTGCAGCCCCATGTCGCGGTCTTCGGCCAGAAGGATGCGCAGCAGGCCGTCTTGCTGCGGCGTCTGGTGCGGGATCTGGATTTCGATGTGGAGCTCCGCATCGCCCCGATCGTGCGCGATGCGGACGGGTTGGCGCTGTCGTCACGCAACGCCTACCTCGAGGCGGAGGAACGCCGGCAGGCACTGCTCCTGCCGGCAGCGCTGCGGGCGGCGCTGGAGCTGGCCCGCGCCGGCGAACGCGGGCGCGAGCCGCTGCTGCAGCAGGTGCGCGCGGTGCTGCAGCGGGGGGCGCAGCTTCGACTCGAGTATGTGGATCTGGTGGACGCGGCGACCTTGCAGCCCCTACCGCGGCTTCAAGGTCGGGCGCTGCTGGCGCTCGCCGTCTTCGCCGGCGCCACCCGTTTGCTCGACAATCTGGTGCTGGAGGTGCGTGACGGCATGGTGCGCGAAGCAGGGCTCGACGAGGTCGTGCGGTCGGCGGGGAAGAACGAATGCGCTGCCATCGTGCTCGCCGCGGGGTTGGGGAAGCGCATGCACTCCGATCTGCCCAAGGTGCTGCATGCGGCGCTGGGAAGGCCGCTCCTCGCCTACGTCCTGGAAGCGGTGGCCGGTGCCGGGGTCCGTCGCGTGGTCGTTGTGGTCGGGCACCAGGCGGAGCGGGTGCAGCAGGCCTTCGCCTCGCGCGAGGTACTCTGGGCGCTGCAGATGCCGCAGCTCGGCACGGGGCACGCGGTGCTGCAAGCGGAGCCGCACTTCCAGGGCTACGGCGGCGACGTGCTCGTCCTCTGCGGCGACACCCCGCTCCTCACCGCAGCGACGCTGCGAGAGCTGGCGCGCGCCCATCACAAAAGCGGCGCCGCGGCCACGGTGCTCACTGCCGAGGTGGATGATCCACAGGGCTATGGACGCATCCTGCGCGGCCCGGACGGCGACCTCTGCGGCATCGTGGAGGAGAAGGACGCCACAGCCGCGGAAAGAGCGGTACGGGAGATCAACTCCGGTCTGTACATCTTCGCCTCCCAGGCGCTGTTCGAGGCACTGCACAAAGTGGGTGCCGACAACAGCCAGCGGGAATACTATCTCACCGACACGCTGGCGATCCTCCGCGGCGCCGGCCAACGCATCGGCGCCTATCGGTGCCGCGACCCCCGCGAGGTCCTGGGCGTCAACGATCCGTCCCAGTTGCGCGATGCCGAGAGGATCCTGGCGCAGAGGACCGAGGATGCGTAGGTTGTGGGCGCCGTGGCGGGCGCAGTACGTGCAGGGAACCGGTGGCGGCGAGGAGCAAGCCTGCTTCCTCTGCGCCTATGGCGCTGGCGGCTCCAGGGACGAGGCCAACGTGCTGGCGCGCTGGCGCACCTGGTATGCGGTGCTGAACGCTTATCCTTACATCAACGGGCACCTGATGCTGGCGCTGGTGCGGCATCACGAGGGCTTCGCCGGCCTCCTGCCCGAGGAAGCGGCCGAGCTCCCCGGTGCCTTGGCGGCGTGCGAGGCGGCCTTGCGCCACGCCTACCAGCCGCACGGCCTGAATGTCGGGGTCAACCTGGGGCGCGCAGCGGGCGCCGGTGTGGTCGGGCACCTGCACGTGCACCTCATGCCGCGCTGGAGCGGCGACACGAACTTCATGACCACGGTGGCGGAGATGCGGGTGCTTCCGGAGAGCCTCGAGGCGAGCCGGACGCGCTTGCGCACCGCTTTCGCCCGGGAGGAGACGCGGTGAAGAAGTGGGGCAAGCGGGCGCGCCCGCCCTGGTACCATCGGGTGAGCCCGCTCACCTGGGGCACGCTCGTCCTTCTGCTGGCGGTGAGTGCCTCGGTGGCGTTGCGCACCGCCCGCGGGCTGCGCCAGCTGCCGCGGCCGGCCCAGGTGCAGGTGCTGAACGGCAGCGGCGCCCCCGACCTGGCGCGGGTGGTGACCGACCGGCTGCGGGATCGCGGCCTCGATGTGGTGGCGGTGGGCAACGCTGACGCCTCGGACTATCCGCAGACGCTCGTGCTTCTCCGCCGCGGGAACTTGGACGTGGCCCGCATGGTAGCTCAACGACTAGGGACGGGAGTGCCGCTCCTGCAGCGTGACCCGACGCTCCTGGTGGACGTCACCGTCATCCTCGGCCGCGACCTGCTGGAGCGCGCGCAGTCCCTGGCGGAGAGCGGGTCCGAGGGGCGGAGCCTGGAATGAACAACATCGGTGGCACCGAGCTTCTCCTCATCCTGGTGGTGGCTCTCATCGTCCTCGGGCCGCGCCGGCTGCCGGAGATCGGCGAATCCGTGGGCCGCGCGCTGCGCCGCTTCCGTCGTGCCTCGCGGGACATCCGCGAGGAGATCGACATCATGAGCGACATCGACGACGATCGCCCGCGCCGCTCAGCTGCAGACCTCCCAGGCCGCGCCCACCAGCACCAGCCCCAGCACCGGCGCGAACAGACCGGAAGCGAAGGCCAACAAGACTCCACCGAGACCTAAGACCAAAAGAAAACAAGAAGCGAACTCGTGCACGGACTTACCCGGGCTGCCTGTGAACGCCGCGGGTCCAGTGACGGTGGGCGCCGTCATCGCAGCCGCGCTCGTGCGAGCCGCTGCTGCCGGCACTCTCCACGCCGGCAGGAGCGCCAGAGTCAAGAGGGCGACGCGAGCGAGCCGCCTCGGGTCACAACCCATTCGTATTTCGCTGTGCATGGCCATTCCTCGCGGGAGGCGCGAAACCGGGGCACTGGAGGAGAACCGGAGGGGCGGGAGGGGGAGGAACGGGGCGGCACGAAGCGACAGTCCACGCGTCACAAACAGACCAGCACGCCGACGGTGGCGATGGCCAAGCTGATCGCCCCTCCGGCTCCGGAGAAACCGGCGAGCAGCAGGTAGGTCACGTTGGCCGACGAAAGGGCGCACAAGGCGAGCTCTTGGAAGCGCTTCTTCCGCTCTTGCCACCAGCCGCTGCCGGTGGCGTCGGTCGCCGGCGAGGTGTGGTCGTGGTCCCAGGCGGCGAGCGCAGCCGTTGCAGGCTCGACGCCGGCGTCTCCGGGTTCGAGAACGGCCGGGCCGACCGCCGCGGAGCGGAACCCGCTCGCGAGGACGAGGAAAAGCAAACCGAGGCTGCAGCACAGGCGCAGCACGAGCAATCACCTCCAGGGAAGAAAACACGAGGGTAGCGGAGACGACGGACGGTGACGGCGAGAGAACGGCCAGCAGGCGTCGCCGCCGTCGCCGGCTCACTCGCAGAACGTGAGCCAGACGATGCCTGCGGTCATCACCCCGATGGCGGCGGCGCCGAGCACCGGATTGGCGATGAGGCCGAGAATACCGCCTGCGATCATGCCGACGGCGAGAGCGCAGTGTTCCATCTTGCCACCCACGGCCTCGGCGAGAGCGCTAGGAGAAGACGCACCGAGCAGCGCGAGCTGCGCCAGAATCACGCCGGCCGTGGCGAGGCTGGCGAGAGCGAGACGCGGACGCACGACGAACCTCCAAGGGGAGAGGGGATCATCGGGGGTGAAGGAAGAGACGGAGCGCCACGCTGATCGCCCACAGCGGTGTCACCAGGGCCAGCGAGAGACGCAAGGGCAACGCGGCCAGACGCGCCAAGCCGCAGGCCAACAGCGCGCCCCACCACAAGGTGAAGACGTTCACCGTGGCCGCTGCCGCCGCCAGAGCGGCGGAATGGGGTTGCCAGAAGAGATCCAGGCCAGCGCGCAGGTGCACGGCACGGACCTCCTCCCAGTTCGACGGGCGATCCAGCCCGAGAACGAGGACGGTACAGGCCGATTCGAGGAGGAAGATCGCTTCCAGGTGCAGCACGAGGGATAGGCACTGCCGCCAGTGCAGTCGGCCGCCGGCCACGGTGGCGACGGCATGCAACACCGAGCCGAGGGCGACGCCGCGCAGGAGGATGCCGAGGGGGGCGAGCAGCGCCATGACGAGACCCAACACCCAGGACGACGGCGCTGCGTTCGCCGGCAGGTCGGCGAACAGAGGATCGAGACGCAACGCCGGCGCCAGGAGGGAGGCTTGCAGGACGAGCAGTGCCGCGGCGCTGCCGCCCCAGACGAGGAGCGGAACGCCGAGAGAGGGACGGGCCTCCACGGCGGCAAACGCCGCCGGCGGCGCCACGACCACGTCGAGGAGCGGGCGTACTCGGCTAGGCAGGGTCGGCATCACCGGCCTCCCCGCCCGCCGCGCGCGACCCCTGTCTCCGGCTCCGGTCGCGCACAGGTGATGATGATCCCCGACATCTGCTGTTCGAGCACTGCGGAGCGCACCAGCACACCCCCGCAAGCCGGATCGAAGAGGCGCGCCGTCCCGCCGCGAACCTGTTCCAGGACGACGAAGTGCCCCCGCCGCAGGTGCACGATGGCGGGCAGCAGCGCCGGTGCCGGCGCCGACGCGAGTCGCTGCACGCGGCAAGCGAGGCCGAAGCGCGTGCCGATCCGCGCCAGGCGGCGGGCCGAGGTCCCGCCTTGGGGCAAACGGGTGAGACTCCACAGGAGGTTCTGAGGCACGTCGCGATCGTGAGCACCGAGGAGCCATTGCAATGCCGCGGCGCCGCAGCCATCGGCCTTCTCTTGCTTCACACCGCGCATCCCGTCGAGGCCACGGCTCCGCGAACCCCAGGCGAAGAGCGCGGGCCAGACGCGCGGACCGGCAACGACGGCGGCCGCGATGTCTCGGAGCCAAGGCACGGCGCCGGGGATCGTCACGGCGCGCGCTCCTTCCGCGACGATCCAGAGAACGAGGGCGACGGGCAAGGGCGCACAGCGAGTCACGGCGCCCCTCCAGCCGCGAAGGCGAGCGCCCGTTGCCAGCTCGTCTCGTCCCGCGCCCCGAGCCAGGCGCGGACGATGCTGCTGTCCGCGCCGACCCACCAAGTGAGCGGCGTGGCGGTGATGTCGAGGCGGTGCAGCCACGCCGCCGCATGGCGGTGCACCGGTGTCGCGAGGGGAAGGTCGCCGACCAGATGCAAGCGCGCCGCGACCGTTTCACGCGCCGCCGGTGCCAACGCCTCGAGCGCCCGTTGCAGGGCATCGACGTGGCGGCGGCAGGGTCGGCACCCGGCGCGGACGAACACCCACAGGGCCGGTACGTCCCCCGGCGACAAGGAGGCGGGGAAGCGGCTCGGAGCGCGCAGCCGAGGCGGTGTTTGCCGGGCGATGGCGGCGACGACGATGGCAGCCGTGGCGGCGGCGAGGAAGAGGATGCCGAGCGCGACGCGGGTGGGCATGGGTGCGAGAGGCTGCGGGCGACGTTCTAGCTGCTGCAAGCCGGACAGCAAGACGAGTTCCAGGCGCACAGGAGCGCGACGGCTCCTTCGGGGCGCTACGGTGTCCTCGGCGTCGACATGCAGCGCCTACAGTGTCGTCGAAGCCGCGGCGGTCGCCTTGACGTCCCTGCGACGGGCTTCCTAGAATGCCGGCTCCGCGCCGCACCGGTTCTCCGAGGATGGCATGGAACCCACGCCCGTTTTCGACGACATGGCCGGAAACTCCCCGCCGATGCGCGCACTGTTCGCGCAGATCGAAAAGGTGGCGCCCACGGATCTCACCGTTCTCGTTCTCGGCGAGAGCGGCACGGGCAAGGAACTCGTGGCCCGTAGCCTGCACCGGCGGAGCACTCGCACCCGCGGCCCCTTCGTCCCCCTCAACTGCGGCGCCATCCCCTTGACGCTGCTCGAATCCGAGCTCTTCGGCCACGAGCGCGGTGTCTTCACCGGTGCGGACCGGGCGCGGATGGGCTACATCGAGAGCGCCGCGGGCGGCACGCTCTTCCTCGACGAGATCGCGGAAATGCCGCCGGGAGCGCAAGCGAAGCTCCTGCGTGTCCTGCAGGACCACTGCGTGCACCGCTTGGGGGCGACGCGGGAGCACAAGGTGGACGTGCGTGTCATCGCCGCCACGCACCAGAACCTGCCGTCCCTGGTGGCGGCGGGCGCTTTTCGCGCCGACCTGTACTATCGTCTCAACGAGGTGAAGCTGGAGCTGCCGCCGCTCCGCGCCCGAGGCGACGACGTGACCCACATCGCTCGCTTCGTTCTCGCCGAGCTCTCGCGGCAGTACGGGCGGCCGCTCGCCTGCACCGAGGCGGCGTACGCCCTGCTGCGCCGGCACGACTGGCCTGGCAACGTGCGCGAGCTCGAGAACTGCCTGCGCCGTGCCGCAGCTCCGGGGGAGCGCACCACGCTCGATGCCGCGGACCTCGAGCTCCACGCGTCGGGGCGGCCACCGCACCTGGCGGAGATCCTGGAGCAAGCCACCGAAGCGGCAGTCCGCGCCGCGCTGCGCCGGCACGGCGGCGCACTCGCCGCCGCGGCGGCGGAGCTCGACATTCCGGTGAAGGAGCTGCAGCGCTTGGCGGAGCGCTTTGACGTGCAGCCACCGTCCTCGTGAGCGGCAAGCCGAGGGGAGCCTGCATGGCGATCAGGATGGGGCTGTGGCGCTGCCACCGGCCGAGGCGACACCGCTGTCTGCTCCTCGTCCTCCTGTTCGGCGCCTGCCAGCGCGGCGAGTCGCCGGCGCCGGGAGGTGCGGGCGCGCCGGTGCGCGGCGGCACGGTGGTGGTGGCGCTGGCGCAGGAACCGGAATCGCTCCTGCCCTACACCACGCACAGCTCCGTCGCCGCCGACGTGCAATCCTTTCTCTACTGCATGCTGGCAACGACGAACGCCGACTTCGGCACCTTCAGTCCCAGCATCGCCCGCTCCTGGGAGTGGAGCGCCGATCACCACGAGCTCCTCATGCACCTGCGCGACGACGTCGTCTGGTCCGACGGCGTGCCGCTCACCGCCGCCGACGTGGCCTTCACCCACGAGGTGGCGCGGGATTCCGTGGTCGGCTGGCCGACGCGGGCGTGGAAGCGGCATGTCACCGCCTGCGAGGTCGTCGATCCGCACACCGTGCGCTTCCGTTTCGATGCGGTCTTCTACGATCAGTTTCGCTTCGCCAAGGAGGGCTGGCTGCTGCCGCAACACGTCCTCGGCCAAGTGCCCCGCGCCGAGTTGGGACGGCACCCCTTCGCCCGCCAGCCGGTGGGCTGCGGCCCCTTCGTGCTGGAGAGTTGGGAGCCGGGGCAGCGGATCAGCCTGGCGCGCAACGAACGCTACTTCGGTGCCCCCCGGCCGTGGCTGGATCGAGTGGTATTCGAGATCGTGCCGGAGGCGTCGCTCCGCTCCGAGCGCCTCCGCGCCGGCAGCATCGACATGACCGGTCTCGAGCCGCGCCAGGCGGCGGAACTGCAGCGCGCTGCGACGCAAGGGGAAACCGGGGTGCGCGTCCTCGCTGTGCGCGGCCGCTCCTACGATTTCATCGGCTACAACCCGGCGGATCCCCTGTTCCAGAGCCGTGCCGTGCGCGAGGCTCTCACCCGCGCTATCGATCGCCGGCAGATCATCGAGGCTCTCTGCTTCGGTTACGCCGAGATCTTCGAAGGTCCCTTCCCGCCCATGCTCTGGGCTTATGATCCGGCGCTCCCGGCCACGCCTTACGACCCGGAAGGCGCCCGGCGTCTCCTCGCCGCCGAAGGTTGGAAGGACGCCGACGGCGACGGCTGGCTCGAGCGCGATGGCCGCAAGTTCGAATTCACCTTGACCACGAACAGCGACAACGCGCTCCGCATGCAGGCGGCGGTGCCGGTGCAGGCCTACTGGAAAGCCATCGGTGTGCAGGCGCGGGTCGAGGGACTGGAAATGCAGACGGCGCTCAAGAAACGCGCCGACCGCCAGTACCAGGCCTATTTCGGCGGTTGGAACGCCGGCCTGTCGCCGAGCGGCACGGTGGAGAACTTGTGGAGCTGCGGCAGCCGCGGCAGCAAGGGCAACTTCACCGATTACTGCAACCACGAAGTCGACAGCCTCAATGCCTTGGTGGCGACGGCGCCGGCGCCCGAGGTGGTGGCGCCGCTCACCCATCGCATCCAGGCGCTCATCGTCGCCGATCATCCCTACACCTGGATGTACTACGAGCACAACCTGGTGGGGGTCGGGCCGCGCCTGCAGGGCTTCGCCATCGATCCCCGCGGTGCCTTCGTCAACATGGAAGACTGGTACGTCCCGGCGGCAAGTCCTTGAGCCACCCGATCGGCGGGCGCCCGGCGCGAGTGGTCTGGCGACGGGGCGGCGCGGTTCGAGGCGCGCCTCGGGATCGTCGGGTCACCGGTACAGCGCCTTGAGGTTCGTCCAGGTCGTCGGAGCAAATGAGCTGGGATGCGAAAAGAAGCGGGTCGCCGCTCGCAGGGCGACGTTCATCTCACCGCACCTGGTCGGTTAGGAGAAACCGATGCGACTCGTGGTGCGCCGCGGTTCGTGACGGTTGTCAGTGCGGCTGTGACGCGCCAGCGAGCACCGCGCTGCCCCGCGGCGATGCCAGCTCCCAGGCGGCGGCGAAGAGGAGGCGCGCCACCCGCGTCACCTTCATCGCGTCCACACCCTCCCAGTCGTCTTCCGGCTGGCCGTACAGGTTCGGATCGACGCCGTCGTTGAAGAGCAGGCTGGGGATGCCCGCACGTTGCAACAATTCTCCCGTGGCGGCATGAGGCCAGGAGGCGGCGAAGCGCTCCGGTAGGCGCGAGCGCGGCCGCGGTTCGAGGAGCAGCGCCGGGGCGAGCAAGGTGGCGCGGCGATTGTGGCGTTCGAGCAAGCGCAGGAGATCGGCGTACTCGTCGGCGCCCTGCACCGCCAGGTAATCCGGGTCGTTGCCCCCCACCGCATCCAGCACGAAGCAGGCTCGCACCTGCACGTGCCCGAGGAGGAGCGGCAGATCCTGCAGCAAGGCTTCCAATCCTTGGCCGCCCTGCATCTCGGCGGAGACGAAGGCGAGGAGCACGCTGCGATTCAAGGTGTCGTGCACCTGGGCGAAGGCACGGGCGACTTCGAGCAGCGCGGCGACGCCGCTGGCGTTGTCGTCCCCGCCGTTCAGGATCTCACCGGCGCTGTTGACGCCGCTGTGGTCGTAGTGCGCCACGAGGAGGATGCACTCCTCGCCGGCACCGGCGCCGCCGAAACCGACGAGCAGGTTCTGCCCCAGGGACACCTCGGCACGGAACTGCACCTGCACCCGGGTCTCCGCGCCCTCGGGCGGCAGCGGCAAGGCGCCCGGTCGGACCACGAGGGCGGGGATGGTGCGTTCCGGGGCCACCCGCCAGGCTGCCGCTTGCAACGCCGCGCCCAAGCGGCTCGCGGTGAGGTTGAGACGGATGCCCCGAGGAGAGCGGACGCCAGAAGCCATCTCCGGCGGCAGTTCGGATGGATACGAGGCGACAGGCAGGCGCTCCCAGTCGGGGGCATCGGTGAAGACGGCGGCCGCGGCGCCGCACTGGGAGAGCCGCTGGGAGGCCCGATAGTACGCCGCATCCGCCGGTTCGCCGGCGTGCCGTGCCAGGGCAGCGGGGGGCACGAAGACCACGCGACCGCGCACCGCCGCCGCCACCGGTCCGGCGAGATCCTCAGCTCGCGTTTCGAGATGCAGCGAGCGGGCGAGAACATCGGCCTCGTTGGAGAAGAGCAGCGGCCGGAAGTCCGGGCCGGGCCAAACCTCGTGGCTTGCCTGCCCATCGAACACGGCGAGTCGCGTCGCCGGCCCGATGCGGTGCAGGAAGACCGAGAATGCATGCACGAAGCTCACGGCCTGCGGGCCGCGCAGCGCCTGGGCGCGCACCGCGCCGCTGATCCCCATCTCCTCCAGCCGGTCCAGCAGGTAGCTCACCACCGAGTCGGCTTCCGGGGAAGCGTGCTGGCGCCCGGCGCGCGCATCCGCCGAGAGGTAGCGGCCGTAGGCCATGATGTTCTGACGCTGGATGGCACGCGCTCCCTCGCTCAACGGGTCCGCGGGCGGGCGGACGCAGCCGGCGAGCGCCAGGAGGGCGACGGGGAGGGCAGCCAGTCGGCGGTGCCACGAAACTGTGGAAACGGAGCCCATCACCTCAGTATAACCGGCCGCATACCGGCCGCTCCGGCCGGCCGTCTCGAAGGTCGCGAGGAAGGTGCGAGGGGATGACTGCAACCCGCTGGTCCATCGCTGCAGTGGCTGTCTACGGCGGGCTGCTGCTCCTCGCCGGCGCGCTCTTCGCTCTCCTCACCGTCGTCCGCTGGCTCGAGCCGGGCCAGTCGGGCGCCGCTATCTACTGGCTCATCGCGGTACCGGTGATCGTGGCCTGCGGCACCTGGTTGCTGCTGGTCGTCTGGTGTGCCGTCGATGCCGGGCGGCGCGGCATGAGCGGGCCACTCTGGGGGCTCCTCGTCTTCCTCCTCGGCTTTCCCGTCGGCCCGGTGCTCTATCTCGTCCTACGCCGGAGCCCATCCGCGCCGGAAAACAACGCCTGAGATGCCGTGGACGCGAAGGTGTCCATGGAGTAGGCCTTGGCGGCCCCCTCCTCAGGAACGCATCCACGCCAGCGCCCAATGCCTCCCCGTGCGCGGCCCGAGCTTCCGGTGCGAGAAGAAGTGCTCCGGGTCGCAGCCGGTGCAGGGGGGAGCGGCGAAGATTTGGGCCGCCGGCACGCCGAGGGCGAGGGCACGCCGACGATTCGCTTGCCGCAGGTCGAGGTGCGGTGGCGCCCCCGGCCGTTCGACGAGCGCCTCCGGGAGACGCGCGGTCACTTCGGGACCGACGGCATAGCAACAAGGGCCGATGCTTGGCCCCAACGCGACGTGCAGATCGGCGGCGTTTCCTCCGGCCTGGAGCAGCGTCTCGATGCCGCGCACGACGATGTCCGCCGCCGTACCGCGCCAGCCGGCGTGGACCAGGGCGAGCCGGCGATGGCGCGCATCCCAGAGGAAGACGGGAACGCAATCCGCCACCCCCACCACCAGCACTACTCCCGGCACCTCCGTCCACAGCCCATCGGCCTGGGGCGGGGTATCGGCACCGGCACGCAGCACGAGGTCGCCATGCACCTGCCGCAGCCGATAGGAGGGGAGTCCTTCCAACCGCAGGGCCTGCCGCAGCAGGTCCCGGTTGGTTTCGACGTGGGTTGCCGCATCGCCGGTGGATGCTTCCAGGTTGAGCGTCGCGTAGGGAGCCGGACTCGTGCCGCCGATGCGGGTGGTCACCCAGGTCTCGAGCCAAGGCCAGCGCTCCGACCCCGGAGGACGCCAGAGGGTGAGGGAGGCTTTGCTCTCGAAGTGACCGGACACCGCGTTGGGATCCTCTGCCGCCGGCAACGTTCACCCACCGATCACGAAGGTGAACGTCGCTTTCTCTTCCTCCCCGGGAGCGAGTGCTGGCTCCAGGGTGACCCGGGCCGTGCAGGTGTCGCCGCTGGCGAAGTAGTTGCGGTTCGGGTTGACGTCGGTGATGCGCCAGGTGAAGAGGATCCGGTCCTGGGAGGGGAACTCTGTCGTGTACAGCGGCGGGTCGGCCTCGCCGTGCCAGCGCGGATCGTTCGGGTCGGCGGGCCGGGCCTCGATTCGGAACTTCCAGCGCGCCCGCAGGTTGGCGCGGGCGTGGAAGACGCCGCGATAGTCGAAGGGGACGCCGGAATCTTCGCCGAGCCAGTCCAGGTTGAGGGGTTCGGAGAGCACGAGCCCGGACGCGGGGGTGGAAGGCGTGTCCTCGCAAGCCAGCACCGCCGTTCCCAAGGCGGCCATGCACGCCAAGACGGCGCGTCCCTGCCGCAGCCGCAGGCGTCGGGACGCACCGAGTCCCGGTGCCGCGCCGAGAAGTCCGAGGATGGGAGCACGCAGTCCGCGCATGACAGCATGATGCACGGGCTTCGATGCCGGCGCAACATGCCCCGCACCGTTGGGGTTTCTGGCCCAGCGACGCGCGCGACGCCGCTCCCGTTGGCGCTCCGTCGGTGCCCGTGCTATCCTTTGCATCGCCCACTCGAGAGCGCCCGAGCAGTCCGCGAGGTTCTGCGGTGAGAGTTGCCGTCGCGTCGATGGAAGGGGCCTACATCAACCACGGACTGCAGGCGGCGGAGCAGTTCTTCGTCTTCGACGTCTTCCTCTCCGGCATCTCCTACGTCGAGAAACGGGAAAATCAATTCCGCGAGCACACGAGCAGCCGCAAGGCGCTGCAGGGCGTCGCCGAGTTGCTCCGGGATTGCAAGGTCATCTGCTGCACCCAGGCAGGGACCGAGGCGGTGGAGTTCTTCGCCCGCCGCGGCATCGAGCTCGACATGTCCGACGGACCCATCGACGAGAAACTCAAGGGCTTCATCGAATCGGTCTTCTAGAGTCGCCTCTCTGCGGAGCTGCATCCCACGGGGACCGGCAGCGCAGGGGCGGTGGCCCGCCCCTGCGGCAGGTTTGAGGCTCACCGCTCGAACATCTGCTGCACCGGCACGACGCGGATGGCGTCGGCGGTAATGCCGAGCGGCAGGCTGGCGATCTCCTTGTCCTCTGCCATCACCGTCTCGGGCTTGGGCATCTTGTAGCTGAGCGGCGTCGCTCCGGCACTGGCGAGCTGCTCCTGCAGGATCTCGGGCTGACCGGTGACGATGGCGATCTTGAGTCGCTCGAGCTGCAGATGCTTGGCGATGGCGGCATTCACCTCCGCCACCGTGAGCTCTCCGAGGCTGCGGCGGAAGGTCTCCAGGTGACTGGCCGGGAGAGCGTAGAAACGGTCGTCCACGGCGTAGCCCAGCCGCTGCTGCGTCGTTTCCGCGTAGTGCAGGATGTACTTGTTCAGGAACGAGCGGGTGAGCTCGAACTCCTCCGGCGTCATCCCGTGGGCGATGAGAGCCTCGATCTCCCGCAGCGCTGCCCGCAGGGCGAAGACCGCCTGGTCGTTGGGGAGCGTGCGGATCCACACCTCGAAGCACTGCTGCCGGCGCCCGACGTTGGTCGGCGGCTTCTGCCGCTGCCCGCCTTCGGGATAAGCCTCGATGTAGGAGTAGTCGCCGTAGTTGAGACCCCGGTCGGTGCGGATCACCTGATACAGGTGGCTGGAGCTGTTGCGATGCTCGCCAAGCCAGGAGTTCGCCACCCACAAGGCATAGAACTCCCGCGAGCCCCGGTGCACGTCGACGGGGAAGCCGAAGCTGAGGGAGGCGTCGGCGCCGGGCTTGGCGACGATCGTGACCTGGCGCCCGGCGAATGCCGGCGCCGGCGCTGCCGCGAGCGCCGCCGGCGCGCCGGCCGCCAGGCTGCCGAGGTCCTTCTGCAGTCGCTCCGGGAGCGCCGCCGGATAGCCACCGCCGAGGCCGACGACGACGTTGCCGGCGGTGAAGTACTGGGCGTAGAAGCCCTTCACGTCCTCCAGGGTGATCGACTTCAGAGCCTGCACCGTCCCCAGCATCGGGTGCGCATACGAAGTGCCCTGGAAGACGAAGTCGTAGAACGCCGCCTTGCCGAGTTCCTCGTCGGAAGCGTAGCGCAAGGTGTTCTCGATCTCGTTGAGCGCGTTGCTGCGCAGCCGCTCGAAGTCGTCGGCCCCGAAGGCCGGGCGCAGCACGGCATCGGTGAACAGGGCGTAGAACTTCTCCAGGTTGTCCTTGTGGGTACGGCCGGTGACCGTCGTCATCTCCCGATCCACGCGCACCTGGTACGAAGACGCCAGCGGATAGAGCTTGGCGAGGATCGCCTCGTAGGTGTTCTGCGTCGTCGCGCCCTCGGCGAGCAGCTGGCCGGTGAGTGCGGCCAGGCCCTCCTTACCGGTCGGGTCGTTCTGCGACCCCACCTTGAACCAGAGGTTGAAGCTCACCGTCGGATCGTCGGGCACCGGGAGGAGGACCGGGCCCGAGCCCGCGCTGTCTGGGCCGGCGCCCTTGTCGCCGCATGCCGGAAGGAGAAGGAAGAGGAGGGCGGCGGCGGCCCGTGGCCACCGAGCCCTGCGGCTCTGCTGGCGGGAGTCACGCATCAGCTCTGACCTCCCCGCAGGACGGCGACGGTTCGCCGTGTGGGTACCAAGTACTTCTGCGCCGCCGCCTGGACGTCCGCCGCGCTGACGCGTCCGTAGGCGTCGTACAGGGTCTCCACGGCGTCGATGCCGCCGCTCACGGCGATGACGCGAACGAGCGCCCGCGCCACGTTCATCGGCGTGTCCAGGCCCATGAGGAACTCGTACTTGAGGCGCGATTTCAGATCCGCCAGGCGCTGGGCGTCCGGCGCCGTGTCGCGGTACTGGGCGATGGTGGCGTCGATTTCGCCGAGCACGTAGTCGACCTTGGCCGGATCCTTGATGCGGGCGATGATGTCCAGCAGCCCGGGGTCGCGGTTCATGTTGACCTCGGCCTCGATGAATTCGAGCACCTGCTCGTCGAGGACGAGCTTCTTGTGGATGGCGCTGGTCTCACCGAAGGCGAGCGCCGAAAGCAGCTGCGCCGCCACCAGGTTGGTGTTCTTCGGATCGAAGGCATCGACCTTGTACGCCACCCAGGCGATGGGCAGCGACTGGCCCTCGTAGGGGACGTCGAGGCGCTTCTCCCGCGACTGCTCGGGCTCGGCCGGTACCTGCGGCGCCACGTAACCGGGCTTCCAATCGCCGTAGTATTTCTTCAGCAGCGCCATGGTCTCCGGCACCTTCACGTCCCCGGTGACCAGGATCACCACGTTCTCCGGCCGGTAGTAGCGCTGGAAGAAGGAACGGGAATACTCGTACATCGTGGGCATGGCCTGGATGTCCTCGACGACGCCCATGGCGGTGTGGCCGTAGGTGTGCACGTCGTAGGCGGCCTGGTGGATGGCCTCGTAGAGGGTGAAGAAGGGGCTGCTACGGTTCTTGCGGTACTCGCCATACACCGCCCCCGACTCGGTTTTGAACTCTTCCTCGGGGTACTGCAAGTTCTTGAAGCGGTCGCTTTCGAGATCGACGACCTTCTCCAAGTCCTCGGCGGCGATGTTGAAGTAGTAGGCGGTGAGATCGTCGCTGGTGAAGGCGTTGGTGTCCGCACCCATGGCGGTGACGATCTTCTCCCGCGCCTCCCGCGGGTACTTTTCGGAGCCGCGGAACATCATGTGCTCGAAGAAATGGGCGAAGCCCGTGTGCCCGGGCTCGTACTCGTCCCGGGCGCCGGTGCGCACGATGCTCCAGTAGGCGACGAGGCCGCCGGATTGCATGGGGATGACGATGGCCTGCAGGCCGTTGTCGAGTTTTTCCACGTGCGCCGGGTAGGGGAAGATCCCCGCCCCGAGCGCCGGGCCGGCCACGACGAGCAGGCACGGCACGAGCACGCACCAGCGGGCGGCGCGGCCGGGGCTTCGCGAGGTCGGGAACACCACGTGCGTCTCCTTTGTCCAGGATGGGGGAACGGCGAGCTCGAGGGGCCGACTATAGCGGAAGCACGGTTGGAAGCAGAGCGACAAGTGACGCCGCGCGCTCCCACACCGGAAGCGGGCCTCAGGGCGGGAGCAGGGCAGCCGGCGCATGGAGAGAGCGCCGTGGCCAGCCGCAGGCGCGCTGTCGCCGCGTCCGCGTGAGGCGCCGCGCTGGTAACCGGGGCCGCCGGCGCGCCGGACGGAAGAGGTCCTTCACCGCACTCCAGGCCGGCTGCTGCACCGGTGTCGGCCGGTAGCTCCAGTGCATCACCTGGCCATCGTCGCCGAAGTCGGTGATGAAGACGTCCCCGGACGGATCCAGCACGATGTCGTGGGGGTCGATGAGCTCCCCGGGAGCAGTGCCACGCCGTCCCCAGGCGGCGAGGAAGGCGCCGTCGCGGGTGAACTTCTGCAGGCGGAAGTTGTGATGGTCGATGACGATGACATTCCCCACCGAGTCGGTCGCCACCCCGAGCGGGGTGATGAATTCGCCGGCAGCCTCGCCCTTCCGTCCCCAGCGGCGGACGAAGTCGCCGTCGGTGGTGAACTGGTAGACGCACTCGCAGCAGTCCTCGTTCTGGTAGCCGATCTCGGTGACGTAAACATGGGAGGCGGTGGCGGTGAGACCGAGGGCGCCGTGGAAGCGGCCGTCACTGTTGAAGGCCGAGCCCCAGGCGGCGAGGGGAGCGCCGTCGGCGCTCAACTTCTGCACATCGCCGCGGGCGGTGTCCGAGACGTAAACGTGACCGGCAGGATCCACCGCCACGGCGTAGGGCGCGAGGAATTCACCGGGTGCTTCTCCCGCCTGGTCCCAGGCGGCGAGGAAGTCGCCGTCCTGGCTGAACTTCTGGATGCGCCCGTTGCGTGAATCGGCGACGTAGACGAAGCCGCGGGCATCGACGGCGAGACGGGTGGGGGTATCGAACTGTCCCGGGCCGGTGCCGAGCTCGCCCCAGCCGGCGAGGAAGCGCCCGTCCGCGGTGAACTTCTGGATGCGGTGGTTGCGCGTGTCGGCCACATAGAGGACGCCCGCCGCGTCGGCGCCGATGCCCTGGGGGTACTCGAGCAGCCCCGGGTCGCTGCCTTGCACGCCCCAGCGGCCGATGTAGCGCGGCGGCTCCCCGGCGCCGGTCACGGCGCTGAAGAAACAGGGAACGGCGAGCCCCACCGCCAGCCCCAAGCCTCGGAGACGGTGTCGGCCGGTGCGGGCCAGCAGACCATGCTGCCACCGTCTTGCGGTCACGGGTCGCTCCTCGAGGAGGACAGGTAGGGGACCCGGCGCACTGAGCGCAGCGAGTCTCGACAAGCTAGAAAGGGGCGGGAAGGAAGTCAAACCGCAGGGGCGCAGCGAGGACGGCTCGTCGAGTTGGAAGTAGGGGCGCGAGCGCCGCCGCGTCCCCTCCGAGGCGAGTGTGCCATGCGACAGAGGCTCAGGGCTGCACCAGGCCCATGCGGATGGCGTAACGCACCAAGCTCGCGGTTTCGTGGATGTCCAGCTTCGCCATGAGGTGCGTCCGGTGGGCGTCGGCGGTCTTGAGGCTGACCCCGAGAATCGCAGCGACCTGCTTCGTCGTGTTGCCTTCGGCGACCAGCTGCAGGACCTGGCGTTCCCGCGGGCTCAGCGGGCTCGACGGCAGCTCGGATTTCGAGCGGTAGGCGTCGGCTAGCGTCCGCGAGACTCTCGGGCTCAAGTAGAGGGAGCCGCGCATGACCTCCCGAATAGCCTGCACGAGATCGTCGGTCGCCTGGGTCTTGAGGACGTAGCCGCTCACCCCGGCACGCAACGCCTCGAGGACGTAGGGCTCCTCGGTGTGCATGGTGAGAAGGATCGTCTTCAGCCGGGGTGAGGTGCGCAGCATCTCGCGCGCCGCATCCACGCCGTTCAAGTTGGGCATCGCCAGGTCGAGGACGGCCACGTCCGGACAAGGCTTCGACGCGGCGAGACGCACCGCCTCGCGGCCGTCGGCGGCTTCCGCGACCACCTGGAATCCGGCCCGCTCGAGCAAACCCCGCAGCCCCTCGCGCAAGATCTGATGATCATCGGCGATCAGTACTTGCACTCCCATCCTCCGGCTCCTTGGCTCGCGTCGCCCCTGGTTTCCCGAGCTCTCTCCGCTCAGCCCTTCCATTTTATCGCGGTCACGATCGTTCCCTTCTTCCTCTTGGAAACGATCTCGAATTCGTCCATGAGTCGTTTCACTCCCGGGAGGCCGAGCCCGAGGCTGCGGGAGGTCGAGAATCCCACCTGCAGCGCCTGTTCGATGTCGCGGATTCCCGGCCCCCGATCCTTCGCCACGATCACGAGGCCGCGACGGCCATTGAGCCGCTCCGTCTCCAGGCTGAGCATGCCGGTCTGGGCGTAGAGCAGGATGTTGCGAGACAACTCGGAAATGACCGTGGCCACCACCGTCTGCTCAGTGGCCGACATTCCCAGCTGCTGGGCCAACACCCGCCCTCTCCGCCGCGCCAGCAGAATGTCCACGTCCGATTGGATCGGGATGGGCGGATTCTTCCTCGCAGCCCGGTGGTGATGCATGGTGGACCTGCGGTTGGCGGCGGCTCGAGGGACGCGGCTCACCGGGTACCGCTCGACACCGCTCTCCCACTCTCCCCGGTCATGAGATCCAGCAAGGTCACCCCCGCATCGAGATCGAGGGCGGTGTCCACGCCGTCGAGGGTGACACCGAGCCGCACCATCGAGACCGCCACGTCGGCCTGGATGCCGACGAGGATCATCTTCGCGCCGCGCAGCCGGACCATCCGGGCGATGTCGACCAGGGTGCGGGCGGCGAAGGAATCCACGACGTCCGTGGCCGTCACGTCCACGATGACGCCGAGGCAGTGGAAGCGTCCCACTTTCTCCACCAAGCCGTCGCGGAGTCGCAAAAAGTCGGCGTCCGTGAGCGCCGATTGTACGCTGCCGATCAGATACGGCCCGTGGTTGAGGATTGGAACTTCCATCCCCCTGCGCGGCCCCCCTTCAATGCAGCCTCTCGCCTTTCTTCACGCACGACCTCGCACAGTGTCTCCGGTCACGATAGCGGCACGGTCCGCGTCCGCCCATCGGGGCGGCAACTCGAACGCGGCTCCAGAACTTTCCCGAGTCGCGAAGGAGGAATCCTGCCGGTACGATGGTGGATCCACTGATCACGGCCTTGTCTTGTCGAGTCGGGTCGAGCGAGCCGGGGCGAAGGAGGAATTCAAAACGCAGGGCGAGGGGCGCTCGGTCCCACGGCGGCGCCAGGGACCCTGCCACCTACGCTCTACCGGCGCACCAGGCGAGCGATCCCGATGGCCAGAAAAGCGAGGCCCAGGGCCGTGAAGGCGCGCTGGCCGGAGAGGGAGATGGCGAGAAAAGCAACGCCGATGACGACGAAAGCCATGCCCGAACGACGTTTCAGTCGATTCCTCCCCTGCCGGCGCGGCTGCCTCGCGGCCAAGCCCATGGGGCCTCAAAACGCAAACACGCGGGCACGAAGGCGTGGTCGAGGGACGCGTCGATGGTCGTGGTGCTCGTGGGGCGCGCTCTACACCCGCGGGCCGCGGCGGTCCTGGATTTTCGCCGCCTTCTGCAGGTTCTCCACCCAGCTCTGCAGGAGCATGCTGACCTGCCGGTCGAACAGGGTGCGAAAGTGCATCTCCCGCGCCCCCTGGTACTTGGCCTCGTCGAACGGATCCCGCCGCAGGAGCTGGACGATGAAAGCTCCCGTCGTCGTTTCCACCACCCCGCTCGTTTTCCCCGGCTCGAGGGCAGTGGCGACGGCGGTGAACTCGTTGGCCCCGCCCACGTCGGGAACGCTCTCGTAGAAAGTGAAGGGTTCCGGTGTCTTCACTTCGAGGCCGTGGTTGCGAGCCGCCTCGTCCAGCGTCCGTCCTGCGGCCATCTCCTGGGTCACCGCCGTCAGGATGGCGCGGACGGCGTCCTTGCGCTTCTGCTCCAGGAAACCGCTCTGCACCCGCGGGCGCACGGTCTCGAAGTCCTCGAGCCCCGGCGGATCCTTCCCCAGCACCCGGAGAACCAGAATCGCCTCGTCGTTGCCGAAGGGGCCGCCCACGTCGTTGGGTGAGGCCGCGAACGCCCAGTCGTGCAGGCGCTGCGAGAAGCCGAAGCCGGAGATGAAGGTGCTCGCCGTGATGGGCTCCAGCTTCTCCGGCGTGAGGCCGTACTTCTGCGCCGTGCCGGCGAAATCCTTCCGGGCCGCGTCGGCGAGCTGGAAGGCGAAGGTCCGCAGGCTGTCCTCGGTGGTAGCGCTCGCTTTGAGTTGCAAGAAGAGCTGACGCAAGTAGAGCTCGTGCTGTCCGTCCGCGGCGGTGCGGGAGCTGTCCACTTGCACGATGTAGAGGCCACGTTCCGCCAGCAGCGGTGCCGTGCGCCCGCCGACGGGCAACTCCCACACCGCCTCGTCCACCACCGCCGGGAGGAAGCCGCGTCGCACCCAGCCCATGGAACCACCCTGGCTGGCGCTCGGGTCCTCCGAGTAGATCCCGGCGAGGGCGGCGAAATCCGTGGTCACGCCGCGGTGGAGTTCGTCGAGGATCTTGGCGGCGTCGCGCCGCAGTTCGTCCTGATCCTCGGCGCTCGCCTTCTTCGCCACCCGGAGCGCCTCGACGCGGACCTGCTCCCCCTGCGAGAAGAGCTCGGGGTGTTCCTGGTGGAAGCGCCGCAGCTCCTCGTCGCTGGGCGTGGCGGTGTCCTGCGGGATGTCGCTCCAGCGCTTGCCGATGTAGCGCACCGTGGAACGCAGGGTGCGGCGCACGAACTCCTCGCGCACTTCGACTTCGCTCACCGTGACGCCGGCGGCGACCATCTGCTGGAGCTTGAGCGTCGGCAGCAGATCGCGCACGTACGCCTCGGCGGCGCGCCAGTCGGTGTTCGGATCGTCCAGGGCGTGGCGGAAGGCTTGGGCGTCGAAGTTGCCCTGCTCATCGGTGAAGCTCTGGCGCACGAAGGGGGGCGGGTTGTTCTCCAGGTAGGCAACGATCTCGTTGTCGTCCGCGCGCAGGCCCAGCCGCTGCGCCTCCTGGCGCACCAGGACCTCGGTCACCAGGCCCTGGTAGGCCTGGCTCTCCAAGCGCTCGTAGTCGGCACTGCTGAGATCGTCGCGGCTCGAACGGGCGCGCTCGCCCTCCGCGAGCTGGGTCACGCGGTTGTTGTAGGTCTCGTAGGGGACCTTGACGCCGTTCACCACCGCCGCCAGGTTGCCCTGCGTCTGGCCGCCCCCGCCGCTGCCGACATTGAGGCCTTGCCCGAGGAAGAGGAAGCCGATGACGAAGACGCCGGCCATCACCCACATGACCGTCTTCATCGTGCGCTGCGAGCGCAGTTGCTTGAGCATGGTGCGCACTCCTGGGTCGTGGGCGCCGCCGCGCGGACGGAGCGACGGTGCGGCGAGGCTCGGCACGGGCTGCACGCGGTCTCGCCGCGCGAGGGCCGGCGTCACTCGAACGGCCGAAATTAGCACAGGGGGGAGCCTGGGGCAAGCGGAGGAGCGGCGGCAGCGGCGGCGCTTGACGCTCGCGCGCAGTGGATGGTATTCCCCGCACGGCGCGCGCCGTCTGGCGCGCTCTACCTTTTCGTGTCTTCCAGGGACGAGCGCTCACTGGGGTCGAGGTGCGGGGATGGGTGCTCTCGCAGCATTCGTGGGTGTGGGGTTGCTCGCCGCGCTGGCAGCGCCGGCGGACTACGACTGGCCTCTCGACGCCCCGCGGACGTTGACCAGCAGCTTCGGCGAGCCACGGCGCACCCACATCCACGCCGGCATCGATCTCGGCACCGGGGGCAGGACCGGCATCGCCTGCCGCGCCGTCGGCGACGGCTGGGTGGCGCGCCTGCGCATGTCCCCCTTCGGTTTCGGCAAGGCTCTCTACGTGCAGCTCGACGACGGCCCGCTGGTGGTGTACGCGCACCTGGATGGTTTCGCCGCCCCTATGGCCGAACGGGCCTGGCGCGAACAGGTGCAGCGCGGCCGCTACACCTTCGATGTGCAGCTTCCGGCGCAAGAGATCCGGGTGCAGCGCGGCCAGATCGTGGCCTGGAGCGGCGACACCGGCGTCGGCTACCCGCACCTGCACTTCGAGGTGCGCGATGGCGACGTGGCCACCAACCCGCAGAACCGCGGCTTCGCTGTCGACGACGCCGTGCCGCCCACCCTGCAAGCGGTGGAGATCCTGCCTCTCGATGCCCAGGCACACGTGGAAGGCGGGAGCGAACCCGTGGTTCTGGAGGCGCCGCCGGTCCGGCCGCTGCGCGCCGCCGGGCGCTTGGGCTTCGCTGTGCGCGCCTTCGATCGCGCCGCGCCGGGGCACCAGCAAGTGCCTTATCGCTACGAGGTGCGCGTCGACGGGCGGCCGCTGTTTCGTGCCGTGCACGAGCGCTTCGATTACGCCGACAACCATCAGATCGTTCTGGATTACGACCAGGAGGAGCTGTGGCGGCACGACCGCCGCTACTTCCTCCTCTTCGCCCGTGCTTCGAGCCGGCTGCCCGGGCGCGAGGCCGCCGCCGCGGCCGGGCGAGGGCAGGTGATCGCCGGGATCCCCGAGGCCGCCGGTCTCGACGATCCCTCGCTGCTGGCGCCGGGAGCTCACGAGGTGGAGGTGGAGGTGGCGGACGTCGCCGGGCAGTCGCGCCAGATGCGCTTTTCCTTTCTCGCCAGCAGCGTGCCGCAGCTCGAGCCGCTGCAGGTGCAGGTGGTCGGGGACTCGGTGCAGCTCGGAGTGACGGCGAGCGACGCCGACGGCGACAGTCTCGAGCTCCGCCTGCAGCAGTCGCGCGACCCCCAAAGCGGTTGGACCACGCTGCCATGGCGCGCCGGAGAAAGGCGCCACACCTGGCGCGCGGCGATCGCCTGGGATGGCAAGAGTCCCCTCGTCTTTCGGGCCCGGGTCACCGATCCTTCCGGGCTGCAGGCTCTCGCCACCGGCGCGCCGGCGCGCCCGGAGCGACAAGGCAAGTTCGCCCTGCGGGTCACGAACCAGTGGCGCTACGGCCTCCTCGAGATCGGCATCGAGCCCGAAGCGATCTTGAGCGCGCCGCCGCGCCTGGCGCTCCTGGCGAACAACGGCAAGCGCCGCGAGGTGGGACCGCTGCGGCAGACGGGCGACAAGCGCTATGCCTGGTCCGCCGCGGTGGAGGATCTGGAGGATTTCGACGGCCTCGTGGTGGAAGCCACCGCGAGCGACGGCCGCCGTGCGATACTGCAGGAGGAATTGCAGGCGCGCATCCTGCGCCGCGGTCGGGCCCGCCGTATCGACCTGCATCCGTCGCTACGCTTCGAGTTCGAGCGGCAGACGCTGCTGGAAACGATCGCGCTGCGGCTACGCGACACCGATCCCGCTGCCTTGGGGCTGGGGCCGGAGCTGCGCCCGGCGGGACCTTGCGTGGTGGCAGAACCGCGCACCGCGGCGCTGGATGCGCCGGTCCGCGTCCATGTCGTCCCGGCGGCGACGCCGGCAGCCGCAGGTGCCCAAGGCGGCATCGGGCTTTTCGTCTGGGAGCGCGGGCAGCTCACTTTCCTGGCGGCGCCGAACGAGGCTGGGGAGCTGGTAGGGGAGAGCAGTGCTCTCGGCATCTTCGCCGTGCTGCGCGACTCGACGCCTCCGGTGCTGCGGGATTTCCGCTGCCTGCCACGGCGGGGCGCGCCGCCGCAGTTGCAGTGCTTCGTCGCCGACGCCGGCAGCGACCTCGGTGATGGCGACCTGCAAGCGCACATCGATGGCGTGGTGGCGATCCCGGAGTGGGACCCAGAGAGCGGCCGCGTGCGCCTCCACCCGACGCGACCGCTCGCTGCCGGTGCCCATCGGCTGGTGATGCGCGCCGAGGATCGCGTCGGCAATCAGAGCGAGCGCAGCTGGGAGTTCACCCTCCCTTGAGGGGAGCGCTGCCGGAGGAGCGCGGGAGCCCCCGGGAGACAGAGAAGGCGCGAGAAAAAAGATGCCGGGCTTCGTCCACCTGCACACGCATTCGGATTTCAGTCTCCTCGATGGGGCGCAGCGCCTCCCGGCCCTGGTGCGCCGGGCGCGAGAGCTCGAGATGCCGGCGCTGGCCCTCACCGATCACGGCAATCTCTTCGGCGCCATCGAGTTCTACAAGACGGCGCGGGCCGCAGGCATCCGCCCCATCCTGGGCTGTGAGGCTTACGTCGCCTACGGCTCGCGGCGGGAGAAGCCGCGCCAGTGGGCCGACTACTACCATCTGGTGCTCCTGGCGCGGAACGACAAGGGTTACCGCAATCTCCTCAAGCTCACCTCCGAGGGTTTCCTCACCGGTTTCCATTTCCGGCCGCGCATCGACCGAGAGTTGCTCGCGGCGCACGGCGATGGACTCCTCGCGCTCTCCGGTTGTCTCAAGGGCGAGGTGCCCCAGCTCCTCTTGGCCGACCGCTTCGACGCCGCGGTTCGCTGCGTCCAAGAACATCAGGAGATCTTCGGCCGCGAACATTATTACCTGGAGCTGCAGCAGCACGGCATCCCGGCGGAGGCGAAAGTAGGAGCCCGGCTGCCGGAGCTGGCCGCGGCCACGGGCGCGCCGATCCTGATCACCAACGACAGCCACTACCTGCAACGGGGGCACGCCGAGGCGCACGACGTGCTGCTCTGCATCCAGACCGGGAAGGATCGGGAAGATCCGCAGCGCTTCCGCTTCCAGAGTCAGGAGCTCTATTTCAAGAGCGCCGACGAGATGCTGCAGCTGGTGCCGGAGCATCCGGAGTACCTGGAGAACACTCTCGCGGCGGCGGACGCCTGCCATCTGGAGCTGGAGCTCGGCCGCTTCCTCCTGCCCCATTTCCCCATTCCCCCGGGGTTCGCGAGCCCGGAAGCCTACCTGGAAGCGGAGTCGCGGCGGGGTTTCCAGGGGCGCTACCCAGAGGGAGGCGACGCACTCGAGGCGCGCCTGCGCTACGAGCTCGACGTCATCGCCCGCATGGGCTTCGCCGGTTACTTCCTCATCGTGGCCGATTTCATCCGCGCCGCCCGCGAGCGCGGTATCGCCGTCGGCCCGGGACGCGGCTCCGCCGCCGGCAGCCTGGTGTGCTACTGCCTCGGCATCACCGACGTGGATCCGATCCAGCACGGCCTGCTTTTCGAGCGCTTCCTCAATCCCGAGCGCATCTCCATGCCGGACATCGACATCGATTTCGACGAGCGCCGCGGCGAGGTGATCGAGTACGTCAAGCAGAAGTACGGCCGCGACAACGTCTGCCAGATCATCACCTTCGGTACCATGGCGGCGCGGGCCGTGGTACGCGATGTGGGCCGCGTGCTGCGCCTCTCCTACGCCGAGACCGACCGCCTGGCCAAGATGATCCCCACCCTGCCGGGGATGACCCTCGGCAAGGCGCTGGACACGGTCACCGAGTTTGGGGAGATGCGGAACCCCGTGCACCCGCAGCACGAGCTGCTGCAGATCGCCGAGATCCTCGAAGGTCTGGTGCGCCACGCCTCCATCCATGCCGCCGGCATCGTCATCACGCCGACGGAGCTGGTGCACCACGTGCCGCTCTACCGCTCGCAGAAGGACGAGGTCACCACCCAATACGGCATGACCGCCCTGGAAGACGTGGGGCTGCTGAAGATCGACTTCCTGGGGCTCCGCACTCTCACGGTGCTGGAGATGGCGGTGCAGCGGGTGCGCGAGACCCACGGCATCGACATCGACTGGCGGCGCATTCCCCTGGACGATCCGGGCACCTATGCGCTGCTGCGCCAGGCGGACACCGTCGGCGTCTTCCAGCTGGAATCGGCGGGCATGCGGGACCTGCTGCGCAAGATCGCTCCGGACCGCTTCGAGGACATCGCCGCCATCAACGCGCTCTTCCGCCCGGGGCCGCTGAAGAGCGGCATGGTGCAGGACTTCATCGAGCGCAAGCACGGCCGGCGGCCGCTCGAGTCGTTGCATCCCAAGCTGGTGGAGATCCTGCGGGAGACGTACGGGGTCATCCTCTACCAGGAGCAAGTGATGCGCATCGCCAGCGAGCTCGCTGGCTTCAGCCTGGGCGAGGCGGACCTGCTGCGCAAGGCGATGGGGAAGAAGAAGCGCGACGTCATGGAGGCGCAGCGCTCCCGCTTCGTGCAAGGAGCGGTGCGCGGCGAAGTCGACCGCGTGTTGGCCGAGAGCATCTGGGAGCAGATCGAGCATTTCGCCGGCTACGGCTTCAACAAGTCGCACTCCGTGGCCTACGCCGTGATCTCGGTGCAGACCGCGTACATGAAAGCGCACTACCCGGCGGAATACCTGGCGGCGTCGCTGAGCTCGGAGATGAGCGACACCGCCCGCATCGTCGTGCTCATCGAGGACTGCCGGCGGCGCGGCGTCCCCCTGCTGCCGCCGGACGTGAACACTTGCTACGTCGATTTCCGCGTCCGCGACGGCGCCATCCTGCCGGGCCTCGGGGCAGTGAAGAACGTCGGTTCCGGCGCCATCGAGGCCATCGTGCAGGCCCGCGACGAGGGCGGACCTTTCCGCTCCCTCTTCGACTTCTGCGCCCGCGTCGAGGCGCGCTCCTGGAACCGGCGCATGCTGGAGAGCTTGGTGGCCGCCGGCGCCATGGATTCACTGCCGGGCAATCGGGCCCAGAAGCTGGCGGGCCTCGACTTGGCGGTGGAGCGCGGGCAACGCCTGCAAGGGGATCGCGCCCGCGGCCAGGCCTCGCTCTTCGGCGAGGATGCGGGCAGCAACGCCGCCGACATGGAGCCGCCGCTGCCGCCGTCTCCCGACTGGGACGAGGGCACCCGCCTCGCCCAGGAGAAGCAGGTGCTGGGTTTCTATCTGAGCGGCCACCCGCTGCAGGGACAGAAGCACCTGCTCCGCTCGCTGGCGCCGTGCACGACGCTGGAGCTCCAGGAGGCGGAGGAGAATGCCTTCACCGCCCTCGCGGGCACGGTGGTGTCGAGCCGCGTCATCGCCGACAAGAAGGGCAAGCCCATGGCCTTCGTGAAGCTGGAAGACTTCGTCGGCACCGCGGAGCTCCTGGTCTTCTCCAGCGTCTACGAGCGCTACGGGACGCGACTTGCCAACGACGCCGTGGTCGTCGTCTGCGGGCGGGTGAACGTCCGCGAGGAGCAGGAGACCAAACTTCTCTGCGAGCACGTCTTCGGTCTGGAAGAGGCGATCCAGCGTCTGGGTCGGGGTGTCGATCTCGCCGTCGACCTGACGCGGCTCGATCGGCAGGCGTTGGATCGCCTGCGCGAGCTGCTCGGAGCCCATCCCGGCGAGTGCGAGGTGCGCCTGCGGCTGCACGGCGGCGAGCAAGACCTGGCGCTGCGGGCGCGCAACGTGAAGGTGGCGCCCTCGCGGCCCCTCCTCGACGCCCTCGGCCAGCTGCTCGGAGCGGAGAACGTGCGCCTGCGCTGCGACCTCAGCGCGGTACAGGGTCTGGTGAACGGTGGCGTCCCGGGCCGTGGACCTGCGCGCGGGCCAAGACCCAACGCGGGTGCAGCCGCCGTTGACAGTCGCCCCCCCTGGTGATAGCGCTTGCACGGTAAGCGGCTGCGGTGCCGGTGCAGGGGAGGGGTGGATGGGCGGCAAGCGTTTCCCGGCGCTCGCCTGGGCGTTTCTCGCCAGCCTTGGCAGCCTCGCGCCTGCACTGCAAGCCGACACCCGCGCCATCGACACCCCGACGGCGGAAGCCTTGGGCCACGCGTACGCCCGCTGGGAGATCGGCGCCGGCCCGTCGGGAAGCGTCCTCTCCTACTTCACCGTCGGCATCTTCGAGCGCCTGCACTTCGGTCTTTCCTACGGGATGCAGGAAGTGCTGGGCGAAGGTCCCATCGACGCCAATCCGATTCCCGGCATCCAGGCGCAGCTCCTCCTCCTCGACACGCAAGGCGTGCCCTCCCTGGCGTTCGGCTTCGATTCCCAGGGGCATGGCTCGTGGTTGGAGGAAGCGGACCGCTACGAGTACAAGTCCCTCGGCCTGTACGGCGTCGGCACCCTGCACTTGGCGGCGCAGGAGTGGCCCCTCCTCACCGCCCTTTCCGGCGGCCTCAACTACTCGTTCGAGGGCTCCCGCTCCATCGATTTCTTCGCCAACGTGGTGGAGAGCATCGGCAGCCACTTCGGCCTCCTCGGGGAATACGACTTCGGCCTCGACGACCCGGACGACGCCAACCGTGGCTTCCTGCACGCCGGGGTGCAATGGAGCTTCAACGGGGGCAGCCACGTGCGCTTCCTCCTCCGGGATCTCCTGGGCAACGCCGACGAGGACGGCAAGGTGGGCCGGGAGCTCAACTTCTTCTACCTTTTCCATCTCTGAGCCGGGCATTACACTGACCGGCGGTGCACTGCCGGGTGGTCCGGCGGGCCCCGCTGGACGAGGTATGCAACGCGATATCCTGGAATTCGAACGTCCCGTCGTCGAGCTGGAGACGAAGATCCACGAGCTGCGCGAGCTGGCCAGCACCAAGGGCATGGACGTGACGCGCGAGCTCGAGTCCCTGGAGAAGCAGGCCGATCGGCTGCTGAGCGAGGTCTACTCCAACCTCAGCGCCTGGCAGCGCGTGCAGCTCGCCCGGCACCCGCGCCGGCCCTACACCCTGGATTACATCCGCCTCGTGTGCGCCGAGTTCACCGAGCTGCACGGGGACCGACAATTCGGTGACGACCGCGCCATCGTCGGCGGCATGGCGCTCCTCTGCGGCCGGCAGGTCATGGTGCTCGGCCATCAGAAGGGCCGGGACACCAAAGAGAACTTGCTGCGCAACTTCGGCATGCCCCATCCGGAGGGCTATCGCAAGGCGCTGCGCTTCATGCAGCTGGCCGGGAAGTTCTCGCGCCCCATCGTCACCTTCGTGGACACGCCGGGGGCCTATCCCGGTGTGGACGCGGAGAAGCGCGGTCAGTTCGAAGCGATCGCGCGCAACCTGCGCGAAATGGTGCGCATCCCCGTCCCCATCGTCGTGGTGATCATCGGCGAAGGCGGCAGCGGCGGGGCCTTGGCCCTGGCGGTGGGAGATCGCATCCTCATGCTGGAGAACTCGATCTACTCGGTGATCTCCCCCGAAGGCTGCGCCGCCATCCTCTGGGGCGACCGGGCGCAGGCGCCGCGGGCGGCGGAAGCGTTGCGGCTCACGGCGCGGGACCTGGAAAAGCAGCAGCTCGTGGACCGCGTCGTCGAAGAGCCCAAGGGGGGCGCGCATCGCGACCCGGAAGCGATGGGGGTGATCCTCGAGCGGACGATCGGGGAAGAGCTGGAACGTCTGGAGGGCGTGCCGACAGAATCCCTCCTGGAGACTCGCTTCGAGAAATACATGCACATGGGGGTCTTCTCGGACGCGGAGACACCCCTGTAGCCCTCGCCGGGTGGCACGGGCGTTGCGCCGCCCGACGCCGGGACGAGTTGCTTCCGCGGCGCGGAGGTGCCATGATCGTGCGCGAGTTCCGCGAGGTCCTTGCCTGCCCGCAATGCAAGGGCCCCTTGGCCGAGGACGGGGAGGGGAAGTCGGTACGCTGCCCGCGCTGCCGGCTCCTGTACCCGATCCGGGACGGCTTCCCGATTCTCCTCGTGGACGAAGCCGCACCAGAGAGCCCGCCGCTCGTCGGCCGTAGGTCTCTCCCGCCGAACCCTTGAGGCCCTGCTCCTCCAAGGAGGAGTCTTCGATGCCGCACCCGGGGCAACGCCCCGTCGTCCCCCGTCGCCGCGCCGTCGCTCTCGCCGGCGCCTGCTTCTGCCTCGTCGCCTTCGCCTTCTTCGTCCAGGCTCGTGACCGTGCGCCCGCCGTGGAAGAGTGGCTCGAAGTCGTGAGCGACGACGATCAAGGCCTCGAGCTCGTGCTGCGCGCCCCGACGCCGGAGCGCCGCGAGCGCGAGCTCTACCTGCCGCACTTCGCCTGGGCGGGCACCCCGGGCTTGCCGATCCATTTCCAGCGCACCGTTCTCGTCGCCGTCCCCGGGCCGCGCGGGGCCAGCCTCGAGGTCCTCGGGGAAGAACGGGAGCGCTTCCCCGATGCGGTGGCGCCGCGCGTGTCTGCTGCTCCCGGCGAGAGCCCTTCGCAAGCAGAACCGCTCACCTGGAGCGGCAGCGAACCGGCGAGCGCCGTGCGCCTGATTCCGGGCGGCAAGCTCCGCGGCCGGGACCTGGTGACGATCGCCTTCACGCCGCTCCTCTTCGAATCCTCGGGCGGCGCCACCTTGGTGCGCAGCGCCCGTGTCCGCCTTCGCTTCGCCGAGCGGCCACGCCTGCAGCAGGGTCCGCTCGCGGCGGAGCCCCTGCACCGCGCCTTCGTCAATGCCGCCACTGCCGGACGCTGGGAAACGCACTTCGAGGTGCAGAAGAGCCGCGTCGGGACGGCGGCGCTCCCCGACCGCCGCTTGCGCCTGCGGGTGCCGCGCACCGGCCTCTACGTTCTGAATTACGACCGCTTGCGCCTGGCTCTCGGGGATACGGAACTGTCGAACCTCGATCCGAGGACGCTGCAGCTCTTCGTCGATACCTGGGCACCGATCCCGCTGCGCGCCGACTCGACGCCGGCGAGCTGGCAAGGCGATTACGCCCTGCAAGAGGTGCCGCTCTGGGTGCAAGGCGAGGGGGACGCCAGCTTCGACACGCAGGATACGGTCTCCTTCTATGCCCTCGGTCCGGAGGAGTACATGGATCTCACCGGGCTACGGGCCGACTCGCTGCTCCACGCCCAGAACCCTTACGACCGCTCGCAGTTCGCTTGGCTCGTCTGGGGCGCCGTGCCGCAGGGCTTGCGCGCCGCCACCGTCTCCTCTCCCGAACCGGGGACGCCGCCGGATCTCGTGCGCAGCGGCTGGACCCGGCAGCACTTCGAGGAGGATCTGCAGTTCGGGACCTGTGACGATCTCTGGTTCTGGGACGAAATCCGGGCCAACAACCCGATCTTCTATCCCTTCGAGCTCGATCTC
>Ga0075418_10000145_pt1 | contig 64247 bp, 63 predicted proteins | sample SoiMetdeltSBSDD2_FD_81776 | JGI IMG/M metagenome (GOLD analysis project Ga0075418, IMG submission 81776) | Bulk soil microbial communities from a Populus tree surrounding site in Tennessee, USA - Soil MetaG P. deltoides SBSDD2 | ecosystem: Environmental > Terrestrial > Soil > Tree plantation...
ACGACGAGAAGGTCGACCGGTTCGACCTGGAGATCGACCAGATCGGGATGGAGATCCTGGGGCTGCACCAGCCGGTCGCCCGCGACCTGCGCTTCGTCATCACGGCCATGAAGATCACGAACGACCTCGAGCGGATCGCGGACCTGTGCACCAACGTCGCGGAGCGGGCGCTGGAGCTGAACCACGAGCCGCAGCTCAAGCCCTTCATCGACATCCCCATGATGGCCCGCCGCGCGCAGCAGATGGTTCGCGGCGCCCTCGACGCGTTCGTGCAGCGCGACGCGGCGGCGGGGCGCGCGGTGATCGCCATGGACGACGAGCTCGACAGCCGGATGGAGCAGGTGTTCCGGGAGCTCCTGTCGTTCATGATCGAGGACCCCAAGACCATCACCCGCGCGCTGCGGCTGATGTTCGTCGCGAAGTACTTCGAGCGGATGGGGGACCAGGCGACGAACATCGGCGAGCAGATCGTGTTCATGGCGGAGGGACGGGTGATCAAGCATCCTGCGCTGACGTCGGACGCGGGGCCGGACGGGAGGACATGAAGCGGATCCTCGTCGTCGAGGACGACCGCGACATCGCGTTGTCGCTGCGCCTTCGGCTCGAGCGTGAGGGCGGCTTCGCGGTCGAGACGGCCGAGGACGGCGCCTCGGGATTGCGCTTGGCCCAGGCGGCCCCTCCCGACCTGGTCCTCCTGGACGTCAACCTCCCCGGCATGGACGGGTTCGAGGTCTGCCGCCGGCTGCGGCGCGATCCCGCCACCGCCGCCGTGCCGGTGATCATGGTGACCGCGCGCATCGACGAGTCCGACCGGATCGCCGGTCTCGACCTCGGCGCCGACGACTACATCACGAAGCCCTTCTCACCCAAGGAGGCCCTCGCCCGCGTGCGCGCGGTGCTGCGCCGCACGGACCGGGCGAAGGACGCGGACGAGGCGCTCGCCGACGGCGCGCTGCGCGTCGACCTCGCGTCGCGGGAGGCGGCGCTGGACGGCCGGGACCTCGGCCTCACGCGCAAGGAGTTCGACCTGCTCGCGGAGCTCTTGAGGCAGCGCGGCCGCGTGCTCACGCGCGAGCGTCTCCTCGAGACGGTCTGGGGGTACGACTACCCCGGGGAGACGCGCACGGTGGACGTCCACGTCCGTAGGCTGCGCCAGAAGCTCGGCTCGCCGGCCGACGAGCGCGTCGAGACGGTGGTCGGCGTCGGGTACCGGTACCGGAGCGTCACGTGAGCGGCAGCCGCGGGGTGCTCGCCGCGCTCCTCGGAGCCTCGGCGCTCGCGGCGGTGCTGATGGGGCTGGGCGTCGTCCGCCTCGCCGGCGTCGGATCCCGCGGTGGAGCGGAGACCTTCGGGTTCGCCCTCGTCCTCGCCGTGACCGTGCTCGCCGCCCCGGTCGCCGTCGGCTGGTTCGCCTACCGGTCGCTCGAGCGCGAGGTCCGGGCCCTGACCGCCGCCGCGGACCGCGTGGAGGCGGAGGCTCCTCCCCGCGTGTTCGCCGCGGAGGGGAGCGGACCGGCCGGCGAGCTCGCCTCCGCGATGACGAGGCTCGTCGCCGAGCTGGCCGGGAGGGTCGACGAGGGGCGTCACGAGAGCCGCCTCCTCCGGTCCGTCGTCGGCGCCATGAAAGAAGGGATGGTGGTCATCGGCCCCGACCGGAAGATCCGCGTGGCCAACGATGCCTTCCGTCAGCTCTTCCGGACGCCGTTCGATCCCGTGGGCCGCCTCCTGGCGGAGATCGTCCGCGATCCGGCGGTCTTCCGCGAGCTGGAGGCCGCGCTCCCGTCGGGAGCCGAGGTGCGCGACACCGTCCTCCACCTCCCCGGCTCCGGGCGGTCCTTCGAGCTCCGTGTATCGCCGATCTCCGGTGGACCCGCCGATCCGCCCGCGGTGCTGATCCTGTTCTTCGACGTGACGCGGCTCGAGGCGCTGGAGCGCGTCCGCCGCGAGTTCGTCGCCGACGTCTCGCACGAGCTGCGCACGCCGCTGACCTCGATCAAGGCATTCGTCGAGAACCTGCTCGAGGAGCGGCTGGCCGACCCGGTCGAGAGCCTGAAGTTCCTCGAGATCGTCCGCAAGCACGCCGATCGGATGGGGGCGCTCATCGACGATCTCACCGATCTCTCGCTGATCGAGACGGGAGCCGTCGCCCTCGACCCGACCCCCCTCGATGCCGCCGAGGTCGTCCGGGAGGTCGCGGCGCAGCTCGCCTTCCGCGCCCGGGCGGCCGACGTGGAGATCCGCCTGGAGCTTCCGTCCCCGTTCCCCCTCGTCGCCGACCGGCGCCGTCTCGAGCAGATCCTCGTCAACCTCATGGACAACGCGATCAAGTTCGGGAAGTCCGGGGGCGCGGTTCGCGTCGGAGGGGAGGTCCACGACGGCAGGCCCCGCATCACGGTTGCGGATTCGGGGATCGGGATCCCCGCGGAGGCGCTCGACAAGGTCTTCCACCGCTTCTTCCGCGCCGACAAGGCGCGCTCGCGCGAGCTCGGGGGGACGGGCCTCGGCCTCGCGATCGTGAAGCACCTGATGAGGCTGCACGACGGCCAGGTCTCGGTGGCGTCCGAGCAGGGGCGCGGCGCCGCCTTCACGATCGAGTTCCCGCCGCAGCCGGACGGCGCGGCCGCGGATCAGGGGAGCTCGACCTCCCGGAACTGGGGCATGGGGATCGGCGGCTTGTAGGGGACCGGCTCGGCCAGAGGGGGCGGGTTCCCCGACTTCACGATCTTCACGCTCTCGATGGTGACCGGATCGACGGGGACCTTGTTCTCGTTCGTCGGGACGCGGCAGATCCGATCGATGACCTCCCGTCCTTCGACGACCTCGCCGAAGCAATTGTGGCTGGAGTTGAGATACGGCTCGGCCACCATCGACACGAAGAACAGCACGGCGCTGATCCGCTGCAGCGAGGACGCGGTCATCCCCATGCGGTACGGGTGCGCGAAGTCGACCGGCCCCTGCTCGTGCGGCACGTAGGCGAGAGGCATTCCGTGGCCGGTCGCGGTCGGGTCCCCCGCCTCGAACCGGGTCGCGTACTTGACCTTGTGGATCTTCAGCCCGTCGTAGAAGGGGACCTTCTTCGTGTTCCCGGTGAACGGATCGACGAACTCCAACCGTCCCTGCGCGTAGGCGGCGAAGTGGGCGACGGTCTGCGGCGCCTGCTCGGGGAGCAGATGGACCGTGAACGACCCGAGCGTGGTCTTGACGATCGCGTACCACCCGACCGGGCGCTCGGCCGGCTGCTCCTTCGCCAACGCGAGCGGCGTAACGGCGAGGAGGGCGACGGCGAGCGCCCGACGGGCCCCTGTCACTCGATGGTCGCCTTCTTGATGGCGTCCAGCTGCGGGTAGTTCTTCTCGAGGAACGCGTTCCCCTCGGAGGCGATCCGTCCCTGAAGCTGGGTGAGCCCCTCCGCATAGCCGGCGTAGAGCTTGTCGACCACGTCCATCCCCTGCGTGACCTTGCCGAAGGGAGCGAACCCCATCCCGTCGAGCCGCTCGTTGTTCACGAGATTGATGAAGAGCTGCACCGAGCGGCTGTTGGGAGCCCCGCTCTTCGCGTAGGTCACGTAGCCCCGCTTGTTGCTCTCCTTGACCGGATCGTCGGGGATGTTCGACTTGAGCCAGGTCCCGGCGATCGCCGGGTCGCCATGGATCCCCCACTGGACCACGAAGTTGGGCACCACTCGGAAGAACTTCACGCCGTCGTAGTAGCCGCTCTTGACGAGGTTGTAGAACCGGTCCGCGCCGTTCGGGGACCACGCGCGCGTGACCTCGATCACGAACGGTCCTTTGGTGGTGTCGAACTTCGCCTTGAACGTCTCCGGGGCCTTCGCGGTGAGCTTGGCGGGGTCCATCAGGTTCTCCGGGGCCGCGATCGCGACGCCGCCCGCGACGAGTGCCGCGACGACCGCCGCGGCGTGTCTCGAGATGTTCCGTCTCATGGTTGGGTAGTCCTCCTTTGGCCGGCCGGGCATGCTACGCGGCCCCGCCCGGAGCCGCAACCACGTGGGTTTGCCTGCGCTTCGTCCCTACCTATATTTCGCTGCACGGTCCCGGCCCCCGTCCCCGGGCTGCGGGTCCGGGGGAGGACCGGCGTGGCTCAGCTCGATACGATGTTGCGCGCGCTCGCCGAGCGGGGCGCTCGCGAGCTGCTCTTCAAGGAAGGCGCCCAGCCGGCCTTCCGCTACCCCGACGGGGACAAGCCCGTCTCCCCCGCCGCGCTCTCTCGCTCCCAGATCGTCGCCCTCATCGCGGAGCTCGCCGGGGCCCAGGATGGCGGCGCCCTGAAAGCGGGGAACGCGACCCGTTTCGTCTACACGCTGGGCGACGGTCGCGCGTTCGCCGTCGAGGCCGGAGCGGGGAACACGGGGTTCACCGCCAAGATCGTGCCGCAGGGCGGCGACGCAGCGGCCGTCGCGGCGCCGACGCAAGCGCCGTCCGCCTCGCCGGCGCGGCCCGCCGCGGTGGTCGCGGCGTCCGGATCGCACGCCCCCACGAGATCGATCAACCTCGGAAACGTCCGGGCCGGAGCCCCCGCGATCGAGGCGTACCTGGCCTACCTGGTCGAGGTCGGCGCGAGCGATCTCCATCTCTCCCCCGGCGAGACCCCGATGCTGCGCCTGCACGGCGAGATGGTCCGCATCCCCGGCGCGAAGGAATGCTCCGCCGAGGAGACCGCGCGCCTCCTCTTCCAGCTGATGCCGAATCGCTACAAGCAGGAGTTCGAGGAGGGCTCCGACACCGACTTCGCCCACGAGATCCCCGGCGTCGCCCGGTTCCGCTGCAACGTCTTCGCCGACCGGAAGGGCTCGGGTGGCGTGTTCCGCGTCATCCCCAGCAAGATTCCCTCGGCCGAGGAGCTCGGCCTGTCGAAGGCGATGCTCGACCTCTGCTCCCTGGCGAAGGGATTGGTCCTGGTGACGGGCCCCACGGGTTCCGGGAAGTCGACGACGCTCGCGGCGATGATCGACCACGTCAACCGGAATCGCACCGACCACATCATCACGATCGAAGACCCGATCGAGTTCGTCCACCCCAACAAGAAGTGCCTGATCAATCAGCGCGAGGTCGCGGTCCACACGCAGAGCTTCAAGCGGGCCCTCCGTGCCGCGCTCCGCGAGGACCCCGACATCGTGCTCGTCGGGGAGATGCGCGACCTCGAGACGATCGCCATCGCCATCGAGACGGCCGAAACGGGACACCTCGTGTTCGGGACGCTCCACACGTCCACCGCCGCGTCCACGGTCGACAGGATCATCGATCAGTTTCCGGCCGACCGTCAGTCCCAGATCCGGGTGATGCTCTCCGAATCCCTGAAGGGCGTGATCTCGCAGACGCTGCTCAAGAAGAAGTCGGGAGGGCGGGTCGCGGCGCACGAGGTCCTGATCGGCGTCCCCGCGATCTCGAACCTGATCCGGGAAGGGAAGACGTTCCAGATCCCGAGCATCATGCAGACGTCGCGGAAAGCCGGGATGATCATGCTCAACGACGCTCTGGTGGACCTCGTGAAGCGCGACGCCGTCGCCGTCGAGGAGGCGTACCACAAGGCGGTGGACAAGCCCGGGCTGCTCGCCCTCCTCAAGAACGCCGGGGTCCAGCACAATTTCTCTTGACAGCCCGGGCGTGCCCTCTATATTGGGGGCCGACCTGGTGAGGCCACCAGATCTTGAGCCCCGTCCCCCGGGCGGTTCTCAATACGGTACCGGGGATAGGAGATCCGAACACATGGCGACGAAGAAAAAGGCTGCGAAGAAGACCACCAAGAAGAAGGCAGCCAAGAAGTAACTCGTCTCGAAGACAACTCAGGCCGTTCGTGGAAAGGGCCGGTGGAGACACCGGCCCTTTTCTTTCAGCGCGCGACGCGCTGGCTGAGATCGATGAGCTCGATCCCGAGCTGCTTCGCCACCTCGATGCTCCGCGTGTCCCGGTAGAACTCCCCGTAGAAGATCGTCCGGATTCCCGCGTTGGCGATCAGCTTGAAGCAGCTCCAGCAGGGAGACGCGGTCGTGTAGAGCTCCCCGCCCTCGATGCGGGCTCCGTTCTTCGCCGCCTGGATGATTGCGTTGGCCTCCGCGTGGACGGTCGCGACGCAATGACCGTCCTCCATCTGATGCCCGACGTCGTCGCAGTGCGGCATCCCGCGGATCGAGCCGTTGTAGCCCGTCGAGAGGATCGTCTTGTCCCGGACGATGACCGCCCCGACGTGCTTGCGATCGCAGGTCGAGCGCGTCGCCGCCTGCCGCGCGATGTTCATGAAGTAGGTGTGCCAATCGACGCGGTCGGCCATCGGGAGCCCTCGGGGCCACATGGTACGATAAACCCCGTTGAGCAATGAAATTCCACTGTCCCGGCCCGATTTGGACGACAGCGACATCGAGGCCGTCACCCGCGTGCTCCGCAGCTCCGAGCTGAGCCTCGGGCCGACCGGACCGGCGTTCGAGCGCGCCATGGCGTCGTACACCGGCGCGCGGCACGCGATCACCGCCAGCAGCGGAACCAGCGGGCTTCACATGGGCGTCCGGGCCCTCGGGCTGGGTGCCGGGGACGAGGTGGTCACGACCCCCTTTTCCTTCGTGGCGTCGGCGAATTGCCTCCTCTTCGAAGGCGTCGTTCCGGTTTTCGCGGAGATCGACGGCACGACCTGGGACCTCGACCCGGGCGCGGCGGCCGCGGCGGTCACCGACCGAACGCGCGCGATCCTCCCGGTCCACGTCTTCGGCCGCCCCTGCCGCATCCGCGAGATCGTCGCGTTCGCGAGACGCCGCGGCCTCGCCGTCATCGAGGACTCCTGCGAGTCGCTCGGATCGACCGTGAACGGCACGCACACCGGAACTCTGGGAGATCTCGGCGTGTTCGCCTTCTACCCGAACAAGCAGATGACGACCGGCGAAGGCGGCATGGTGGTGACCGGCGACGAGCGTCTCGCCGAGACGTGCAGGAGCCTTCGGAACCAGGGGCGCGGTGCGGGTGGAGGCTGGCTGGAGCACGAGCGGCTCGGCTACAACTACCGGCTCTCGGACATCCAGAGCGCTCTGGGGCTCTCGCAGCTCTCGCGCATCGAGACCTTCATCGCGCGGCGACTCGCGGTCCATGCGGCGTACGAGCACGAGCTGGCTCGCGTCCCCGGAATCGTCCTGCCCGCTCCCCCGCGCCCGGGAGAGCGGATCTCCTGGTTCGTCTACGTGGTTCGGCTCGAGGACGAGTTCACCCGCGAGGACCGCGACGCGGTTCTCGAGGACCTTCGCGCGCACGGGATCTCGTGCCGCAACTACTTCGTCCCGATCCACCTGCAGCCGTACATGAGGGAGCGCTTCGGCTACCGGGAGGGGATGTTCCCCGTGACCGAGCGCGTCGCGGCGCGGACGATCTCGCTTCCGTTCTACAACCGCCTGACGGACGCCGAGGTGGCGCGGGTCGCCGCCGCTCTTCGCGAGGCGATCGGCCGGCGCGTCACGCGGGCGACAGCCGGTTGACCCGGGTCCCGATCCGCTCCTCAGGCAGCACCTCGGTCTCCGGCCGCCGCTTCACGAAGCTCTCCCAGAGGAGCTGGGTCGACAGGATCCCGACGAACGCCATGTTGTCCGCGTTCGACAGCGGCGCGTCGCCGCCCGCCGCGCGGCACTTCGCGAGCAGCCCCGCCACGCCACGGGAATCGAACAGCCCGGCCTCCTCCACGCTCGCGGGATCGAGCACGTCGTCCACATAGTCCGGGGCCGCGTCGCCGACGAAGCTCGCCGCGTCCGGCGCCCGGTACGGCTGCTTGGGGCGCTCGAGGATCTCCGGAGGGACGAGATCCCGGACGGCGCGCTTGAGCACGTGCTTCTCGTCCAAGACACGGAGCTTGAACGACGACGGGAGCGCGTTGCAGAACTCGACGACGTCGGGATCGAGGAACGGGAATCGACCCTCGACGGAGTGCGCCATCAGCATCCGGTCCCCCTGCGAGGAGAGGATGTAGCCGGAGAGGAGGGTCGTCACCTCGAGGTACTGCGCGCGCGATACGACATCCCACGACGGGAATTCCGCCGGGAGGTCGGAGAGGAGCTCCGCCTCGGCGTCGCGCCCCGCGAGCGCCTCGGCGAGCCCGCCGGAGAACAGGCGCTTGAGCGCTCCGGCAGACTTCCAGCGCGGCCGGTGCGAGAAGCCGGGGTCGCTCGTCCCGGCGAGCCCGTCACCGAAGAACTTCCGCGCCATGGCCTTCGCCGACGCCGGCGAGCGCGCCATGTACGGGTACAGCCGCTCGAGAAGCCGCGGCCTGAGCCGCGATGCCGGCTCGCGCGACCAGAACGCCCGGACCTTCGCCTCCCGGAAGATGTCGTAGCCGGCGAGCATCTCGTCGCTCCCCTCGCCGGTGAGGACGACCTTGAACCCGGCGTCGCGCACCAGCCGCGAGAGGAGGTAGAGCGGCGCCGGACCGCTCCGGAGGATGGGCCGCTCGGTGTGAAGGACGACCTCGGGGAAGACGGCTCCGATGTCGCGCCGCTCGCAGACGATCTCCGTGTGCTCCGAGTCGAGGCGCCGGGCCATCAGCCGCTGGAACTTCGTCTCGTCGAACTCGGCGTCTGCGAACCGGAGCGAGAACGTCCTGAAGATCCCCTCCTTCGCACGGCGCCCCATGGCGGCCACGGCGGAGGAGTCGATCCCGCCCGAGAGGTACGACCCCACGGGAACGTCGGCGCGGAGCATGCGCAGTCGCGTGGCGACCTCGAGCCTCTCGCGCAGCCCTTCCGCGGCTTCCGCGACCGAGCCGATCCGAGGCGCTCCGCTCTCCGGATAGCGGGGCGTCCAGAACCGCCGCATCCTGATCGCGGGCGCGCCGCCGCGCGACAGGTCGAGCGTGAGAACGTGACCGGCCGGGAGCTCGCTCACGCCGGCGAACGGCGTGACCGGGGCGAGCGTCGTCCAGAACGAGAACACCTGATCGAGACCGCGGGGGTCGATCGCGCGCGGGATCTCGGGATCCGTGAACAGCGCCTTGATCTCCGAGGCGAACAGGAATCTCTCGCCGATCGTCGCGTGATAGATCGGGCGCACGCCGAGCCGGTCCCGCGCGAGGGCGAGGGTCCGCTCCTTCGCGTTCCACACCGCGAACGCGAACTGGCCGTTGAAGCGCTCCACGCACCGCTCGCCCCAGGTCTCGTAGGCGTGCACGATGACCTCGGTGTCGGAGGCGGTGCGGAACCGGTGGCCGTGCGACTGCAGCTCGGCGCGCAGCTCGACGTAGTTGAAGATCTCGCCGTTGAAGACGATCCAGATCGTTCCGTCCTCGTTGGAGAGGGGCTGCTGGCCGGTCGAGAGGTCGATGATCGACAGCCGCGCGTGCGCGAGCCCCGCCGCACCGTCCAGGTAGGTGCCGAACTCGTCGGGTCCCCGGTGCCTGAGCGCGCCCACCATCGCGCGGAGCCTCGCGTCGTCGGGCACGCCGGCCCGGCCCCAGTGCAGGCAGCCCGCGATGCCGCACATCGCCTAGTGCCGGATCTCCGGAACCGCCTCGACCAGGATCGGGGGGAGGTGGAGGACCAGCGTCGTGCCCCGCTTCGCCTCGATGTCGCGATAGACGTTCCGGACCTGGGCGACCGTGAGGCCCACCACCGCAGCGGCGTCCTCCGCCGGCACGCCGTGGTTGAGAGCCCAGAGGCAGAGGTCCATCTTCGGATACGGGAGCGCGAAGTAGAACTCCTCCTGGCTTTGCGCCAGGGAGTACGTGTCGGTCGTCGGAGGGCGGCGCAGCACTTCGTCGGGTATGCCGACGGCCGCCGCGAGCGCGTAGACCTGGGTCTTGTACAGGTGCGCGATCGGCTTGAAGTCCGCCGCCCCGTCCCCTCCCTTCACGAAGAAGCCCTGGTCGTACTCGAGGCGGTTGGGCGTCCCCGCCACCGCGTAGTGCAGCCGGTCCGCGTGGAAGTACTCCGTGATCTTCCGGGTGCGCTGCTTCATGTTCGTCGAGGCGACGATCTGAAGGTACGCGCCGTACGGCAGCCGCCGCCGGACGGTCTCCCCTTCCGGAGACTGAGCGACGACGTGGAAGAAGTTGAGGCGGGCCTCGTCCCTGATCTCGGGGAGGACGATCTTTGATTTCCATCCCGCGCCGTACTCGGGCACGACGCTCCGGATCGCCTCGTCGCGATAGCGGTAGCAGCCCATCGCGTCGAGCGCGGGCTCGAGGTCGACGACCTCGACGCGAACGCCCTGGCTCTGCGCGACGAGCGCGCCCAGCCGGGCGCTCTCCGGCGAGGAGTCCCGCTCGGGCATCAGAAGGCCCAGCACGCGCTCGGGCCCCAGCGCGCGCGCACACAGCGCGGTGACGAGGGCGCTGTCGATCCCTCCCGAGATCCCGACGACCGCGCCCCGCCGGCGAAGCCTCGCTCCGACGATCTCCCGGATCGACTCCTCGATGCGCGCGCTCTCGGCGTCGAGGTCGAGATCCAGCACTCGGTCGGAGAACATCGTTCCTCCCCGTAAATCGCGGCATTCTAGCAGACGGCGCGGCCGCACCCGGAGGGTCCGAGCGCTTGACGGCGCGTCGCTCGCTCGCGGACAATGCCCTTCAAGAGGCTGTGATCTTGCCGAATTCCTCGAACGATCCGGACGAGCCCGGATACCGCGACGCTCTCCAGAGCTACCTCAAGACGATCCGTCGCTACAAGCTCCTGACGCAGAGCGGCGAGTACCGCCTCGCGGTCGCGTCGCAAGAGGGCGTCGAGCTCGCGAAGAAGCAGATGGTCGAGGCCAACCTTCGCCTCGTCGTCCACCTCGCGAAGGAGTACCGGCATACGCGCGTGGCGCTGGAGGATCTCATCGCCGAGGGGAACCTCGGCCTCATCGAGGCGGTCAACCGCTTCGACCCCGACCGGGGCGTCCGATTCGTCGCCTATGCGGCGTGGTGGATCCGCAAGTACATGCTCCAGGCGGTGGACCGCCAGTCCCATCGCGCGTCCACGAGACGCCCGCGCATCCTCTCGTTCGCCGAGTTCATGCGCGACTCCTCCGACGCCCAGGTCCTGGAGCGCGTGGCCGACGAATCGGCCGAGGACCCCGAGAACGTGGCGCTCGAGCGGCAGCTCGAGTCCGCGCTCCAGTCCGTGCTCCACCGGCTTCCCGCGCGGGAGCGCGAGATCCTCTCCTCGCACTTCGGCCTCGACGGCCGCCCTCCGCGGAGCCTGAAGGAGATCGGCCGCGAGATCGACCTCACGCGGGAGCGCGTGCGCCAGATCGAGCTGCGCGCCTTCGATCGGGTCCGCCGGCTGCTCCAGCGCAGCAACGCGGGCTAGCCGACCAGCTTGTTCTTGCTCCACCGGGGGTTCTTGATCTCGTACTTGGCGACCTTGTAGTTCATGACGCGCGACGAGATGCCCAGGAACTTCGCAGCGTCCTTCTGCACCCAGTTGCTGATCCGCAGCGCCTCGAGGATCGCCTGCCGCTCGAGCTCGTCGAGGGCGATCCCGGTCGGCGGGAGACGGAGATTGAGCGACGCGACGTTGTCGGAGACGCCGCCGCGCCCCCCCGCGCCGAGATTGAGATCGTCCTCCTGGATGAACCGCCCCTCGACCATGAGCACGGCGCGCTCGATCGTGTTCTCGAGCTCGCGGATGTTCCCCGGCCAGGTGTGACGCTTGAGGGCGCGGACGGCCGCGGGATCGAGGCCGCGCACGTCCTTCTTCAGCTCCTTGGAGTAGCGGTCGATGAAGTGCGACGCGAGGGGGACGATGTCCTCCTTGCGCTCGCGAAGCGGCGGCACCTTCACGTTCACGACGTTCAGGCGGTAGTACAGGTCCTCGCGGAACTCCCCTCGCTGGATCGCGTCCTCGAGGTTCTTGTTGGTCGCGGCGACGAGCCGCACGTCGACCTTGATCGTCCGGGACCCGCCCAGGCGCTCGAATTCCCGCTCCTGAAGGACGCGGAGGACCTTGGTCTGCGTGGACGGCGTCATGTTCCCGATCTCGTCGAGGAAGAGCGTCCCCTCGTTGGCCAGCTCGAAGCGCCCCGTCCTCTGGCGGTCCGCGCCCGTGAAGGCGCCGCGCTCGTGCCCGAAGAGCTCCGACTCGAGCAGGCTCTCCTGCAGCGCGGCGCAGTTCATCTTCACGAAGGGCCGGTCCCCGCGGCTGGAGTTCCGATGCAGGGCTTCCGCGACCAGCTCCTTCCCGACGCCCGTCTCCCCGAGCACGAGCACGGTGGCGTTGGAGCGAGCGACCTTCTCGATCGTGCGGAAGACCTCGCGCATCTGGGGGCTCTCGCCGACGATGTTCTCGAATCGCGGAACGATCTCGCTGCGGTCGTAGGCCTCGATGCGCGCGAGCAGGCGCCGGTGCTCGATGGCGCGCTCGACCTTCATCTCCATCTCCTCGAGGTCGAACGGCTTGAGGACGTAGTCGTACGCCCCCGCCTTCATCGCATCGACGGCGGACTCGACGGTGCCGTACGCGGTCATCACCAGGCCCACGGTCCCTTCGTTGATCATCTTGCTGCGCTTGAGGACGTCGAGCCCGCTCTTCTCGGGCATCTGGTAGTCGGTCACGAGAACGTCGAAGACCGATTCCTCCAGCCGCGCGAATGCCTCCGCGCCGTCGGCCGCTTCGACGACGTCCCAGCCGCGGTCGCGGAACGCCGTTGCGATCCCCTCGCGGAGCGTGCGCTCGTCCTCGGCCACCAGGAGCTTCTTCATGCGGGGGTCTCCACGCTCGCCCATGCCGTCATGGGGAGCCGGACGGTGAACACGGTGCCGGCGCCGGGCCGACTGGCGACGTCGATGACCCCACGATGCGAGTCGACGATCTTCTTCGCCATCGAGAGCCCGACGCCCGATCCATGCGTCTTCGTGGTGAAAAACGGGTAGAACAGCTTGTCCAGATGGTCCGCGGGAACGCCGCAGCCCGTGTCGGAGACGCGGACGACCGCGTACGCGTCGAACGCGGATCGCGCGTCCCGCGCTCCGGCGGGCCGGTACGGTGTGGTTCCGGAGGCCGGCGCGGGGATGGTTCCGACGTCGATGCCGAGGACGCCGGTCTCGCCCATCGCCTCCATGGCGTTGAGGAAGAGGTTCTCGAACACCTGCCTGAGCTGCCCGCGGTCCATGAGGAAGTCGGGGAGCTCCCGGGACTCGGTGCGCTCGATCCGGATCCCGGGCCTTCCCCGTCGTCCGAGCGCGACGGTCAGCGCGTCGTCCAGCACGGCGCGGATCGATGCGGGGGCGAGCGTCAGGGAGACCGGCCGGACGAACTCGAGGCTCGAGGTGATCGTCCGGTTCAGCCGCCGCACCTCGGCGATGATCTTGTCCAGGAGCTCCCGCTCGCCCGCGCTGTCCGGCAGCCGCCGCTTGAGCAGGGAGGTGGAGACCTCGATCGATGCCAGGGGGTTGCGGATCTCGTGCGCGAGGTTGGCGGCCATCTGACCGAGCGCGGCCAGGCGATCCTTGAGGCGCTCCTGCTCCTCCTTGTGCTCGACGTGCGTGAGGTCCTTGAAGAACAGCGCGGCCCCGGTCGGCGCTCCTCCCGGTCCCGGAACCAGGGAGATCGTGAACCCGATCGTCTTGCCGCTCTCCGAGCGGCTCTTCAGATCGATCTCGGCCCGGTTCGGAAGCAGCGACATCGAGAACGCGTCATGAAGGATCTGCGCGAGCTGCGGGTGGTCGGCGAGCACTTCGGCGATCGCGGCGCCGCGGAGCGGCGGCTCGGGGAGCTCGAGGATCGCACGGGCATGGTCGTTGACCATCACGACCCGGCCCGTCCGCTCGATCACGAGGATCCCGCACCGCATCCCGTCGATCAGCCGGCGATAGAAGTCCTCTCCCGCCGCGGGTGCAGAGGCTTCGGTGGCGACGCCGTAGGGCGCCGCCTCGCGGATGGACGCTCGTCGATTCAATTTCGAACCCCGTGCTGGCAGGGACGAAACTTAGGTTCCGGACCGGCAGGGAGCAACCGCCGGGAGGCACGAATGGGAGGAAAAAACCGCTGCTAGACGCCCCTGAGCGCGCCGCCGAACCACGAGATGCCGGGCAGGGGCTGGGGCGTCGGCTGGCCGTCGTAGACGCTCGCGTTCTCGATCGTCAGCGGGTACGTCCCGGCTTCCTTCACGCGAAACTGCAGACTGACGAGCGTTCTCGTGCCCGCGACGTTCGTCGTGGTGCCGCCCGACCTCACGATCGCCGCGACCACGCGTCCGAGATTGGCCGGATCGACGCCGATCGTGTAGTTGGGAACGTCCCCACCCTGCTCCAGCGCCGTGCCGTTCGAGAAGCCCATGTAGGCGCAGTGGACGGGATCGTAGACGACCTCGAACGCGGCGCCGAGCACGCTGTTCGTGTCGGTCAGGGTCACCGTGACGGTGACGATGTCGTTCGTCTTCGTGCCCTGCGCCATCGCCACGTTCCCGGCGACCGGCGTGGGCTGGTCCGGGATGAAGCTCGCCGCGACGGATGGGGAGGGCGAGCCTCCGACATCGCTGCTGGATCCGCCGCCTCCGCCGCAGGCCGGCGCCGTGACCAACGCCAGGAAGAGCGCCACCGCACCCACCTTCGTCAGGGCGCCGCTCACCGGAGGGCCACCGGGCAGGCGGCGAGGCTCCAGGACTTCGACGAGCTCGACCAGCAGCGGCCGAGGTTGCTCGCGATGTAGGCGAGGTCGCGGCCGTCCACCCAGCCGTCGCCGTCGAAATCGTCGTCCGGATCGTAGTTGGGGTTGGTCTCGTCGATCCCGAATTGACGCGACAGGTAGACCGTGTCCTTCCCGTCGATGCGGTTGCGGGTGACGTCGTCCGACTGATTGACGTCGAACCGCGCCGGGTTCATGAGGACCTCGAAGAGCTGAGGCTTCTGGCCGAACACGTCGTCGGGATTGGAGACGATCACGTCGAGGCGCCCGACCTTCGCGGGGCGCACCCTCTTCGCGCGAGGCTCGATGGTGGCCAGGAGCTGAAGGTGGGTGCAGCTCAGCACGGACACGGAGCTCGGAACGATCTGCGGGTTCTGGAAATCCACGACAGCGCCCGGCTGGAAATTCGTCCCGTTGATGTCGATGACCACCTGGTCGCCCTGCATCGCCGAGTTCGGCGTCGCCGAGTTGACCGTCGGGCGGGCCCAGCCCGACATCTCCGTCGAGAAATTGGGAGACTCCCCCGCAGAGTTGTAGGCTTTGACCGCGACGAAGTACGTCGTGCAGTCCTGCAAGCCGGTCAACATCGCGGACGTCGACGTCGAGGTCACCGAGCCCGTGTACTGGCCGGAGGACGTGCCGTAGTAGACCCGGTACCCGGCCGCGCCCGAGGTGGGATCCCAGGACAGGCTGATGGTCCCTGCGGCCACGTCGCTCGCGGGCAGCATGACGGCCACCCCGATCAGAAGGATCGCTCCGATCGCTCGTCGCATTCCGGCCTCCCGCCGATGGCCGCAGCAAGTGACATGCCACGGAAGGCGGCATTCCCGCCTCGGGGGACTCTCTGCAACTCTCTGAGCGTCAACGCGGTTGCGGGCAAGCTGTCGCTCTCGCGCGAGCCTGCGGGCCCGCCGAGCCAGCCCGCCGAAATTACAGACAGGTAATCTTTCTACGAGGTTCGTGATGCCGCGATCTCGAAGACGAGGAGCTCGCCCCCGCTCGAGTGCGGCGTGCGCCGGACGATTCGGAACTCGGGCGGCCGGTCGTCCCGCACGAGCCATTCCAGATCGGGTCGCTGCTCGAGATCGCGCGCGCCCTCGAGGGCCAAACCGCGTGCGCCCTGCGACCGAGCGTAGTCCAGGATGGCGGACGGCGACGCCGCGGGGATCGGTCGATACGGATGTCCGGCCCAGTACGGGAGGTGAGGCTGGATCGCGAGGACCGGCCCCGTCGGCAGGAGCGCGGAGAGCGCGGCACCCTCCCGCCTGAGGAGGTCGATCCGGGCGCGCGCCGGAAGCTGAGGCGGCTCGTGGCGAAGGCCCGAGATCGCGATCCCGGCGATCACGACGGCCTGCGCGGCGACACGAAGCACTGCGTCCAGCCGTCCGCGGTGCGAGCGCGCGAGCGCGTTTCCGAGCGCGGCCCAACCCCCGGCCGCGAGGACCGTGCCGAGCCCGAACGGCACGAGGTAGAACCGTGACTCCAGGTGACTGACGACAGGTGACAGGGCCGCGAGCGTCGTCAAGAGGAGGAACCCGACCGCCGCGCGCCCCCGTCGCGTTCGCGGGGCGAAGACGAGGCCGATCAGGGCGAGGGCCGCGACCATCGGAGGAAGGAAATGGTCCCACGCTGCCTTCCGCGGCAGCAGGAGGATGTTCGATCGGAGGATGTACCAGCGGCGAAGGACCAGATTCCACCATCCGGGCGCGGCCGAGACCGGTCCGGTGATCGGCGCCCCGGTCTGGAGCTCGCGTCCGGCAGGGACGGACTCCGGATCGGGGGCCGGGAACCGGCCGGTGAGGAACGCCGTCTCGAGGTACAGGGCCCGATGGTCCGCCGTCAGCATGAAGCGGGCGCGCTCGGTCCAGGCCACGGGGCTCGGGATCTCCCGCAGCCCCAAATGGTCGCTGACGATCCGTTCCATCTGGACGTAGGCGATCCCCGGTGCCGGAGCGAACCTCCCCAACCTCGCGGACGACCAAGCCGCGTACGGCGCGTAGACCGCGAGCGCGGCCGCCAGGACGACCCCCGCACCCGCGGCGCGACGGCCGAACCCTCGACGAGGGCGCCCGCCATCCAGGACCGACCACAGCGCGAAGGCGAAGGGGAAGGCCAGTCCCTCCGGACGGGCCAGCGCGGCGAGACCCGCGAAGAAGCCGGGCGCGACCCAGCCTGACAGGGACCCGGCCGAGCGGGCCCGCCAGGCGAGGGCCGCCGCGGTCAGGGCGAGGAGGACGTACAGCGACGTCGCGAGAAGGCGGTCGCTCGCTGCGACCAGACAGGACACGGCGCCCAGCGGAAGCGCTCCCAGCGCGGCCCTGGGGCCGAACATCGATCGGGCGAGCATGAACAGCGGGACGACGGACAGCGCACCGGCGAGCACGACCACCCACCGGGCGGCCGCCTCCACGTCCCCCGCGATCGGGGCCACGAGCGCGACGACGCTCGGGAAGAGGACGGCACGGCTGGCGTCGGGATGCTCGGCGCCCCCGCTCTGGAACCCCGCGCCGGCCCAAAGCGATCGCGCGAGCAAGAGGTTTTGGAAGGTGTCGGAGACGAAGATCGGCGAGCGGTCCAGGACGTAGAGCCGCGCGGCGATCCCCACCGTGACCGCCGCGGCGACGCAGAGCGCCGCCGCCCGCCCACGAACGAGCCGGCGGGCCTTCCACGTCGAGGGGGAGACGGTCATGAGCGGGCGCGGATCTTAACAGCCACCGTCGGGGTGCAGTGTATATTTTGGACGGGGTTCGGCCTGTTTTTGCCCGGAGATCCAAACCTCATGCTCGTCCACGGCTTCCTCGAGCGCTCCGCGCGGGTGCGGCCGGACCAGATCGCGCTCGTCCACGGATCCGAGGCCGTCACGTTCGGCGAGATCGAGGCGGGCGCCAATCGCATCGCCCGGCTCCTGGTGGCTCGCGGCTTCGCCCGCGGCGACCGGGTCGGCCTCCTCGCGGAGAACTCCCGGCTGTACGTGGAATCCTTCTTCGGCATCCTGAAGGCGGGCTGCATCGTCGTCCCGCTGAACACCGCGCTCGATGCCGGCGCGTTGGGGGAGACGCTTCGCGACTGCGATCCGCGCGGCCTGATCGCGGGCTCACGCTTCGCGGGGACCGCGTCGTCGGCCCTTCGCGGATCCTCGGGGGGAGCCAAGGCGCTGTTCGTTCCCCGAGCGGAGGACGTCGCCGCGGGCGGGCCGGATGCGGGACCGCTGGAGGAGCTCGTCGCCGCGCACGACGGGGAATCGCCCCCGCCGATCCCCGTTCGTGACGTCGACGGGGCCGCGATCATCTACACCTCGGGAAGTACCGGGCGGCCGAAAGGGGCGGTGCTTCGCCATGCGTCGATCGTGGCCAACACCGAGAGCATCGTCACCTACCTGGAGCTCGGTCACGACGACCGGATGCTCGTGGTGCTCCCCTTCTTTTACGTCTATGGGCAGTCCCTCCTGACAACGCACGTCGCGGTCGGCGGGCGCCTGATCATCGAGAACCGTTTCCTCTTCCCTTCGTCGGCGCTCGACACGCTGGAGCGCGAAGGCGCGACGGGATTCGCGGGCGTCCCCTCGACCTTCGCGATCCTCCTCCACAAGACCAATTTCGCCCATCGGGCGATGCCCTCGCTCCGTTACGTGACCCAAGCGGGCGGGCCGATGTCCCCCTCGCTCACGCGCCGGTTGATCGAGGCCCTGCCGGAGAAGAAGATCTTCGTCATGTACGGGGCGACCGAGGCCTCGGCGCGGCTCGCCTACCTCCCGCCCGACGCCCTTGCGACGCACGTGGGCTCGATCGGACGGGCGATCCCGGGGGTCGAGCTGCGCGTTCTCCGGAAGGACGGCTCGGAGGCCGCGGTCGACGAGGTCGGCGAGATCGTGGCGCGGGGCGCCAACATCATGGAAGGTTATTGGGGGGACCCTGAGGAGACCGCGAGGGTGCTCGACGCGAACGGCTACCACACGGGGGACCTGGCGCGGCGCGATCGGGAGGGCTACTTCTGGATCGTCGGGCGCGAGCGGAGCATGATCAAGTCGGGAGCCCATCGGATCTCGCCGAAGGAGATCGAGGAGCAGATCCTGGAGCATCCCGATCTCATCGAGGCCGCCGTCGTCGGCGTGCCGGACGAGCTGCTCGGCGAGGCGATCGCCGCCTACGTGGTGGCCCGTCCGGGAACGCGCGTGGACGTGCGCGACATCGAGATGTTCGCGCGGGAGAGGCTCCCCGCCTACAAAGTTCCGCGCGACATCATCCTTCGCGACGAGCTGCCCAAGAGCTCCACGGGGAAGGTCCTCATCATCGCGCTCCGTGGATCTTCGGGGAGCAGCTGAGGCATGCCGGGATCCGGCCCCAGCGTGTCGGTGATCATCCCCACGATGAACCGGCAGAAGGACCTGGAGCGATGCGTCCGTTCGCTCCTCGCCCAGTCGCGCCTGCCGGAGGAGCTGGTCGTCGTGGACGACGGGGACTTGCAGCCGGAAGAGATCTCGGGCTTGCTCGACGGCCACCCGATTCGATTCGTCTACGTCAAGAAGGACCGCAAGGGGCTGGCGCGCTCGCGGAACGTCGGAATCCGGCACTCCACGGGCGACGTCCTCGTCTTCCTCGACGACGATACCGAGCTCGACGTCGATTACCTCCGCGGATACCTCTCCATCCTGGAATCGGATACGGAGCAGAGGATCGGCGGCCTGTCCGGGACGCCGACGCGCTACGTCCATGGCGTCGAGGTCCCCACGCGGACGCCCCTCACGGTCCCCGTCATGCTGAGCCATTTCTTCCTGCTGGCCGACCAGCGGGGAGGGCGGGTCCTCCCGTCGGGATTCCGCTCGCCCATGGTCGATCCCGGCGACCTCACCGACGTCGATTTCCTGCAGGGCGGGAACATGGCCCTGCGGCGGAAGGTGCTGGACGAGTTCTCGTTCGACGAGGAGCTCGACCGCTCCGGCGGCTACAGCCTCGGCGAGGACGTCTTCTTCTCGTACCCCGTCGGCCGCAAGTACGCGCTGTACTCGACGCGCCGGGCCCGGCTCAAGCACTTCGCCACGCCGGGAAACCGCCCGAACCGGCGCGACCTCAACCGCATGAAGGTGATCCACCAGTACCGCTTCGTGCGGAAGACGATGAACGGCGGGGTGATGAACCTCGCGGCCTTCGGCTGGTCGATGATCGGCTTGGTGGTCATCAACTCGCTCGTGTTCCTGCGCCGGCCCGAACGGAACCGCTGGTCGAACCTCGAGGGGATCCTCTCCGGCATCGCTCACGTGATCCGGCACCCGAGCGGCGATCACGTCGTCTAGGAGCTGGGTGAGCGCGTCGACGACCGAACCGGAGGCCGTGGCGGGCGGACGCCCCAAGGAGCGCGCCGGCCAATTCCTCGTCGACTACCTCAATCTGGTGTTCGGCCGGTACATGGGGATGCTGGTCGGGGTCGTGCGCGGCGTCATGGTGCCGCGGCTGCTCGACCCGGCCATGTACGGGATCTACAAGAGCCTGCTGATCATCCCGACCTACGTCCGGGCGGGGCACCTCGGTGCCGTCAGCGGGCTCAGCCGTCAGATCCCGTTCTACCGGGGTCGCGGAGACGAGACGAGCCTGACGGCGGCCGTGCGCGTCGCCTACACCTTCTCGCTCGGCTCCGCGCTCCTCAGCTGCGCGATCCTCGTGGCCTACAGCCTGACGCTCGCCGATCATCGTGCCCGCGTCGGCTTGTGGATCTTCCTCGTCTTCGTCGTCACCGGACAGCAGACCAAGCTGCAGGAGACCTACCTGCTCGGCCACCAGCGGTTCGTCGCCGTCTCGAGGCTGAACCTCGCGCAGAACATCTACAGCACCGTGCTCGCGATCGCCGGGGCCTGGCTCTTCGGCCTCATGGGCGTGATCGTGGCGACCGCCATCGACGGCGTGGTCACGCTGTTCCTGTTCCGGTGGGTCTCCGGAATCGGCTTCCCGGGGTTCTCGCTCGACCGGCGGGTCATCCGCGACCTGCTGAGCGTCGGATCGCCGCTGCTGCTCACGGGACTGCTCGGGAACGTGTTGTTCACCGTGGACCGTTTCGTGATCCTGAAGTTCCTCGGCACGACCGCGGTGGGCTACTACTCGCTCGCGGCCGCGTTCGTCGTCTACGTCAATGACCTGTCGAACCTGCTCAGCCGCGTGGTCTTTCCGAAGATCGTCATGAGCTTCGGGGCCGGGGAATCGCTCGATCGGCTGAAGCGGTTCGTCCACTATCCGATCACGGCCACGTCCTACACCTTCCCCCTCCTCGTGATCTGGATCCACTACTTCTGCGTGTGGGGCTTCCGGCTCGTCTATCCCAAGTACCTCCCCGGCGCGGCGGTCATGGAGATCCTCACCTTCAGCATCCTCCCGTACAGCCACTACCTCAGCTACATGAACCTGGTGGTGGCGATGAAGCGGCAGATGGGGATCCTCTGGATGTATGCCTTGGCGATTCTCGTGACGACCGGCATCGCGCTGGGCGCCGTCTGGGTCGGCGCGGGGATCACCGGCGTCGCGCTGGGCGCCGTCGCCGGGATGTTCGTCATCTCGATCGTGCTCTACTTCCACTCCGAGAAGCGGCTCCTCGAGACCGAGCACCGATGGCCCCGGTTCTGGCGCTCCTACGGTCCGACCTTCTGGGTGGCCGCGATCGTGACCGGAGACTGGTTCATCGGCCGCGGCACGAGCGTGACCGTTCGAAGCTCGTTGATCCGCGCCGGCGTGGTGACGCTTCTTTACCTACCGGCGGTCGTTTTGGCTTGGCGATGGGACGAGGAATTCCGCTCGCTCGTGGCGACCGCGCGGCGTGTCAGCCGCCTCCGTCCGTCCGACCCGTCGGGCGACGTCTAGGGTCCGTTTCGAAATTGTCAGCGCGATTACGCGCTCGATCCCGCCGGAGCCCCCGCGCGTCGCGGGATCCCCTGCGCATTCACCGCGCGCGCGGCTTACTTCTTGCAGCCCTGGCTGGGTTCTCGATCCCTGCGACGACGCTGGGGGAGGTTCGCCGTGTGCCGTAGACGGGTCCTGACCGCCGTCCTGGTCGCGTGGAGCGCCTTCGCGCTCGCGCCGGGCGTCCGCGCCGGGAGGATCGACTGCACGGAGACGGCGTTCCAGCAGGCGATCGCGCAGGCGAACGGCAGCGGCGGCAACACGACGATCACGTTCAATTGCTCGAACACGACGATCCCCCTGGCGGGCTCGCGGACCAACCGCATCGTGACGGCGCCGAACGTCGTGATCGACGGCGAGAACCGCCAGATCGTCTTCGAGCAATCCCCCCGCTGCGCGCCGGCCGACTCCACCTGCCCGGACGTCGAGGGCGGGGCCTGGTTCGTCGACCTCGAGGGGAACAACGGCATCGTGCGCAATCTCACGATCCAATACTTCTTCGAGGGGATCCACGTCGAGGCCGGGAACGGCAACCTCGTGGAGAACGTCACGATCCTCCGGCCGTGCGACGACGCGTTCACCAACCTCCAGCCTGCGACCAACACGGTCCTCAAGAACAGCACGATCAAGGACGCGTGCGACAAGGCGATCCAGCTCTACGGGTCCTCGTCGGTCGCGGCCCCGAACTGGAGCGCGACGCTGGACGGGGTGACGCTGACGAACTGCAACGACCCGATCCGGATGGGCGACACCACCAGTGAGCGCGGCCGTTTCCACCTGACCCGCGTCACCGTGAACGACCCTCCGGGAGGCCTGTTCTTCTGCGGCTACAACGTGTGGGACGGAGGCGGCTACATCCTCATGGAGGACAGCACGGTCGACGGGTGCAAGGGATGGAACGTCGGCGGCGCGATGGAGGCCAAGCTGTCCCGGAACACGTTCACGAACAACGTCGTGCGCGGCGTGGTCGTCTACGGTAGCGCCAGGATCTCCTTCGACGGCAATACCTTCCGGACGAACGGCGGCGGGAGCAGCTCGAACCCCGGGTTCGGCGGCGTGGCGGTGAAGGAGAGCGGCCAGGCCGACCTGGGCGGCGGAAGCCTCACGCTCCAGGGCTCCGCCGTCTCGAGCCCCGGGAACAACACGCTCTACGGGAACGCCGGCCCTGGCGATCCGACCCTCGACCTCGAGAATGCCACGAGCGCGACCATCAAGGCCGAGAACAACTGGTGGGGGGATACCAACCCGAGCGACCAGGTCACCGGGCCGGTGGATTTCACGCCGGTGCTGAACGGCCCGCCCGGGGCGGGGGGCAGCTCGGCGCCCCCGACGGTTCAGCAGCTACGTCGAACCGACCGCCACTGACGTCTGCGCCGCAGGCAGCTCCGCCAGATACCGCAGCAGGTGCGCCGCGACCCAGCGGCGCCCCTGCTCGTTCAGATGTCGGCCGTCGTACGAGTAGCTCGCGATCAGGCGCGGTAGGCGCGCCCCGCCGGCGTCGAACGACGCCGTCGTCCCGTCGGCGAAGGTGGACTCGACGGTCGCGAGATCGAACAGCGGCTCCCGCCCCGCGTACTCCGCGCGGAGCAGGTCGTTGAACCGGCTTCGCACCTCGTTCTCCGCGACCCCCGCGAGCCGGCGTCTGAGGACGCGCTTCGCGAGCGCCTTGGGACCCGACTCGACGACCGTCAGGGGCACGGTCAGGTGGACCCAGCGGGTGCGCGGGAACCGCTCGCGGAGCCGCGCCATCGCCGCCTTGTAGTCGGCGAATACCGCGTTCACGTCGGTGTCGGCCGCGAAGTCCACGTAGCAGAACTTGAAGAAGGCGAGGTCGACGCGATCCCCGAGACCCGTGTCCATCGCCTGCTCGAACGATTCGATCTTGACGAGCGGCTTCTTGTTCTCGCCGTTCTTCGAGTGCGCGAACACCGGGCCGTCGAACGAGCCCAGGTCCTTCGTCTCGACGACGCGCAGCCGCACGCGCGGATCGAGCCGGGCGAGATCCTCGATGCCGTTGACGATGTCGTAGCCGACCGATTGATGTCCGAAGTAGATCTTCTCCGAGGCGAGCCGTGTCCAGGCGTCCTCTGGAACTCCGTCCAGCACCTTCAGCGCGCGCCGGTCGTCCATGGACGGCCCCCCGCAGGCGACGGAAAACAGAGCGAGCGCCGCAGCCCATCGAGCAAGCCTCATGGCTCGTCTGCCTCCCCGGCCGCGCCGCGCGGCCATTGTCCGAGCATGGTAGCTTGACGACCAAGGATGCGCATCCCGCGATGATCCGTGTCGTCCTCGTGTCCGGCTACCTCGGGGAGGGAGGGGGCGCCGAGCGTCAGATCATCGAGCTCGCGACGCACCTCGATCGAACGCGGTTCGAGCCCATCGTCGTGGCGCTCGTCCCCGCCTCGGCCCGCTCGCGCCACGGCGGGGCGTACTTCCAGCGTCTGAAGGATGCGGGGATCGAAGTCGTGACGCTGGAACGCTCGTCGCGAGCCGGCCCGCTCCAGCTCGTCCGGCTCGCGCGGCTGCTGCGAGCCCGGCGACCGGACATCGTCCACTCGTTCCTGTTCTCGGAGAATTGGAGGGCCCGCGTCGCCGCCTGGGGAGCCCCGGGCGTGCGATCGATCAGCTCCGAGCGGAGCGTCAACTCGTGGAAGCGATTCCACCACCACGCGCTCGAGCGGATCCTCGCCGCGCGGACCGCTCGCATCGTCGTCAACGCGGAAGCGATCCGGCGGTTTCTCGTCGAGCAGGGCGGCCTGCCGCCCGGCAAGATCGAGGTCATCCCGAACGGTGTGGACACGAATCGCTTCGCGCCGCCCGGAGACCGCGACGCGCGGCGCGCGACGCGCGGCTGGGGACCGGGGACGTTCGCCGTGGGACACGTGGGGACGTTCGTCGCCCACAAGGGGCAGCAGGAGGTCCTCCGCGCGGCCGCGGCCGCGGCGGCCGCCATCCCGGAGCTGAAGGTCGTGCTGATGGGAGATGGACCGGACAGGGAGCGGCTCGCGCGGCTCGCGTCCGATCTGGGGCTCGACGGCCGCGTCGAGATGCCCGGCTTCGTCCGCGAGGTCGGCGACGCCCTGGGGAGCTTCGACACGTACGTCCACTTCTCGAAAGAGCGTGAAGGCTGCTCCAACGCGATCCTGGAGGCGATGGCCTGCGGCCTTCCGGTGATCGCGACCGACGTCGGCGGGAACCGCGAGCTCGTCGTGGACGGGACGACGGGGATCCTGGTGCCGGAGGAGGACGTCGAGGCGGTGACGCGCGGACTGATGCGGCTCGCGGGGGACCCGGCTCTTCGCGAGCGCCTCGGGCGGGCGGCGGCCGAGAGGATCCGGGGGCGCTTCGGGGTCGAGCGCATGGTCGCGTCGACGCAGGCCCTCTACGAGGCGGTCTGCCGCGACGGACGGGTCTGATGCCGCGCTGGTTCTTCTGGGTCTCCGGCATCGCGATCCTCACCGCGATCCTTCTCCCCTACCCACCGGTGAAGTACGCGCTCTTCCTGCTCTTCGGCTCGATCTTCCTGTCGTTCTACGGATCCGCCCCCGAGCGGACCCTCTTCCTGTTCATCCTCGGGATGCCGGTCGTCGACCTCGTGCCCCCGACGCTGATTCCGATCCCCGGCGTCAACGCCGAGACGATCCTCATCCTGGCGCTCGCGTTCGCGGCGAGCGTGAGCAAGCAGAGGCAGAGCCCCCCTCACCCTTCGAGCCCCTTCGGCCCGCCGATCCTCTACTACGTGGCGATCATGGCGATCTCCGCGACGCGGAGCTGGCTGGCCGGCGTGGACGAGCCGGGCGATCTGTTCGCCTTCCTCAAGAACCAGCTCTTCTTCGTGTTCCTGGCGCCGATCTCGTTCCGGCTGATCTACAAGCAATCCCAGCTAAGGGCGGCGCTGCACCTGATCGCGGTCACGTGCGCGCTCGTCTCGGTCCATGCCCTTTGGACCGTCAGGGATTCCGTCCTGCGGGGCTACATGCTCGAGCGCAATCGCGCCGCGGGCCTCGTCGCCGGGCAGCCGAACCTGTTCGGCGGGTTCCTGGCGATGATGATCCTGATCTTCGTGAGCCTGCTCCTCAGCAAGCACATCACGAAGAAAGAGCGGCTCGGCTACACGCTCACGATCGTCGCGCTCTCCGGAGCGCTGCTGATGACCCTCTCACGGGGATCGTGGCTCGCGCTCCTGCTGAGCCTCGCGGTCCTGGCGCTCCTCCGCGGGGCCCGCGCGATCGTGTTCGTGCTCGTCGTCGCCCTCTCCGCGCCGCTGTGGCTTCCGGTCAAGGTCGTCGAGCGCGTGCAGCACACCTTCCAGGGCAAGCACAGCACGGAGGACCAGGAGCTCGAGGATTCCGCGCAGGTCCGCGTCGATCAGTGGAAGGCGCTCCCCGAGATCGTCAGCGAGGCGCCGCTCCTGGGACACGGCTTCCGCACGTTCGTGAGTATCTGGGGACGCCTCAGCCCGGACCACGAGCCCAAGGCCGCGCACAGCACCTGGGTCGAGTTCCTCGCGGAAGAAGGGGTGCTCGGCATCCTCGCGTACCTCTGGCTCGTGACGACGCTCGGCTGGATCGGCTTCCGCGCGTGGCGCGTGCGCCCCGCGACGCTGGAGAGCGATCTCGCGCTCGGGTTCATGTGCGCCGCCCTCTGCCTGATGGTTCTCGATTCCTCGGGGACCCGCTTCAGGAACCGTGAGGTCATGGCCTACATGTGGATCCTGGCAGGGGCGCTCGCCCGCTTCCGCGCGGAGCGTGCCGCGCCCGCGCGCCAGGAGGTCGCGGTTCCTGCCGACGGACCGCCCGCCATGGCGCCCGCCCGATGAGCGATTCGCCGGCGAGGGACCGCTCCGCGCGGCGCGCCCACGTGGTCCTGTCGGTCGCGCTCGTGCTTTCCGGTGCGGCCGAGGCGACGAACAGTCCGTGGGGGGGCGACTTCTGGGAGCACGCGGCCGTGGTTCGCGAGCTCGCCGCGCATCCGGTCGCTCCACGGCACCCCCTGCTCGATCTCCCGACGCCGCATCCCCTCTTCACCCCGTACCACCTGGCCCTCGCGCTGGTCGTTCGCGCGACGGGGACCGAGCCCGCCGCGGCGCTCGGGTTCGCGGGCGTCGCGATCCTGACCCTCCTCTCGATCGCCATCTGGCGCTTCGCGCGCTGGTGGGTGCACGACGTCGCCGTCGCCCCGTGGCTCCTGCTCTTCAGCTTGTTCCTGTGGGGTCATGCGCCCTGGCGTTGGAGCGGCTTCCTTCACTTCGGCATCCTGGGCAAGACGGCGGCCTACCCTTCGATCCTCGGCCTCTCGCTCGCCATCCTCGCGCTCGCATCGTCCTCGCGGTACGTCGCGATGCCTCGGGCGCGACATCTCTGGACCGCCGGGGCGCTCGCGACGAGCGTGGTCCTCGTGCATCCCTTCAGTGCGCCCTTGCTGTGGGCGGGGGCCGGGGCGATCGCGTGGCAGGCGCTCCGCGACGCTCCCCGCCGCGCAGGGGCGGTCGTTCTCGCCGTCGCCGCCGGAACGGTCGCGGCTCTCGCGTGGCCGTACTTCTCCATCCTGGGGCTCGTCGGGGCCTCCGGCGTCGCCTACGACGCCCAACAGTGGCCCGTGTACGAGCGGTTCCTCGAGCGGACGCTCCCGATCCTTCTCGCGCTCCCGCTGCTCGCGGCCAGGCTTCGGAGCGACCGGCGTGATCCGACGAGCATCACGTTCGCCGGACTCTCGGCGCTCGTGTTCCTCGGTCTCGTGACCGGAAAGTACTCCCTGGGGCGGACGCTCCCCGGCGCGATCCTCATGGCGCACACCGCGCTCGCCGACTGGACCGCGAGCCGCGCCGTTCCTTGGCTCGCCTCCTCGTTCCGCCGATCGCGCCTGAGGGCGGCGACGGTCTCTCTCGGCGCCCTCGTGATCGTGTCCGCTGCCGCGGCGAACTTCAAGGACGCCTGGACGCTGTGCATCCCGCGCCGAGTGGACGCGCTCGCCCCCTTCGACTTCCTCCGGCGGACGGTGGGACCGAGCGACGTCGTCCTCACGGACTTCAAGACGAGCGCCGTCGTCCCCGCGGTTCGCGGGCGGGTCGTCGCGGTCAACAACGCGCTGCCGTTCGTCGAGGACGCCGCGTTGCGCCGACTCGACGTGATCGCGTTCTTTTTGACGCAGACGCCCGACGTCGAGCGGGTGCGCATCCTCAAGCGCTACCGGGTCCGGTGGGTGCTGCTGAATCACAGCACGTTGAGGGGGCCGAGTGGCCTGGAACCGTGGCTCCGTTCCCGCGGACGAGCTATTTATGAAGACTCACGTTTCGTCTTGATCGACGTGGGCGAAGTTTCGGAAGTGTAAGTTTGACGCCGACCGCGTAACGTCGCCATGACCGGTCCACCGTGATCGCGTCGTGGAAGCAAATCGGCGGCGGCACGTCGCTTGCTGAACATTTTGGAGTCCGGCCCCATCAGGGTGGCATCACGACGACGTTTCCGTCGCCGGGGCTGGTTCGGAGCGGACGGTGGAGGTCGAGATGGAGAGGGCTGATCTGCGCAGGACGGCGACCCGGGGATGAGACGCTCGCTCGTCGCCGTCGTCGTCTCGCTCGCGGCAGGACCTCTGATGGCCGCGACCTACTACGCCTCCCCCACGGGAAGCGGGACCACGTGCAGCCAGTCGGCCCCCTGCTCGCTCGCCTCCTGCGTAGGCAGGATCGCCGCCGACGGCGACGTCTGCTCGGTCGGCGCGGGCCTCTACACGAATCCTCCGAACATGACCGCCTCCAGGAGTTGCTCCCCCGGCGCCGGTGTCTGCACGATCAAGTCGGCCACACCGCTCGGGGCCCAGCTCGTGTTCGACTCGTCGGGGGGGGACACGGGCGATTGGCTCCGTGTCTCGGGGAACAACTGGGTCGTGGACGGGTTCTACGCGAAGGTCAACAAGCAAAAGCGGTTCACGCGCGTGACCGCCTCGAACGGGTTCACCTGGAAGAACAACCGCGTCGAGGTGATCCCCGGCGTGGGACCGGAGATCCTCTGGACCTCCGGAACGAACAACCTCGTGGTGACCGGAAACTGGGTCCACCATTTCCCGGTCTGCCAGAACGGCGGAGGGATCTACGGCGGCTGCGGCACCCACTCGCGCTGCGACTTCGACACGACGAACGGCGACGCCATGCTCTTCGACGGCAACGGAACGACCACCGCGACCAGCGGACTCTTCTTCAGCCAGAACGATTACGGGCATTGGCAAAACCCGGTCCGGGTGCACAACTTCGTCAACGTGACGATCAGCCGGAACAAGTGCACGAACGCGACGAATCACGGGTGCATCGAGGCCGACGACGTCCAGACGATGGTCATGGAGAACAACATCGCCGACATCGACACCTCGCCGGGGTGCGAGGACGAGATCCTCCAGTCGGCGCTGTTCGACACGTACTGCTTCTCGGACGTGATCCTGCGGAACAACACGTCGGTGGGCCACGGGCGCGGATGGGAGCAGCAGCTCGACTCGCTGGAGCCGAACGCCGGCGCGGACAAGCGATGCACGGACGGGATCCTGCCGGAGGTCGGAAGCGACGGCACCTGGTACGACTATCTCCGGATCTACAACAACATCATCTACGACGGGAAGCCGTCGAGCGGCGCCGCCGGCATCACGCTGAACAGCTCGAACTCCGCCTCCACGCCCAGTCCGTGCTGCCTCTCGGACTACAACCTGATCAACACGCCCTCCGGGGGCGACGTCGGGATCGACGGCGGCGTGTTCTACACGACGCTGTCGCAGTGGCAGGCGCACGGCAAGGACGTCAACGGCAAGGGCGTCGCGCCCCAGTTCGTGAGCTACTGCAATACCATCGGCGCTCCGGGATGCCATGACTATCGCGCGGCCTCCGCGACGGCCCCGCAGGTCAACGCGGGGATGTCCACGTCGTCGCTGCCGTGCCCCGCGGTCGACTACGACGGGAATCCGCGCACCGACGGGCGGTGCGACATCGGCGCTCACGAGTTCCAGGGAGGCGGCTCGTCGGGCACGCCTCCGGGAACGGTGTCGAACCTGAACCGTACCGACGTCAAATAGATCCGACCCGCCCCTCTGCTAGATTGACCCGGTGGACTTCCGGGTCATAGCTCTCGACGAGGAGCGCGACCTCTGGGACAGCGCCCTCGGGGCGATCCGACCCGGCCTCCGCGACGTCTACTTCGAGAGCGGATACGTCCTGCTGTGGCAACGGCGCGGCGACGGGCGGGCGTACGGCGCGATCGGGACGGAGCCGGGCGCCACGGTCCTCTACCCGTTCCTGGCCAGGGAGCTGCGCGACGTCCCGAGCCTCGGGGACGCCGCGGACGGCCTCCTCGATCTCACGACCGCCTATGGCTACGGCGGGATCCTCGCCGACCTCTCCTCGGACGAGACGGCCCCCCTCGAGCGGTTCCGCGCCGCCCTGGGCGCGTGGTGCGAGGAGCAGGGGGTGGTGAGCGAGTTCCTGCGCTTTCACCCTTTCCTGGACACGCACCGAAGGCTCCGGCCGCTCCTCGAGGTGGTCGACGTCTCCGAGACCGTGATCTGCGATCTCGCTCCCGAGCCGGAGCAGCTCCTCGCCTCGATGGATCCGGCACACCGCCGCGGGCTGCGCAAGGCCCAGCGCGCGGGCCTCGTCGTCCGACCGGAGATCGGGGACGAGGCGTACGACCGTTTTCGCGAGCTGTACACCGAGACGATGACGCGGCGCGAGGCGCTCGCCTCGTACTTCTTCGACGAGGCGTACTTCCGCGACTTCCGGAGACTCCTGGGGGACCGGCAGTCGCTCCTCGGCGTGTTTCTCGGGGACGAGATGGTGGCGGGAGGACTGATGATGCGGTCGCAGCGATGGGCCCACTACCACCTCGGAGGCTCGTCCGCCCTGCACCTCGACCTCCGGCCGAACAACATCCTGTTCTACGAGGCGATGCTCTGGGCGCGCCGTCACGGAGCGGAGGCGCTCCATCTGGGAGGGGGGTATCGCAAGGACGACGAGCTGCTGCGGTTCAAGCGGGGCTTCGGCGCCGGCCGGGGAACGTTCGCGATAGGACGGGCGGTCCATCGCCGTCCGGATTACGAGCGGCTGACGGCGCTCCACCGCGAGCGGGTCGGGCCGACCGTCGAGGGGTACTTTCCCGCGTACCGCGCCCCCGCCATGACGAACGACGGGCGCTGAGTGCGACTGCTCTTCGCGGCGGCGGCCCGCTCGACGAACACCCGCTCCTTCATCGAGGCCTTCGCGGTGCGCGGCCACGAGGTCCACGTCGCGACCCTCCACCCCGGTCCGCTTCTCGGGGCGACCGTCCACGAGCTGGGGAGGTCGGAGCGTGGGCTGTCGCGGCTGGCGTTCGCGAACGCGGTCCCAGCGCTGCGCGGGCTGCACCGCGCGCTCCGACCGGATCTGACGATCGGCTACTACGCGAGCTCTTACGGCGTCCTCGCGGCGTTCGTCCCGCCGCCTCGGATCGTCGTCACGGCGGGGGGGGACGTGCTCGAGGACGCGCAGGAGTCGACGCTCCGCCGTTTCGCCGTTCCGCGCGTGGCCGGGCTCGCGCTGCGCCGCGCCGACCTCGTGGTGTGCTGGGCGCCGCACCTCGAGGACGCGGTCGCCTCGCTGGGGATCCCGCGATCGCGGATCCTCACCCTGCCCCGCGGGATCGACGTGGGCTCGTTCCGCCCGGAAGGGGATGCGGGGCGGGGCTCCGGCCGGATCGTCTCCACCCGCGCGCTCGGCCCCTTCTACCGTCCGGACGTCCTGCTCGATGCGTTCCTCGCTCTTCGGGACCGGGGGATCGGCGCGCGCCTCGATCTCGTCGGAGACGGTCCGCTGGCGGCGGCGCTCGCCGGACGTGCGGCCGCCTCGGCGCACGCGGCCGACGTCGCGTTCCCGGGTCGCCTCGACCCGGCGCGATTGGCGGAGCACCTGCGGCTTTGCGAGGTGTACGCGAGCGTCTCGCCGAGCGACGGGGTGAGCGCGTCGCTCCTCGAGGCCATGGCCACGGGCCTCGTCCCCGTCGTGACGGATCTCGCGACGAACCGCGCCTGGGTGGACGACGGGGTGAACGGGCTGCTGGTGCCGGAGCCGGTGACGCCCGCGCGGGTCGCGGAGGCGCTGGCCCGCGCGCTCACGGATCGCGATCTCGCGGAGCGCGCGCGAGCGGAGAACCCGCGTCGCGTTCGCGACCGCGCGGATCGCGCGGTCAACGTCGTGCGCTTCGAGGAGGCCTTTCTCGAAGTCGTGCGGCGTTGTGTAGGATTGAGACGAGCATGAGGTTGTTGTTCGTCTCACAATTCATCGCCAGGCCGGACGAACCGGGACAAAACCGCATCTACGATTTCCTGCAGCGGCTCGCGGACGCCGGACACGACGTGCGCGTCGTGACCTGCGGCTTGCACTACATCCGCGCCACGATCGATCCCGAGCTCGCGCGCCGGAAGTTCCTGCACGGCCGGTGGGGCCGGGTCGAGGTCACGACGACCTATGCGTCGCCCGGCTTCCGGGCCGGGATCGTGGCGCGTCTTCGTTCGTACTTGAGCTTCGCCTGGTACGCGTTCCGCGCGTGTCTCCGGGTCGAGCGTCCCGACGCGCTGATGGTCTCGGTCCAACCGATGTTCGTCGCCCCGCTCGCATGGATCGTCTCGCGCTTGAGGCGCGCGCGCTTCCTCCTCGAGGTCCGCGACCTCTGGCCCGACACGGCGATCGCCCTCGGCGCCGTCCGCTCGAGGCTCGTGGTCTTCCTCGCCCGGCGGCTCGAGATGTTCGTCTACCGGTCGGCCGACCGCATCGTCGTCATCGGCCCGGAGATGAAGCGCCGGATCGTCGCCAAGGGGATACCCGAATCGAAGATCGAGGTGATTCCGCAAGGGTTCCAGCCGGTGGACGTCCTCCCCGATCGTCTCGCGGCGCGGCGGCGCTACGGCTTCGGCGACGCGTTCGTCGTGATGTTCACCGGGTCGTACGGGCTGGCGAACAACGACACGAACACGATCCTCGACGCCGCGCTCGCGCTCCGGGAGGAGCCCGGGCTCCTCTTCGTCCTGGTGGGGGACGGCGACCGCAAGGAGGAGTACGTCGCGCGCGCCCGCGCGCAGGGGCTGGACGGCGTCCGGTTCCTCCCCATGGTCCCGAAGAGCGAGGTGCCGTCGCTCCTCGCGGCGGCCGATGCGTGCATCATGGCGCTTCCGCCGGGCGACTTCTGGAAGATCTTCCTGCAGAACAAGTTCTTCGACTACCTCGGCAGCGGGCGGCCGATCGTCGCGGCGGTCGCGGGGGACCAGGCCGACCTCCTGGGCTTGTCCCGCGCAGGATTCACCGTGCCGCCCGGCGACGTGCCGGGTCTGTCCCAGGCCATCCTGCGCCTCAAGCGCGACCCGGCGCTCGCGCGCGAGATGGGCGAGAGGGGCGCGCGGTATGCCCGCACGCATCTCCTCCGCTCCGCTCTGTTGGATCGCTACGTCCGTCTGGTCGAAGATTGGGTGGCCCGATGATCCGGCGAGGATTGAACGTGGCGGTGGCCCTCGGCGCGATGGCGCTCACGTCGCCGATCTGGGCTCTGGCGGCCGCATGGATCAAGCTCGAGGACGGCGGTCCCGTCTTCTTCCGGCAGGCCCGCGCCGGGCACGCCGGATCCGTCTACCGGATCTTCAAGTTCCGGACGATGGTCGTGAACGCGGACAAGCGGGGGCTCGGCTTGAACGTCGAGCGGGCCGATCCGCGCATCACACGCGCCGGCGCGTTCCTGCGGCGCTGGAGCCTCGACGAGCTGCCGCAGCTGCTCAACGTCCTCCGGGGCGAGATGAACGTCGTGGGTCCGCGCCCCGGGCTCCCGGACCAGGCGAAGCGTTACGACGCGGCGCAGCGCCGTCGCCTCGAGGTGCTCCCCGGCATCACGGGATGGGCCCAGGTCAACGGCCGGAACGCCTTGACCTGGTCGCAGCGGATCGCCGCCGACGTCTGGTACGTCGATCACCAGTCCGCGCTCCTCGACCTGTGGATCCTCCTCCGCACACCCCTCGCCGTCGTCCGCAGCGAGGGACTCTACGAGCCGAACGCCGGGCTCGACGACGAGTTCAACGCCTTCGAGCCCGGAGAGGAGCGCCGGGACGGGCCGTCGTGAGCCTGCTGCCGGCGAGGATCCCCGACGCGCTCCTCCGAGCGCTGTGGTCGCTCCGGCGAGCTCTCGGCCTGAGCCCGACCCAGCGCGTCTTCCGCGAGCTCCGCCGCCGGGGGGTGCGAACCGAGTCGGCATCGGCGGTGGAGGTGTTCGCGGGGACCGGATTCCGGCACACGATCGACTATCGACGCGACGTCGGACAACTCGAGGTCTGGGAGATCAACCCGGCGCACGAGGCCGCGCTCGAGAAGAATCTCCCCGGCGCAACCGTGGTGATCACCGACTCGTTCGCCGAGGTGGCGCGGACCGCGCGTCGCTTCGAGATCGTCGTCGTGGACAACACGATCACGACGTTCGGACGCGGGTACGTCGAGCACTTCGATCTCTTCCCCGGGCTGTTCCGGATCGTCGCGCCGGAATCCGTTCTCCTCTTGAACGTCTGCCCTCAGGTGCCGCCCGAGCTGCGGAGCGACGAGCGGCGCCTCGCGCGCCGGGCCGAGTTCTACGGCACGGATCGTCCGTTCGACGTGCCGATCGACCAGATGGTCCGCGCGTACGAGCGGAAAATGAGCGAGCACGGCCTCCGGCTTCGCTGGCACTTCGACAGGAAGCGCGCGTACCGCGCGGGGATCCACTACCTCGTCTTGGCCATGAGCGCATCGGCCGCCCCCGCCCCCGCGAGCGACTCGTAGTACGCGGCCATCCGCCGAGCCATCGTGTCGAGGCCGTAGTGCGTCGCCGTGCGCTCGAGAGCGGCCGCTCCCATGGCGCGGCGGGCGCGCTCGTCGAGCAGGAGCTCGATCATCGACGCGGCGAGCGCTTCGGCCTGACCCGGAGGAACGACCAGGCCGGTCCGGCCGTGAACGACGACCTCGGCGTTCCCGCCGACGTCGGTGACCACGGCGGGAACCCCTTCGGCCTGCGCCTCGAGGAGCGCGTTGGAGATCCCCTCCTCGAGGGACGAGAGCACGAACAGGTCCGCGGCGGCCAGGATCTCGCGAACGGGACGGAGCGAGCCGGGGAACGCGACGGTTCCGCCGAGGCCCAGCTCGTCGCGAAGCGCCTCCAGCTCGCTCCGCAGAGGTCCCTCCCCCGCGACGACGAACCGGGCCTCCGGGATGCGCGCGACGACGCGGGCGGCGGCCCTGAGCAGATGATCGAGCCCCTTGCGGCGATGAAGACTCGCCAGGACGACGACGAGCGGCGAGCCGGGCCAGCGCCCCCCGAGCGCCTCCCGCGCGATCTCCCGGTCCTGGGGGCGGCGGTGCGTGCCCGCCTCGACGCCGTTCTCGACGACGACGACGCGCGAGGCCGGGAGCCCGCGCTCGACGAACCGCCGACGGACGGCTTCACAGACGGCGACGACGCCGTCGGCGCGCCGCAGGAGCTCGACGTAGGCGCGCAGCCGCACGGGTCCGTATTTATCGTCCATGTTCCTGAGGCCCGCGACCGTCCGCACGCTGCGGCCGGCCAGCGCGCCCGCGAGGATCCCCTGCACGTTGCACTCGAACAGGAAGCTGTGGAGCACGTCGATGCGCCGTCGGCGGAGGAGCTTCGCGAGGGCGCCGATCGCGAGCAGGCCGCGCGGCCCGTACAGCGGCCCGGCGCTTCCGTGCTCGACGACCTCGATTCCCGCCGCGAGGAGCTCCTCGAGGTACTCGCCGCGTCGCTCACGGCAGAGGACGAGGACCTCGAACCTCTCCGGATCGAGCCTCGGCGCGAGCAGGGAGACGTGACGCTGCGCGCCCCCCCCGCCCAACGAGCCGATGAAGAGCGCGACGCGGATCCGCACGCCCGACCGGTGCGCTCAGGAGAGCGCGCGACGCAGCGCTCGAGCGACCGCGTCGACCTCCTCCCGTCCCATCTCCGGATACATCGGCAGCGAGAGGATCGTCTCGCAGATCGCCTCGGACACGGGGAAGCTCCCGGGCCCGAGACCCAGGTGCTCGTAGGCGCGCAGCCGGTGGATCGGCGCCGGATAGTGGACGCCGGTCGCCACCCCGGCCTCGGCGAGAGCGCGGGCGACGCGCTCCCGTCCCTGCAGCCGCACGACGTAGAGGTGGTAGACGTGGTCGGCCCCCGGGGTCTCTTCCGGCAGCCGCAATCCGGGGATGCCCCCGAGCCCTTCGCGGTAGAGGGCCGCTACCGAGCGGCGCGCGCGGCACCAGTCCTCGAGATGGGGAAGCTTCGCGCGCAGGATCGCGGCCTGGAGCGCGTCGAGCCGGCTGTTGACCGCCTCGAACTCGTGGTCGAACTTCCCTTCGCGGCCGTGGTTGCGCCACATGCGCACGCGCCGCGCGAGGTCGGGGTCGTTGGTGGCCACCGCGCCGGCGTCGCCGTAGGCCCCGAGGTTCTTCCCGGGGAAGAACGAGTACGTGGCCACGTCGGCGATCTCTCCGAGGCGCCGGCCTCCCAGACGCGCCCCGTGAGCCTGCGCGCTGTCGATCAGGACGGGGACGCCGCGACGCCGTCCGATCTCCACGACCTCGTCCAGGCCCGCCGGATTCCCGTAGATCGGGACGTGCGCGATGAACCGCGTCGCGGGAGTGAGCGCGGCCTCGAGCGTCCCGGCCGTCATGCAGAAGGTCGCGTCCGAGACGTCGGCCAGGCGCAGGGTCGCGCCGGCCTGGGTGGCCGCCTCCGTGGTCGCGATGAACGTGTGCGCCGGAGCGACGATCTCGTCTCCCGACTTCAGGCCCATCGCCCGGAACGCGATGTGGATGGCATCGGTGCCGTTGGCCACGCCGACGACGTGGCGGAACCCCGTGTAGGCGGCGAACTCGCGCTCGAACGCCTCCACCTCCTCCCCGAGGATGAACGACGTGTTCTCGATCACCCGCGCGATCGCCGCGTCGATCTCCGGTCGGATCGCGCGGTACTGCGCCTTGAGATCGACGAACGGGATCTTCTTTCCGGCCGCTGTGGTCATGGGTCCTCCTGGGAATCCCGTCAGAGCCGCACCGCGGCGCCGCCGGCCTCTCGCGAGCGGCGCGCGCCCTCCAGGACGCGCACGACGCGCAATCCGTTGGCCCCGTCGGCGACGGGGCGCTTTCCGTCGCGGCAGCACGCGATGAAGTGCGCCGCCTCCTCCTTGAGCGGCTCCGGGAAGTCCACGCGCGGGATCAACAGATCGCCCGCGCGCTGGAGCAGCTGGAACTCCGCGTAGTTCTCGAAGCCTCCGAGGCTCGTGTCCATGCGCTTCCGATCGATCCCCTTGTCGAAGAGCTGGACCCGCGCGTCCGTCGAGACGTCGTCGTACACCACCATCTTCGCGGAGCCCACGACGGTCATCCGCCTGACCTTGCCCGGGTCGAGCCACGAGACGTGAATGTGCCCCATCACGCCTCCGGGGAACCGCATGGCGAGGAACCCGACGTCGTCCACTCCCGACTGGAGGTACGAGGCCCCGTTGTAGGAGACCTCCTCGGGCGTCCGATCCCCGAGCCAATGCAGCAGGATCGAGATGTCGTGCGGCGCCAGGTTCCAGAGGGCGTCCACGTCGCGGCGGACGATGCCGAGGTTGAGGCGCTGGCCGTACACGTAGTAGACCTCGCCGAGCGCTCCGGTGTCGATGTAGTCCTTGACCTTCCGGACCGCGGCGTTGAACAGGAAGGTGTGACCGACCATGAGGACCCTGCCGCTCGTCTCCGCGATGCGGCAGAGCTCCTCGGCCTCCGCCGAGGACGACGCGAGGGGCTTTTCGACCAGCACGTGCTTGCCGGCGAGCAGCGCCTTCTTCGCCGCCGCGTGGTGCATCGCCGCGGGGAGCGCGACCACCACCGCGTCGATCGCGCCGTCGCCCAGCATGCGATCGAGATCGTCCGAGACGTCGATTCCCGGATGCGCCTTCTTCATCCGGTCCAGCCGGGCCCGGTCGATGTCGCACACGGTCACGCCGGTGACGCCCGCGCTCTGAGCGAAGACACGGACCAGGTTCGGGCCCCAGTACCCCGCGCCGACGACCGCGACCTTCATCGAGCCCCTCCTCGGCCGTCCAGCCAGGAGAAGACCTCCCCGGCGAGCTCGTCGCGCCACTCGGGAAGGCCGTAGATGTGGTTCGCGCCGCGGATCGTGATGCGGCGGTGGCGACGCGCGCGGGCCGGCTCGGCGAGGCGCGTCGACCCGAACATCGTGTCGAATTGGATCGTGTTGTTGTCCTGCTCGGCGGTGACGAAGAGCGCCTCGCCTCCCTTCGCCTCGAACGCCTCGAGGGCGTCGATGAACCTCTCGTTCAACCGCTCGTCCTCCGCCGCGCCCGCCGGCGCCGCCGGCGTCCCTCCGGGGCTGCCGGCTGCTGCGGCCTTCTTCGGCGCGAGGAAGCGCGCGCGGAGCGCGCGGGCGATCGTGCCGACGTCGCTCCGTAAGGTAATCAAGCGCAGCCACGCGCGCCAGTCGCCCGCGCGCCTCGCGTAGGCGGCCAGAACCCAGGTCCCGTGCGCGCGTCCCCGGATCCGCGCGTGGGGATTCGAATCGTCGGCGCGGAGGGTGACCGGGAGGTCGACGAGGATCAGGCGCCGGCACGTGGGATGAGCGGTGGACGCGAGGAGCGACGTGATCGCGCCGCCGCAGTTCCCCATGCCGACGAGCTCCGCGAGGCCGCACTCCCGCTCGAAGACGCGCTGGGCGTCGACGACGCTCTCCACCAGCGCGCCGCGCTGGATCCGCTGCCAGAGCTCCGGCAGAGGAAGCTCGGGAAGGTCTCCTCCGCTGTCGCCGATCCCGGGAGGATCCAGACGCAGCACGTAGTAACCGCGGCGCTCGAGGGCGCGGGCGAGACGCACGTTCAGGCGATTCGGCGCGACGCGGTACTTCAAGCCCGGATTGAGCAGGCTGACCCCGGTCCTCGGCGTCCGCGGCGCGTCCGGCTCGTGCAGGATCCCGAAGAGCGGAACGCCTTCGCGGGATGTCATCACGACCGGGCGCTCGCTCACGGCGCCTCCTGCGCGGCGATCCAGTCGAGCGCTGCGGCGACCGGCCCCGGCGCGCTCGTGCGATAGCGGCGCACGTCGCTCCAGACCGGCTCCTCGTCGCTCTCGAGGTAGGTCGCCCGCGTCGTGCCGGCCCATCGCGCGCTCGCCTCGGCGAGGCCCGGAGGCGTCGGCATCCCCTTCCTTCGAAGGGCGATCGAGAGGACGGCGGGGCATCGTCCGGGGAAGGCGGAGTCGGCCCATCCGGCCGCGTCCGCCGCCTCCCGGTGAAATCGGGGCGTGAGCCCGTAGCCGTCGAGCACGACGGTCCGCCCCGCCGCGAGCTCGGCGACGAGCTCGTTACGGTTCTTCGTCACGCGGCCGTAATGCCGGATCTGGAACGTCAGGTTCCCCCGGAGCATCTCGAGGAGCCAGCCGGACGGATCGAGCAGCGGCTCGACCAGGACCGCGCGGGCGGCAAGGCGCGCGGAGGCGACCGCCGCGGCCGTCGCGCCCAGGCGCCAGCCGAAGAGCACCGGATCGCGGCCGTCGCGATCGCGCAGCCAGCGCCAGGCTTCGACGGTGTCCTCGAGGAAGTCCTCGAGACCGAAATCCTCGAACTCGCCCTCGCTGTCCCCGTGTCCGGAGGCGTCGAACCGGAGCGTCGGGTGGCCGCGGCGGGAGGCCTCGCGCGCCGCCGCGACGAGGACGCGGTGCGCCCAGAGCTTCTCCTCGAAGTGCGGCGCGCACACGACGATCGGCGCGCCGGCTCCCGGAGCGGGGCGGGGCGTGTGGAGCACGGCGAACTTCCGGCGGCCGTCCGCTCCGAAGAACAGAGGCGTCTCCGTGCCGCTCTCGGTCTCCGCCGCCGCGCCGAAAGGCATCCGCGCGCCCGCTCAGGTCCCGTAGGGGAGCTTGCTCACGCTGTTGATCGCGCGCGCCGGGTTTCCCGCCACGACCGCTCCCTCCGCGACATCCTTGGTCACGACGGACCCCGCGCCGACGAGCGCGTTCCGCCCGATCTTGACGCCCGGAAGCAGGGTCGCGTTGGCGCCGACCTTCGCCCCCTCTCCGACGTCCGCGCCGACGAGCTCGTTCTTCACGTTCGGGGAGAGCGGATAGCGCGCGTTCGTGATGCACACGCGCGGGCCGATCCAGCAGCCGCGGCGGAGAACCGTCATCTCCGGGACGAACGCCTGAGAATGGATGCGCACGCCGTCCTGCACGTCCACGTGGTGCTCGAGCACGCTGCCGGTCCCGACGCTCACGTCGTCGCCGATCGTGTTGCTCTCGCGGATCGTGACCTGGTGGCCGGTCTGGAAGCCGCGGCCGATGCGGTTCCCGGCGTAGATCACGGTGTGCGAGCGGATCACCGCGTCGTCCCCGATCACCGTCGTCAGCTGTCCCGGCTCGGCGCCGCGGGGCGGCTCGCCGATGACGACGTGATCGCCGAGGCGGACGTTCCGTCCGAGCGTCACGTTCGGGTGGACGGTCGCTTTGGGGTTCATGCTCTCCTCGGCCCGCGGGGGCGGGCGTGGTCTAGAATCCCGGCTCCTGGTCGCGCATGCAGAACCCGACTCGAGTCCTCCGACGCGCCGCGGCGCGGGCGCACGTGGCCTGGATCTACGGGATCGCGGCGGCGACGCTGCGCGCCTCCCACCGGCGTGCGCTCGTCCTCCGCTATCACGCCATCGGCGCTCCGGAGGAGGTCGCGCGCTACGCATCGCCCGGCATCAGCGTCACCCCGGAGCGCTTCGAGCGTCAGGTGGCGTTCCTGGCCCGACGCTTCGACGTCGTCGACCTCGACACGGCGCTGGCCCGTGCGCGCGAGGGGGGGCGGCGCGGCGCGCGACCCGCGGTCGTGATCACCTTCGACGACGGCTACCGCGACAACGCCGTCCATGCCGTGCCGATCCTCGCGCGCCACGGCGTCACCGCCACCTTCTACGTCGTGGCCGGGAGCGTCTGGCCGGAAGCGCCTCTGTGGACCGTCCGGCTGCGGGCCGCGCTCGACGGCGGCACGGCCGCGCCGTCCCGGCCGTGTCCGGTTCCGGTCCCGATCGACCTCGCGACGCCCGCGGCCGCCCAGCGCTCGGTCCGCGCCGTGACTCGATGGCTTCGCGGACGCCCCGCGCAGGAGCGGGAGCGCGCGCTCGTCGATCTCGCGGCATGGACCGGACGAAGCCAGGATCCGGGCCGGAGGATCATGGTGGACGCAACCGAGCTCCGGGGGATGCGCGAAGCGGGGATGACGATCGCGGCCCACACGCTCACCCATCCATTCCTGCCCGAGATCCCCCCGTCCGAGGCGCGGTGGGAGCTCGTCGAGTCCCGAGCCGTGCTCGAGCGGCTCGTCGAGCGGCCGGTGGAGCACATGTCCTACCCGAACCCCGGGGCGGGGGCCCAGCACGACGCGGGAGTCCGGGCGCTCGCCCGCGAGGCCGGATACCGGACCGCCGCGACCTCGGACGGCGGTCTGGTCGGACCCGGTGCCGACCCGTTCGCCCTTCCCCGGTTCGGCGTCACGCCGGGGTTCCAGGAGCGGCTGCTGTTCCGGTGTCTCGGCGAGACGAGCGCGCACGTGTGACCTAGGAGGAGGCCTGGGGCGCGAGGCGCCGCTTGCGCTCGACGTAGGCCGCGGCGAGGCGCACCGAGTCGAGGTTCTCCGGAGTCAGCTCGTCGTCCTCGACCTTGATCCCGAAGGTGGCCTCGAGGAAACCCACGAACTCGAGGACGCCCGTGGAATCCATGATTCGCGTCTCGAGGAATGACATGTCGTCCGATACGGCCGCCTCCCCGCCCCGAATGAAGAAGTGCTCCGCGATGAAGCGGCGTATCTGGTCCTCGAGTCTCATCCGGCAACCCTCACGATGTCAGATCCGATTCTGGTCGAGCCAGTGGAGCAGCTCGGATCGCTTGTAACGGAGCCCGGACGTCCGTCCCTCGCCGACGCGGTAGGCCGGGATCATGTTGCGACGCGTGAGGTCCCACAGCTTCGTGCGGCCGATCTTGAGAAGGCGTCGGGCTTCCTCGCTGGTGAGGATCTCGTCCTCGAGGAGGGCGCTCCGCTCGACCGTCTCCCCCGTCTCGCTCAGGAAGGACTTCCCTGCATGGTGTCTCATCGCTCACCCCCGACTGCGACGGGCGGCTCGTACGTGTCGACGTCCTGCTGGAACTCCGGGACCAGGAGCTTCAACCCCGTCCGAATACCCGCAAAGTCCATTCGTAGCGCCCGGTCGGTCAGGTGCTTGACCTCGGCCAGCAGCTTGACCGGCTCGACCCCTTCGCCTCGAACGCACATGATCTTCACGTGGGAGGTCCGCTCCCGGATCTCGTGATGGAACGAAAGCTCCTCGTCGAGCTTCTCGCCCGGACGCAGCCCCACGTCGCGGACCTCGACGTCGCGGCCGGGCTCGAGGCCGGCCAGACGGACCATGTTCACGGCGAGGTCCCAGATCTTCACGGGCTCGCCCATGTCGAGAACGAAGATCTCGCCGCCGGAGCCCATCGCCCCGGCCTGGATGACGAGGCCGGCGGCCTCGGGAATGGTCATGAAGTAGCGCTTGATGTCCCGGTGCGTGACCGTGATCGGACCGCCGAGCTCGATCTGTCGCTGGAAGTGCGGGATCACGGACCCGCGGCTCCCGAGCACGTTTCCGAAGCGAACCGCGCACGCGACCGTGTTCGCGTAGAGGTTGCTCCGCACGAGCAGCTCCGCGACGCGCTTGCAGCACCCCATCACGCTCGTGGGATTGACCGCCTTGTCGGTGGAGATGCACACCACGCGCTCCACGCGGTAGGCGTTGGAGACCTCGAGCACGTTCTTCGTGCCCACGATGTTGTTGAACACCGCCTCGTCCGGATTCATCTCCATCAGCGGGACGTGCTTGTCCGCCCCCGCGTGGAAGACGATCTGGGGGCGGTACATCGCGAACACCCCCTCCAGCTTCTTCTTGTTGATCACGTCGCCGATGACCTGGACGAGGCGCGTGAACCCGGCGGTGCGCGACAGCTCGTTGTAGATCTCGTAGATGCTGTTCTCCCCGCGCCCCATCAGGTGGATCTCCGCCGGGGCGAACCGCAGGATCTGACGGCAGAGCTCCGAGCCGATCGAGCCTCCCGCCCCGGTCACGAGGATCCGCTTGCCGCGCAGGTACGAGGAGATCAGGTTGAGGTCCAGCTCCGCGGGCTCGCGCCCGAGAAGGTCCTCGACCTGGACCTGTCTCAGGTCGGAGACGTGCACCTTGCCGTCCTGGAGCCTCGTGAGGTCGGGAAGGATCTTGAGCCCGGCGGGCGTGTTCTTGCACACCTGGACGATCTCGCGGACGGTCTTCCCGCGCGCGGAGGGAATCGCGATCAGGATGTCCTTGATCCCCAGCTGCTGGACGAGGCGCGGGATCTCCGCCCGGCCGCCGAGCACCGGGACACCGTGGATCAGCGAGCCGTGCTTGATCGGATCGTCGTCGACGAAAGCGACCGGCGCGTAGTCCATGCGCGCGGAGCGCATCATCTCGCGGACCATCATCTCGCCGGCGTCCCCCGCGCCGACGATCAGCGCGCGGCGCGCGCTCCCGGCGCTGCGGCCGGAGAGCAGCCGCATCGGAATCGAGCGGCGTCCGTTGCCGCGGGCGCTCGACGACTCGTGGAGCACGCGGACCAGCATCCGTACGCCGCCTGTGAACAGGAGGGCGAGCGCCATGTCGATGAACGGCACCGACCGGGGAATGTTCAGGCTCTGGGGGAGCATGAAGGCGAGGGCGACCACGCCGACGCCGCAGATGCAGGTCGAGCGCACGAGGTCCTCGAGATCGGTCAAGCTGGAGTACCGCCAGATGCTCCGGTAGCTGCCCGTCAGGTGGTAGACGGCCACTTTCATCAGGACGAGGGGCGCGACCGTCAGCGCGATCGACTCGAAATGCGCCGGCGTCATCTCGTCCACCCGCAGCTTGAACGCGAGCACGTAGGCCGAGGCGAACAGCAGACCATCCACCGCCATCTTCGGAAGGACCGCCCGGAGACTGGCCAGTCGTTGACGCGTATTCATCGGGCGAGCGAACCTCCTGGGGGGTCGATGGACAAGGCCGGATGCGAGCGGGGCGCCTTCGCCGCGCGCGTGGCGAGCGGCAGCAGCACGTCGGCCAGCTTCTTCGGGTCGTGCCGGATCTTTCCGCCCTCGTTGACGAGCGCGGCCTCGAGCACGGTCTCGGGGCGGCCGTCGAGCCCCGCGCGCGAGACCAGCTCGGCGTTCTGCTCGGAGTACGGCCGGACGCGATCGGGGGCGATCGGCGACGCGTTGAGGAGGACGGCGTCCACGAGGCCCCGGCCGACGTGACGGTCGAGCGCCTCGAGGTGGTGCGCCATCGTCATTCCGACCGTCTCGCCCGGCTGCGTCATCAGGTTGCCCACGAGGACCTTGGTCCCGCGCGAGCCGCGGATCGCATCGGCCACTCCGCGCACGAGGAGCACGGGCAGGAGGCTCGTGAACAAGCTTCCAGGCCCGAGAACAACGAGATCGGCCGACCGGATCGCGTCGAGGACCCCTTCCGCCGGCTCGGCATCCGCGGGCTCGAGCCAGACCCGCCAGATCGCCGCGGGAGCGGCGCCGATCCGCGACTCGCCGGAGATCCTCTCTCCGTCGATCGTCTCCCCTTCGAGGCGGAGCGGACCGGCGCTGGCGGGCAGCACGCGGCCGCGCGTGCCGAGCATCCGTCCCGCGGAGGCGACCGCGCGCAGATAGGAGCCCTCCTGCTCGGCGAGGGCGATGAGGAGCAAGTTGCCCAGGGAATGCCCGGCCAGGTCGCCGTGCCCCGCATAGCGATGCGCGAACAGCCGCCCGAACGCGCCGTCGGATCCGTCGGCGAGCGCGAGGAGGCAGTTGCGGAGGTCGCCCGGCGGAAGCCCACCCCTCTCGCGCCGGATGCGGCCGGAGCTCCCCCCGTCGTCGGCGGTCGCGACGATCGCGGCCGGGTCGATCGCGCGACCGGCGCGGATGAGATCGGCCAGCCCACGGAGGACCGTGGGCATGCCGTTGCCGCCGCCGATCACGGCGACGCGCAGAGGGCGGGAGGGAGAGGTCAAGGGTTCGAATCTCCGCGATCGGTGGCGTCGTCGCCCTTCGCGTAGCGACGCGGGTTGTAGTCGTCGTAGTGGTAATAGTACCGATCGACGGGAGTGAACTTCACGTCGTTGAGGACGACCCCGAGCAGCATGCCGCGGGTGATCGACTCGCGGGCGCGTACGATCAGCGGCCTCGTCGTCTTGCGGGCACGAACCACCAGGACGACGCCGTCCGCGACCGCGCTGAGGATCGCCGCGTCGGTGAAGGCGACGGTCGGGGGCGTGTCGATGACGATCCGGTCGAACCTGCGCCTCAGCTCGGCGAAGACCGTGGCGAGGTAGTCGGACTGGAGCAGCTCGAGCGGGTTCTGCGACGGCGAGCCCGAGGGCAGGATCGTCAGCCGGGCGCTCTTCACCTCGATCAGGACGTGATCGAGCGGCGCTTCCCCGGTGAGCACCTCGGAGAGACCGAGCGTGGGCTCGGGACTGAGGTAGCGGGTCACCGACGGGCGTCGCAGGTCGCCGTCCACGAGGAGCGTCCGCCTGTCCCGGTCCTCGGCGAGGGCGAGCGCGAAATTGACCGCCGTCGTGGTCTTCCCCTCTTCGGGGACCGCGCTCGTGATGACGATCACCTGGCGCGCTGCGCTTTCGGAGCCGCTCTGGTCGATCTTCAGCCGGAGCCGCCGGTATCGCTCGGCGATCGGCGACGCCGGTCGGTTGACCATGATCAGATGAGGATCGTCGTGGAACTTCCGCGGAATGATCGACCCCAGGGGGACCCCCGCGACGAGGGGAGCGCGACCGTCGGCGGAGGGCTTGGATTTCTGGGGCGAGGCCGAGCCTTCCCCCGAGAAGATGCCGAAGCGCTTCATGCGACGGGCCCTCCGTGTCTCAGGACGACCTCGACGAGGGCCGCGGCCACGAGGAGCGCGGCGGCCCCTTTCGTCCTGCGGCCGAAAACGCCTCGCGACGACGGGGAGTCCGCATCGAGGCTGGGGATCGATCCGAGGATCGGAAGGTCCGGGAAGCGACTGGAGAACTCGTCCTCGCTTCGCACGGCCTGATCGAGGAATTCGAGCGCCGCTGAAACCGCCGCGCCGAGCGCGAGGCCTCCGAAGGCGCCCATCAGGAGGAACTGGATCAGGTTCGGCTTGTACGGGACCGCGGGCGGCCGTGCTCGGTCCTGGACGAGGAACTGCTCGCCCTTCCGGTTCGCCTCGATGTCCTGGGCCCGCTTGGCCTGGTCCTTCTGCGCGTACGTCGTGTCGAAGCGCTGCTTGAGGCTGTCGTAGTCGCGGGTCAGCGCGGTCAGCTGCTGCAGGCGCAGCGGCATGTTCGCGATCCGGGCTCTGAGCACGTCCGCGTTCTGCTGCTCGCGGGTGCGGTCGGCCTCGAGCCCGCGGATCTCCGCCTGCACCCGGGCGACCTCCGGGGACGGCGCGGGCGTGCCGCCTCCGGCGACCGGGCGAGGCGCGTCGAGCTCGGGGTGGAGAGCCTTGAACTGCGCGAGCTGCGCGCGCTTGCGCTTGACCAGCGGATTCTCTTCGGTGTAGTTGCTGAGAAGGTCTTGGAGCTCCCGGTTCAGCTGGGCGTACGCGCGCATGTCCGGGTCTTCCGTCGCGGCGGGAACGCCCAGCGCGTCCGCGGTCGCGCGACGGTTCTGCTCCTCCATCCTCAGAATCGAGAGCCGCTCGGAGCGGAGCTGGATATCGCTCGTCAGCTGCTGGATCCGCCCTTGCGCGGAGTTCAGGAGCTGGAGCGTGGCCGTCTCCTGATCCGGCAGCTCGTAGAGGTGCTGCGCCTTGTATTTCGCGATCTCCGCGTCCCGCTTGCTGAGCTCCGCGCGGGTCGTCTCGAGCCAGCCTTCGACCGTCTCCACGGTCCCCTTGGCCTGGGCCTCGCGCATCTCGGTGTTCTGCTCGATGAAGAGGTCGGCGAGGCGGTTCGCGATATTCGCTGCGCGATCGGGCCGCTCGTCCATCACCATGATGTTGAACCATGACAGGTCACGCTTGTCCCAGTCGAGGTCGACGTTCTCTTCCAGGCGCCGGCATGCGCGCTCGATCGTCGCTTGGTCGGCGTTCGCCGGTGCCAGACCGAACTCCCTGATCACCTGCTCGAGGTAGCGCAGGCTCATCACCTGGATGCGGAGGCTCTTCATCCGCTCCTCGATGCGCATCGTGACCGTCGTGCGGACGATGTCCTCGGGAACGCTCTGGCGGAGGACGAGGATCGTCGTGGAAGCCCGGTAGATCTTCGGAGCCGTGAGCGCGAGGAACGTCGCGATGACCGTCCCCACAACGGTGGGCACGAGGACCAGCCACTTTCGCCGCCAGGCAATGTCGAGGTACTGCTTTATCTGGTTCCTGGTGTCCACGGGGTGGCTCCTCGTCCGGTGATGTTCCATCGGAGATTGATCCCGTACGATCCGTAGCGGGTGTCGAGCGAGTCCGCGAATTCGGGCGGAGCTCCGCTCTGGTCCTTGGCCCGCTGATCGACGTACGCGTAGGCCGCGTTCAGCGCCACGTGCCGGTTGAAGCTCCAGCCGACCGTGCCGCTGACGGTGAAGGTCTTGGTGTCCCCGGCGATCGGCGTCCCGGGAGGAGGCGGTGTCGCGCTGGGGAACTCGACGACGAGCCGCTCCCAGTAACCCCCGAGCAGGGTCGCGTTCACGCCCCTGACGGGTGAGGTGTGATCGTAGGAGACCCACCCGCCGCGATCTTGGGAGGCCCCCCCGATGCCGCTGCCGGGCGTGTACGTCTGTCGCAGTCCCGCGCCGAACGTCGACGTCTCGGTCGGCATCTTGGTGAGCGTGACGTCGACGTACATCGCCGTGTCGGAGTCGTCCGCGGAGTTCGCCCTCGTCGCCCCGAGAGCGTACGCGAGGGTCATGGTTCGAGCGGTGTTGTAGCTTCCGACCAGGCCGAGCGACTCGACGAAGACGGAGTCGGTGGCCTCGAAATCGAAGTAGGACGCGTCGAGGCCCAGCCCGAGCGTGGTGCGCTCCGAGATCTCGCGCCTCCACGCTCCCCTCGCGCTGAAGTCGACGGAGTCGTTGTAGTCCACCGGGTCGTCGACGGCCGGCGTCGCGGGGTTGTCCGGGACGTCCTCCGAGCGCGAGACGCCCGCGCCGATCCCCCAGTCGATCAGCGCCCGTCGTCCCGCCGCGAACGTCCCGCCGAGGCTCCCATGGCCGAAATCCTGGGTGGTCCGGGGCAGGAATGTCACCGGCCTATCGGCGCCCGTGACCCGCAGGCCTTGGCGGTCCGTCCTGCCTGCATCGGCGCCGACCGTCAAGCGGGTCTGCGTGGTCCAATTCCGCGAGTAGCTCAGCGCCAGCGTGTTCGAAAAGTAGTCCAGCCCCTCGCTCTTGTTGTAGGCGACGTAGGAGGGATGGTAGGAGAACGTGAAGAGGCTCTGCGGGGTTCTGCGATCCAGGATCAGCTCGAGTCCGAGCGTGGCGAGCTCGTCGCCCGAGCCCTCCTCGCCGGTCACGGCGATGTTTCCGTCGTGATAGACGCCGAACGTGAGGATCGGGCGGAAGTCCACCTCCGCGGCGGACGCCGCCCCGGCGGTGATCGCCGCGATCGCCACGACCGGGAGCTTCGGACGGCTAGTTGACAATGATGGTGTCTCCCGGCTTCAAGTACACGTTGGATTCCGGGCGTTCGCCCGACACGACCTTTCGATAGTCGATTCGCGTGCGGATTTCCTTCCCGTCCTCGAACCGCATCAACAAGACGTTCGACTTGTCCGCGTACTGCGACATGCCTCCGGCCAGGGCAATCGCTTCGACGAGCCGGGTCCGCCGCCGCAGCGTCAGCGCGCCCTGAGTGGTGACCTCTCCGAGAACGAAGACCTTGAAGTTGTTGATCTCCTCGACGACCACCGTGACGACCGGCTCCTTGATGAACCGGGTCAGGGCCTTCGCCAGGTCGTCCGTGAGCTGGCGCGCGGTGCGCCCCGCGGCCTGAACGTCGCCGACGAGCGGGAAGGTGATCTTGCCGTCCGGACGGACTGTGACCGTTTTGAGGAGGTCCGGTTCCTTCCACACCGAGATCGAGAGCTTATCCTCTACGCCGAGGACGTACTCCTCGCCTACGGGCGCGGGATGCTCTTGTGCGATCGCGCCGGCGATCCCGGCGAGAGAGAGCACCATTCCGATCGCGATCCGATTGCTCCACGATTTCACTGCAAGTCTCCAATTCGTCGCGCGATGTTTCGCGACGCACGTTTTGGTTGCCCGGATAAAAAAAACCGTGCCGTGAGCCCTTAGGGATACCCAACCAAGTTAGAGGTGTCAAGGTAGAAAACGAACAAGATCGCATAAGATCGAAGGCCGAAAATGACGCAATTCGGCGTCTGAGCTTTCAAAGAATCAATTCGAGACGGAGGGGCGGACACCGCTGCGCACATACCACGAGGGTACTTGCGGGGTTCGCTCGGGCTATGGGGTGTTCGCCGTAACGGCGGGCGTGTCAGGCCTTACGCGCTGGCAGCTTGCCCTCGAGAGGCCTCGTTCAGCAGCCGGAGAACCTCGAGCCGGAAGTGCTCGAACTGGATCGGCTTCATCAGGCAGAGGTCGGCGCCGGCGTCATACATCTTCCGGATGCTGTCGTGCTCCGGGAAGGCCGTGATCGCCAGGACCTTGATCGATCGCGTGTCCGGGTTCTCGCGGATCGACCTGCAGAGCGACAGCCCGTCCACCCGCGGCATCATCACGTCCATGATCACGAGGTCCGGTTGCATCGCGCCGATCTTGATCCCCGCCTCGTAACCGTCCGACGCCTCCTCGATCCGCAGGTTGGGCTCCATCTCCTTGAGGACTCGCCGGACGATCTCGCGGATGTCCGCCTCGTCGTCCACGACCAGAACGGATCGAGCCTTCGAGGCGCCGGAGAAGAACGCCTCGTCGATCGGGATGTCGTATTTCTGAAGGAACTCCCGAAAATCCTCCGAGCTGACGCGGTAGTGCCCCCCGGGTGTCGAGAAGGCACGGAGCTTCCCCGACTTGATCCACTTCAACACACCGTCGTTGGTCACCGCGCAGTAACGCGCGACCTCGGACGTCGTGAAGAATCGCCGCCCGGCTTCGGACTGACCGCTCATGATTCGACCCCCGGCTTAGGCCTTTCCGCTTTTTCCGCCCTATCGTGGCTGCAATATAGGTTTGTTTTTGGGCGGCGCAACCGGGGCCGGGACGGCGCTCCAAGCTCGTTCGTTGACACCTCGAAGAGCCGAATGGTAGTATCCGCGCTCGCTTTTTTAGGCGCCGCGTCTACGCCTTTCTCAGCGCAGCACGTCCGGACCGTAGCTCAGTTGGATAGAGCGACTGGCTACGAACCAGTAGGTCGGGGGTTCGAATCCCTCCGGTCCGACCATGCTCGAGGGGAATGGTGTCCGCGCGCGCGAACCCGCGGACGAGGTCCCCATGGGCGAGCATGAACGATTCATGCGTATGGCCCTCGAAGAGGCCGAGCTTGCGCGCGTTGCCGGAGAGGTCCCCGTCGGGGCCGTCGTGGTCGTGGACGGCGAGGTTGCCGGGAGGGGGCACAACGCATCGCTCGCCTTGCACGATCCTTCCGCCCACGCGGAGGTCCTCGCGATGCGGGACGCCGCGGCCCGGCGTCTCAACTACCGCCTGGTCGGGGCCACGCTCTACTGCACGGTCGAGCCGTGCTTGATGTGCCTCGGAACCGCGCTGCTCGCGCGCATCGGCGGCCTCGTGTTCGGGGCGACGGATTTCAAGGTGGGCGCGGTGGGGCGACTCGAGACGCTCCGAGCGCTCGGGGCGGACTTCAACCATCGCTTCGACGCGACGGGGGGCGTGCTCGCCGAAGAGGCCTCGGCTCTGCTGTTGGGTTTCTTCCGCGAGCGGAGGCTCGCGGCGCGGAGCGACATCGATTCGTCATTCGAGGAGAGGTACCGAAGTGGCCGTAACGGGGGCGCCTCGAAAGCGCTTTGTCTGGGTGACCAGGCACGTGGGTTCGAATCCCACCCTCTCCGCCATCGTTCGGGTGTTTCAGGCCGTCCGTGAGTCGAGGTCGGCCCGAGGAGAGATGACCGAGTGGCTGAAGGTGCACGCTTGGAAAGCGTGTGTGCGGGAAACCGTACCGAGGGTTCGAATCCCTCTCTCTCCGCCATGCGGAACCGTTGGAACCGATTGCGGGGCCCGAGCCCTGTGCGCTGCGTCGCCGTGAATTCCGCCAGGCCCGGAAGGGAGCAACGGTAAGCGGGTCGCCGCAGGCGCCGCAGGTCCACTTGGGCCCCATCAGTCCCGTTCACGGGTTACGATCTCGAGGACGTCATGTATCAGGTTCTGGCGAGAACATGGCGGCCTCAGACCCTCGAGGAGGTCGTCGGCCAGCCGCACGTCGCGAGGACGCTCGGCAATGCCCTTCGCGCGGGGCGGCTCGCGCATGCGTACGTGTTCGCCGGGGTGCGCGGCACGGGCAAGACGACCGTCGCCCGCATCCTCGCGAAATGTCTCAACTGCGAGAAGGGACCGACGGCCGTCCCCTGCAATCGCTGTGTTCCGTGCGTCGAGATCACCGAGGGTCGATCCCTGGACGTCCTGGAGCTGGACGCGGCGTCGCGGACGGGGGTCGACAACATCCGCGAGCTCCAGGAGGTCGTTTCGTTCGCGCCCGCGCGCGATCGGCACAAGGTCTTGATCATCGACGAGGCCCACATGCTCTCCAAGGCCGCGTTCAACGCGTTGCTGAAGACCTTGGAGGAGCCTCCTCGCGGCGTCGTCTTCGTTCTGGCCACGACGGAGATCCACAAGCTCCTTCCGACCATCCTCTCCCGATGCCAGGTTTTCGAGTTCCGCCGCGTCTCGGTCACGGACGTCGCCGCGCACCTTCGGAAGGTGGCCGACGCGGAGGGTCTGGCGGTTTCCGATCGCACGCTCGAGCGCATCGCGCGGGCGGGCGAAGGATCGATACGCGACGCGCTCTCCGTCCTGGAGAGGGTCGTCGCGTTCTGCGGCCCGAGCGTCTCCGATGACGATGCGCTTCAGGTGTTGGGCGCCGTCCGCACCGACGTCCTGATCGGGTTCGTCCGAGCCATCGCCTCTCGGGATGCGGCGGGGCTCCTCGCCGGCCTCGACGCGCTCGTGGACGAGGGTCACGACCTCGTCCACTTCTGGGGGGAGCTCGTCGGCGTGGTCCGCGACGTGATGCTCGTCCGCGCCTGGAAGCCCGGCTCGGACGTCCTGTCGCGCCCCGAGGACGAGATGCGCGCGCTGGCGGCGGCCGCGGAGCCGATCGGGCTCGAGGATTGGACGCGCGTCTTCCAGGTCCTCGCCGCCCTCGAGCATCCTCTGAAGACCTCCAGCCAGCCGCGGTTCCTCTTCGAAGGGGCTCTGATCCGGATCGCCGGGCTCGGTGCGGTGAGGCCGATCGAGGAGATCCTCGCTTCGCTGCGCGCGGCGCCGTCCTCGACGCCCGCGGCTCAAAAAAAAAACAGACCTGAGCCGGAGGCGGTGATCGCCGGCGGCGAGGCCGTCGCCGCGGGGCTTCGGGAGATTCGCGACGTCGTGGTCGCATCGGTCTCGGCCGGTCGCCCGATGCTGGGGGCGATGCTCGAGCAGGCGCGCGGGATCGTCGTCGATGGAGGCTCGCTCGTCGTGAGCTTCGGCGACGGAGAGAGCGGCGTGGCGCGGATGCTCGGGCAGGCGGACAACGTGCGCGCGATCGAGGCGATCGCCGGCGAGGCGCTGGGGAGGCCGTTGTCCCTCCGCATCTCGGGGGGCGCGACGGAGCCGCGCTCGGCGCCGTCCTCCGAACCCGGCGGCGACGCAGCCGTCCAGAGCCTGAGCGAGCGGGCGCGGAAGGATCCCGCCGTGGCGCGGCTCCTGCGCGAGTTCGGGGCCCAGGTCGTGGACGTGAAACCGGAATCGACGGCGATCGAGGAGGGCGGATGAACATTCAGAAGATGATGAAGGACCTCCAGCGGATGCAGACGCAGCTCCAGTCGGAGATCGAGACGCTGGAGCTGGAGGCCGGCGCGGGAGGGGGCCTGGTCACCGCCCGCATGAACGGAAGGAAGGAGCTGGTCGGGCTCACGATCGCGCCGGAGGCGATCACGCCCGATGACCCGGGATTGTTGCAGGACCTGGTCCTCGCCGCGGTCAACGAGGTGGGCCGCCTGGTGGATGCCGAGATCCAGCGCAAGACGCAGGGACTCGCGGGCGGCCTGAAGCTCCCGGGCCTCTCGTGACCGTGGGTGGGTGTTGAGCCCGCTGGCTGCTCCGCTGGAGCGACTCATCGGCGAGCTGTCGAAGCTGCCGGGGGTCGGCCGCAAGACCGCTCAGCGGTTCGCGTTTCACGTGCTCAAGGCCCCGGCGTCCGATGTCGAGGCGCTGGTGTCCGCGCTGCGCGACATCCGCGAGAAGACGCGCCTGTGCTCGGTCTGCTTCAGCCTCGCAGACGCGGAGATCTGTCCGATCTGCGCCGATCCGCGTCGCGAGCACGGTCTGGTCTGCGCCGTCGAGGACGCAGCCAACGTCGTCGCATTCGAGCGCACGAGCTCCTTCCACGGTGTCTATCACGTGCTCGGCGGCTCCCTCTCGCCGCTGAAGGACGTCGGCCCCGAGGACCTGAAGATCCGGGAGCTGCTCGAGCGCGTCCGGCGCGACGGCGTGCGCGAGGTGATCCTGGCCACGAGCCCCAACGTCGAGGGCGAGGCCACCGCGGTCTATCTGGCGCGCCTGCTCAAGCCGCTGGGCGTCGCCATCACGAGGCTCGCTCAGGGTCTGCCTGCCGGGGCGGACCTCGAGTTCACCGACGACGTGACGATCCAGCGGGCGCTCGAAAACCGGCGCGAGTACTGACGGAACGGCGCCGCTTGCCCGCGAGGGAGGGCGAGCGTTAGATTACCCGCGCTCGCGCGTCCAGGGGGAGGCTCGTCTCGCTCATGGCTGTGTCCGATCTCGTCCTACTCGAAGCCGATCACACGCGATTCGCGTCGATCCTCGACCGGCTTCGCCACGACTCCAACGCCAAGGTCGTGTTCCTGATCGACAAGAACGGCCAGCAGCTCGCGACCGCGGGCGACCTGACCGGTCTGGATCCGACGTCGCTGGCCTCCCTCACGGCGGGGAACGTCGCGGCGACCGACGGACTGGCGAAGCTGCTCGGGGAACGGGAGTTCTCGATCCTTTTCCACGAGGGCGAGCACGACAACCTCCACATCAACGTCGTGTCGGGGAAGGCGATCCTCGTCGTGATCTTCGACGAGCGCTCCTCCCTCGGGCTGGTCCGGCTCCGGGTGAAGAAATCCACGACGGAGCTCGGCACGATCCTCGACGACATCGTCGCGCGCTCTCAATCGCAGCGCGCTTCGGCCGTCGGCAGCTTCGCCCCGTTCGCGGAGATCACGGACGACGACATCGACGCCCTCTTCAGCTGATCCGGCCGCGGAACGCTTCGAACATGACGTTCATCAACTACGCCGCTCGGGAGATCAACTGCAAGATCGTCTATTACGGTCCCGGGCTCTGCGGCAAGACGACGAACATACAATTCATCTTCGACAAGACCGGCGCCGGCGCGAAGGGCAAGCTCATCTCGCTCGCCACCGAGAGCGAGCGAACGCTCTTCTTCGATTTCCTCCCGATCGAGCTGGGGACGATCCGGGGCTTCCGGACCCGATTCCACCTCTACACGGTCCCCGGACAGGTGTTCTACGACGCCTCGCGGAAGCTGATCCTGAAGGGGGTCGACGGCATCGTCTTCGTGGCCGATTCTCAGGAAGCCCGGATGGACGCGAACGTGGAGTCGATCCGGAACCTCAAGGAGAACCTCGCGGAGCACGGCTACTCGATCGACAAAGTTCCGTACGTGCTCCAGCTCAACAAGCGCGATCTGCCGACCGCGGTCGCGGTGCCGGAGCTCGTCCGCGCGCTCCGGTTCCGCAACGAGCCCGTCTTCGAGGCGGTCGCCTCCAAGGGCAGCGGGGTCTTCGAGACCCTCAAGGCGGTCGTCAAGGGAGTTCTCGTGGATCTGAAGAGCCGCTAGGCGCGCCTCGAGGGGCGCCGACCGCTATTCTTGACAGTCCCAGCCCCTCCTTCTATAGTCCCACGCCTCTCACGGCGAGGAGCCCATCGATGTATGCAGTGATCCGGACCGGTGGAAAGCAGCATCGTGTCTCGGTCGGAGACGTCGTCCGGGTCGAGCGACTCGATGCCGAGACCGGCGCCGCGATCATCTTCGACGAAGTTCTCTCCGTCGGCGAGGGAGAATCGTTGAAGGTCGGGGCGCCCACCGTGTCCGGCGCCGCGGTTCGCGGCACGGTGGTCGAGCAGGGGCGAGGCGAGAAGCTCCTGATCTTCCGATACCGCCGCCGGCAGAACGCGAGCCGGAGGCGCGGCGGACACCGTCAGAGCTACACGGCCGTGAAGATCGACGCGATCGAGGCCTGACCCAACCTCCCGGAGTGAACGATGGCCCACAAGAAAGCCGGCGGCAGCTCGCGTAACGGCCGGGACTCCAACGCACAGAGGCTCGGCGTCAAGCGGTTCGATGGGCAGCTCGTCTCGGGCGGCTCCATCATCGTCCGCCAGCGGGGAACTCCGATCAAGCCGGGGCGCAACGTCGGCCGCGGCAAGGACGACACGCTGTTCGCGATGACGACCGGCACGGTGAAGTTCGTGGACCGCGGGCGGATGGGGCGGTTCGTCAACATCGTCCCGGTCGAGTAACCGCCCGCTCCCGGCGCCGACCGGGTCCTTTCCGATGTTCGTCGACGAAGCCCGAATCACCGTCGTCGGAGGCGATGGCGGGGATGGATGCGTGTCGTTTCGCCGCGAGAAGTTCGTGCCCCGTGGGGGACCGGACGGCGGGGACGGCGGCGACGGCGGATCGGTCGTCCTCGTCGCCGATCCCGAGCTGAACACGCTCCTCCCGTTCCGCTATCGCTCGATCTTCCGCGCCGAGAGGGGACGCCACGGCGAGGGCGCGCAGAGAACCGGGCGGTCGGGGGCCGACACCCTCGTACGGGTCCCGGTCGGGACTCTGGTGGTGGACGACGGTGACGACACGTTGGTCGTGGACCTCTCCCGGGAGGGAGACCGCATCGCGGTCGCCCGCGGAGGACGGGGGGGACGCGGCAACGCTCGATTCGCCACGTCCACCAATCGGGCACCGAGGCGTCACGACGCCGGGACCGAGGGCGAGCAGCGCGTGATCCGCCTGGAGCTCAAGCTCCTCGCCGACGTCGGGCTGGTGGGGTTCCCCAACGCCGGGAAATCGACCTTGCTCTCGCGGATCTCCGCGGCGCGCCCGAAGATCGCCGACTACCCGTTCACGACGCTCGCGCCGATGCTCGGCGTCGCGCGCGTGGACGACGACCGGACTCTGGTCGTCGCCGACATCCCGGGACTGATCGAGAACGCGCACGCGGGCGCGGGCCTGGGAGACCGGTTCCTGCGCCACGTCGAGAGGTGCGCGGTGCTGCTGCATCTCGTCGATCCCACCTCGGCGGGTCGATCGTTCGCGGACGCGGTGGACGCGATCGACAGGGAGCTTTCGCTCCACAGCGCGATCCTCGCCTCGAAGCCGCAGATCCTCGTGCTGACGAAGCAGGACGTCCTGCAGGGCCAGTTCGACCTCGACGCCGCGCGGCGGGAGGCGCGAAAGCGGGGTCGGCCGCTCCATCTGATCTCCGCGGTGACCGGCGCCGGCGTCGCGTCGCTCCTTCGCGACGCGGCGGAGGCCGTCGCGCGCGGAGGACCCGAATCCGCGGCGGAGTCTTCGCCGTGAGCGCGATCGGCGTCCTCGGGGGAAGCTTCGACCCGGTCCACAGGGGACACGTGGAGCTCGCGACGCGAGCCGCCCTCGCGCTCTCGCTCGACGCGGTCGTCCTGCTGCCCTGCGCCGCCCCGCCTCACAAGCCGGAGCGCGTGCTTGCCGCCGCCTATCATCGGCTCGAGATGCTCTACCTCGCCGTCGAGGGTCGCGAGCGGCTCGGTGTCTCGACGCTCGAGATCGCCCAAGGGGGCGTCCGTTACACGATCGACAGCCTGCGGGCGCTTCGGCATGCGAGCCCGTCGCGCCCTCCGATCTTCCTCATCGGCTCGGACGCGCTCGCCGAAATCCGCTCCTGGCGGGACTACGACGCGCTCCTCGAGGAGTTCGACCTCGCCACCGCGACCCGCAACGACGGCGACGAGGCGGTCCGGCGCGGCGGGTGGCCCGAAGTCGTGTCGCGCCGTGAGACGACAGCCGTTTCCGGATTGCGCGTCGGCGCGGGCGGGCGCGTCTTCAAGCTCGAGATGGCTCTTCCCGAAGTCTCCTCCAGCCTCGTGCGACGGCGTCGCGCCGCCGGTGAGCCGGTCGACGATCTTGTTCCGGCCCGGATCGCCCGGTATATTCAACGCCACGGGCTTTACTCCCGGGAGGGGTGCCGCTGAGAGCCGTTCTCAAGCCGATCGTCGACGCCGCCGTCGACAAGAAGGCCGAAGACATCCTGGTTCTCGATCTCCGGGGCCTCTGCGACTTCACCGATGCCTTCGTCATCTGCCACGGGTCGTCCTCCCGGCAGGTCCTGGCCATCGCCGACGCCATCGAGGAGCGGCTGCTCCGTGAGGGCCATCGCAAGCCCAAGCACGTCGAGGGACGCCGCGTGGGCGATTGGGTCCTCATGGATTTCATCGACGTCGTGGTGCACGTCTTCCTGGGCGAGAAGCGGTCGTTCTACGGACTCGAGCGCCTGTGGGGGGACGCTCCGAGGATCGCGCTCCCGGGAACCGTCGAGACGCGCCCCCGCGCCGTTCGCCGCCGTCCCAGCGCCTCGCGGTAGGCGGCGACCCCGGCCCATGCCGGAGTTCCTGACGAAGAGCGCCGCGTACCTCGAGACCCTTCGCATCGCGGAGCGCGCAGCGGGATCGTCCGCCAGCGTGCTGATCGTCGGCGAGACGGGGACCGGCAAGAACCGACTGGCCCGTTTCCTCCACAACCGGGGACCGAGGGCGAGCGAGCCCTTCGTCGAGGTCGCCTGCGCCAACGTCCCCCCCGAGCTCTTCGAGAGCGAGCTGTTCGGGCACGAGGCGGGGGCGTTCACCGACGCCAGGGCGACACGTGTCGGCCGCCTCGAGCAGGCGCACCGCGGGACCTTGTTCCTGGACGACCTGCAGGAGCTCGACATCGTGGCGCAACCGAAGTTCCTCCGCGCGATCGAGGAGCGGCGGTTCGAGCGGGTCGGCGGCTCGTCCACGATCGAGGTGGACGTCCGCATGGTCGCCTCGGCTCGCGAGCACCCCGCGCGCCTCGTGGAATCCGGCCGCCTGCGGGAGGATCTGCTCTACCGGCTGGACGTCATCCGGATCGAGCTCCCGCCCTTGCGCGCGCGCGTCGACGACGTCCCGATCCTCGCCGAAGCGCTGCTGCGCGAGGTCGCGGAGCGCCACGGGCTGCCGGAGAAACGCTTCGCGCCGGAAGCCCTCGAGAGGCTGAGGGCCTATCCGTGGCCGGGAAACGTCCGCGAGCTGCGGCACGTCGTGGAGGCCTCGGTCGTCCTCTCGACGGGGCCCGAGATCCTCCCTTCCGACCTTCCCGAGGCGCTCTCCGTCGGGGCGCCGGCCTTTCTCAGGGACGCGGCGGCGAAGGGGGCGAGCCTGGCCGACGTCGAGCGAGCGTACATCGCCGAGGTCCTCCACCGCGTGAGGGGGAACAAGTCGGCCGCCGCGCGGGTCCTCGGCATCCACCGGAAGACCCTTCACGAGAAGCTGCGCGGAAACGACGGGGCGCCGGATCGCGAATGAAGGTGCTGATCCTCGCCGTCGGTCGACCGGAGCGCTCTCCCTTCGCGACCCTGTTCGAGGATTATGCCCAGCGCATCCGGCGGCTCGGCGTCGCGCTGGACGCGCGCTTCGTTCCCGCGACACGAGAAGGCAAGCGTTTCACCGAGGAGCACGTGCGCGAGCGCGAGGCGCGAGCCGTCGAGGCGGCGCTCCCTGGGCGCGGCCGCGTGATCGCGCTCTCGGCTTCGGGTCGGTCCCTGGGGTCGGAGACGTTCGCGCGGCGGCTGGAGCGCTGGGCATCGCCGATGGCCGCGTTCGTCATCGGCGGGCCCCTCGGGCTCGCCCCCGCCTTCCGGGAATCCGCGGACGACGACCTCTCGCTCTCTCCGATGACCTTCGCGCACGAGCTCGCGCGTGTCGTGCTCGTCGAGCAGATCTATCGCGCGGTGACGATCCTCAGGCGCGTGCCCTACCACAAGTGAGCGGCGGCTTGACGCTCCCTCACGCGTGCACTAACCTGCCCCCTCGAACGCGCGGCGTGCTTGATCCGAGACCGCCATGAAACTTCGGACCTTCCTCTACATCCTGGCCGCGATGGGCGTCGCGTACGCGACGATCACCTTGTTCGTCGCGAATCGGGTGGTGCTCAAGGAGCACACGTTCCACTTCTGGGGAGGGATCGACCTTCCGGTCGGGCTCACCCTCATCCTCTTCCTCGTGGCCGGGATGATGATCACGCTCCTCGCCGGACTGACGCGTGAGGCGTCCCGGATGATGGAGGGTTGGCGCTCCCGGCAGGCGAACAGGATCAGCGAAGAGATCGAGGAGGAATACGGTCGGGGTCTGTCCGCGGTGCTCGAAGGACGCGACGACGAGGCTCTCGGGCACTTCCGCGCCGTCCTCGAGCGCGATAGCCGCCACTTCAACACGCTGCTGAAGCTCGGCGAGGTGATGCGGGCGCAGGAGCGGTACGAGGATGCCGTCGAGTACCACCGGAAGGCCCATCATCTCAAGGAAGAGGACGCCCGGCCGCTGTACGCGCTCGTCGAGGACTACGAGGCCAAGGGCGACCTCGAGCGCGCACGGACGGTGCTCGGTCGGATCATCGCCCTCAAGCGGGACTCGATCTCCGCCTTGAGGAAGCTGCGCTGGCTTCACATGAAGGAGGGAAGCTGGGCCAAGGCGCTGGCCGCGCACCAGCAGGTCGAGAAACGGCTCGGGGCGCGGGACGCCCGCGACGGCGCCGACGCGCGATTCGGGCTCGGCATTCGCTTCGAGATCGCGAGCGATCTCCTCGCGTCCGGCGACGCGAAGGACGCCGCGGCCGCGCTCCGCAAGCTCCTCAAGGACGAGCCCCGGTTCCTGCCGGCGTATGTGCGGCTTGGGGAGGCGCTCCGGGCGCAGGGCTTGTCGAACGAGGCGATCGAGGTCTGGTACCAAGGATTCGAAGCAACGGGGTCGCCGATCTTCCTCACCGTCCTCGAGGAGCATTTCCTCCAACAAGAGCAGCCTCTTGCGGCCATCGAGGCGCTCAAGCGCTGCGTCGCGCGCGCGCGGCGCGACACGCTTCCGAAGTTCTACCTCGGCAAGCTCTTCTTCAGGCTCGAAATGCTCGATGACGCCTTGTCCGTTCTCCAGGCCCTCGACGGGAGGGCGTCCTATGCCCCGACGCTTCACTACCTTCTCGGCCGGATCCACGAGCGCCGGCGCAACTACCGCGACGCCGCGACCGAGTACCGCAAGGTGATCAAGGAAATGGAGCTGGTCCAGCTCGAGTACCGGTGCAGCGCGTGCCGGCAGACGCGCGCGGACTGGGCTCCCCGATGCGCGCAATGCGGTGAGTGGAACACGATCGAAGTCGATTTTCGCGAGGAGATCTCCCTCGATGAGCTGGGGCTCGCCCCCGCTCCGGTGTACACGGCCCGCGCCTGACGTCCGCGTCCCGTCTCCCGACGATTCCGTTGACGCCTTCTCCTCCCTCTCCGACGAGGTACATCGCGCGCGCGCTTTCCGCCGCGGCGTCGGTCCTCTTCCCGTCGCGCTGTTTCGCATGCGGTCGCTGGCTGCCCGCCGATCAGCTCCATGCGGCCTGCCTGCCCTGTTGGACCGGCCTCTCGGCACCGCGCGGCGATCGGTGTCGCCGCTGCGCGATCCTGCTTCCGCCTTCCGTCGGCGATGCCGTGGGGAGCCGATGCTGCTTGCGTTGTGCCGTTCGACCGCTCCCCCTCGACTGGGCGGTCGCGGCGGTCACGTACGACGCGCATGCGCGCCGATTCCTGCTGCGCGCGAAGTCCGGCGGCCGGCCCGAGATCCTGCGCGACCTCGGTGCTCAGCTCGCGGCCACGGTCGCGATCTCCCGCATCTCCGATGGAGTGGACGTCGTCGTGCCGGTCCCGTCGTCACGGCTCTCGCGCTGGCGCCGCGGGTTCGAGCCCGCGACGGAGCTCGCGCGACAGGTCGCCCGTCAAACCGGTCGGACGCTCGACCGTCGCGCGCTCCGCAGACGCGGCTTGGCCGGGCCGGTCGCCAAGACGCAGAGCGCCGCGGCGCGCTGGTCCCACGCGCGACACGTCATCCGCGCCGGCGGGATCGTCAGCGGAGCACGCGTTCTGTTGATCGACGACGTCCTGACCACCGGCGCGACCTCGGCCGCGTGCGCGGAAGCCCTCAGGGAGGCCGGAGCCGCCGAGATTCGGGTCGCCGTCTGGGCGCGGACGCCGGAGCCATCCGCCCGCTTTGACCGCCCTCGGCTGCGCCGCCTATAATCTCGGTTTCCGTCCGGACGATTCCGCCGGAGCAAGGAAGGAAGCCGCATGCGCCCCCTCGCCATTCCGATGCTCGCCCTGCTGTCCGTCGCGCTCCCGGAGGCCGCCCAGGCGGCTCCCCCGAAGCCGGCTCCGGGCAACGTCAAGGCCGTGCTGGAGTTGAATCAGCAGTTCTACTACATCGGCGACCCGCTGAACGTGCGGATCACCGTTTCCAACTCGGGCTCGGCGGAGGTCGCGAATCCGGTCAAGAGTCCGATCCTCGGCTCGGTGACGGTCACGGACGCGGCGGGAAAACGCTTGGAGCCGCAGGGAAAGTCGGACGCTCAGGAGCCCTCGCGTCCGTCCAAGCTCGCGCCGAAGGCGTTCTACGGCGCGGTCGCCGATCTCGGGGAGATCTACCCTCAGGTCAAATCGAGAGGCAAGTACACGATCCGCTGGGCGGCCGACGGCGTCACCTCGGACGAGATCGTCGTCACCGTGATCCCACGGTTCGACCCCTCGAAGGACTACCTCGCGCGTGTCGAGACGGAGGAGGGATCGTTCGTCATCGACCTCTTGAAGCGCACGGCGCCGATTGCCGTCAAGGCGTTCGTCGATCTGGCGAACGCGGGGTTCTACGACGGGCTCCTGCTCCACGAGGTGCGACCGGATCAGGTCGTCGGGGGGGGTGACCCGACCGGCACGGGGGGCGGCCAGGCCCCGTTCCGCTACCCCGCGGAGCTGGCCGCGATCCCGATCGTCTCCGGGTCGGTCCTCCTGAAGCCCGCGGGGCTAGCGCCGCCGGCGAACAGCTCCCAGTTCGCGATCTCGTTGCAGCCTGAGCCCAAGTGGACCGGACAGTTCACCGTTCTCGGGCAGGTCACCGAAGGACTCGATGTCGTGAAGCGTATCTCGAACCTCGCGAGCTCCGGACGACCCAACTTCAAGCCGCTCAAGGACATCCACACGGTCCACGTCACGATCGAAGAGCGTGGGGCCACCGCGTCCACAGCCTCCGGATCCTAGGATTTGCTTGAAATCTTGGCCTCTTAGGGTATAGCTATCGTGGTTTTCTGTCGCGACTGACTCGAAACGTTCCATTGAGAGGTGCCAGTCGGCTAGCCATCCTGGTCGGCGCGCGATTCGGCTCGGATCTTGCGTGAAAACGGCGCTGATGGAGGCGGCGTTTTTTGGTAGGAGATCGGCAGCAAAAATGGGACGAAAGAACCGAGTTCGTAACCTGATTCCCTTTGACGGTAGCCCCGTATGACCGTATACGGATTGCCGTTCACGGGTTTAGAGAGGGGAGACACGATTGGCCCGAGGTCGGTCTCCGACGTACCGGCGCAAACTCTAGCTTGACGATCGGGGGATTGACCGTAAAAGTAGTGAACCTTGCTGTCATAAACATGCTTTCAACGGGTACCGGAGCGGGGAGGTCATTTCGATGAGGAGAGTCAATCGGTTCGGCATGATCGCGGCGATCGCGATTGTTGCGGCTGCGGCGCCTGTGATGGCCGCGAACGTGACCGTCGGTCGTTTCTACACCGAGATCGCGAAGGCGAAGCGCCTGGTCGCCGTGGACGGCGTATCGGCGGAAGCGAGCCTCCGCGGCGCGGGATTCACGCTCCCGCAGTTGTCGCTCAACAAGAACCTCACGGAAGGCGACGTGACCGCGATCTCGAACGCGCTCGGTCTTGCCGTGACCACGGGCCGCCCCGCGGAGCTCGTCAGCGAGACGCAGATGGACACGTTCATGTCGAGCTTCGGCGGTCAGCTCGGTGCCGGGTCCGTCGTCATTGGTGACGAGAACCCGACGCCTCAGCAGCCGGCGGACGACGAGCACGGCGCAAAGGGAAAGAAGAAGGGGCACAACAAGTGCACCTCGGAGCCGATGTAGTTCTCGACGTCTCTCTTGGTCTTCGGAAACGCCATCGCACAACGCGATGGCGTTTCTGTTTTTGGGGCGCAACCCAAAAGTTTGACGACCGATCGAGAGCGTGTATACCTAGAACCAGCGGCGCATCCGCCGCAAACATGACGACGTATTCGACGATGCCAGGGGAGAGCTCAAGTGAAGATCATTCGTGAGATCCGGATGACCGCGATCGTGTCCGCGATAGGGCTCGCACTGATAGCGGCGGGCGCGACTTGGGCCGACGAGAGCGTGACCGTCGGCTGGTTCGTACAGCACATCGCTATGAGTCGCCAGCTCCCGGCGGATTCACCGGAGCGTGCCGTGCGAGAGCTGAAGGCCTCGGGAGTCGAGCTGGGAAATCTCGACTTCACGCGGCGGCTGACCGAAGCCGACATCGTGTTCGTCGGAAGGGCGCTCGGCGTGAGCGTCACCACCCAGAACCCCGCCGCGGTTTCGGACCGGCGTCAGGCGGAAGCGTTCCTGGTCGCTTTCGGACCGGAGATCGGAAGCGATTCCTCCGCGAAGACTCGCGATGAGGGGGGTGACCCGAATCCTGCGTCCGACAACGGCAAGGGCAAGAAGAAGGGGCACAACAAGTGCACCAACGAGCCTCTGTAGCCGGCGCGAGCCAGAACTAGTCCGAATCGGATCTCGACGGCGATTCTGAAAACAAAGCCAGGCCTCGTCTTCGCTCTCTTCTTCGTCTCGGGTGCGACCGGGCTGGTGTATCAGATCGTCTGGCTCCGGCAGCTTACCCTTCTCTTCGGCGCCACCGCTCATGCGACCAGCGCGATCCTCTCCACCTTCATGGGGGGGCTCGCGCTGGGCTCGTATTGGGCCGGACGCAAGGCCGATCACTGGGGTGAATCCCCGCTCCAAACGTACGGCAAGCTCGAGCTCGCCATCGCGGCCTATGCGGCCCTCGTCCCGTGGCTCCTCGCCGGGACGACCCCTCTCTTGGAAGCGGCGTGGCGGATGGGAGCCGATCGCCACTTCGCGCTGCTCGGGGTCGTGAAGTTCATCGCGATCGCGATTCTCATCCTGCCGGCGACGACGCTGATGGGCGCGACGCTCCCGGTGCTGTCCCGCTTCGCGGCTCGGCAGGGGCGTAGCTTGGGGGGAGGTGTCGGCGCGCTCTACGCCATCAACACGCTCGGAGCGGTCTTCGGCACTTTGGCTTGCGCCTTCGCGGTCCTCCCTGCCCTGGGAATGCGTAGGACGATGGCGGCGACCGTGGCGGTCAACGCTCTGGTGGGATGCATCGCGTGGCTCGCAGGTCGCGGCGGGGCCGAAACGCGG
>Ga0075418_10000146_pt1 | contig 64221 bp, 41 predicted proteins | sample SoiMetdeltSBSDD2_FD_81776 | JGI IMG/M metagenome (GOLD analysis project Ga0075418, IMG submission 81776) | Bulk soil microbial communities from a Populus tree surrounding site in Tennessee, USA - Soil MetaG P. deltoides SBSDD2 | ecosystem: Environmental > Terrestrial > Soil > Tree plantation...
CGGCGCGCACACGACTCGGGGCACTGATGCACACACAGTAGCTTCGGTCATCACTTGGCGACCACTCGGGAGTAATCGTGAGCACCGCGATCGGGGAACGGGGAGAGCGATTTTCAGTTGGTCGGCACACGGCGCTTCAGTTCCTCGAACCAATGCTGAACGACGGTCAGGCTGTCGGGTATGAGGGCCACCCCGTCGCCGCGGCTTTGCTTGAGCATCAGGAATCGCCCATCAGGGGCGACATCGAACATGGTCGGACCGCCGATAAACAAATACGGACCTTCGAACACTTTCTCCGGCGTCCCCCAGTCGGCGGGCGTCGCGCCGCGCACGGCCACGGCCATGACGGCTTGCCCCTTGCGATAAAACAGTGTCTGGCTGTTTCTGGCCCACACCGGTTCCTCCCCGCCGCCGGTCGAGAGCGGCCATCGCGCAGTCGAGACATCTGGAAACGGCCGTACGAAGATGGCGTTCTCACCCGTTTCGTTTGATTCGTACGCCAGCCATCGTCCGTTTGGTGCAACCCGTCCGGCGGTGTCACGGGCCGGCGTCGCAAGCAGGGTCTCGACACGGTGATCGCCAGTCACGCGAACAGCCCTGAGATCGGTCGGGGCCGTGGGCGTGATGCCACTCGTTCCGAAGTCGCTAAAGACGATCCGCCCATCAGGCGACCAGGACGAAGGCAGGTGTGTGCCCGTCGTCAGCCGCTCGACATCGCCGGTGCCATCGGCTGCACGCACGAAGATACCGGGGCCGCCTTCGCGCCCTGATGAGTGGTAGGCGACGCGGTGGCCATCGGGTGACCAGACGGGCTCAGAGTTTCGACCCGGGTCTGATGTGAGCCTCTCGGAAATCCCGCGCCTGAATTCATAGATCCAGATGTCACTATTGTTACTAGCGACGGTGAAATAGGCGACGCGCCCAGCATCCGGCGAGAGTCTCGGCGCGACGTGCACTCCGGGTCGGGCAGAGACTGGCTCCTCGTGCCCCATCCGGTCTACCCAGAAGAACCGAGCTGTCGCGGCCAAGCTCAACGATGACGAGGCCACGTACACGAGCGTGCCGTCGCCGGACACGGCGAACTGCGCGGCGCCAGAAAGCCCACCACCTGTCGCCTGCGGAACCCCATCGACGAGGAGAACCGGCCCACCTGTCACCTCGAGCCGCCCGATGTCGAATGGCTGTGCCAGCAGACCCCCGCGGAGCGCGTAGACGAGGTGCCCTGTGGGGAGGTAGCGCGCATCGGTGCCTCCCGGTACCACAACCCGCCGGGCACCGCCGTCCAGCGATTGCACGACGATCCGCGCGTCATCCCAGGTCTCTCCTCCCTGCCCGAGCGTGAAGAGAACGGCGCGCCCGCCCGGCAGGAGCTGCGGGCCGTGCGCGCGCTCACCCGCATCCAGCTTCACGAGATGCTCAGGTGTACTCCCGGCGGTGGTGGACACTCGCCAGATCCCGCCTGGACCTTGCCCATACAGGATCGTGTCGTCGGATGCCCAGCTCGCGCCTAACGGGACCGCTGACGCGCACAGGACGATGGGCGCGCCGCCGTTGACGGACACTTTCTTGAGGTGCCCCTCCTGCCAGAAGCCTAGCCAATGTCCGTCTGATGAGAAGAACGGACTTACCCCTTCGGTGATCGCGACGGCTGGGAGTTGATCTCGCATACGAAGGTACAGCCGGCCATTGGCGGCGTACGCGATGCGTGAGCCATCTGGCGACACGGCCACAAGGTGACGAGTCGATTCGACCGGGAGGATCCTGACGCCTGCAGGCAGCGTGATCGAAAAGCGTGTGACCGGGCCTGAAACCGCCGGCTTCATCGTCCACGCCACCCAACCCGCGATAGAAGCTGCGACGACCGCGCACCCCGCCGGCAGCATCAGACGCTGCCACAGGGCAGCTCGAGGACCCGCCGCCGGCACGGCTTCGATCGCAGGTGCGATCAGCGGCTCTTCGAGTTCCAACCGTGCATCGGCGATGTCCGCCAGCCGCCGCCGACGGTCGCGCTCAAGTGATCGTCTGAGCACCCGGTGGATGGCTGGTGGAGTCGCTGCCGGCAAGGCCGGCCAGTCGGGTTCCTTGCTCAGGACAGCCACGAGCACGTCGGTGACATCGTCGCCCTGGAAGATGCGACGGCCGGCCAGCATCTCGAAGAGCACGCAGCCGAACGCCCATACGTCGCTCCGCTTGTCGGCCTCGCGTCCCTTCGCCTGCTCGGGACTCATGTACGCCGCCGTGCCCAGAATGACCCCTATCCCCGTCATGGCCGGACTGGTGAGGGTCGGTGACTGAGAGGCGTCGATCACCCTGGGCGCCGAATCGAGCGCCTTCGCTAATCCGAAGTCGAGCACTTTCACAGTGCCATCGGGGCGGAGCTTGACGTTCGCCGGCTTGAGGTCACGATGGATGATGCCCAAGTCGTGAGCGGCTTCGATGGCATCCGCGATCTGCCTCGCGATCGGCAGCGCCTCGTCGACCGGAATCGGACCTCTTGCAATGCGGTCCGCGAGGTCCTCACCCTCGACCAGTTCCATCACGAGCCCGGACACACCCCCGCTCTCTTCCAAGCCGTAGATCCCGGCGATGTTCGGATGGTTCAGCGACGCGAGCATTTCGGCTTCGCGCTGAAACCGCGCCAGCCGATCGTGATCCGCCCCGACGGAAGGCGGCAGGATCTTGATGGCGACCTGGCGCTTCAGCCTCGTGTCGGTGGCGCGATACACCTGCCCCATTCCGCCCTCACCGAGCAAGGCGGTAACTTCGTAGACGCCGAGACGGGTGCCGGGAGTGAGTGCCAAGAGTGACGCGATTATATGGGCGAGACGGGGCGGCGGGCGCGATTGGTCCTGCCTGACGCCGATGTGGCGATGGAGGCCGAAGATGAGTCTGAACCGATGGGGGAGGCCGGGTTCAGGAGACCGCCGGCGCCGTCGCCTGCACCGCGTGCCGGCGCCGATCCATCGCGATCTCGACGAGGTTGGCCACCGGTCCGACGATGAACAGCGCATAGTACGGCGAGTGCACGAACTGGAGCAGCCGGAATCCTGCCTCGACGGCCGCCACGAGGAACGCGACCAGGCATTGTCCCCGGAAGGAGCGCACGGTCGTCTTCGGGTCGGTGATCATGAAAAAGATGAACAGCTGATACATCGGCCCGGTGATCGGGGCGATTTCGCTCAGGAACGGGTGTCCGGTGAGCAGCGCGCGGACCAGGCCGAAACCGAGGAACGAGGCGACATACGTCAGCGTGATGTGAAAGCGGCCGAGCGCATGAATGATGACGCTGCCGAAGCACCACACCACGACCATCGGCAGCAGCATGTTGCCCCACTGCACGCTCAGGCTCGCGACGGTATCGGACGCCAGCAGCAGCATGGCGACGATCCCGAAGTTCGACGGGTTCCAGATGTGCCGCCCGTCGACCCGCAGCACGTACTTCGACGTGATCGAGATCGCCGAGCAGAGCGCGTACGGCCAGATCGCGGGCGACCGCACCAGCATCCCGATACTGATGCCCGAGATATAGGAACTCGCCAGGTGCGGCCATCGCCCCCACATCAGGCGCGAGAGCACCACCTCGACGCCGATCGCGGTCGTGATCGCGAGGACCGTGCGCGACCAGCTCTCGAGAAACCCGAACGTCAGCTGCCCGACCAGCAGGACGATGGTGACCAGGATCGGCGCGAGGTAGCGCTTGTCGATGCTTGCGACGAGTCTCCCGCCGAGCGGAGGAGCCGTCTGCTTCGCGCCCGCTGCCTGGGTCGTCATGCCGGCTCCTGGATCTTGTGAACGCGTCCCGCCGGCAGGGCCTTGAGCTCCTGGACCTTGCCGGACGGCCATCGGATGACGGCGCGATCGATTGACGTGTGCGAACCGAGGCCGAAGTGCAGGGCCCGCTGATTCTGCGCGCAGAATCCGGAACCGCCCGAGACTTCCTGCAGCTGCTGACGTCCACTCCAGAAGAGCTCGACCTGGGCGCCGATGGCGCTGCGGTTCGTGCAGGACGTCGACTGGGAATCGCTGCGGCATCCGCCTTCGAGATCGAAGGCGATCCACTGGCGCTCGGGAGCCACATCATTCTTGTACAGCAGCAGCGGCCCTCGTTGGTTTGCGACGGCGACGTCGAGCACCCCGCGCCCCCTAAAGTCCGCCAGCGCCACGGAGCGGCCGTCGTGCCGATCGGATGCGCCGACCATCTGGGCAACGTCAGAGAACCCGCCGGATCCGTCGTTGATCCACACCTTCTTCGGCTGATATCCGGCAAGGCTGCGGGTCCCCATGGCCGGCCAATTGGCAGCATCCGCGATCACGAGCTGGTGGCCGCCCGCAATCTTCGAATAGTCGTACCAGTAGCTCTCGTCGCGAGACGCCGACACGTAGCCATTCACCAGGTAGATGTCGAGAAAGCCGTCGTTGTTCAGGTCGCCGAACTGCGCGCCGAAGCTCCAGCCGCCGAGGTCGATCCCCATGGCCCGCGCCATGTTCTCGTAGGTGGGCAGCTGTTTCGAGCCGCCGGTCGGGACCCAGAGATTGTTCCCCTGGAGCAGGATGCCTTCCTCGGAGATGTTCGAAACGTAGATCGCGAGCCTGCCCTGGTTGAGCACGTCGCCCACCGCGGCGTTCATCCCGCTCTTCGGTGCGTAACCGACGCCGGCCTCGCGGCCGACTTCCCGGTAATGTCCACCCTCGTTGATGAAGAGCTCGGAGACGCCGTAATCGTTGGCGATGAAGAGATCCGGATAGCCCGTCCCGCGGAGGTCGGCGGCAACGGCGGCAAGCGCCCAGCGCGTTGAACTGACGCCGGCCCTGGCGCCGACCTCTTCGAACCGACCGTGTCCGAGATTCCGATAAAGATACTTGCGCCCGCCGTTCTTCGCGTACTCGAAGCTCTCCGGCATCATCTTCGTGTCGGCGAGCTGCCACAGGTTCACGCGCTCCGGATAGTAGCCGCCCAGGAAGAGATCGAGAAGGCCGTCGCGATCGTAATCGAGCCAGACCGCGGTGTTGATGTTTGCCCACGATGGAAGGGCCGTCCCGGTTACCCGCGTGAACTGCCGGCCTTGATCGTTGTGAAAGAGCTCGGGCTTCCCCCACTTGTAGAGAAAGAGGTCCTCGAACCCGTCGTTGTCGTAGTCGCCGAAGACGGCGCCCATCGAGACGCCGGTTTCCCGCTGGTTGACGTCCGCGATGCCGAACCGTTCGGCGACATCTTCGAACGTGCCGTCGCCGCGGTTGCGGTAGAGGTGATTCCGCGATCCTTCCTTACTGTTGGTGACATACAGGTCTGGACGCCCGTCCGCGTCCACGTCGGTGACCGCGACGGCAGCGCCCATCGACGCGACCTGCGGCATGATGTGCGCGAGCTTGCCGTCGAGCGTCGGCGCCTCGTGAACGAAGGAGACGCCGGCGGCCTTCGAGACCTCGGTCAGCCGGAATCCGTATCGCGTGCGCGGATCGTCTCTCGTCACCGACGAGGCCGCGGCGCGGTTGCTGAATCTGCGGATGAGGGCTGGCGTTGCCAGCATCCCTACCAGGGCGATGGCGAGCAGGGCTCGGACGTAGGCTTTCATGTGCCGGAAAATTGTGGCTAGCAGGATGCTGAAAATGTCGCCGGCAAGGGTTTTCCCTTCTCCCTTTTGCCTTCTCCCTTTCCACCGACGCTTTTTCAGCAACCTGCTAGGGGTGATCCGGCTCGATCTTACCGCGAAGGGCATCGCGGGCCACCTCGCCGGAGACGTACCGCGTATGGTAGCGCTCGAAGTCCTGGCGGTGGCGCTGATAGACCGGGTCGTCCTCCAGGCGGCCGCTCCCGGGCGCATAGCTGGGCGAGGCATGTGTCGGAAGCGGGAGGACCGTTCGTGATGCAACGGTGTTGTAGTCGCCGTCCTTCTCCCAGCCGTCGCCGACGAGCACGAAATCGCGGACGAGCCCGGGCCGGGGCGCTGAAGCTTCGGGGAAGGTCAGCCGCAACTCGTCGCCCGCATTCATGATGACGTAGCGATCGTCCACCGCCAGCAGCAGCTCGCGAACGTCACCAAAGCGTGTGTGAAACCCTTCGAGATCGCGCCAGCGCGCCGCAACGCCGGCGAGGAGGTAGCGGGGGCGCTCCGGCGTGCTGGCGTCCTTCTGCTCGGTCACGGAGTACCCGCGGAACCGGAGATCGGCAGCCTGCAGATCCAGCCGGCGCGGCGTGAGCTTCACGTCGGGCCGGCCGACGGCCCAGGCGAGCCGATCCCAGAAGATCTCCAGGTTGGTGCGCAGCCGGATCCGCCGCGGCGCTGCGGCGGGAAAGATGCCTTCAAGGTCGATCAGAATCGTCTTGTCCTTGCCTGCCGGGAATCCAAGGCCGGGCCGGATCGTCCTGAAACGTCCCTTCGCGTCCGCCACCTCGAGTGCCAGGCCGCGAGGCGCGTCGTGATTTCCCTGGCCCAGCGCGACGTTGATCGAACTGTCCGTCGGGTGAATCCAGCCCTGTGCGATCAGCCACAGGGGCCCGTTCCGCGGCGCGTCAGCCGGAAGCTCCAGTTCGAGGTAGTGCCCGCGCGTCACACCCTGGTATCGTCCGCGGCCCGCGAAGTCGAGATGCCGGTCATCACGCGCGCGCACCGTCGCGAGAACGTCGTTGCCCTGATCATCTCGCGCGCCGGCGAAGTCCTTGACCCGCGACGTGGCGACTACGCCGAGTCGCGGTGGCGGAACCGCGAACCGTTCGTCGACGAAGATCTCCGTGTCCTCCGGGTGATCGACGACGAGCAGGGAAACGAGATCGAAGAAATGTGTTTCCCAGAGCTCGGCGGTGATTCGCAGATCGTATGCACCGTTGCGTGGAGCGAGTTGATCACCTCGAATCCGGACCCAGTCCTCCGTCATCTCCACGTCGGCGGTGGCCTGGGCGTTGATCCGCAGGCCGAGCGGCGAGCGCCAGATGAAGTCGGTCACGAAGCCCATCGCGGAGCCGTTCCACGCGAACAGCCATGGGCAGGATCCCTTGAGCCGCTGGCTGGCCGCGATGGCCGCGTCCGCCCCGAGATCGAACTCGGACTGCAGGAAACCGTTCGGCCACGTGATCCGTGCGACCTCCGCGCGTTGCGCTTCACCGAGACCGAAGTGCACGACCGGGGCGGCGATCACCTGTTTCTGGGCGTGAAGCCCGGTCCGGACTTCCACCTCGCCGCCGATGCCGTACGAGTTGATGCGCTGATCACCGGTCGCCGTCGCCGCGCGCGGCCGGATCGCCTGCCAGTGATAGCGCCGTTGTCCTTTCACCCGCACGACCCGCGCCCCGTCCTCGGCACGGGCGACCAGTTCGAGAACGCCATCTCCATCGAGGTCCGCTGCGGATGTGATGCCCCCGGGAAGCGGACCGCCGATCGCACGAAAGCCTCCGCCGATGGACGCGAGCAGGACGCGGGATGCCGCGGGGCTGGAGAGCACGACATCGGCAGCGCCGTTGTTGTCCAGGTCGGCGAAGAACAGTCGCGCATTGCCGGGAGTGAGCCCGGACGGTGGATCGATCCGGGTCACCCGCGCGTCCTCGAACTGCGACGTGCCCGCCTGCTGCGAGAGACGGACAAGAGCGCCGTCGCTTCCGACACCGATCAGATCGACGATGCCATCCCCGCTGATCTCGGCCGCCGCAATCGCGGCGAGGCGAGGGAAGCCGGACGGAAGCGGCCGTTCGCGGAACTGCGATCCACGCAGGTTGACGAAAATGCGCAGGACTCCCTGATCGTCGAGAAGCGCCGCGTCCGGCACGCCCTCGCCATCAAGATCGGCCCAGGCGAAGCCGCGGAGCCGGGAGACGCCACCGAACGGGGCCTGCACGGCAAACGTGTCATCCCCGTTGTTCCGCAGGACCGCAGGAGCCCCGTCCTGCCGCGCGACGACGAGATCGAGATCGCCGTCGGCGTCGATGTCTGCTGGCCAGACACCATATAGAGAAGTCGCGGTCACGTCTCCTGGCAGCTTCGATGGTGGCGTGACCGGTGAAAACGTGCCGTTCTCAGCCTGCCTGAAGATCTCCAGTCCTCCGCTGCCGGCCCGGACCAGGTCGGCTCGAAAGTCGTAATTCAGGTCCGCGAACACGACACCATCGGAGCCGAGCGCGGATGCCGACGCGCGGGGGACTACCCGACCGGTCGCCAGGCGCAATTCACCAGGACTGGCCGCAGCAATCGTGGGCGGACGATCGCCGGTGAGCCACACGGCCCCGGCCCAGCCGGCACCTGAAAGCGACAGGGCCGGCTGCGTATCGACCGTGAACGCAAGCTGCTCGTCGGCCGGCGCCGGCTGCGGCTCCGGGTTGGCCAGCGTGATCAGCCGAAGCAGCGGCTCGCCGGCTTCGGCTCGAGGAGTCGTGACCGCCGCGAACGCCGAACGATATTCGGGCTCACGAATCAGCACGTTCTTCAGAAAGATGACCGATGTCGTCGCTGCCGCCGCGTTGGTTCTTCCCAGCTCCCTCACGTTGGTGAAGCGTTCCTGGGCGGCCCGCGGCCAGGCCGAGGAGCGCTGCGCCAGCGCGTCGAGCGCTCTCTGCAAACCGGAGCCGTCACCGCGCCTCGCGGCGAGACGGGCGAATTCGAGCTCGGCGGCCAGGTTCCGCGATCGCGCCGCAAGGGCATCGAGGAGGCGCTGCGCTTCTGCGTCGTTGTCCGGGCCGCCGAGGCGCTCGAGATCCTGGGCCAGCGCAAACGGCGCTTTGACATCTGCCGGATCCAGCTCGATCGCGCGACGCCAGTGGGTGAGCGATCGGTCGAGGTGTCCGTTCCGGCTCTCGTTCAGGCCGCGGAGGCGTTCGATGGCGGCGTTGCGCGGTGCGAGCGAGGCGGCCTTGGCCAGCCGCCCGGCGGCCTCGTCGAACTGTTGCTGCCGCAGCAGGAGCAACCCGAGGTTGGCCCATCCTGCCGCCTCATCCGGGACCAGCTGAATGAGCCGTTCGAGCTCGGTACGCGCCAGCACGTCCTGGCTGGTCTGCATCGCGGCCAATGAGACGTAAAACGCTGTCACCGCCTGACGATAGGTGACGTCAGGAATCGACGGCTTGCGGCGGCACGCGATGTCGACGGTGATGGTGAGCGCGAGCACGCCTGCGGCGAGCGCTCGACAGCGGTGATAGTTCCAGGAGCGTCCCGTGATCACGCCCGCCATCGTACTGCGTCGACGCGCTGTGGACGAAGCCCGCCGTCGACAGGCGTCGTCAGCGTGGTTTGCCGAACGCGGGATCCTCGAGGAACCCGTCGTCGGTCAGGCTGTTCAGGAAGGCAAGGAGATCCGCGCGTTCCAAGGTCGACAGCTCGAAGCCCGTGACCGCCCGGCTGCGGAAGGGGCTGGCGTGGCCGCCCGACGCGTAGTGAGCCAGCACGATTTGGAGCGTCGGAAGGCTGCCATCGTGCATATAAGGCGCGGTCACGGCGATGTTCCGGAGTGTCGGCGCGCGGAACCGTCCCATGTCCTTGGGGTCGCGGGTCACATCCGTCAGTCCACGGTCTTCCGCGGGATAGGCTCCCTTGCCATCCACGTCGTACAGCCCCGTGTTGTGAAAGTCAGGCTTCGGGTGGACCTTCGCGACCGCGAAATCGACCGGGCCTGAGAGGTTGAATCCCGCGTGGCATTCGCTGCAGCGCAGCCGCTTGGAGAAGAACAGCGTCATCCCGTTGACCGCGGATGCCGACAGCGCGGCGCGATCGTCACGATACAGGTAACGGTCCAGGGGCGAGTTGCCGGAGACGATCGTGCGCTCGAACGACGCGATGGCCTTGATGATGGTCGTCAGCGTTGGCGACGATTCAGCGGGGAAGGCGGCCGCGAATCGGGCGCGATCGTCGGCAGTCTGAAAACGCCGGACGATGTCGTCCTCGTGCCCCGCGAGCCCCATCTCGACTGGATGCTCGTTGAGCAGCGGCACCCGCATCTGCGCTTCGAGCGATGTGAGCGAGGGATCGGCCCAGCCGTAGGACGTGTTGTAGGCCACGTTCGCCAGGCTCATGGCGCTGCGGGGATGGATGCCTCCGGTGGACCCCACCGCCTGCGCGCGGCCGTCGGTGAAGGCGCGCCGCTGCTGATGACAGGTAGCGCAGGCGTAGGTTTGATTGTGCGAAAGGCGGGTTTCGTAGAAGAGGCGCCGCCCCAGATCGACCTTGGCTGCCGACATCGGGTTGTCGGCCGGGACGATCGGTTCAGGAATGCCCGCCGGCAGGCGCCATACATAGGGCCCCTGCGCGACTGGCGCTGGTGGCGGCGGCGCCGGGGGCGGAGCGGGCGTGCGGCGGCACGCCACTCCTCCTGCAACGATCAGCCAGAGCGCAGCCGCCGCGCGCGTCCGGCGATCGATCATTACCGCCAGATCGAGTGATTGCTGGCGAGGCTCATGTTGACAGTGAGCGCCGCGACCTTTGCGCGTTCCTTGATCCAGGTGTCGAACGCGGTGACGGCTGCGGGATCCACGCCGGCGGGATCGGCCTGACGTTTGGCAACCCAGTCGGTCATCGCCTTCATCAGCTGCGCGGCCTGATCCCGATCCTTCGCGAACAGCTCGAGATAGGCGGCCTTGGCATCGTCAATCCGGCTGAGCGCGAGATAGGCTTCGCCCCGGTACTCGAGCGCGTCGGGGAATCCCGGAGCGAGCGCGAGGGCTTTGTCGTACATCTCGAGCGCCTTGACCGGTTCACCGGTCTTCCGGAGCGCGAAGCCCATCCCGTTGAAGGCCTGGAAAGCATCGGGCTTCAGGTCCAGTGCTTTCTTGAAGTCCTTGAGGGCCTTGCCGTACTCGTCCTTCGCTTTTCCGAGCATCTTCTCCTTGTCCTTCGTGGCCTTCTCGGCGTCGGCCTCGAGCTTCAGCCCCTTGTTCTTGTGCGAGATACCGCTGTTATACGCCTGCGCCGCGAGCTGTTCCGGGGTCACGACCGGCATCGACGAGGAACCTCCTCCCGATGGTGCCGAGGGCATCGACGAGCCATTGGCGCCGACGGACGCCTGTTGGATCGCCGCTGCGGCGGCGACGACGAGCACTACTGCGAACACACGAGACATGAACCCTCCCTTACTTACGCGTGAACTCGAGATCGATCTGCACTTTGACTTCGTCAGCGACGACAGCTCCTCCGGCTTCGAGCAGCACGTTGTATTGCAGCCCCCACAACTTCCGGTTGACCGTGGTCGTCATCGCGGCACCCGCCCGCATTCGCCCGTCGAGATCCTTGACCGCCGCGGTCGGCCCCTCGACGTCAAGGACGACTTCCTGCGTCACACCCCGCAATGTCAGGTCGCCGGTGACCTTGAAGTGACCCGGGCTCGCCGCTTCGGTCCGTTTCGAAACGAATTTCATCGTTGGGAACTTCGCCACGTTCAGGAACTGCTCGCTGCGCAGGTCGGTATCGCGCTCGGCGTTGTTGGTGTCGATGGATTTGGTGTTGAAGATCGCCTCGACCTTGAGCGTGCCCGGGATGTCCTTCGGGTCGAATGCGACCGTGCCGGTCGGCCCGTCGAAGATGCCGCGGACGGTGGCCACGACCATGTGCCTGACGGCGAACTGCGTGGACGTGTGGCCGGGATCGATCGTCCAGGTCACCACCTGCGCCCGGGCGGTCGCGGGCACCAACAGGACCGCCATCAACAGGACGAATCGTCGGATCATGCGGAACAACGGGATCTGAGCAAAACGGTCGCCACCGAGATTAGCACCTGTTTGAACCACCAGCCGCGGATCTTTTGGGCGAGAGACGTAAGTCCTGACGAATCGGGTAAACACGGGAGTTTGCGGTATCTTCAGATTCACATCCAATCAGTTGGCCGCTCGAGGGGGGTAAATGGATCGTCGGAGCCGCCATCCTTTGTCCGCAATCGCGTATTGCCTCCTCGCCGCCACGGCTCTTGGCGGACAAACTCTCCCCGTGGTCTCCAGCGCGCGGCTGCTGGCTCCGCAGCCTGGCGAGTGGCTGACCTACGGACGTCAGTACAACAACCACCGCTTCTCGCCACTGGCGCACATCAATCGCGACAACCTGTCGCGCCTGACGCCGCGGTGGCGACTGCAACTCGAAGTGCCGCAACCGGGTGGTCTGCAAGTCACACCGCTAATTGCGGACGGCCGGATGTATGTAACGGCCTCGCACGACGTGGCTTTCGCCGTGGACCTGCGAACCCGTGCGCAATTGTGGCGATACGAGCACAAGCTGAGTACGGTCCGGTTCTGCTGTGGTCCGAATAACCGCGGCGTCGCCCTGGGACATGGCCTCGTCTACATGGCCACGCTCGACGCGCATGTCGTTGCGCTGGACGCCGCGACAGGCGCGGTTCGATGGGACGTCACCGCCGCGGACGCCGCCGGCGGCTACAGCTTCACAATGGCTCCTATCGTGATCGATGACCTGGTCATCGTCGGCAGCTCCGGCGGAGAATTCGGCACCCGCGGCTTTGTCGCAGCCTATTCCGCACTGAGCGGCGATCCCGTCTGGCGCTGGTACACAGTCCCTTCGCCGGAGGAGGGTGGCTGGTTGGGCAAATGGGCCGCTGCGACACCGACCGGCGAGGATCTGCACCGCGATCTGGAGCAAGAACGCAGCGACGTGGCGAAATACGAGAACGCATGGAAGAGCGGCGGTGTGCCGGTGTGGGCGAATCCGGCATACGACGCCGATCTCGGGCTCCTGTACATCGCGACCGGCAATCCGACGCCCAGCAACGACGGGACGGTTCGACCTGGCGACAATCTCTATGGGGCCTCGGTGGTCGCTCTCGATGTGAAGACCGGCAAGCTGCGGTGGTACTTCCAGGCCGTGCCCCATGATGTCTGGGATTACGACTTCGGCAATCCGCCGGTGATCATCGAACAGTCGGGGCGCAAACTGCTGCTCGAGGCGGGCAAGATGGGCTTCGTGTACGTCCTCGATGCCGGCACCGGTGCGCTGGTCAGACGCTCGGAAGCGTTCGTTCCACAGAACAACCTGTTCGTCGCTCCGCCCGTGGACGGCATCGTGTCTGCGCCAGGACCGGCAGGAGGCGCGAATTGGCCGCCCTCGGCCTATTCTCCGCTCACGAACCTTCTCTATGTCGTCGGGCTCGACTGGCCGTTCGTCGTCTCGCGTCGAACGTCGCCCGAACCGAAACCGGGAGAGATGTATATCGGCGGGGGTCAACGCCCGGAAGGGTTGCCGCAGGGCGTTCTGTCGGCGATTGACCCCGCGATCGGAAAGCTCGTCTGGCAGGTCAAGGGCGACCCGCTTTGGAGCGGCGCGCTGGTCACGGCCGGCAACCTCGTGTTCGTCGGCGACGTCAGCGGCCGGTACCGCGCGTACGATGCACGCACGGGCGAGCGGCTCTGGGACTTCGATGCCGGCGTCGGTGTCAATGCGCCCGGGGTCAGCTTCGAGCTCGATGGCGAGCAGTTCATCGCGGTGGCGGCGGGCGGCAGCCGCTACTCCAAGACGCGAGGGTCGACGATCATCATTTTCGGGTTGGGTGCGGGAGCACCGTGATCCGTCCTGACCGCACGGTCGCGCGGTCAGGACTGTGAATGTCTGTCGATTCTCAGTACGTCAGCCGCGCGCCAAGCATGATCGTCCTCGTCGGAAACAGCGAAGTCAGCGAGGTGATGCGTCCGTAGTTCGTGCTGGTCACGTTGGTCTCGGGACGGCCCCAGTTCGCGTGATTGAAGAGGTTCGTGACGAACACATTGAAACGCGCCGTCGCGCGGGTCGAGAGGCGGAAGTCCTTGAACGCGGCAAGGTCGACGTTCCACGCGCCCGGTCCAATGATCGTGCCCTTCTCAGCGTTGCCGAACCTGCCGGCGAAGATGGATCGCCCCTGGGCATCGCGGAACGCCGCGACCGAAAACGCTGACGTGTTGAACCATTGCTCGAGCGTCTTCGGGCCGTCGTTTGGATCCTGGCCACTCACCGAATCCGCCTTCTCGCTTCCGTAGCAGTTCGTGCCGGAGCCGCAGTGGCTGCTATAGAAGCCGGTCAGGTGCGGACCCGACTGGACCTGCACCAGCGTCGACACCGCCCAGCCGCCGGCGATGGCGTCGAGCGCCGCCGGCATGTCGCCGCCGATCATGCGGCCGCGCCCGATCGGCAGCAGCCAAATCGCGCTGCTCACGAACCGGTGGGTCGGCACATTGGTGGTCGGGCCGCGCAGATAATCGGGGTCGAAGCGGTTGTCGGTCCGCCCGTTGATCTCGCTCTGGAAGTCCCCCTGTCCACCCCCGCGATCCTCGATGTTGTCGATCGAGTGCGCCCACTTGTAGGTGGTCGTGTGGGTCAGGCCCCAGCCAGTCAGGTTGCCCCGCAGCTGAAAGACGAGATCGTGGTAATCGTGATAGCCACCGTTGTCGCGGGTGTTGATGCGGTTCCAGTTGGGGAACGGACGCGACTCGATCGGCAGGTTCGCAAAGCCGGTCGTATTCGGCTGAATCTGATTCAGGTCCGGCGCCAATGTGAGATCGTTGCTGTGGAAGCCGGAGTAGGTGAAGCGCACGGCCTGCCGATCGCCGACCTGGCGTTCGAGCGTCGCGCTCCATTGCTGCGTCATCGGATCCTTGTAGTTGGGATCGTTTGCGGTGGAGAAGTTCTGCGTGCCAACGCGGGTGACGCCGCGTGACGGATCGCCGGCATACGTGTTCGGCCAGACGATCGAATAGGTCCGGTTTCCGGCGTTGAACGCATTCTGGAACGTGACGTTGTCGGACGTGTGGATCCCGGTCAACGAGTTGAACACCTGGCCGAGGATTCGGGCGTGATAGATGCCGTAGCCGCCACGCAGGACGGTCCGGTTGTCGCCGCCCGGCCGCCACGCGATGCCAAGGCGTGGCTCGATATTGTCCTTGTCGGTGAAGCGCAGGCTCCTCGGGAAGCCGACGTCCTCGGCCGCGAGGATGCGCGCGGTCCCTATCGAGCCGCCAAAGCCGGGCGCCGTCAGATTGATGGAGTTGCGTGACGGCACGACGACATCGCCGTTGGCCGTGTCCCTGAGGAAATTGCTGATGTTCTCCTCGCGGTCCTCGAACGGCGGGCGGAGCTCGTAGCGCAGGCCGAGGCTGAGCGTCATGCGGGTGTTGAGGCGCCACTCGTCCTGGGCGAAGAAACCGTAGTGCGTGGCCACGCCGTCGACATTGGGCCCCGAGGCCGTTTGATCGACATCGGTCGGGATGCCCAGCAGGAAATTGGCGAATGGATGACCGGCACCGCCGGCCTGAATGTTGTTGTTGAAGCGAAACACGCCGAAATCGTCCGCGCCCGTGAAATTGACGGGGCTGGTCCAGTTGAACCACTTCATGTCGAAGCCGGCCTTCATCGTGTGCCGGCCCTTGAGCCAGGTGACGCTGTCGGTTATCTGCCAGTTGTCCTGCGTCAGCGGTTCCTCCTGGCTCTCGCCGAAGTTGGTATAGCCGGCGATCTGGACCGACGGCGTGCCGGTCACGTCCGGGGGATTCGTCGACAACAACGTCAGCCCGAGCGTGCTGATGATGTCGAGTCCACGCTCGCCGGTCGTGAAGCTCTGATCGGCCGACGTGATGCCGAAGCGCGCTTCGTTGAGCAGGTTCGGCCGGATCGCGAAGTTATCGGAGATCACGAACGTGTGGTTGGGCCGATCGTCGGTCCGAGGTCCGAGGCTCTGGTAAGTCGTCGGCGCCAGCGTTTCGACTTTCTTCCAGCTGAACCGGCCGAACAGGGTGTGGCCCTGGCTGAAGTTCTGATCCAGCCGGATGTCGAACTGGTTCGACACTTCGGAGCCGTCGATCGCATAGCGATGGATCGACGTGCCCTCGTTGGGCGCGGGGATATAGGTCTGGAGGAGCGTCGCCGCGACAGAGTTGATTCGCGCCGAAGGGATGCGGTTACCGGCGAACGCCGCGCCTGTCGACGGGTCGACGATCGGGGTCGTCAGTGACGAGAAGTCACCCTGCCGGAACGCGTCGGACGGAACCGTTGCCGAAGCGGATTGCGTCCGGTTGATGTCCAGCCGCTCGAACGTCCCGAAAAAGAACGTCCGGCTGCGCAGGACCGGCCCGCCGACGCTGAAGCCGAAGTTCGAGTTGTCGCTCTGGTTGCGCGCGAGGCTCTTGTTGAAATAGTTCGGGTTGGCGTTCAGCCCGGTGTCGTTGAAATTGTAGAACAGCGTGCCGTGCAGCTGGTTCGTCCCTGGTTTCGAGACCGTGGTGATGTCGCCGAGCTGCGAGTACTCCGCCGTATTGCTGACCGAGCTCACCTTGATTTCCTCGACCGACTCGATCGACGGAAACACGTTGACCCCTTCGGCCCCGATGCCGTTGCGGCGGACGCTGGTCGTCAGGATCCCGTCCACGGAGACTTCCGTCTGGTAGGGGAGCGCCCCCGAGAGCGAGAACTGCTGGCCGACCCGCTGCACCTCGGGGATGGCCTGGATCGCCGGGATGGGCGATGTGTTCTGCGTGCGGAAGGTGAATGGGAGTTGTTGCAGCTCCCGGTTGTCGACCTTGCCACTCACCGTCGGCGTCTCGGTGTTGATGAGGGGCGCGCCTTGAACGGTGACCTGCTCGGTCACCCCGCCCACGGACAGCTTCACGTCGATTCTCACCGTCTGTCGCGCTTCGACTCGAAACGGCTCGGTGGTGAATTTCTGGAACCCGGAGAGCTCGGCGTCAATCCGATAGAGTCCCTGCGTGAGGTTCTGAAACTCGAACGCGCCGGTCTGGTCGGTGACGCTGGTGCGCGCGAAGGTGGTCTGCACCTCCGTCAGCGTCACAGTCGCGTTCGGCAGGACGGCGCCGCTGCTATCGGCAGCGACACCAACGACCGCGCCGTAGGTCGATTGTCCAAGGCCTGTCGCGGGAAGGCAGAGCAGGAGGATCGAACAGGCGAACAGGAATCGTATCTTCACAGGGCCGCTCCTCGATAGTCCGTGACCGGCGTGAATGTACGCTCCGACGGTGAAGCGCCAGCTACATTGGGGCAACGTTGAGGTGACGGATTATACGGCCGGCCTCGCCGCCAAAGGCGGCTTTTTTGTGATGAACGGCGCTTGCCTGATTCGCCTCGCTACGGTCCGGCTTGGTCAGTGTGTAAAGCTCTCCTGGAATCTCTTCAAGGCCGCCACCGTCAGGCCGGGCTGCCGCACGAACGTCAGGACCTTCTCCTCGGCCTCGCGCACCTTCATCGCCTGCGCCACGACACGGTCCGCGATACTCGGAGGAATCACCAGCACACCGTTGACGTCGCCGTGCAGGAGGTCTCCGGGACCGACGGCGAGACCATTGAGCGTGATGTCGACGTCGACGTCGCAGATGACAGGGTTGCCGTGCGACACGACGAATCCCGGGCAGAAGTATTGAAAGCCGCCAAGGGCCCGCACCTCGTTGACATCACGCAGTCCACCGTCCGAGATGCATCCGACCGCGCCGAGGGCCTTCGCGGTCGTCGCCATGACCTCGCCCATGTGACAGGATCGGCTGCGGTCCTGACCGATGTCTTTGATGACGATCAGTGCGGGTTTTGGCGCTCGCTCGACCGCTTCCCAGAGCCGCATCAGGCCGCGGTCGCGCCGCGCGGGCGTCGTGCTGTCGGCAGTACACGTGACCGCATAGCCGACCGTCGTCCCCAGCTCCGGAAAGGCGCAGCGCAGCTCCCATCCCGCGAATCCCTCGACCCGTCCGCGGACGTCGAACTGTTCGATGGCGTTGGCAATCGTCGGGCTGTCGATCCGCTGCAGCTCCGCCAGCTGCGCAGGCGTAAGGTGAGACACGTTGTACCTCCGATCGGCCGGGTCTGAAGACCCGGGCGCCACAGAAATGCGCGCGTATTGTAATTGCCAAAACGTGTGTAGTAGAAACAGCTCGCTCACAGATCTCAGCGTACGTTCGGAGGTCTTCATCGATGCGTTCGCTCGTGTGCCCGCGTCCTCTGCGCCTGCTGACACTCGCCTTGTGCACGCTGTGGATTGGAGAATCCGCAGCAGGCCGGACACCGGCATGGGGTGAGCGACAGGCCAATGCCTCGGCCCTGATCGATCTCAAGGGCGCCACGATCGTCACGCCGACAAACTTGAACGTACAGGAGCGCACTGCCGTGCGCGTCCTGGTCGAGGAGGTTGGCAAACGTACCAACGTCCGGCTGCCGGTTGCCACCACCTGGCCGGCTGAATCGGTACCGGTCATTGCTGTCGGCCCGCTCGCGACCGCGCAGCAGTGGGCGTCGGCGGCGCTGCGGAATGTAGCGGCGGTTGCCGCTCCCGGCAGGGAAGGCTTTCGGCTTGCCGTCAGCAGCGCCGGCGCCGCCGCGCCGAGAGTACTGGTGCTGGGCGCCGACTCGAGAGGCGTGCTGTTCGGCGTTGGCCGACTGCTGCGCGAGCTGCGGATGGATCGTGGGTCGCTGCGCGCGCCCGCGGACCTCTCGATCGTCTCGACGCCGCAGGTCGCATTGCGGGGCCACCAGCTCGGCTACCGTCCGAAGACCAACGCCTACGACGCGTGGGACGTGGCCATGTGGGAACAGTACATCCGGGATCTCGCGATCTTCGGGACCAACGCCATAGAACTGATCCCTCCGCGATCAGACGATGCGCCGGACAGCCCGCATTTTCCGCTGCCGCAGATCGACATGATGGTCGAGATGTCCCGCATCGCCAACGAGTACGGCCAGGACGTCTGGATTTGGTACCCCGCGCTCGACAAGGACTACGGCGATCCGAAGCAGGTGGAGTTCGCGCTCGAGGAGTGGGCCGAGGTCTTTGCGAAGCTGCCCCGGATAGATGCGATCTTCGTCCCTGGCGGCGATCCCGGCCACACGCAGCCGCGTCACCTGATGGCGCTGCTCGAAAAGCAGACCGCGAGCCTTCACAAATACCATCCGAAGGCCGAGATGTGGATGTCGCCGCAGGGGTTCACGAAGGCCTGGATGGACGAGTTCTACGCGATCCTGAAAACCGAGCCCGCATGGCTTGCCGGGCTGGTCTTTGGTCCGCAGGTTCGCGACAGCCTCCCGGTGCTGCGGGCCAACACGCCCAAGCGGTACCGCATCCGTCATTACCCCGACATCACGCACAGTCTCCGGAGCCAGTATCCCGTGCCGGATTGGGATGTGGCGCACGCGCTCACGTCGAACCGGGAACAGATCAACCCCCGCCCGTCTGATGAAGCCCTGATCTTTCGCTCGCTGCTCCCGTACGTGTCCGACTTCATCACCTACTCGGAGGGCGCCAACGACGACGTCAACAAGTTCGTGTGGAGTGGCCTCGGCTGGGATCCGAAAACGGACGTGCTGCAGCTATTGCGCGAGTACAGCCGGTATTTCATCGGCGAACGGTACACAGACGTGTTTGCCCAGGGCCTGCTCGCGCTGGAACGGAACTGGCGTGGTCCGCTTGCGGCGAACGCGTCCGTGTACACGACGCTCGAACAATTCCAGGCGCTGGAACGTTCGGCGGCGCCGCGCGATTTGCTGAACTGGCGATTCCAGCAGGCCCTCTATCGCGCCTATTACGATGCCTACGTGCGCGCGCGGTTGCTTCACGAGACCGCCCTCGAGGAGCGGGCGCTCGATCGCCTGCGCGGCGCCCGGAGCGGCGAGTCGCAGGCCGCGATTGCGGAGGCGCGCCAGCTTCTGAACGAGAGCTCCAACCCGCCGGCCGCCGAATGGCGCCTGCGCATCTACACGCTCGCCGAGGCACTCTTTCAAAGCATCCATCAACAGCTCAGCGTCGAGAAATACCGGGCGATCGCGGTCGGTCGCGGCGCGACCCTCGACAGCCTCGAGGCCCCGCTGAACAATCGAGGCTGGCTGATCGCCCGCTTCGCCGAGATCCTCGGGCTGGCGACCGAGGACGAGCGGATGCGCGCGATCGACCGGATCGTCCGCTGGACGGATCCTGGACCCGGCGGGTATTACGACGACCTGGGCAATCCCGGGCAGCAGCCGCACCTCGTTCGCGGTCTGCCGTATGAAGAGGATCCGCAGCGGTTCAAGTCGACGCTGACCGGGTTTGGCTATCGCCCGGATTGGCGGATGTCATGGATGACTCATGCCGAGTCGTTCTGGGAGACGCCGCTGCAGATGCGGTACGACGGCCTCGATCGCACGGCGCAGTACCGCGTCCGCATCGTTTATGCCGGAGACATCTTTGGTCCCGACATGCTCGTCAGGCTCGTCGCTGACGGCAAGTACGAGGTGCACCCGCCGATCAGGAAGGAGCTGCCGATCAAGCCCGTGGAGTTCGACGTGCCGCTGGACGCCACGCGCGACGGACAGCTGACGTTGACCTTCAGTGCACCGCCCGGGATCGGCAGCGCCGGACGAGGCAATCAGATCGCTGAAGTCTGGCTGATGAGGAAATGATGGAGGAGCCGTGGGAGAGTCCGGTCAGGCGCCGGCTTCGCGAATCGCTGCCGGTCTTCGGCTGCACGATCACCTCCACGAGCCTCGAGCTCGCCGCGCGCGCTGCGAGAGCAGGCTTCCATTTTCTCTGGCTGGAGCTGGAACACTCGCCGGTGACGCTCGAAACCGTGCGGCACGTGGTGCTCGCGACGCGCGGGCTTCCGGCGGTGCCGTTTGCGCGTGTGCCCGTCACGGAGACATGGCTGGCCAAGCGCGTGCTGGACGCGGGCGTTCACGGCGTCATCTTTCCCTTCGTGAGCACGCCAGCGCTCGCCCGCACCGCGGCGGACGCCTGCCGGTATCCGCCAACCGGCCGGCGCGGCTCCGGGGCGAGTCTCGCCCTGACCACCTGGCCAGAGCCTGACTCGTATCTGGATTCGGCGGACCGCAACATCCTTACCGTCGTGATCGTGGAGGAAGCGTCAGCGGTGGAGCACGCCGACGCGATTGCCGCCACTCCGGGCGTTGATGTCGTGTTTGTTGGTACCGGCGATCTGTCGTTCTCGCTCGGTCTGCGCGGCCAGCAGCACCACCCGCGCGTCGAAGAGGCCGCGGCGACCGTGCTCGCCGCCGCACGACAGCACGGCAAGGCCGCCGGACGGCCGGCGGGATCGGCCGAAGACACGCGCCGCTACATCGAGCAGGGATTCCTGTTCTTCCAGGCGCCGTCGGAGCTCGCGCTGTTCGAAGCCGGCGCGCGGCAGTTTCTGGCGCCGCATGGCGTCGAACCGGCCGGCCGTCAGCGAACGCTCTATTGATTCATCGAAGGCCAGGTCGTGTTCCGCTTGGCGGTTGGACAATCGGGCAATGATTCAAGGCCTGTTCAAGGGCGCCTGCGGCGCCCGAGGCACGGAGGCACGGAGCGCACGGAGAAAGGCGGAATCTCTTCGACGGATTGCGATCCGTTGACGGCGCCGCGCTGCGCGCGGTGACAGGAGCGAGGGGCGGGCGCGATCACAAGCAGCAGATGTTCTTGGATGGTTGCTTGTGATCCCGCCCGCCCCTCGCTCCTGTCAGCGCCGGCCGTAAAGGCCGGCGTCGCCGTCAACGGGCAGAACCTACGATAGTAGCCGGTTACTTTTCGTGACCTCCGTGCGCTCCGTGCCTCCGTGCCTCGGCGCCGAAGGCGCCTATGGTTTTCAACCGGCGGGCGAAAGCCTCGGCCTAAAACTGCCACCTCGCCGCCAGCTGCATGATCCGCGGATCCAGCGCCGTCGTGATTCGTCCGAAGTTGCCCGAGTTCTGGGCGGTTACCGGCGTGCCGAGGTTCACCCAGTTGAAGACGTTGAACGCCTCGATGCGTACCTGGAGCTCCGTGTGCCCCCCGGTCGCAAAGTTCTTGTGCACCCCGAGATCGACGTTCTTGTATCCCGGGCCGCGCAGGGCATTCCGCGGTGACGTGCCGAAGGTGCCGAGCGCATTCGGCGCGTACACCGTCGTGTCGAACCAGCGGAGCACCTTGTCCTGGTTCGGCCGATCATCGGGCAGCTCCGGATCGCCCGAGATGTCCGCCCGCTGATTACCGGTCCCGGTTCGCGCATTGTCGACGCCGCTCGTCACGCTGAACCCGTTCCCGCTGTGCATCGTGACGATCCCGGCGAGCGTCCAGTCGCTCAGTACGGCGGCGGCCAGCGCGTTGTTGAATCGGCCCGGCAGGTTCCACAGAAACGAGGTGACCCAGCGGTGGCGCCGATCGGAATTTGCGTACCCCCAGTCGAAATCGAGGTCGTACGGGTTCGTCTGCGTGGCACCCGTTTGTTTGTTCTCGCCGGCATGATCCGTCGTCTTCGACAGCGTGTAGCTGCTCAGGACCGTGAACCCCTGCGCCATGCGCTTCTCCATCGTCAGCTGAAACGCGTGGTAGTCGGAGCGTCCTGTGGATTCGATGCTGATGATGCTGCCGAAGTCGGGGAAGAGCGGACGCCGCTGGTTCGTGGTTGCTGTGGTGACGCCGGGCGCATACACCGCGGCGTTGAGCTCACGGCCCATCGCCAGCCGATCGCCATGCGAGCCGGCATAGCCGACCCGCAGCATGTAGCTCGAGAACAGTTCGCGCTCCCCGGTGACGTTCCACGACTGCAGCCGGCCGTTCCTCAGGTGCTCGTCATAGCTGAACGCCGTGTGCGGCAGGAAGAAGGCCGCGTCCTGCGGGACGTTGAACGGATCCGCCGGAAACGGATTCACACGTCCGGCATACGGGCTGGCCACGCTGTTGACCGCGTCGCCGGGGAAGCTGACGACCGTTCCGAACGGTCCCTGGTTGGCCGGGCTGTTCGTCGAGATGGTGTTGGGTCGGTCGTAGAACACACCGTAACCCGCGCGTACGCTCGTCCGCCCGTCGCCAAACGGGTCGTAGGCCAGGCTGACTCGCGGCCCGAAGTCGCTCCACGACGTGTCGTAGCCTCCGTTCGGGCATGCCGCATCGCCCGGGTACACCATTCCGGTCGGTGCTTTCACATATACCTGCGACTTCTGGCCGGGACGATAGCACGCGAGCCGATCGTTGACGTCGGTATACGGCATGAACGGATCCCACCGCAGTCCCAGGTTCAACGTGAGCCGGGGACTGACGCGGAACGTGTCGTGCACGAACGTGGCAAGGAAGTGCATTCGCGTGTTCTTGTACTCACCGATTCCCTGCTCGAAGCTCGAGAACTTCCCGAGGAAGAAGTCCGGTAGCGCGTCGCTCGTGAACGGCGCCGCGTTCGAGAACGTGAACCGGCCGTTGGCGCGGAAGTTGTTGACGATATCGCCCTGTCCGTAGCTGTAGTCGACCCCCGCGGCGAGCTCGTGGCTGCCTCGTGTCCACCGCATCGTGTCGACGATCTGGAATTCGTTCCGCAGAAACGTGTTGGTATCGCCGCTGTTGATCCCGAAATAGCCGGAGACGTTGAAGAACCACTGCGGCGTGTCGTCGTTGTACACGTTGATGCCCAGCGTCGAATAGTCGGGAGGGTAGATCTGGTAATTCTGATTGTTCGTGCGGTTGAACGTGACAACCAGGGTGTTGAGCAGCGAGGGGGTCAGGATATACGTATCGTTGAGCGACACCACGGTGTTCTGCCACGTCCGCCCGAACGCACTGGTCAGAATGTTGCCGTCCTCCAGGACCGGCGGCGTCGAGGCTCGCGACACCCAGAGGCGGCCGTAGACGCGATGGTTGTTTCCGAAGTTGTGGTCGACACGGGTCAGATACTGATGGTCATCGTTTTCCGTCGGCTGCTGAAATCGGAGGGTCAACGGATTGTCGCCGGGACCAGGGTTCGGCAGCGGCAGCCAATCGCGCAGTATGCCGACGGCGGCCGGGCTGAAGAGCGAGGTCGGGATCTGATTGTTCGCGAAATTCTCGCCGGTAAACGGGTTGCGTAGCTGGCGCGGGATGGCCGAAAAATCCCCGCTCCGCATCGCGGCCGTCGGGACCAGGCTCGATCGCGTCGTCGGGCGCCGGCTCTCGTTCGTCCCTTGGTACGAGCCGAAGAAGAACGTCCGGCTCCGCACGATCGGGCCGCCGATCGTTCCGCCGTACTGCGAGCGCTTGAGCCCGTCGTCCACGCCCGGGGTGAAAAAGTTGGTGGCGTTGAGCTTGTAATGCCGGAAGTACCCGAAGCCCAGGCCATGAAACTGGTTCGTGCCGGCGCGGGTCACGGCGTTGACGATCGCGCCGACGTTGCGGCCGTACTCAGCGCTGAAGCTGTTGGTCTGGACGCTGAACTCCTGCAGCGCGTCCGGGTTGGGCATCGGGTTCGGACCGTTGCTGTAGTGATCGTTGTTGGAGCCGCCATCGAGCACGTAGTTGGTCGTGTTGCCGCGCGCCCCGCTCGACGACACCGGTTGTGTCCCCGGGTAGGTCGCACCGGACGTCAAGTCGGAACGATCGGGCAGCACGCCGGCCACGAGGGTCATGAGCTGCGTGGCGTTCCGGCCATTGAGCGGCAGGTTTTCAATCCGCTCCTGATCGACAACCGTTCTCAGGGTGCCGCTGGTGGTATCCACCGTGGTCGCCATTCCGCTGACCGTCACCGTTTCCGTCAGCGCGCCGACCTTCAGCCCGATGTCGAGGCGAACGTCCTCGTTCACGCGAACGACGACGTTCGTGTTCTTCGCCGCCTGGAATCCCTGGCGCTCCGCGACGACGGTGTAGCGACCCACCGGCAAACTGCGAAGGACATACACTCCCTCGTCGTTGCTGACGGCCGCCGTTTCTGCGTTCGTGCCTTCGTGCGTTGCCTTGACCGCGACCCCGGGTAGAACGCCGCCGGCCGCGTCCCGGATCACGCCGGTGACAGCGCCGGTCGTCGTCTGGCCTGCGGCTGTGGATGCGACACTGCTGATGATGGTGATCGCCGCCACGGCAAGAACTATCCGCCTCATGCGACCTCCTTTTTGTCCGGGGGGCTTCGCCCCCCGGAGCCCCCCTACACGCTCGCTCGCGGGGGCCCCATGATCCCCGCTCCGCTCGCGTGGCTCACTCGCTTCGCTCGTTCGCTTCCTCTCTTCGCGCTGCGAGGATCAGCGCTCGGGACGCTTGCGGGCCCCACGATCCCCACTCCGCTCGCGTGGCTCACTCGCTTCGCTCGTTCGCTTCCTCTCTTCGCGCTGCGAGGATCAGCGCTCGGTGGGACGCTTGCGGGCCCCACGATCCCCACTCCGCCTTGGGTGGACGGTGCTTTGTTCCTCTACGTTGGAATTTTCAGCAGCTTGTGGATGTTGCCCCATACGAGTTTCTGAAACACGTCGCCTGACGTCGAGCGTTTTAGCAGCGTCAGCGTCTCGCGGGCGACGCATTTGCCGGCCAGGCGCGAGGCTGCCGGGTTGTTGTTCTGGCTGACGCCGCCACCACGGCCGTCGCTGCAGCTGCAGTCACTGCCGAAGAACAGTTTGTTCTGGTGGCGCTTCAGGAAGTCGGCGGTGAACTCCGCATCCCGTGACATGGCGTTGTTGCCGGAATTGGCCGCGAGATCACCGAACAGGTTCGAGTAGTCGCCCAGCAGCTTGTCGGTGACGCCGCCACGCTTGATCGGGCCAGCGGGATAGGCGGCTTCGTTGTGGTAGTCGGCGCTGACGTTGGCCCAGAACGCATCCGCGTGCCCGATGAACGTCGTTTTTGGAAAGGCCTTGAGGATGGACTCGAACGTCTTCGCGTAGCCGGTGGCCCAGGTGCCTTCGTCGGGGAAGTGGTCGACTTCCTGGAAGTGAATGAGGATCGGCACACGCAGGTCGGCAGCGAGCGCATAAATCCGGCGGTACTCCGGGGCGTCGGCGGCGACGTGGAACTTCATCTCGCCGAAGCCCTGGGCGCCATCCTTGACCGCCTGCGTCAGCATCTGCTCGGCGTCCGGCCTGGCGACGTCGTAGCTGTTGAACCACGTGAACCGGCCCGGTGCGGCCGCCTGCAGTGCCTTCACCTGCTCGAGGGCGGCGCCCCGCGTGAGCAGGTTGGCCTTCGTCACGCCCGCGCCATCGAGATGGGCGAGGTTGGCGGCTGGTTGCTGCCGCAGATGGAAATGCAGGTCGAAGACGGGCGCGCCCCACTCGTTCGCGGGCGTGCCCTGCCAGCCCAGCGCAGGAACGGCAGCGGCGACGGTTTCGAGGAATTCACGACGGTTCATCATCGACTCTCCAATCAGCTGCCAGCTTTCAGCGTCCAGCTCGGCGAGCCCTGCGCCGTGTTTTGCCAGCGGCGACCGGCGCGCGAAACGCGGCGGCGAGAAACGGGATCAGGTGCTGAAGCGTGTCCTCGAGATTTCCGGGATCGCAGCGGCCCTTCGAGAATGTCTTGATTCGCTGTGGACTGGCGACGGAGTAGTAAATCGTGCCGAGCATGAAGTGGAATCGCCAGAGGATCTCGTCCGGAGGCACGTGCGGCAGGCACTCGCGGAGTGCGGTTACGAACGTGCGGCTCGACATGTCGAAATTGTCCGCGACCAGGTGGGTGAGCAGCGTCGAGTCTTCCGCGGCGAGGATCGCACGGAGGCGGCTGAAACTCGTCTCTCCGTCCGTCGTCTGGATCTCCGACAGCGCCGGGCGGACGAATGCTTCGATCACCTGTTCCAGCTGCAGGCCTCGCTGGCGCGCCTGGCCGAGCAGCTTGAGCCGCTCGGCGTTCAGGCTGCTGCAATGGCGCCGGTACACTGCCGAGAGCAGTCCCTCCTTGCCCCGGAAGTAATAGCCGACCAGAGACCAGTTGACGCCGGCGGCCGCGGCAATCGCGCGCACCGACACACTCGTGTAGCCATGCGCGGCAAACAGGCGCTCGGCCGCGGCTATCAGCTTGTCCGATGTATCCGCACCGGCTGCGGCAGGTTCGGAGGGCGTGGCGGCAATCGAAGATGCGGGTTTCACGGGAGAGATTCTTACATCAAATCCCAAACTCCAAATCCCAAATCCCAACGCACTCCCAGCCGCCAATTCCCAAGCCAACTCCCAAGCCCAATTCGGATTCGACTTGGAAGTTGAGCTTGGGAGTTTGCTTCGGGATTGGGATTTGGGAGTGCGTTGGGATTTGGAACTGGGAGCTTGGGATTTAGACGAAGATTCGAGGACCACCAGCCTCACCGATCAAGGGCCGGTCCGTACATTCGAACGCCCGTTCAATCCGGCGGGATGAAAACAGCATGATTGCATGCAGTCAGCTGCGCTCGACGGGAGCGGCACGTGAGCCGCGAAGCGCCAGCCCTACTGGCGTCATCTCATTAGAGTCAATAAATACCGCGCATTTACCAGGCTGCGTCGCCGATCATCGGTGACACCTGCCCTTGGTGGAAGGGCTTCCACATTTCTGTCTTGCATGCAGAAATTCGCCGTGCTACTGTCCGCGCCGGTCTGCGGCAAGGCGCGCCAGCGGCGCGCCCCGCCGGAGCGGAGCGGGGCAATGGGGGCCCCGCGAGCGACGGCGATGGGGGGCCCGGCGGGGCGAAGCCCCCCGGATCAATGAGGAGAGCAGCAATGAAGTGGAGTGTTAGTGCGCGCGCGGTCCTTGCGGTCCTGGTGCTCGGCGCACTCGCCGTCCGTCCGGTCTCCGCACAAATCACCACCGGCACGGTCGCCGGCTCGGTCAAGGACGATCAGGGCCTCGCGGTCCCGGGTGCGTCCGTCACGCTGATCAGTGAAGCCCGCGGCACGAGAATGGCGCCCGTCGTGACCAACGCGACCGGCGACTTCGTCGTCCCGAACGTGACCCCCGACACCTACACCGTCGAGATCTCGATGGCGGGATTCTCCTCGACACTTCGTCCCGGCGTCGCGGTCAGCGGCGGCGACCGCATCAGCGTCGGCGCCTTGACGCTCGCCGTGGGCGGAACCTCCGAGACCGTCACCGTCAAGTCGGAAGCGCCGCTGATTCAGTCGCAGAGCGGCGAGCGGTCGTTTCGCGTCACCACCGCCGAAGTGGAAAACCTCCCAATTGGCACGGGCCGCAATTTCGCGACGCTGACGTCGCTCACCCCCGGAGTCGTGGGAACGACGACGCGGCTCGGCGGCGGCGGGCAGAACAACATCATGATGGACGGCGTGTCGACGATGGACACCGGCAACAATGGCCAGCTGCTGCAGATGAATCCCGAGGCCATCTCCGAGGTGAAGGTGCTGACGGCTGGGTACCAGGCCGAGTACGGCCGGTCGAGCGGCCTGCAGATCACGGCCGTCACCAAGAGCGGATCCAACCGGTTCCGCGGCTCCGCCTACGACGTCATGCGGAACTCTGACTGGAACTCGAACAGCTGGGTGAACCAGATCAACGGCACCCCGAAGGCCGTCGACAAGCAGTCGGACTGGGGATACACGATTGGCGGGCCGGTCGGGAAGCCCGGCGGGACCAACAAGCTGTTCTTCTTCTACGCTCACGAATACCGGCCGCGCAACGCGGCCAACACGCTGCGGCAGTTCCGTGTTCCGACCCAGGCGGAACGGAACGGCGACTTCTCCGCGTCGCTCGACAACAATGGCGCGCCGATTCCGGCGCTGCGGGATGCGGTCGGCGGAGGCACGTTTGCCGGCAACCGGATTCCCCAGGAACGTCTCTATCAGACCGGCGTGAATATCCTGAAGCTGTATCCGCTGCCGAGCATGGTCCAGGCGCCGGGCACCTCCTACAACCTCGAATTCCTGTCGCCGACCTTCAAGACGCTCAGCCAGCAGCCGGCATTCCGCGTCGACTATCAGCTGTCGTCGGCACTGCGATTCACGGCGAAGTACACCGGTCAGCGCGGGTTCAAGGGCACGACGCCGGGAACGCTCCCGGATTTCAACGACACCTATAACGCCTACCCGTGGGTGCACGCGTTCGCGACCACGGTCAACTACACGATCAACCCGACCACCTTTCTCGAGGGCACCTACGGGTATTCCAATCGCCGCCTCGGGCAGATCGCGAACAGCGACTTCACCAATCGCTTCAATACCGGCCTCCAGGGCCTGCCGACGCTGTTCCCCGACGCCAACATTCTCCCGGACGGGTCCTACAACGAGCGCGTCATGGAGGACGTTGCGCCGCCGTTCTTCGTCGACGGCCGTGCGCAGCTCGCGCCGACGTTCCAGTGGGGCAGCCGCATCGGCACGGCGCCGCCCAACCTGGCCTACCCGGCGTTCCTCAACACGAACCCGACCCAGGACGTGTCGATCAGCCTGACGAAGATCGTCGGCCGCCACACGATGAAGGCGGGCTTCTACAGCAATCACAGCCTGAAGCAGCAGAACCTGAATCAGCGCAATGCGCTGCCGTTCCAGGGCGATCTCAGCTTCGCCAACGACACGAACAACCCGCTCGACACCGGCTTCGGCTTTGCCAACGCGGCGATTGGCGCGTTCACGTCCTACACGCAGCAGTCGTCGTTTGTCGAAGGCAAGTTCGTTTACAACCAGCTCGAGGCCTACCTGCAGGACAACTGGAAGGTGAACGAGAAACTGACCCTCGACTACGGCCTGCGGTTCACGCACCAGCAGCCGCAGTACGATGCGAACGGGCAGGCCTCGAACTTCTTCCTCGATCGCTACAATCGGGCGGCCGCTCCGGCACAGTACGTGCCGGGATGTCCGGGCAACGTGTTTCCGTGCGAGACGATCCGTCAGGCGATGAATCCGATCACCGGTGCCCTCGCGGGACCGGGGACGGCGGCACTCATCGGGCAGATCGTTCCGGGCACCGGCAGTCCCACGAACGGCATTGTCCGGGCGGGTGACGGGATCTCGAAATACAACTACGAATGGCCTGCGCTCGCCGTCGCGCCGCGCTTCGGCGGGGCGTACGACGTGAGCGGACGTCAGGCGGTCGTCATCCGCGGCGGCGTGGGCTTGTTCTACGACCGGCCCGACGGCGATTCGATCTACTACCAGTCACAGAATCCCCCGACGTCGACGAATCAGACCGTCCGGAACGGATTCCTGCAGACACTCGGCACCGCTGCCGCAAGCTCCGGGGTGCCGACGATCATCAACTATCGCTACGACAACCCGCACCTGCCGTCATCCTGGCAGTGGAACACGGGCGTGCAGATGGCGCTGCCGTGGTCGTCGTCGCTCGACGTGGCGTATGTGGGGCAGCATTCCTTCCACGTGCTGAACGCGTTTCAGTCGCTCACGGCGGTGAACATCAACGCCATCGACTTCGGCGCGGCATTCCTCCCGCAGAATCAGGACCCGACCCGCAGCGCCGCCGTCGCCGCGGTTGCGGGCTCCGGTGCCTATGTCCAGGAACTGCTGCGGCCGATCCGCGGCTACGCGAACATCGACCAGCAGTGGCAGGCCTTCGACCGCACCTATCACTCGATGCAGTTCTCGGCGACACGGCGGTTCCGGAACGGGATCTCGTTCGGCGGGAATTACACCCTGAGCCTGAGCGACACCGGCACGACCGGCGTGCCGCTGCGCCTGCAGCACAACGCCGACGGGTCCTTCTTCGTTCGTGAGGATCAGGCGATCTTCAACGACCTGATGAAGAACCAGGGCCTCCAGCGCCACATCGTCAAGGCCAATTTCATCTGGGACATGCCGGACTGGCAAACGACCGGATCGAAGCGAATCGCCGCCGCGATCGTCAACGACTGGCAGCTGTCGGGGATCTTCACCGGCGGGTCCGGTGCGAGATACGACATCACGTACCTGTACCAGAACAACGGGGCGAACGTGAACCTGACGGGGTCGCCCGACTACGCCGCACGCGTCGTGATCACAGGCGATCCGGGCAGCGGCTGCAGCGGCGATCGGTTCAAGCAGTTCGACACGGCTTCGTTCTCGGGGCCGATGCCGGGCAGCCTCGGTCTCGAGTCGGGCCGCAACTACATGATCGGTTGTCCCGACAAGACCACAGATCTCGCGATCGCGCGAATGTTCAAGCTGGGCGCGACGCGGACCGCACAGTTCCGGATCGAGATGTACAACGCGTTCAACGTGGTCGTCTACAACGCCCGGCAGACGCAGTTGCAGCTCGTCAGCCCGACCAACCAGACGATTCGAAATTCACAGTTCCTCGCCGATGGCACTGTCGATCCGAACCGCTCGAAGACGACGAGCGCCGGGTTCGGCGCGGTGACCGGCGCGCAGGCGCTCAGGACGATCCAGGCGCAGCTGCGCTTTTCTTTCTGATCAGGTGTCAGCTCTCAGCTATCGGCTTTCAGAAAGACCTTCTGACTGCTGATAGCTGAGTAGTTGACGACTCCTTTTGTGGTGGTCGTCGGTGACCATCGGCCGCCGCTCCCAGCCTGCTGCACAGTCTTGCACTAAGCTCAGCCTTGCTCTACAATTTGTTCCTCAAACGACAAATCAATAGGAAACGCCCTCGGAGTTTATCGGTGGGCGTGGTTGTCGCGGATGCCCGGGAGGTCGGACGCACTTGCCGGAGCGCCATCCGTTTGCGCCGGGCGGCCTGAGGCTGCCTTTTTGCACGTTTGCGCGCCGTTGCGGCGGTGGATGGGGGAGTGGATTGCTGTTGCGTGCTGGTCGGACAAGTGCGCCTTCTTGGCGAACGCAGAGCTCGCATCTGTGTTCTGCGCGATTCCTGCGCAATCCGCTTCGCGTCACAACCGTAAGCGTCGTCGCGCTGCTCGCGCTCGCCTGCGGTGGCGACAATAGCCCGACCCGTCCAACGCCGCCTGCCGCGGAACAGCCCGTCTCGCCTGGATCCCCATTGCCCGGGCCTCCGCTCGTCGTTCCGGATGCCGTGATCGTTGGCGCCGGCGATGTCGCGATGTGCGGGGTGCCGGAAGTCGAAGCGACGGCGAAGTTGCTCGAAGGCATTCCCGGGACGGTGATGGCGCTCGGGGATCTGGCGTACCCCAGAGGATCGGCCAACGACTTCGCGACGTGCTATGAGCCGACATGGGGACGGGTCAAAGCGCGGACCCGGCCCGCGCCGGGCAACCATGACTACGAGACCCCCGGGGCTGCGGCCTATTATGCGTACTTTGGAGAGAATGCCGGTCCGAGCGGGCTGGGCTATTACAGCTATCGCGCGGGTGCGTGGCTGGTTCTCTCGCTGAACAGCAACATTCCGGCGACGGGGGATTCACCGCAGGCCGCGTGGGTGCGCGCCACGCTGGCGTCCAATCCTGCACCGTGCACGCTGGCGTACTGGCACCATCCGCTGTTCAGTTCCGGTCCGAACGGCGATACCGCGGTGATGCGCGAGATCTGGACCATCCTGCAGCAAGGGGGCGCCGACGTGGTGGTCTCGGGGCACGATCATCTCTACGAACGCTTTGCGCCGCAGGACGCGGGTGGCCGCGCCAATCCGCGCGGACTTCGGGAGTTCGTGGCGGGAACGGGGGGCGCCCACTTGTACGCGCCGAAGGCGATCCGGCCGAACAGCGAGGTGATCAGCAGCACGCATGGCGTGCTGAAGCTGACGTTGAAGCCGGAGAGTTACGAGTGGCAGTTCGTGCCGATTCCCGGCAAGTCGTTCACCGATTTCGGCACCGCTCCATGCAATACCGACCGGGCGATCACCGCGACGACCTCCGGCCGCTGAAGAGACTTCATCGCTGTTCCGTCTCGTGAAGGATGTATCGCGGGCGCGCCCGTGAGAATTCCAGGACCTTCGCCATCTCATCTTCGAATCGTTCGGTGGAGAACGGTTTTGCCTCGTCTGCTTTGGCGATCTCGCGAATCTGCGAGTAGACGAAGCTGATCTCGCGCTCGAGCCATCCAGGCTGCAGCGGCGTTTCGTCCACCGATCTCCGCCGGGCGATGCCTGGAACTGGCTCCGGCTGCCGAAGGGCCAGCTCCGCGCAGCGGCGCAGCGCCTCGAGATAGACGCGCTGCAACGGCGGTTCCTTGAGTGCCCGCCTCGCGAGGGCGTTCGCTTCCATGTTGGTCCAGATCCCGTAGTCCACTGCCCAGAAGCTGCTGTCCTTGTCCCACGGCAGGATCTGCGACACGTTCTTGCCTTCGAAGCGATAGAAATAGAAGTTGTTCATTCCCCAGTCGCCGAGCATGCCGTCCCGGTCGGCGAGGAAGTTCTCCACCGCCACATACGTGAGGAACGCCCGCACGTCCAGGTACTCGTTCGTGGACGAGACGAACATGCTGTCGGGCGATTCGCTGACTGCCCATGCCAGCTCACGGATTGGCCGGTAAAGCGACGCCATCGAGTCGCGTTCGTGCGTCTTCGGCTCGAAGAACTCCGCATATCGTTCGAGCTCGGAGCCCAGGTACTCGAATCCGTACGGGTCGGTGTGCGTGAACTCGTAGAGATACCCGTCGTTCTCGTTCAGCGTCCTTTTCAGGAAGTCCTTGTCGATCGATTCCACGATCGCGTACAACCCCGCGAATTCGTCGTTCACGTACAGGCGCGCATTGACGACGCGCGGCGCCGGCATGCCCATTTCCGTGAAGAAGCGCATGACGACGCGCTCTTTCAGCATCGCGGGATCCTGCGTCAGGTTGTCGAGCACTATCGATTTCAACCCGAGGAACTGCTGTCCCGAGGCATAGTGATTGAAGTCGAGCCGCAGACCCGGCTTCGCCTCGCTCCGGCTTCCTCTGCCCCGCGAGCGAATGCCGATGTTGCTCACCACTTCTCCGCGCCATCGCAGTTCTGCGAGGTAGTAGACGTTCTCGCGGTAGCGTTCCTTCAGTTCCGCCCAGTCACGAGGGCTCACCGTCAAGTGGATGTCGTGTACCGTGTTCGGATCGAACAGGTCGTCCGGCGTGAGTCGCGGAGCAGGCGGGGTCTGCGCGTGCAGCGCCGCCAGCGCGAGGAACACGGCAATGAGGGATCCCAAAAACCTCGGAGTGCGGGGTCTCATACGGAGCCTTCCCATGGACGACGTCACAACGCGAACTGCACGCGGAACAGGCCGGTGGTGCCCCAGGGCCGTGATGGATCCGGGCGACGTTCCGGATCCTCGACGTGCTCGCGAATGACGTTCAACTGCAGCTTGACGAAACGCACCGGGAACCAGTTCACGCCGGCCGTCAGCGCTCGAATGTCGTTGGGCAGCAGGTTCGCGGCGCGCGGGTTTCGCAGCGCCTCGACGCCAGGCGCGTGACTGCCGAATTCGAGCGATTCGACCCGGGCCGCGAGCTGGATGGCGCCGATGCCGCCGCCGAGGAGCGGCGTCCGCGGCGCACTGCCGTTGGACTTGAGCCGTCCCAGCACGAACGAGGTGGCGCTCACATACCATCCGCGTGCAACGACGTCGGGCAGGTCCTCGTCGCGAAGCCCCTGGCGCTTGCGCTCGTCGCGTGTCTGCAGGAACTCGCCTTTGACCGACAGCGGCCCATTCGTGAACGCCGCATCTGCCCCGAACCGCAGCCGAGTGCCGAAGACATAGACCGGCGCCACCGCTTCGTACTGGTCCGAGGTGCGCGCCCGCAGGCCGTTCAGGCCTTCCGGTACGTCGCCGGTCGTCATCGACATCCCGACTTCGATGCGCTGAAGGGCGCGTGATGATGCTCCCGCGAACGGCGTGCTGACGACACGCGCCGCCACCGTTCGACCGCCGGGTGCGTCAGTCCCGCCGCGCGAGACATCGCCGTCGTGCTGAAACACTCCGGCCATATAGGTGACCGTGCGCGCCAGGATCCGGCCGTTCAGTTCGACGCCCGTGTCGCGTCCCGGCGTCAACGCCTCGCTCGCTATTGATCGATGGACGAAGTCCAGATCGCTGATCGACGTCAGGCGCTCCTGTCCGAACGGCACTTTGAAGCGCCCGCCCCGGACCCGCACCGCGCGCCATTTCCGGAGCTCGACGAATACGTCCCGCCACGGCTGCTCGTCGTCGCCCAGCTCACGCTCGATCTGGAAGTCGACGACGTCGAAGAGCCGTCCGTCGACGCCGATCCGGCGTTGCTCCATCTCGGCGTCCGTATCCTGGTCCGGAGCGGCGCGAACGGTCAGACCGATTTTGCTGGTGAGGTCGAGACGAAGCGCGTCGCCCAGGCGGAGCGACGGTCGATCTTCCATCACGAACCACTTGCGCTCTCCGTCGCCCTGGGCGTCAGGGCTGGTCTCGGGGGAAGCGGGTCGGGCGGTTTGTGCGGTGGCCGGAACGGCCAAAGCGATCTGGAGCGCAGCGACGGCGATCGCGCGCCCGATCTGCGACGTGGCTCCAGGGTGACATGAGCGGTTGGCCATGGCGATTCGTCTCGCACGCTAAGGCGAGAAAGCCGGCTGCGACAGCCAACTCAGCCTTGAAGCGCTCTGAGACCCCCGATGGGAACGAAGTACCCGTAACGCCTGTCGTGTGGCGCTGCCATCTCTAACAACGCTTAGACACACGAAAACCCACAAGGATACGCCACGCGAGCAGCAAAAGACATTCCGCGACCCGGTTGGGCGGAGCGCGTTCTTTTTGAGACGCTCTTATTGAGGTGCGAGTCTGCTGCACACGGAAAGAGTGCACGTCTGAGGACGCTTGTCTCTGCGAGTGGACGCTGCGACATGTGGCGGGAACGTGTGATTCCGCGGGGTCTCCGGCCTCCGCCGAGCCTGTCTCGCCGAAGCGCGAAGCGCGAAGGCGGATGATTCTGCATGCAGGGCTTCGGCTTCTCTGACCTGTCAGCGTGGCTCTGAGCGCTCTGACCTGCGTCGACAAATCAGGCCAGGATGCCGGCGAAATACTCGTGATTGTGCCGGATCGATATATAGGGCCGATACGATGTAAACTCCCGCCCGCCGGCGTCGTCTTTCCATTTTGCATGCAGGTTGGGGCGATTGAAGGAGGGATGATGGCTCGAAGGATCTGGGTCGGGATGTTGGCCGCAGCGGTGAGCGTTGGCCTGAGCGTGGTCGAAGGGCAACAACCCCCGGTGCCTTCAGCCGCGCCAACTGTACAGGCCGGTGACACTCGCCCCATTCACGTGTACATCCGCGCCGGCCTGAAGTCCCATGGCGAAGGCGCGCACGACTACCCGCAGTTCATGGCCGACTGGAGCAAGCTCCTCACCGACAAGGGGGCGCTGGTCGACGGGTCATTTCATTTCCCGTCGGCGCAGGAGCTCTCCAACACCGACGTGATGGTGATGTACAAGGGGGACGCCGGCTACATGACCGCGTCGGAGCGGCAGGTCATGGAGGACTACCTCAAACGGGGCGGCGGGCTGATCACCATCCACGACACGCTGTGCGGCGACGACCCGCAGTATTTCTCGACGATCGTCGGCGGTTCCAAGCTGCACGGCGAGCGCAACTTCTCATCGGGCGCCATCAAGTACACCATCGTCGACACGGCGTCGCCGATCATGAAGGGCATCTCGGATTTCGAAATCAACGACGAGGCCTTCTTCAAGATCACCTGGGCGAAATCACCGGAAGTCAAGGTGCTGGCGACCGCGCCGATGCCGGCCGGCGGCGAGGTGGTGCCGCAGATGTGGACGTACGAGCGAACGATCTTCGGCGGCCAGCCGTTCCGGGCGTTCGTCTGGATGCAGGGCCACACCTACACGAACTTCAAGAACCCGCTGATCGAAGGCATGCTGCTTCGCGCGATCGCGTGGGCCGGACACTATCCCGTCGAGACGCTCGTGAACGGCACGGCGCCCGCCCGCGGCGGCGGACGCGGCCGGCGCGGTCAGGGCGGCGAAGAAGCCGTCCCGGCGCCCGGCCGCGGGCGCGGTGGCGAGCGGTAGGGGCGGGGTCTTCGGACCCCGCCTCACTTCTTCTGCCGTGCGACTTCGTCGCGAAGCCTCTGTTCCTGCTCGCGCAGCTCGGGGGTGAACGCCTCGCCGAAATCCTCGGCGTCGAATATCGGCCGGATCTCGATCTCGCTCTCTTCGTTGTGCGGGTTCGGGCACCGCTTCAACCACTCGACGGCTTCGTCCATCGACTTGACGTTCCATAGCCAGAAACCGGCCAGCAGTTCCTTGGTCTCGGCAAACGGCCCGTCGATGACGGTGCGCTTCGATCCCGAGAATCGCACGCGCTTGCCCTTCGACGACGGGTGCAGGCCCTCGCCCGCCGTCATGATTCCGGCCTTGACCAGCTCCTCGTTATACCTGCCCATTTCCGTCAGCAGCTTCTCGTCGGGCATCTCTCCAGCTTCGGATCCCCGCGTTGCCTTGACCATCACCATCACACGCATACTCGTTCCTGCCTCCTGCTCGAGCCGGCGTCATGCCGGCCTCTACTCACAGGTCGAATGGACCGCGGCCGAATCGACATCTCTTCCGCCGTCGCGCTTCGCGCTATGGCGAGGCAGGCTCATGCGCTTCGCGCGACGGCGGGAGGACAGGCTCAGCCGGTGACTATTGCACCGGATTGGCACGTCATCCTGCCGAATCAGGCGGTCGAGTGTCAGAATAGCTCGCCCGATGGTGATGCCGACCACGCGGTTCGTGCTCGCGCTGCTCATTGTTGCGGCGCTCGCAGTGTGTGCGCGCATGGACTCCGAATCGGGGCGCCGCTTTGAGCTTACCGGTACGGTGGCAGGCCGCGAATCCTCGAGCGCTCGCCTGATGATCGCCCACGACGCCATCGACGGCCTGATGCCGGCCATGAACATGCCGTTCGAGGTTCGCGGCGCGGCGCCGTCGCTCCGGGAAGGCGACCGTATCGCCGCGACCCTGGTCGTGACCCGCGCGCAGAGCTGGCTCGAGAACGTGCGCGTCACCGCCGCTGGCAGCGCTGTTCGCGACGATGTCGTCACCGCAAGTCATGCGGCTCCCGGCGTTGTCGTGCCTGCCTTTCCGCTCGTCAACCAGGACGAGAAATCGCTGACGTTGCGCGACTTTGCCGGCCGGGTTCTCGTCATCACCTTTGTCTACACACGGTGTCCGCTGCCGGATTTCTGTCCGCTGATGGTCAAGCACCTCGAAAGCGTTCGACGCAGGGCGAGTAAGGACCATTTCGGCGATCGCGTCGCGCTGCTGGGCGTCACCCTGGACCCGGAATACGACACGCCCGCGGTTCTCAGGGCCTATGGCGAATCGATGCTGGAGAAGGCCGGCCGGTTCGACCAGTGGACGCTGGCAACGGGGAGCGCCGCGCAGGTCGAAGCTGTTGCCCGGTTCTTCGGCGTGGCCGCGCGCGCGGAAGGCGGGCTCGTGACTCACACGCTCGCGACCGCCGTGATCGGTCACGACAGCCGGATCATGCGAATATTCCCATCCAATTCCTGGCGGCCTGACGACCTCCTTGCGGAAGTCCGACGCGGGGTCGAGCGCGCCGCGGATCGTTGAAGCAGCCGGCAGATGGAGGCACTCATGGGAGAGTGGGATCGGCGACGGTTCCTCGGCACCGCAGCGATTGCGGCCGGCAGCGGCCTGGCCGGCTGGAACGTGTTCGGCCCGCATGGTGTTCTCGCGCAAGCGTCGCTTGCCGGGATTCCAGACGAGATTCTCAATCCGGTCGAGGTCAGCGGCCCGGAGGCGGTGCCGGTAATGGGGAAGCTTCCTGGCCAGAAACGGATGTACGTGCTGCCGAACGACGCTGGCGAGTATCACCGTGTCGGGAGCCAGGTGATGAAGCGCATCGCCAGGCGGGAAGATACGGGCGACGTACACGAGCTCGCCACGTTTACGGGCAACACCGGCGCGATCCTGCCCCGTCACGAGCATTTGAGCAGTCACGCCGCGGTGCTGGTGATGCGCGGGGAGATCGAGCTCGCGCTCGCCGGCGATCGCTGGACGATGATGCGCGGGGATTTTGCCAACCTGCCGCCAGGCACACCCTACGGCTGGACGATGAAGTCGGACGGCGCGCAGCTGGCGCTCTTTTCGATGAATCACCGCGTCGGCGCAGCGTTCACGGCGATGGGTGAACGTCAGGACGGACCGCAGGTGCCGGCGGGCGTCCCGCACCAGATATCCGACAGCGCCCTGGCCAGGGCCGCGGCAGCCGGGGACTTTCAGCTTGCGCCTCCAGCGGCGGCAGCTGCCGCACCGGTCCGCGTGAGCAACAAACAGTTGCCGGTCGCGCCGGGGGCGTACGTGCTTGCCGATGGCGGCGGCGAGCGATTTGGCGGCAACACGTTTCTCGCCCGCAACGCGAACACCACCGGTCAGTTTCTCTTCATCATCACTGAAGGCGGACCCGGCGGGGGAGTCGGTGCGCATTTTCACGCGCGCCATTTCGAGAACTTCTTCGCGCTCGATGGTGAAACGCTGGGGTGGGCGTACGGAAAGGCGGTGCCGCTCCGCACAGGAGACTACTTCCAGGCGCCGCCGCGCAATCTCCACGGGTTCCGGCTGAACCAGGATTACAACCGGTTCGCCGCGTTCCTGACGCCGGGGATCTTCGAGAGCTTCTTCGTGATGATGGGCGGCCGGGGCCGCGGCGGGCGGGAAGGGCGCGAAGGAGGACCCGCGGCCGGCCGGGGCGACGCCGGCCGTGGTGACACCGGCCGTGGACGCGGTGGGTTTGCGGGCGGGGCAGCGGACATGTTCCGCGCGCTGCAGATGAGTGGCCGCGGCCCTGACGGCTATCCGCTCGACGTCCATCCTGCGAAGCTACCGCTCCCCCCGCAGGATCCGATCTGGATGAAAGGAGCGGCCTCGGCACTCTCGGATCGCGCGGCGCTGCTCGCGCACGCCCAGACGATCTGCGGTGTGCCGATCAGCCGCGAGATCACTCCGGAACTGCGGCGCGCGCTCGCGTTGAAGCCTCGGCCGGAGGATTTCATTTGAGCGGCGGTCTCCGGCTCGTGTCATGCGTCGTCACTGCGATGCTGGTGGGTACCTCGGTAGGGGGCCAGCAGGACCCGAAGGTGGAGATTCGTACGCTGACTTACGCGACGCGCGACGGCGTCGATCTCCTGCTCGACCTCTATTTGCCCCCTGCTCCCAATCGCAAGCCGATTCCGGTAATCGTGTTCCTGCATGGAGGAGGCTGGTCTGGTGGTACCCGAACCACTGGCCCCGACTTCAAACGCTATTTCGCCCAGGACGGATTCGCGATGGCGTCGATCGAGTATCGGCTGACGCCCACGGTGACGTTTCCTGAAAACGTGGAGGACGTGCGGACCGCGGTGCGATGGTTGAAGGCGAATGCGAGTGCACAGGGGGTGGATGCTGATCGCATCTGCCTGTGGGGCACGTCCGCCGGTGGGCATCTGGCGGCAGTTGCCGCGCTCGCCCCGCGCGGGACATTCGAGGGCAGCGACAATTCGAACCAGTCCAGCGCGGTGCGATGCGTCCTGGACGCGTACGGACCGACCCGCTTCGATCGTATGGATGCGCAGGCCGCTGAAGAACGCCCAGGCCTGCAGACTGCCGCCGTCACCATCAACCTGCCGGGCGGTGGCAGGGGAGCGCCGGGCGGTGGACGAGGCGCGCTGCCCCACGACGATCCTGCGTCGCCGGAGTCACGATTGCTCGGCGCGGCGGTTCAGACCGTTCCCGATCGCGTGCGCGCGGCCAGCCCTCTCACCTACGTGAGCAAGGACGCGCCGCCGTTCCTGATCATGCACGGTCTCGCCGACAGCTCAGTGCCACATGGCCAGAGTGTCCTGTTGTACGAAGCGTTGAAGACCTGGGGACACGAGGCGACGCTTCGCTTGATTGATGGTCTGCCTCACACGTTCTTCAATCGGACCGATCTCGACGAGGCGGCCGGACCGTTCCGGATGCAGGTCCGCGAACATCCGCGCGCTGGACCAGAATCCCGTCGCGAGGATCGCGCCGGTGTGTTCGCGGTCGCGCGCGAGTTCTTCAGCCGCCATTTGCGCTGATCCGGGTTCGTAACCCCTTCGCGGCCTGGGCTGCTGGCTGGCATCAGGAGGCGGTAGCAGCTTGATGAAAAACTCGTAGGCGTCAAGGCAGAAGGGAAAAGGCATAAGGCAGAACTCGCCAATTCTCGCCACGCTTGCTTGTTTCCCTTCTGCCTTTTGCCTTCTCCCTTACCGGCGACTAGTCTTTCAGCAACCTGCTCTAGAGCCATCGCCCGAGCAGCCCGCTCGGGCTGACGAAGATCGAGAGCGGTACCGGACTGCCCGATCCGTCCTGGACGCTCAACCACATATTCGTGCGGCAGGCGATCAGCTCGATGCGGACGTTGTCGCCCGACGGCACGCCCACGTCGAGACAGTTCCCGGGATTGTGCTGCCAGCAGGCCCAGACGTTCTGGTCGGACGGATGGTAGACGAACTGGTACGCCTGGAAGGGGAAGGGTGTCGATGATTCAGGGGGACTGACCGGCGGGATCGATTGCGTGGCCACGGGAGATGACGAAGCGCCGGACTGAAGCACCCACCCGACGCCCTTGCAGGACAGGCACATGCTGCGCCCGGTGCCGAAGCAACTCGTGCAGGCGATCCGCTCCTGGTAGAACTCGATCGTCCCGTCGTAGCGCAGCCGGCTCTTTGGCATGAACCTGTGGCCGACGCCGCTGCAGACGCCACAACTGTTGTAACCACGGCCGTTGCAGGGCATGCACGGCATCTGCATGAGCCGCTCGCCGGATTTCGCCGCCATCTCACACTCCCGATCCGGGCCAGTCCTGATCGATCCGCCCGTATATAAGGAGAACGGAGATGGGAGCTAATCTGTTCGCAAAGTCGCTCGCGACCGCCGTGCTATTCTTCCGCCCCAACCATGACGATTCATACGCGCGCAATCGCTGCGGTCTCAATCCTCTGCAGCGTGATGACCGGGTTCGTATTGGCGCAGGCGGCTGGAACACCGGCGCCCCAGGCGCAACCGCCTGGTGCACAACCGCCCGCGCCGCAAGGCCGGGGAGAGGGAGGCCGTCAGGGTGGTGGAGGACGCGCCGGCGGGTTCACCCAGTACACGCGCCCGCCCGCCTCCCCGGACGTCATCGTGAGGGGCAAGGCGCTGTACGAGACGAACTGCGCCAGTTGCCACGCGGCCGATCTCCGCGGCACCGCCGACGGCAAGTACCCGAACCTGCTTCGCTCGGGCGTCGCGCTGCGGGATCAGAAGGGGGAGCTCATCGGCGCTCGTGTAGTGAAACATGCATCCCCGATCACGTTGATCGAGGCAGATACCACTGCCATCGCCGAATACATCCACAGCGTGCACGCGACGATGGGCGGCCAGGGCAGCCCGCCGGGACGCAATCCCACCAACGTGACCCTGAACGTGCTGGTGGGGGATCCGAAGGCCGGTGAAGCGACGTTCAACGCGGTCTGCGGCTCGTGTCATTCCGTAACCGGCAACCTCAAGGGCATTGCGTCGAAGTTCAGCGAGCCGAGAGCGCTGCAGAACGGGTGGGTCAGCGGCACGACCAGCACGTTCGGCGGCGGTCGTGGCGGGCGTGGCGGCGGCGGGGGAAACGTGCCGGCGCTGGTCACGCTGGCGGACGGTTCGAAGCTCGAAGGAACGCTGGTCCGCGAGGATGACTTCCTGGTCGTGCTGCTCCTGCCCGACGGTACCCGTAAGAGCATGGCGCGCACCAACGGTGTGCCCAAGGTGGAGATCAAGGATCCGAGAGCCGGGCACGTCGACGCGATCGTGAAGCTCGCGCACGAGGACATGCAGAACCGGATGCTGCACGACATCACCGCGTACCTCTGGACGATCAAGTAGAGGCGGATCAATGAAGAAGACGCAGAAGATGCACAAGGTGCGGAACCTGCTCGCCATCGCGACCCTCGCTGCCGGCCCCGCCCTGCTCCTCGCTCAGAATCCTCCAGCACAGGCGCCGTCCAACTACGCGCCGAGCGGCCCCTCGCCGCTCGGCCCGGGCGATCCCGACTGGCGTGGCGACACCGTTCAGAGCGGCACGCCTCCGCCCGAAACGGGCGGTCTCGATCAGGCCCGGTTCATGAAACCTCTCTCGGACGAGTGGACGAGCTACTCGGGCGATCTCACCGGGAAGCGATACAGCTCGCTGAAGCTCGTGAACAAGGACACGGTGAAGTATCTGAGCCTCAAGTGGATCACCCCGCTCGCGCAGGGATGCGGACCGACGGGCAGAGGCTCGGCGGGCGCGCCCGCGCCCGGCCCGGGCGGAGGCGGCGGCCGTGGCGGGCCAGCTCCGGCGGCCTATCCGATCGTGGCCGGCGGCCTTGGCAATGGCGAGGCGAACACGTGCGGCCTGGCTCGAATCGGCGGCGGCATCCTCATGGTCGACGGGCGGCTGTATGCGGCTTCGCCGAACAACGTGTTCGCAATCGATGCGCGCGACGGCGCGGTGCTCTGGCACAACTACTGGAAGTCGCGTGGCGGAACGACCACCGGCACGCGTGGCCCGGGGATGCTTGGCAACTTGATCTACTTCACGCAGCACGACGACTGGGTCATCGCGCTCGACGCGAGGAACGGCAAGGAGGTCTGGCGTCACGAAGTGGCGCCGTTCGACCAGCAGTACTTCTCGTCGATCGCGCCGATGCCGATCAAGGGGCACCTGCTGGTCGGCACCGGCAACGACCTCGACGCGCCCGCGTTCCTGAAGTCGCTCGATCCACGGACCGGCGCGGTCAAATGGATCCTCTATTCGACGCCGCAGAAGGAGGGTGACCCCGGCCTGGAGACGTGGGCCAGTCTCGACGCAGCGAAGCACGGGAACGGCGCCACGTGGATCCCGGGCGTCTTCGATCCTGAAACCAACTTGTATTTGTACGGCACTGGCAACCCGACGCCCGCCTACACCCAGGGCCGTGGTGAAGGCGACAACCTCTTCACGTCGTCTCTTCTGGCCGTGGACATCGATACCGGCAAGATGAAGTGGTACTTCCAGACCTCGCCGCACGACACACACGACTGGGATTCGACGCAGACGCCGGTGATCGTCGACATGCCGTTCAACGGCCGCACGCGCAAGCTCGTGATGACGGCGACGCGCAACGGCTACTTCTTCGTGCTCGATCGCGTCACCGGCGAGCACCTCGTGACCAGCAAGCTCGGGCTCACCAACGTCTGGGCGCAGGGCCTGGACCCCAAGGGTCAGCCGAAGCGCAATCCGTTCAAGGATCCGGCGATCGCGGGAACGCTGGTCAATGGCAGCGTCCTCAACCACCCGCCGCCGACGTTCTCGCCGGATACCGGGCTGTTCTACATCAACGAGAACAACGGCTTGTCGGTCAGCTACCTGATGGAGCCGGATCCGCGGGGGTCCATGGGACTCGGCGGCATCACCGGCGGAGGGGGCGTGTCGCTCGGCAACACCATCGTGGCGGTGGACTACAAGACCGGCAAGATCGCCTGGCGCAAAAAGACCAACGGCGGCAGCCCGGGGCTGCTCTCGACCGCGGGCGGCGTGCTCTTCGTGAGCAACGGGCAGAACGTCGAAGCGTGGGATGCCGCTACAGGAAAGGGGCTTTGGTACTCGCAGATCGGCACCCTGCAGAGCCCCCCCGAGACGTTCATGCTCGACGGCAAGCAGCACGTCCTGTTCACCTCGAACGGGTCGCTTTTTATGTTCGTACTGAACTAGTTACTGTCCGCGGCTGTCGCCTTCCGGCTAAAGCCGGAAGCCACACAAACACGTCACCTCGGCACGAGCGCGATTGCCCTCAGCGGTCCGCCGGAGCCGCCTTCGATCTTCATCGGCAGGGCGATCACGACCGCCCCGCGCACCGGGAGTTGATCGAGATTCGTGAGGTTCTCGAAGCCCGGCACGTTGCGCGCTGCCGCGACGCGGTGGACTTGAAAGTCCGTCGAGCGGCCGTAATCGATCGACGCCGTGTCGATTCCGAGCGCGCCGGCGCCCCGGTCCTCGACGAGCAGGCGTGCAGCCTCCAGGCCGTAGGAAGGAAACGACAGCTTCGACGCATCCCCGGCGGTGTCATCCCCGAGATATGCCTTCGCATTTGGCCAGTGACGGCTCCATCCCGTCCGCAGCAGCACGGCGCTGCCGCGCGCGATCGCGCCATTCGCTTTCTCGAAGGCGAGCACCGCCTCGCGCGTGAGGCGGTAGTCGCGATCCGCCGCCGCCTCCCTTGTCACATCGATCACCACTGCAGGTGCCACGAGCTGGTCCAGTGGAATCTGATCGGTCGTGCGCCCCTTTTCCGAGAAGTGCCGCGGCGCATCGAGGTGCGTGCCGCCGTGTTCCGGTGTGCTCAAAGTGTTGGCGGCGTAGAACCATCCACCCGGCGTCGGCCCGTCGGCTTCGCGGGTCAGCACGAACTTGGTTTTCGCGGTCGGCCAGTAGAGCGTGTTGGGGCCATAGCCGTGCGACAGGTCGACGAGCCGGTAGCGCGACAGGTCGACAGTCTGACCAGCAAGGCTGGTTGCAGCGGCTGCGGCGAAGGCAATGACGAGGGTCCAAGTCTTCATCGTTCTTTGATCGAGGCGCGGCTACTATACTCCCGCGCGCGGCCTGGCGACTTTCCTCAGCGTGCGCACCACGCGCGCGGACTCGCCATTTTCGAGGCGCACCACGCCGCGGACCACATAATCGCCCGGAGGCAATGCGCCGAGCGGCACCGTGCCGCTCGCCACCACGCGTCCTGCGTCGGCGCGCGTCAACGCAATCGGCAGCGTAACCAGCGCCGCCCCATCGATCTCGCGGGCGATCTCCGCTCTTGCCGTCAGAGGGAGGCCGGCCGACCCTCCGTAGACATCGAAGTACGCGATAGCGGTCGGCTCGGATCCGAATTCGAGCCTTGGTGCAGTCGTCCCATTGATCGAAATCCCCAGCATCAGTGAGCCAAGCGACAGCGGCCCTACGGGCGTGAGCGCTGCGTCGACGTCCTCTTCAGCCGCGCCGGTGCGTCCCGTGCCATCGATCGCCGCGACTCGAAGGCGGTAGGTCCCGGGCACAGCGGCCAGCGCTCCAAGGAGCGGACGCTCCGAGGCGTCCCTGGCGAACCAGTGTGATGGCACCTGGCCGTCCCCGGCGATCAGGATCGCCCCGGCCGAAGCCAGCAACACGGTCGGGTCTACTGGTTCGACGACGACGCCGACGCGAATCTGCCCCTCCGAGTCGCGAACGGTGAAGCCGGCGATGCGCAAGCGCAGCCCGGTGAAGGCATCCGGTGAGGCGAGAAGGTCCTTCACGGTGAGCGATGCGGTGCCGGTCCGGGACGACTCAGCAAACGTGATCTCGGGCCGCGCGCGCACGGTGACACCGCGGCGCGTCACCCGCACGCTGAGCGGACGGCTCCGGCCTCCTGCGTCCCCAGAGGCCGGGTCGAGCTCGGCGACGTAGTGGGCCGAGCTCTCTCTCGCGACACGAAGGAGCGAGGCCGTGCCGGTCGCATCGAGCGAGAGCCGGACGCCGCCAGTGACGCCCGCGAGATGTTCGATGCCTTCGAGCGGGTTATCGGATCCACGGTCGCTGACGCCGCCGAGCGTCGGCCGCGCGGAGGTCGTGCCGATTCCGACATCGGTGGGCTGCATGACGTAGAAGTTCGCGCGCGCAGCGCTGGCAGCGGTAGCGACGTGACGGAACTGATCGACGACGAGCTCGCACATGCCCGGCATGAGACCCATGGGCGCGTCCCGCCGCGGCGCGGCCATGCCCGCCGTGAAGAGCACCAGCGTGAGCGGCGACGTACGCGACGGCTGTTCCCGCAGCCACGCTTCGAGCGATTCGAGGAAACGGCGCGTGCGGCAGGCGAGATCGGATCCGGTCTCGGAGCGCGCTCCCTGACCGCTGACACGATCGATGGCCAGGCGGACCCGCGCCTTGTCCGACGTGAAGGGCAGCCTCACTCCGCCAAACGGCAGCGCCGCGATCATCGTCTGATCGGCCGGCGTGAGTTGCGCCAGCAGGCCCTCGACCGCATTCCGAAAGAGCTGTTCGCGTCCAGCGCCGAACGACTCCTGATCGACGACAAGAACGAAGCGGCGGCCTGCCGACACACCATCGTTCGTGCCGTATGGCGCGGGAATCCGCACCGGCCCGCTCGGGTTGATCGCGAGAGCGGTCGTGACCCGCCGCACCGACCGTACGACGCGAATGCGATCGCCGATTCGGATTTCGACTTCCGACGGCTGGAGGTCTGCGACCGGTGTGCCGTCGGCGTCGACGGCCACGAAATCCACGATCGGGCCGGTTGGACGTTCGCTGCCGACGGGCGCCTGGCGCGCCGTCACACGATCGGGCGGACCAATCGCAACGGTCAGCAGCACCGATAGCATTGCCATGGATGCGTGACGTTGCGAGTACATCAGGCCTCCCAGCGTCGATGGGTTCTTACAGGAGGGCAAAGAGATCAGGAGTTCTTAACAAACTTCTCCTGACCTCCTGGCCCTCCTGTGAAAACGAACCGGGCTAAGGCAATTACCAGTTAAAGCGGAACATGAGCTGTCCGATCCGCCCGCCCGGATCGTAGGTGTTGCTCGCGTCCGTGTAGGCGCTCGTCACGCGGAAGATGCTCGCCGACGTGCCGGCGGCTGTGTTGGTGCCAGTGGCGCCCACCGGGGTGAAGTTAGGCGCGTCGAACACGTTGAGCATGTCGAACCGCACCTCGACGTTCCTCGAGCCGCCGAGGCCGAAGCGCTTGGCGGCGCCGACGTCGAACCGCTTGAACCAGGGCGCCAGGATCATCACGCTGCGTGGCGCGCAATCGCCGTTCTTGACCTGGATGCAGTCGGTCGAATTCGCCGGCGCGAGGTACCGGCCCTGGGGACGTCCCAGGCTGGTGGAATACCCGTCGACCGTCGTGTTGCTCGTGCTGAACGCCGCTCGAGTGTTCTGGATGACGTCGTCCGGCAGCATCCACACTTCGTCGATGCCGGTCGCCGGGTTCGGCTTTTCGTAGAACTTGTACATCTTCTGCAGATCGCTCTTGCTCATGCCGACGAGCCGCACGTTGCCGAGGTCCATCACGACCGTCTGCACGCGGCCGACGCCCGTGATGCTCCAGCCGCCGGCGAGGGCATCGAGGACCGGATGCATGTTGGTGCCAAACCGTTCGCCGCGGCCGAACGGCAGCGTCCAGTCCGCCTGCATCTTGATCGCGTGACGGACCGTCGGGTTGCCGGTCACCGGGATGTCGGTCCACACGCGGCCGAAGGTGAAGCCGTCGAACTGGGATCCGCCCTCGAACGCGTACTGGTAATTGACGTTGGCCGAGAAGCCGTTCGACAGCCGCCGCCGCAGCTCGAGCTGCAGCGCGTTGTATTTGCTGAACTGCCCGCTGTCGGTGACGTTCGCGCTCGCCACGTCGGGGTTCACGATGAAGAAGTTCGCCGCATAGCCGAGCGCCTGTGCCTGGTTCCGGCGAGTGAGGTTGCCGTCCAGGTCGACCGCCGCCGCATTCGGGTTCGGGTTCGGGCCGGCGAGGCGGCCGGCGATGGTGGCATTCGCCCAGGTGTTCGCTGCGTTGGAGTAGGCCGCCGGATTGCCGGCGTCACGGCTGCCATTCAAGTACGCCAGGTAGATGGGCAGCGGGCTCGTGCCGGTGCCCTGGCCGAAGTAGGCGAACGATCCTGTGCGGCTCGCGACCCCCGAGGCGTTGTTGGCTGCGAGGTTCCGCATCGCCAGCTTGAACTCGTCCATGAACCCGTTGGCGACCAGGTTCTCACCGCGGATCGCCGTGCAGTTGTTGTTGGTGCTGGTGAGACAGTTGTAATTGAGCGACTGCCACTCGTTGTCGCCGCGGTTGCCGACATAGCGGATTTCGAATGCCATGTCCTTCGAGAGCGATCTCGCAAACCCGACCATCCAGTTGCGGACCCGGGCAATCTCGATATCGGGAGCGAAGGCGTTGACGCTGTCGGCCCGATTCGCGCGCACCAGGATGGGATAAGTCGGATCCGGGCTGAACGTCGCGGTCGAGAGGCGGTCTTTCTGCGAGAGCAGCACCGGCCAGGACTGGCCCGGTGGCACCAGCCCGGTGTTCGCGTCGCGGGTCAGCGAGATCGACGCGCCGCGGTTGCCGCCGTAGAGGTCCGTGAACCGGGTCAGGCCCTGGCGCTCGTAGGACTCCGAGTAGCCGGCGCGCACGACCGCCTGGTTCGGGTCGCCGAGCACCGCGCGGAGGAAGCCGTCCTGCACGTCGGGCCGCCAGGCGATGCTGCCCGACGGGGCCACGTTGTTCCAGTCCGTCTTGTACCCCTCTGAGCCCTCTTCGAGCAGGATGTACTCAGGCGTCGGATTGGGGGGCGCGCTGTAGTTGAAGAAGTTGCATCGGCTGTACGTGTCGCCGGCGCCGGTGCCCGAGCGGCCGCAGATGCTGTTCATCGTGACCGCCGACATCACGTTGCTGCTGGGCTTGAACGGCGTCACGATGTCGTAACGCAACCCCCCGGTCAGCGTCAGGTTGGGACGGACCTTCCAGGAGTCCTGCGCGAACATGCCATAGACCCGCATGCCGCCCGGCAGCGTGCTCGGTCCGAGCTCGACGTACTTGCCCGAATCATCCAGCACCGCCTGGCTCGTCACTCCGGTGACCCGGCCGGTCAGAACCGCATAGGTGTTCCGTGCCGCGGTCAGCTGCGCGCTCGAGGCTCCCGGAAAGTTGGCCGTGCTGAACATGGAGTTCGCCGGGTCGAAGTCGGTGTTGAAACCGATGTTGATCCCGGGGACCATCTGCTGCGACGAGGCCTTGGCGGTCGAGATCAGGAAGTTGCCACCGACGATGAAGGTATGGGCCTCGCGCTGCCAGGTCAGCGTCTCGTCGACGCTGTAGGTCGGAGCACCACGCCAGGTCGGGCCGTTCGACGTGTGCCAGTCGGTGGTGTCGCCGGGTGTCGTGATGGCGAAGCCATCGCCGTCGGCAAACGTGCTCGGATCGTTGCGCGACGGCACGTCCGACGGGTAGCCGAAGTTGGAACCGGCCGCGTACGCGGTCAAGCCGCCCCGGATCTCGTTCACGATGTTCTTCGAGAGCACGGATCGAAGCGCCATCGACATCAATGGCCGGGTCGACTTGAAGTCCCGCTGGTTCGGTGCGCCCGGGAATCGTGGGTCCGCGTTGTTCAGGTAGTCCGGCGTCCGCTTCGCCGTGATCTGCGACCACGATCCATTCAGCCGGTGGTTGTCGCTGAGGTTGTAGTCGAGCCGGATCGTCGGCTGATGCTCGAACAATTCCGCCGGGCTCTGCCAGACATACGAGTCGTAGAGCGGGTCGGCATTGGCGCTGCGGGTGCCGGTCGTCTTGGTTGCCGAGTCGATCAGCCCCATCAGCCGGAGCATGGTCGGGTCCTTGGCCGAGATCTGACCGTTCGCTGCGGCGAGCTGCAGCACGTTGACCTCCCGCACCTCGCTGCCGAACTGATAGCGGAACCAGCCATCAGCTACGCGCGGATTGAAGACGGTGCGGGTGCGCGTGAAGCTGTTCGGGAACCGAATCTGCTCGTAGTGCACGAAGTAGAACGCCTTGTTCGAGACAATCGGTCCACCCGCGCGTGCGCCGAATTGATTCAGCTTGACCTCGTTCTTCCCCTGATGGTTGACCTCGTTGAAGTAGTAGTTCGAGTTGAAGCTCGGGTTCCGGTAGTACTCGTAGGCACTGCCCGTGAACCGGTTGCCGCCCGACCGTGTCTGAAACGCCATCGTCACCGCACCGGCCGAGCCGCCGATCTGGGCGCCCCCGGCCGCGAGCGTGACCGAGACCGCTTCAACGGCGTCCTGTCGCGGCGTGACGGACGCGAAGAAGCCGTCGGTGTTGCGGAGAAAGTTGTCGTTGTTGCTCACGCCGTCGAGGGTGATGCTGAGGAAGCCCTCGGGCAGGCCGTTGATGGTCGAGTCTCGATTGGTACCGGTTGTGTTGATCCCGGGCAGGAACGCGACGGCGTTCAGCGCATTGCGCGTCGGCGTCGGCATGCGGGTGATCTGGTCCGAGTTGAGGGTTGCCGCGACGGTCGCGGTCTCCGTGTTGATCAGTTCGGAGCTGCTCGCGACGTTCACCGTCTCTTCGAGGCTGCCAATCTCGAGCGTGAGCGGAATGGTGACCGGTTGGCCGGGTGCCACTCGCACGCCCTTGGCCTCGGCGGTCTTGAAGCCCGTCAGTGCCGCGGTCACGGTGTAGGACCCGGCATCGAGAGCGGTAACCTGATACCGCCCCGTGGCATCTGTCAGGATCTCTTGAGCAGCGCCCGACGCGTCGTTCTTGACTGAAACCGACACACCGGGAAGAACGGCCCCCCCGATGTCCTTGACCACGCCCGAAATCGACGCGGTAGATTGCGCAAAGACCCCTGACGGGCCCAGCGCGGCGAGCAGCGCGACGAGCACGGAGACGCACCTGCCCCAGGACCAGCGCGACATAGACTCCCTCCACTTGGCATCCGGGCGGATACCCGTTCCTCCAGGCGTTACTGCAAGACTTGCAAGCCGATTCAGCGCGGAAGTCTACGTGTGCCGGGTGGGACGGTCAACGGACAAATTGGGATGGAAAAACATCCTGCTGTGACGAATATGTAGTTTTGTGTGATGGATGGTTTTGGTTCCCCAGTTCCCCAGTTCCCCAGTTCCCCAGTTCCCCAGTTCCCCAGTTCCCCAGCTCCCCAGCTCCCCAGCTCCCCAGTTCCCAGTCCCGGTCAGCCGATGTTTTCCGGGATCAACCGCTCGACGATCAGAACGTCGAGCCACTGGCCGTCGAGTTGGCCGTGCTTCTCGTAAACGCCGACTTCCCGGAACCCGCAGGCCTTGCAGAGCGCGCGGCTCGCGGTGTTGGAGGGGAAGATTCGGGAGACCAGCTTCCAGTAACCGCGCTCGCAAGCGGTGTCGATGAGCGCGGTCAACAGGCGACGGCCGACGCCACGGTTGCGGGCGGAGCGATCGAGGTAGATGGAGAACTCGCCAATGCCCGAGTAACACGCCCGTGGCCGATAGGCGCTCAGGCTCGCCCAGCCGATCACGAGATCACCATCCGCCGCCACCAGGAAAGGATAGCGATCGCGTTCAGCCAGCTTGACCGCGATGTCCTGCGCCGTCCGCGGCTGCGTTTCGAACGTCGCGGCGCGTTCTTCGATGCCCTGGTTGTAGATGCCGGCAATCGTGTCCGCGTCAGAAGGCTGTGCGTCTCGAATGATGATCTCCATGGCGTGGAAGAATACGGCGGGTCGGGGCTCGGGGCTCGGAGGCGGTGGCAACCAGAGGCGGTCAGCCTGTTTGCGCCAGTTGCCTCTGAGTACGACCGGCTTTGCCGAGCCCCGAGCCCCGAATCTCCACGGCGGTAGGAGAGCCCGACGACCATCATGACGGCCCAGCCGATCGCCGCTAGATGCGCGTGCGCGAACGCCGCGGACATCGGCGACCAGGCGAACCACGCGAACATCTCGCGCGGGAAGGCCTGACCGGCTGGGAATTTTCCGCACTTGTCGAACGGCTGGCGAATCTTCTGTCGGCGCCATGTCGCTCACGCGTAAGAGTTCTGTCGTCGCCCCGAGCAGGTCGCCGCGTTCCTGAGCGCTGCCTGATCAGCCGCGATCTGCTGATTCTTCGTCAGAGTCGCCTGTCCGATCCGGCGACCCGCTCTGTCGGGATGCCGACCATTCCAGCCAGTCGTCTCCGAACAGCTCGCAGGGATGCGGCGCGCGGATGGTCCCGTTTCCGCACGCCAGATCATCGGCAGGGCAGTACTTGTCGCAGCCCCAGCACACCCGCTCCGGAGAGGCCGGCTGCAAGGGGATTCTGCGACGCTTCCGCCTCCGCTAAAGCTACGGCGAGACCTCGCCGAAGCGCTCCGCGCGAAGGCGGGTGCTCGCGGGGGCCCCGCGCCCCGCTCCGCTCGCGTGGCTCGTTCGCTTCGCCTTGGCCGCCGTAGCGCGAAGCGCGAAGGTGGCTCACTCGCTGGTGACCGCGAGTCATTCAGACCTCTCAGCCTTGCTCCGCGCCGCGGGCGGCGTCCTGCGCTCGCGGGAAGAGCACGTTGTTCTCGAGATGCACGTGCGCGTGCATGTCCGATTCGAGCTCCGCGAGGCCCTGGTAGAGCGCCTGGAACGTCCCGCAGGCCCACGACGGCGGCACGTAACCGCTCGTGATCGCACGGAGCTCCGACAACAGCTCACCGGCCCGATCGTGTTCGTGCTCCATTACACGGATCGGCGCGCTGATCGGAATGACCAGGTCCCGGTCGTCCTCAATTGCCCGGATTGCCGGAAACAGCATTCGCTCCTCCTTGAGCATGTGCAGGTTCAGATCGTCGGACAGTTCCGAGACGAGGGCCTGGACGCGGGACAGGTGTGGTGCCTTGGCGCCGTGAACGTTGGCGACCTTTACCGCCATCGCCCCGAGCCGGGGCAGTTCCTCACGCAGCGGCGTGTGATAGGTGCCGATGATGTGATCGATGAGTGCCCGCAGCGGCTCGCGGGTCCAGTCGCGCGAGTCCGGGTCGGCTGGCCCGGCGGCCGCCGCCACGGCGCCGGCGATTTCGGCGAATGAGATGCCTCGCTCGTGGCAGGCGACGCTCAGGGGAGTCCGGCCGCCGCAGCAGAAATCGATGCCATGGCGCTGGAACACGCGGATGCTCGAGGGGAGGGCCGCCGCGATGTCGCCGACAGTGGTGTGCTCGGTGATGACCATGTATTTGAACCTCTTCGTTGGCGTGTGGTTTCGGAAAACGGATCTCCAGGCGCGCCAGAGGCGCGCCCACCGGCCAGCCTCCGCCAAGCCTACGGCGGACATCGCCGAAGCTACAGCGGAGGCGTGCCGAGGGCGAAGCCCCTCGGATCTAGTCAGTGCTGCATCGGCTCGCTGGGCACGGTCAGCGTGCCACGTCGCGACGTTGCGACGATCTGTCCGATCGCACCCTTGGACGCGTCGGCGAACTCGTGATCCACGAGGACGTAGCGGCCCTCTTCGGGGACCACGAACTCGAGAACGGCTCCGTTGCTCGATCCGATGAGCGCGGTCTGCATGCCCCGCCACTCGTTCTTCGGATTCCCCTCGTACCAGACCCGGTCGAAGATGGCGCCGATGACGTGGGTGCTGGACTGATCGTTCGGGCCGACGTTGTGGAAGTAGAGGCGCACGCGCTCGCCGACCTTGGCCATCAGTGGGTGGTCGGTCAGGGCCTTCACGTGGCCGTTGAACACGACGTGTGACGGCTGCTTGCGGAGCGCCGCGTCGTAGTCCAGCTCGTAGAGCCCGTTGGGTCCGCCAGGCTTCAGGTAGAACTCCGACTGCACGACCGCGTACTCGTTCACGGTCTCGTCGTCGGTGTCGTAGCCCTCGCGCGGCGAGACGATCACGATGCCGTACTGACCCATGGAGACGTGCTGGAGCACGGGCGGGACGCCGCAGTGATACATGTAAACGCCCGGATAGTTCGCGACGAACTCGAACTTGATGCTCTGCCCGGGCAGGATCATCCGCCACTTGTCATCGGCGGCCACGGTCGCGGCGTGAAAGTCGATCGAATGGTGCATCGGCGCCACGAGCGGCGTGGCCTTCTGCCGGTTCGCTGCCGCCAGCTGCTGCAGGAAAGGCGCGTCGGATGATTTGTCGGGTTCGGTCACCGATACCCGCTCGTCCGAGCGGTTCCTGAGCGTGAAGTGGACCCGATCACCCTGGCGCACGTGAATCACCGGGCCCGGCACGCTGCCGCCGAACGTCCACGCCTGGAACCGTACATCCGGGGCGATCTCGATTTCCTGCGCGACGATGTCGAGCCGCACGTCATGGGTCCGGTTGCCGGGCTTCAGATCGGCGATGTAGGGGAGATAGGTGACGGCGTCCCCTTCCACGAGCGGTCCACCGGCGTTCGGCGAATCGAGAATTTCGGCGCGCGGCGTGCCCCACACCATGTCTGTATCGGCGGTGCCGCGGGCGCGGGTCGCAAGCGGCGCGGTGGCCACGACTGCAAGCGCCAGGATGGCGGCAGCCAGGGTGAATCGGCGGTTCTTCGTACTCATGACTCTTTCTCCACGCAGAGCCCGCCAACGATCGACGCGGCCCGCTCGAACAAGACATTGGTTTCCAGGTGAACGTGTAACTGCATCAACTGCTCGAACTCTTCGAGCGCCCGGTAGAGCGCGCGCCACGTGGGACACGCCGTCGGCGGCGGCAGGTAGTCGCCGGTCATCGCGCGCAGCATCCTCATCGTCCAGCGCGCGTCCCGACGAAACCGGTCGGCGTCCTGTTGGTATCCGGCAAGCGACAACTGCTGCTCCGGGCCGCAGCAGCCGGTTTCGAGTGCGGCGATCAGCGGGAAGACGGACGCTTCCTCGACCGCCATCCGCGCCAGCAGCAGGGATTCGAAGCGGAGGAGGACGCGATGCAGCGTTGTTAGCAGCCGCCCAGTACTTTCGCCGTGCGTCTCAAGCTTCGCGACGAGCTGGCGCAGACGCGGCAGCTCCTGCCGAAGCGGATCGTGGAATGCGTCGACGATGTGTGCGGTGAGCTCGGACAGCGGGCGATCCGCCCACGTCAGCCGCGGCGGCGCCCCGTTGATGGCCTGCTCGAGCTCGGCCTGCAGAATGGCAAAGGACGTGTCGGTGTCCTGGCAGAGCTGCCAGAGTGTCCGCGTTCCCCCGCAGCAGAACTCGACCTTCCGGCGCTGGAATACTTTGACGGCTGCGGGAAATGTCGCAGCCAGTTCGCCGACCGTGGTGTCAGGAGAGAACATCATCACGCAACCTGGCAGCAAGGTTACGCGGTGCGTTCGATGGCGTCGTTGCGCTGGCGCAACCAGCGCGCGGCGTTAAAACAGGCCTGTTTTCAAGGAAATTCGCGGAGTGTCAGTCGTCTGAAGCTGTCGCGGCGAGCTCGAGCCCTTCGGGGTCCACGATCGTCACCGTGCCGCGGCCGCTGCGGAGGAGCCCGTCAGATTCCCACCTGGACATCAGCCGGCTGACGGTGAACAGCGTGGTCCCGGTGAGATCGGCAATCTCCTGGCGGGTGATGGGATGGACGATGCGGATGCCATGAGGCGACGGCTCGCCGCCATGCTCCGCGACGCGGCGCAGGGCCCGCGCGATCCGGAGCGGTGCGCGCTCCGCGGCGAGATCCTGGGTGGCGCTGAGCACGCCAGTCATCCGGCGCGTGATTTCTTCGAAGAGGTTGAGCCGGATTTGCGGGATGCGGCCGGCCAGCGCTGCGAGCGTGGCGCGCGGCCACACCAGCACGCGCGACGCTTCGACGGCGACGGCGGACACGGGATAGCGCTTGCCCGGCTGCAGTGCGATGGCGCCGTAGCAGTCGCCGGGACCGATGAACCGAATGAGGGTCTCCGCCCCGTCCGCGTTGACTTGACCCAGCTTCAGATGACCGACCTGGACCAGCGCCACGTGATCAGCAGGCTCACCCTGCGCGCCGAGGACATCGCGCGCTTTGAGCAGGCGAGGTTGAGACGCGGCCAGCAGATCACGTTGCTCGTCCTCGGACAGACCGGTCAGCAGGAGAGGCGTCGGCAAAGCGATTCCGGCTCTCAGCCTCGTCCAGGTTTCCCGATAATCGCCAGCCCGATCCGGTTGGTGCTGGTCTGGTGGATCGTGAGATTGCCGTCGGGAGTCTTCCGCATGTGCCGGATGATGCCGACGCCTGACGGAATCGCCCAGCTCTGGAACTTCTCGGTTTTCGGATCGAAGCGTACCAGCGCGTCCGGGCGCTGCCCCGACTCGTTGTACCAGATGATGTCGTCGATCACCTCGATCGCATACGGATGCGATTGCGGCCCGCTCGGCGACGGCCACTCCTTGACCTCGCCGGTCTGCGGATTCAGGCGCCCGAGCCGGCCGAGCGATGAATTGACGAACCACACAGTATCGTCGCTCGTGATCGCGAGCCGGCGGGATCGCGTCCCCGGATCGGGCAGCACGAACTCACGGACTTCCATCGTCTGCGGGTTCATGCTCACGAGCTTGTTCGAGCCGTTGTAGGACGCCCAGATCGTGCCTTTCGAATCCTGCTTGATCCCGTAAGGGAGAGCGCGCGGCGTGGGCAGGGTGATCAACTTGATCTCGCCCGTCGAAGGCGTCAGCCGTCCAATCATGTTGGACTGCTGCAGGGTGAAGAAGAGCGTTCCGTTCTGGTCGAAGATGCCGGTATGCGGATCCCGGGCGGCCGGATCGGGCATCTTGAAGATCTGGATCTCGCCGGTCTTCGGCACGAGCCTGCCGATCGTTCCATTCCCGTTGCCCAGGTACCAGATATTCCCCTCGGCGTCGTCTACGATGCTGTGCGGTCTGGCGTCGGCCTCGAGCTTGTACTCCCGCATCTCGCTGGTGCGGGGATCGAGACTGCCGACGATGCTGATGAACTGCCCGTTCCACCAAATCGTGCCGTCCGGCCTCTGGAGCGGATCGCGCGACCGCTGACCAAGCGTCGGAACGATCCACTCACGGAACGTCACCGTGACATCGCCGGGAATGAGCTTCGGCTCGCGGCCCGGTTTCGGCGGGAAATGGGCAGCGAGGTACTGGGTGATCGAGGACCGCTGCGATTCGGGCAGCAGGACCATCGTGGAGATGAGATCGCGCCATCCGTCCTGGGTGTAGCCGGCGGCGCCGGTGATCATGTTGAGGCCGTGGCACCCCCCACAGGTCGCGTTGACGGTGTCGCGCCCTTCCCCGTCAGGGAGCTGGACATTGCCCCGGCCACCGCGCCCGCCCTGGGCCGCGCCGGGCTCACCCTGCCGGCCTTGCGCCGAGAGTGCCGCAACGAACGCGATGGCGAGCACGGCAATCGCCAGTTCGGACTTTCCAGATCGAAACATGTCCATGTCTCCCGATGAAAGTCGCGCCCGCGTGTGCGCAAACGCTCCTGATGGTACTTCCATCGCGGCGTCCTTTCGTCGCTCAGGTTCAGCCCACCATCAGCCTCGGCACCACCTTAAATGACCAAAAAGTCATCTTGACGAACATAGTGAACCATTGATAAAGTGACTTATTCGACACAGCCGCGGTTCCGACCCGGCCCGTGTCGTTCTCGCCTCAAGAACAAACTGCATTCTCGTCCGTCTCTCCCAGCATGCCCGTGTTTTTCGGGCGCAGGGTTTCTCGGACGCCGGTAGTTCGGTTGGCTTCGGATCGCTTGTGAGTTGTGTTTGCGACGGGAGGGACTGCCATGTCCAGCTTGGTTAGACAGTTGTGTCCGGCATTGTTGATCGCCCTGAGCGTCGCCCACTCTGCGAATGCTCAGGAGCCCTCGAACCCGCTCGCCTCCTTGCCCTGGCAGGCAGGCCCGATCACCGGCAAACTTGGCGATGTCGCGAGCATCGTCGTTCCTGAGGGCTACCAGTTCGTCGACAGCGGCGGGGCGTCGAAGTTTCTGGAGCTGACCCAGAATCCGTCTCACGGTAACGAGCTGGGCGTGGTGCTGAGCAACGATGGCTCGTGGTTCGTCATCTTCCGGTTCTCCGACGACGGCTATGTCAAAGACGATGATCGCAAGCTCGATTCAGACGCGATTTTGTCGTCGATTCGAAGCGGAACCGAGGAGTCCAACCGGATCCGCAAGCAAAAAGGCTGGGCGACGATCGAGGTCGTCGGCTGGCAGCAGAAGCCGTTCTACGATTCACAAACGAACAACCTGACCTGGTCGATTCGCGGCAAGAGTGGCGATGAAGCCAGCATCAATCATTCGACACGGCTGCTTGGCCGCCGGGGCGTGATGAGCGTCAACCTGGTGCTCGGACCGGAAGACGTCACCAGTGCCGTCCCCGCGTTCAACACGTTGCTGACCGGCGTGTCCTTCAATCCCGGTCACCGGTATGCCGAGTTCCGCGCCGGCGACAAGATCGCGGAGTACGGGCTCGCGGGATTGATTGTCGGTGGAACCGGCGTCGCGCTCGTCAAGAGCGGGCTCCTTCAGAAATTCTGGAAGCTGCTGGTGCTGGGACTCATCGCCGTGGCTGGAGCGCTGAAGAAGTTGGTCGCAGGGTTGTTCGGCAGGCGCGAGGCTGAAGCGGCCTCGAATGTCTGAGTGGACGACACTCTTCGTTGTTGCCGCCGGGTTGTACGTCATCGAATGCTGCGTCTGGACGAAGAGTACCCGGACCGTGCTGTATCGGCACTCCTGGCGGCGCGTATGGCGCGTCGCCAGGGGAGCTGATCTACCGGGAAACTTTCGCGGCGGCATTGCCCTCGTCGATCCGATCCGGTGGTCAGGAGCTGTCGCGACCGCGGGGGAGTGGCCACTCGCGATCAGCCCGGGCGGGCTGACCAACGTCTCGCCGGCCGTCGGGACTGGCAGTGCCTCCCGCGTGCGCTACGTGCCGTTCGACGAGATTCGCCACGTTGACACGCAGCCCGGAGAGATTCGGATCAACGGTCACACGTTCGCCCGGGTCTCGTCCTCGTTACTGGCGCACCATCTCGCGAATGAAGTCAAATCGCTCTGCCGGCAGCGGCCCAATAAGCGGGCGGCTGCGATCAGGACAACTGTCGCTGCCTCGCTGAACGAGAACGCCGTCGCCGCGGCGTGGTCGGCGGTTCAGCAGCAGGGCGCGAGGCTGGCCCCGCTGAGCGCGGTATTGTTCGTGTGGGTCTTCCTGGCCTCGCCGCTCCTGGTGTTTACGCTGGGACCGCTACGAGTATGGCCGGTTGTGCTGGTCGCGCTGCTCGCCTTGACTGGCGCGATTGCGGTCTCGTACTTTCGCGCCCACCGCCGCCTGTTTCCCGAGCTGTCATACGACCGCTGGACGAATGCGTTGTCGATGGCGGTATTGCCGCTGTCGGCCATGCGCGGCGCCGACAAGCTCACCAGGGACGCTCTTTCCTTGTACAGCGGACTCGTGGTCGCGCCCTGTCTGTGCGGCGGCACAGCCTCTCTGGCCTATCTTCGCGCCGAGTCGATGGACTTCGAATGCAGCGGAGATTCGCTGGAGGCTGCGGGTGATGCAGCCGAGTGCATCCGGTGGTTCCGCGAGCTTCTCATGGCGGAGTCGGAGGCCGCGTTGAAGCGATTGCATCTCGACCCGTTCAAGGCTCCGCTTCGAGAGGACGATTGTGAGTCGTACTGTCCCAGGTGCCACAGTCAGTACCTGCCGGGGGACGCGCGGTCGTGTTCCGCTTGTCCCGACGTTCAACTGGTGAGGTTTGAGGGCCTCGCCCGGGACGTCGGAGCAGGTAAGTCCTCCGTGCACGCGTAAGGAACCCTTACGTGTTCTTCACGTCTTCTTCGTCCCAGCCCGGCCGTTGCGAGTCACTCGAAGCGGCCCCTGCTGCCACAGCTACGGCCGAGTCAACCGTACGATCGTCACGAAATTGGGGACCGAGTTGCATATGCTCGTGGTGTGGAGGAAGACCGGAGAGTGCCGCGGCAGGATCGCCGTCGATCCTCGCGAAGCGGGCGGCGCGACAATGATCCTTCGCCGCACTGTTCGTACTGCGGACTGCCGGTCGGCAACCGGCCTCATGCGTCCGACGAAGACTGCGTCGCGGCGCTTCGCGCCGAGGTCGGACGGTTGCGTGAGCTGATCTCGAACAAGCCCAAGATTTGAGAGCGGCGGACGCTCGGCGGCGTTGCCTTTACGGAAATCGAAGGTCTTTTCCGGGAAGGTCGGCGCTGCGCGGGCGTCTTCAGAGCACCATCTGTGCGGCCGCGAGCCGATACACCGTCGCGAGCGCAGCGGCGACGTGATGCCCGCCTGGATCGATCACCGGGTTGACCGGCACGAAGAGCACCGTTTCTTCGCGACGCGAAAGGACGTTACTGGCCACCAGCGCGCGCATCATCCAGATCGCGGCCCGCACGCTCGGGCACTCGAGGCCGAGCCAGCCGGGATACCGACGCTGCGACGTTCGGAGACCGGTCAATGATCGGGCCTTCTCCGCGATGGCCGCCGCAGTCGTATCGGCCGCCTTCGACGCCGACGCCTCGTCGGGACGGGCCGGTTCCACGAGCGGCGACTCTTCAGCCATCTCGATGAACAGTTCGGCGATGGCGCGCTGCTGGCTGCGGGGCATGTGTCCGAGCCAGTAGTGGCTGGTCTTGGCGACCACCGTCACCACGTTCTTGATCTCCCTGGCGAGGCGGAAATGCGGAGCGGCAGGGACATCCAGCCTGGCGCCTGCACTGCGCGCCGCGACGTTCTCCATCACGATCGCACGCAACAGCCAGCCTGCCATCCCCGCGTTGGAGCAGATCACGCGGACCCAGCCGGGAATCGGCGAAGGTTCCGCGTCGAGGTCGGCGGCCATCCTGACGCCGCGACAGATCTCTTCGGCGACCTCCTCGTATTGCTCGGGTTCTCGATCGATGTCAGCGCGCGTGCCTGGCGCGAGTAGCGTCCCCTTGTGCGGAGGCCCGCCGGCCATGGCCAGGTCGCAGAAGCTGCCCCAGATCTGATCCCAGGCCACGCGGCCGTCGGGTCGGTACTTCAAGCCGGCGGATCCCATCGAGACCGGCTTCACCGCTTCATACGAGTCCTGGTATTCCTCGGGCAGAATCGCCCTGATTCTGCTCTCCAATTCGGCCAGCCGCGCCGCGTCGTTCACTCTCATCGTCATCGAGCTGTGCGGGTGCCCGCAAAATCCAGCTTACCACCGTGCATCGCGCAGTGTCGGAAACCGTCGCGCTTGAACCCGCCCTTCTACATCTCTATAAGAACAGAGGAGTCCCATGTTCGGCATTCGCCGACCTGCGGCGTGGGGCGCAGAGGCAACAATGGGTCGACTTCTACTGAGAGTGTCCCTTGGACTCGTGCTGGCGGCGGTCGGAGTCACCGCGGTTCACGCCGAGGAAACCATCGTCTTTTTTCGGCACGGAGAGAAGCCATCGGGAGGGCTCGGCCAGCTGACGTGCCAGGGTCTCAACCGCGCCCTGGCTCTCCCGGACGTGCTGCTGGCAAAGTTCGGAACGCCCGACTACCTGTATGCCCCGAACCCGGCGGTGAAGATCTCCGATCCGGCAGGCAGCTTCTTCTACGTGCGGCCGCTGGCTACGATCGAACCGGTCGCCATCCGCGCCGGCCGATCGATCAATACCAACTACGGATACAACGACATCACCGGGCTGCGGAATATCCTCGTGAGATCATCGAAAGCGAACGCGACGATCTTCGTGGCCTGGGAACACGCCTACCTGGTGAAAGTCGTCCAGAGCATCATGAACGCCTATGGCGGAGGCCAGACCGTGCCGGCATGGACCAGCGGCGACTACGACGCCTTGTACATCGTGCGTCTCACTTACACGAACGGGACGATCGACGCGGAGTTCGAACGCGACCGCGAAGGGCTGAACGGACAGCCGACCACCTGTCCCCGCTGACACGAACCCGTCACGCGAAAAGCAGGGGTCGTCTGTCCAGGTTCGGAGAGCTGACCAGACCTGACGCCTCAACGGTCCAACTCGAAGATCATCGCCCAGAGCAACTTCACGACCGTGCGGAACGGGTGGGCCTCCGCGTTCTGCACGACGAAGCGATACTTGCGTTGGTCGATCGTCAGGTCGATCTCTTCGCGCCGGCCTCCTTGTGCGGCCTCGTCGATTGATTCCGGTGGCAGTTCCAGCAGTCCAGTGCCGGTGATCTGCTCGCGCAGTCGCAGGAGTGCCGCGTCATCGAGCCAGCCGACGTCACGCCAGGGAGCGCTCCACTTGGTCCCTTCATCGCACTCCGCTGTGTTGCGGGAGTACGAGACGCGGCCGTCTCCCGCGATCCGGATGCGTTCGTTCCCAAGGCACGTGGGGAGCAGGCTGACGAGTCGATACTCGATGCTCATTGTCCCGGACGCAATGCTAATCCAAGCAGGCCCGAAACCCGACTGTTGCGAACCTGCGAGTTTCGAGGTGCAAAAGACGCCCTTCGGCTCAGCTTCACCCGCGATCGCACGATCGACGCCGTCGTTCCATGAGGGCGCCTCGATCTGCTGTTCCGTAATGCGAAAAGCCATCTACGGCACGAGAAACCGCTGGCCGGCACCGGTTCCAGCTCGTACAAGAGCGCGGGGGATGTGGAGGTCTTTCGATTGGCCGAGGAGGTTCCACGATGAAAACAACAGTGGTGCCCATCGCCGCGGTTCTGGGCCTGCTCCTGGCGACGGCGGATCCTGCCGCCGCTCAAACGGCAACGGGGCAAATCACCGGGGCGATCACTGACGCGACTGGGGCAACCGTCACCGGGGTTCGCGTCAAAATCACCAACACGCTGACGGGCTTGACTCGTGAGGCCACGAGCAGCGACAGGGGCACCTATTCGGTGCCACAGCTCCCGGTCGGCACCTACGTGATCACGGCGGAGAAAGAGGGCTTCAAGCTCGCCGTCTCGTCCGCGAATGACCTCAAGGTCGATCAAGTGCTTCGGGTCGACCTGACAATGGAGCTCGGGGCGCTCACCGAGAGCGTGGAGGTTACCGGGCGGTCCGTCGCGCTCGATACGGAGACCGCCAGCGTCGGACAGGTCATCACCGAGAGGCAGGTCACCGAGCTGCCCTTGAACGGGCGCAACTTCCTGCAGTTGCTGTTCCTCGGCAACGGCGCCGTCGAGACGACAGGCGAGCAGGGTGGGATGCGGCAGGGCGCCGGCAATGCGATCAGCATCAACGGATCACGGCCCACCTCCAACAATTATCTGCTCGATGGCACTTCCAACACGGATACCTCTCTCGGGACACCGGCCGCGATCCTGTCGGTGGATGCGATTCAGGAGTTCAAGGAGCAGACGGCCACCTACTCGGCGGAGTACGGCTTCAGCGCGAACCAGATCAACATCGTCAGCAAGACCGGGACGAACCGGCTGAGCGGGGCCTTGTTCTATTTCCTGAGAAACGACGCGCTCGACGCCCGCAGCTTCTTCGACGTCGAGAAACAGAAGCTCGATCAGAAGCAGTTCGGGTTCGTGACCGGCGGTCCCGTGCTGGTGCCCGGGGCATACGACGGCCGCAATCGCACGTTCTTCCTCGTGAACTACGAAGGGCTGCGGCGGGAAGTCGGGGCCCAGGATTTCCTGCGCGTGCCGCTTCCCGACGAGCTGGCCGGCCGGTTCTCGAGCACGATCATCGATCCAGTGACGCGGCAGCCGTTTGCGAACAACACGATTCCGACGAATCGTTTTACCCGCCTGGCCAATCTGGCACTGAGCCGGAACTACTGGCCCGCGCCGAATGCGAACGTGCCACAGGGCAACTACATCCGGCAGCGCAACCTGCCCACCGACACCAATCAGGTGACAGTGCGGATCGATCAGAAGCTGGGGGAGCGCTGGGGGACGGTGTTCGGCCGGTACACACAGACGGACTGGACGAACACGGCGATCGGCACGGTGACCGAGCTCGGCGACGTCTTCTTCGTCCAGAAGACGAAGAACTGGCAGGTATCGCACTCGCTGCCGATCGGCTCGACGCTGATCAACCAGTTCCGGATTGGCTACGTCGGCGCGCGGGCCGACCAGCATGGGTTCACCGCGCCGCAGGCCGATATCGACGCGGCTGGGCTGACCGGCGTGTTCACGAACCTGCCCGACGAGCAGCGGACCTATCCGGCGATTGGCTTCGGCGGCACCGGGACGGGGCTCGCGGGGGCGGGAAGCGCGGTGAACGACTACACGGCGAGCTACCAGCCGATGTGGGACGTGAGCAACACGACCACGTGGGTCCGGGGACGGCACACCCTCAATTTTGGCGGCAACTACCGCCGGTGGTGGCTGCAGCGCGATCTCGCGAACGATTTCCTCGGCCAGTTCACGTTCAGTGGCTTCTTCACCGGCAACGCCGTCGCGGACATGCTGCTCGGGTACTACTCCGGCGCCTCGGTGTTCCAGCCGGC